>Ga0137433_1000132_pt1 | contig 42643 bp, 35 predicted proteins | sample EasRivERMZT840_2_FD_102335 | JGI IMG/M metagenome (GOLD analysis project Ga0137433, IMG submission 102335) | Soil microbial communities from meander-bound floodplain in the East River, Colorado, USA - East River MetaG ERMZT840_2 | ecosystem: Environmental > Terrestrial > Soil > Floodplain ...
CTCACGATCGCCGGCTCGCCGGGCTTCATGGACATGCTCGACGCGCTGCGCGGCGCCTACGGCCACTGGATCGAGCCCGAGGGCTACCGTCTGGACCGCGTCACCCTCGACGCGGCGGCGCGCTCCATGCTGACGGCTTCGCGCTGGTCGGCGCAGGCGTTCCCGGTGGCGCACATCGCCTCGTCGATCGGATACCGCGTCACGCTCGATACGGGGAAGACCTTCGTCTACACGGGCGACACGGGGCCCTGCGAGAGCCTCGTCGACCTCTGCCGTGACGCCGACCTGCTCCTCATCGAGGCCTCTGCGCCGGACGGGGCGGGGGTCTCCGGGCATCTGACCCCGTCCCAGGCGGGGGAGGCCGCGTCCCGGGCGGGGGCGCGGCGCGTCGTGCTGACTCACTTCTACCCCGCCTGCGACCGGGTCGATATGCTGGAACAGTTACGCAAGACCTACGACGGCGAGGCGACCCTCGCGGAAGATGGGATGTCATTCGACCTGTGAAGCGCACGGCCGTCGATCCCTGAGCGCACGGCTGGCGCGCGGCGAGGCATGTCGTCGTCGAGGCGCCCCCTTCACGTGCCGGCGGAGCGGCTTCAGTCCGCGGCGGACCCGAAGACTTGGAAAGCGCGGCGGGCCAGGACGTTCCCGGCCCCATCACGCGCCTCGACCGCCCAGTCACCCGCGGAGCCGGGCTGCAGATTCTTGGAGCTCTGTGTCCGCCAGGTCGCTCCGCCGACCATCAGCGGCACGCTGGCCACCTCCTCACCCTCGCGGAGCCACACATGACGGATCCTCTCCCCGGGGGTGGCCCCCTCGATCCGGGTCCAGAACCAGACCGACGTCCCCTCGGCGAACCGGGTCGCCGCACCGATCAGCTCGCGGTCCCGCACTCCGATGCCGACGCCCTGTTCCGCAATGGTCATGCCGGACTTGTCGCCATCCACGACCGGCTGCGAAGCGGATGACCTCGAGGCCGCCCCTTGGGCTGGAGCACTGGACGACGGGCCTCCTGCGGGCGTGAGCTGCTTGCCTCGCGTGGCGCTCGCGTCAGCACGCGACGCCCTTGTCGAGGATCCCCGGTCGCCGGCCAGTAATGGTTGGGGCGTGGTTTTCGGTGCCACCGGCGCTTCACTGCGGGATACCCGATCCGTCGACATCGAATCGCCTCGCGCCAGCCACAGGACCGCCGCGACCGCCAACACCAGCACGGAGGTGGCGAGCGCGAGCGCAAGCAGGGAGGAACGAGCGGACCGCGGAGGTTCCGTCATGACATCGCCCGGCGCCTCGCGCGCTTCGCTTACGATCGTGGAGTCGTCCGGTTCCGACCGTCTGTGACTCGCCTGCTCGCGTCTGTAATCGTCGATCACCTGATCCGGATCGACCTCGACCACGCGCGCGAACGCGCGTAGCCCCGCCGTGACGTCCTCGTCGACGCCGAGCGCCTCGAGATCGTCGCGCTCGAGCGCCTCGAGCGTGTGGATGTCGAACCCGGTCTCCCGCGCCACGTCCTCGAGCTTCAGTCCCCGGCTCCTGACCACCTGCTTCAGCTTCTGTCCGAAGGTCTCCATCGATCGTCCTCCTCCCTTCTCCGGACCCCCATTGTCGGCCTAATCCGGCTGTTCTGCTCGCCCCATCAACGATCGCTCCGTGTCTTCATGTATAGTGATCCTCGCCCCGCCGGGCCAGCCCGCGAGAGCGCTGGAAGCGCGGGGCCCGATATGCTGGAGCAGCAGCGAAGGGCCTGCCCCCGGCCAGGCGACCCTCGCGGAAGATGGGATGTCATTCGACCTATGAGACCCACCGTCCCCCAATCCCGCTGCGCCCGCTGGTTCCCCAGCGGTCGCTGCGGCCGCGGCGCACGGCTGGCGCGCGCGCTTCCGGCCGCCGCCATCCTGGCGACCGCCGCCGTCCTGGCGGCCGCGGCCCCCGCCCACGCGCAGGTGGGTCAGGTGAACGGCACGCTCACCGACACCAACCGCAAGCCGATCTCCGGGGCGTCGGTGGCGCTGATCCCGAAGCAGATCCCCACGATCTACGGCACGAGCAGCGGTGTGGATGGCCGGTACTCGTTCAGCGGCCTGCCGTCGGATGTCGTCTCGGTCGTGGTGCTCCCCCCCGGCCGTACCGGACGGGCGAGGAAGGACGGCATCAAGGTGCGCGCGCTGTTCAGGAGCATCGTGGACTTCGACCTCGCGGAGACCGCGACTTCCGACGCTCCCGTCCCCTCCCCCGCCGTCCCGGCAGCCGCACCCGCAGCGGTCGCTGCGCCCCCCGATGCCGGGCCGCCATCAGAGACCGGCGAAGGCGGGCAGCCGACAACAGAGCCTTCGCAGCCCGCTGGGCCCACCGCTTCCTCCCTCTCATGCACCGTGATGGGCCCGGATCAGAAGCCGGTCACGGAGGCTTCCGTGATGGTCCTGGCGGTGAAAAGCGATGAAGGGACGACCCGCAGAGGGCGCACCGACGGCACAGGCGCCTGCCGGCTCACCGACATCCCTCCGGGGACCTATCGGATCCTGGTGCGCGCTCCGGGATTCGTCACGTGGTACCTGGGGCCGGTGCCGCTCAAGCAGCCCGGCGATCTCAAGCTGCTGCTCACGATGGCAGCTTTTCCTCTGGGGTTCGAGGGAACGCTGGAGGACATGCTCGTTCCCATGGAGCCGATCCCGCCGGGCGCGTCCTGATCAGTTCTTGACCGCGTAGTAGCCCTTGCGCGTCTTGATCTTCGCGCTCTTGGACGTGGTCTCGAGCCTGATCTGCCGCCAGGTTCCGTCCGACTTGCTGTTCTTCGGCGCGTAGGACATGAAGTACTGGCTGCGCAGATCCTGCGCGATCTGCTCGTAGGTCTCCGTCAGCTCATTCGCCGTGCTGGGGAAGTAGGACCGCCCCCCCGTCTCGTCCGCGAGCTGCTTGAGGCTCCCCCGGATGCCGACATCGAGCACCGTGGCCCCCAGCCCGATGGAGTAGACCGTCACGTCGTTGGTGCGCGTCAGCTCGAGGACCTTCTTGTAGGAGAACTGGCTGTTGGTGTCGGCGCCGTCGGAGAGCAGCGCCATCGCGCGGCGCCCATCGATCCCCCGCAGACGCCGGTAGGCGGCGTAGATGGCGTCGTAGAGCGCCGTCCCCCCTTCCGCGTCGGTCCCGTCGATCGCCGCGTGGAGCAACGCATGGTCCGACGTGAGCCCGTGCAGGAGATAGACGTTCTCGTCGAAGTCCACGATCAGGGCGCGATCCTCCGGCCTCAGCGTGTCCACGAACCGTTTGGCGGCGTCCTTGGTGAGCGACAGCTCTTCGCGCATGCTCCCGGACGAGTCGATCAGGACCGCCAGCGTGATGGGGCGCGTCTCCGCCCCGAATTCAGCGATGTCCTGGAGAACGTCGTCCTCGTAGAGCTGGAAGTCGGCCTTCGTCAGCCCCTCGATGAACTTGTGATCCTTGTCCACGACGCTGGCCGTTACGATCACGCGATCGACTTCCTCGAAGTAGTCGATGTTGAGCTTGCGCGTGACGATCGTGTGGCGCGCTTCGGCCCCGCCCGGCGCGATGGCCGCCACCTCGATGACCCACGAGCGGGGTTGTTCGCCGAAATCGAAGAACAGCTCGTACGGCGGCTCGCGATCGATGTAGACGAGCTTTCCTCCCACGTTGAACTCCACCCGCAGATCGCGCATGTCTTCGGAAGCGTCCACCTCCACGCCGATGCGGGCTTTCCCGAAGACGAAATCGGCGTCGACGGGCTCGGTGATGCGCACCGCCAGTTTGCGCACGGCGAGCTCGCGCCCCGGCGTGGGCGCGGACTGCGCCATCACCGACGCGACTCCGGCGAGCAGCGCCAGCGCCGCGACGGCGAGCCCGTACTGCTTCGCGCGCCGGGGCGCGCGCTCGCGGCGGGTCATTGCGCGGCCCGTCCATCGCGCAGCGCGCCCAGGAGACGCTCGAGCCGCGGGCGCTCGGCGCTCAGCTCTTCCATGAGGGCGAGCGAAGCGTCGAGGCTTCGGATCGCGTCGTCTCTCCGGCCGCTCAGGACGTAGACGTTTCCCAGATAGGCCAGGGGGCGCGCGTCGCCGGGGCGAAGCCGTGATGCCTGCTGCAGAACTTCCTCCGCGCCGGTGTAGTCCGAGAGTCCGATCCTGGACAGCGCGAGGTTGATGAGGATGTCGACTTTTTCGGGAGACGCGGCGAGCAGACCCTCGTAGGTCGCCTCCGCGCGCTCGAACAGACCGGCGCGAAGCTGGTTGTACGCCAGACGATCGAGCAGCAGCGGATCGGACGCCCCTCCCTGCGTCACCGCCTGCTCCAGCAGGCGCACCGCTTCCACGTGATCCCCGAGCTGCTGGCGCAGGATTCCCAGCGCGACGAGCGCGTTCGGGTCGTCGGCCGGCGCGGCGCCCGCTTCCGCTCCCACCGGCGTGTCGCTCTGAGGAGAAAGCGATGCCTGGAGCGTCGTGAGCTGCTCGCTTTCCTGCGCGTACTTTTCCCTGGTCTCACGCAGCTGCGCGCGCACGGCGGGGGCCTCCACGTTCCGGCTCAATCCGACGTCGAGGAACACAACGGCCTCGCCGAGCCGCCCCTGACGGCGAAGAAGCGCCGCCCTGGCCATGTATGCCTCCAGAAAATCCGGGTCCATTTTCAGCGCTTCGTCGAACTCCCGCTCCGCTTGAACGAGATTGTCCAGGTCCATGAAGATCCCGCCGATCGTGACCGGGTGCCACGGATTGCCGCGCTCGAGCTCCGCCGCGTGGCGCAGCGCCGCGATGGCTTCGTTGGACAGCCTCTGCCGCGCGTAGGCTACACCCAGACGGTTGTATGCCGCGGCGAAGTCGGGGCGCACCCTGATGGCGTCCAGGAACAGGCGCGTGGCTTCCTGGTTGCGCCCCTCGCGCAGATAGAGATCCCCGAGATTCAGTGAAGCATCCGGGAAACCCGGGTTGAGCGCGATCGCCTTGCGGTAGTTCTCGATCGCCTTGTCGATGTCACCGGACGCTTCCGCCGTGCGGGCCAGTCCGTCCAACGCCGGGGCGTAGTCTGCCTGGAGGGTGAGCGTACGATGGTATTCGGCGAGCGCCTCCTCCGGATCTCCCAGCTTCAGGTGGCAATCCCCGAGCGCGACGTGGGCCGGCAGGCTCACGGGGTCCAGCTCGATGGCGACCTCGAGCGGTTCGAGCGCCTTGCGATACTGGTGATCGGCGTAGTAGGCGAGGCCGAGGTAGTGATAAGCGCGAAAAGAGTTCAGGGCGATATCGGCGGCACGCTCGAGCAACGGGATGGCGTCTTTGGGCCGCCCTTCCTTGTAGGCCTGGATGCCGTCGGTGAGGTCCTTGAAAACCCTGGCGCGAAGCTCCTGAGATCGGGACACTTCGGCACGGCCCAATGACGCAACCGTCAGCATTGCCGCGAAGATCAGCGTTGTTTTTCTGGATGGACCCACGGTGGCGACTATAGCACCGCCACTGCGCGCCTTCCCCGGGCGGCGCTAGACGGTCGGCGCGCCGGCGCGCGACAACCGGCTGCGGAATCGGGCGACCCGCGATTTCACCGTCCCTTCCGGGATGCCGAGACGTCTGGCCGCCTCCGCGTAGGGGATCTCATGCAGCAGGACCATCTCCAGGGTGCGCCGCACGTCCTGGCTCTGCCGGTGCAGAAGCCCCAGCAGGTCGGCTCTCGAGAAGCCCGGGGGCGATGCGTGCGCGAGGCGCGCAACACGACGCGCGCCTTCGATGTGCAGGGCCGAGGCGATGTCGCGCCGCCTCGCGCGCGCGCGCAGGTGATCGACCACGGCGTTGCGGGCGATCCTGTCGACGAAGGTCCGAAGCCTGGCGCGATGGTCGAAACCCCCCTGGCCGAGGCGATGGATCAGCCGGGCGCGGACATCCTGCTTGAGGTCATCGCGGTCCGCGCCGGGCGAAGACAAGCGCGCGCGCACCGCGGCGTCGATCCATCTGTCGAAGCGCTCGACGGCCGGGCGGCTCCCGCTCAGAAACTCCTGGATCAGGCGTTCCTCGTCGTCTCGGACGGGCACGGCCGCAGGCTCCTCTCCGGTGCTTTCGGGGAGGAACCTACGCCATATCCTGCCTCACCGGGTCGGCGGAACCCGGCGCGCGTCCTGTTCCGCTGACCCTCGTGAGCGTCGGACGCTTGCAACCCGACGCCCGAATATACTGTCGAGAGTGCGAAACATGGCAGGACTTGTCGCCGTAACCCGGCACGAACGCCCATTGGCTGCGATGGCTGCGGTTGCGATCGTGGCGGTACTGGCCCTCACGAGCGCGAGCGCCCACGCGTGGGCGCTCGGGGCGGTCGCGGGCCCGGTCCCCGCGGGCGCACCAGTCACCGCCGACGCCAATGTCGCCGACCCCGCCTCGCCCGAAGCCCTTGGATGGACGCCGGAGCGATACCGGACGGCCCGGCTCTACGCGCGCACGGGGTGGGCGCTGGCCATCGTCGACCCACTGTGGAGCATGGGCGCACTGGGTCTGCTGGTCTTCACGGGAGCGGCAGCGCGCGTCGCAGAGTTCACCGCTTCGCGACTCCGGTCGCGCCTCGCCGCGGACGTCTCCTTCATCGTCATCCTGGTCACGATGCTGGCCATCCTGACCTTTCCCGTGGAGGCCGTCCGGTTCTGGCGCGAGAACGCCTTCGGCTTCACGAACCAGGGGGTCGGCCCGTGGTTCCTCGACCTGTGCAAGGGGCTCGTCGTCGCCTGGATCATCGCCGCGGCTTTCCTCATGGGGGTCTGGACCGCGATCCGCCGCTGGCCGCGCGCGTGGTGGATTCTCGGGTCGGCCCTCGGCGTGACGGGGAGCATCGTGTTGATCATGGTGGCTCCGGTCTTCATCGCGCCGCTGTTCAACACCTTCACGCCACTCGCCGACGGCGCGCTCAAGGAGCGCATCCTGACCCTGGCCCACGACAACGGCATCCCCGCCGATGAGGTCTACACGGTCGACGCTTCGCGCCAGTCCAGCCACGACAACGCGTACGTTGCGGGCCTGCTCGGCACCCAGAGGATCGTGCTCTACGACACTCTGCTCGCGGCCTACCAACCAGAAGAGATCGAGTTCGTGATGGGGCACGAGATGGGCCACTACGTCCTGCATCACGTCTGGAAGGGAACGGCCTTCGCGGCCATCATTATTGTGACAGCGTTCTTCGTCCTGGACCGGATCCTGGGCCGCACGGTGACGGCCCTTGCGCCGAAGCTGGGCTATGCCTCGCTGTCGTCCATCGCCGCGGTGCCCCTGTTCCTGCTCTTCGTCGCGGCGCTGCTCTTTCTGATCCAGCCGGTCGCGAGCGGCGTGTCGCGCCATTTCGAGAGACAGGCCGACGCGTTCGCGCTGAAGTCGCTCGACGCGCGCGGAGTCGATCGCGCCGTGGGGGTACGGTCGTTCCAGAGGATGGCGGGGCGCAATCTCTCGGATCCCGATCCCCCCGCCTGGATCGAGTGGTGGCTCTACTCCCACCCGAGCATCGGGCGCCGTATCCGCGCCTGCGCGGAGCCGCCGCACCAATAGGTCAGCGGGCTCCGATCTCCTGCTCGATCACCCCCGCGAGGCTGCGGGCGAGAGTCTCCACCTGGGTGCGATCGGTCCCTTCGATCATCACGCGCGCCAGGGCTTCCGTCCCCGAGTAGCGCAGCACGAGGCGCCCGTCGCCGCCGAGCTGACTGATGACGTCGTTCGCCGCGGCGCCGATGACCGGGTGGCTCGTGAGATCGGGGCGGCTCGCGACCGGGATGTTCAGGAGGATCTGCGGGAAGGCCTGCACCTGCGACAGCCATCCGCTGACGGTGTCGTCGTTCGTGACCAGGATCTCCATCAGGCGCAGAGCGGTCATGATGCCGTCGCCGGTGGTGGATCGGTCCGCGAAGATCATGTGTCCCGACTGCTCGCCGCCCAGCGCGCCGCCGCTGCGGATCATCTCCTGCAGGACGTACCTGTCGCCGACCTGGGTGCGCGTCATCCGGATGCCGCGCTCCGTCAGACTGCGCTCCAGCCAGAGGTTGCTCATGACGGTGGTGACGACGAGGTCGCCGGGGAGCTTCCCGAGCTCCTTGAGATGGCATGCCGCCTGGTACATGAGCACGTCGCCGTCGGCGACGTGCCCGTCGGATGAGACGAAGAGCGTCCTGTCGGCGTCCCCGTCGAAGGCGATCCCCAGCTCGGCTCCGCGCTCCTTCACGGTGGCTGCGAGCCTGTCAGGGTGGAGCGACCCGCAGCCGCTGTTGATGTTGCGGCCATCGGGGGTGTCGAAGATGGCAATGACGTCGGCACCCAGCGCCGCGAAGACGCCGGGAGCAATGGCGCTCGACGCGCCGTTGGCGCAGTCCAGGACCACGCGGATCCCGTCGAAGCGGACCCCCGGGCTCACCGACTGGCGAAGGAACTCGGTATAGCCGGCGATCAAGTCGGATGGCGCGGCGGGGACGTCCCGGCGCGACCCGTCGGCTGTCTCGGGAAGCAGCGGCGGCGTCCCCTCGTCGAGCACGAGACGCTCGATGGCCGATTCCTCCTCGTCGGGGAGCTTGTAGCCGGACGAGGAGAAGATCTTGATGCCGTTGTCGCGGTAGGGATTGTGCGATGCCGAGATCATCACGCCGGCGGCGAACCCGCCGGTGCGCGCCATCCATGCGATCCCCGGGGTCGGGATCACTCCCGCCCCGGAGCACGTGGCTCCCGCCATGCCTGCCCCCTCCGCGATCGCGCGCTCGATCCACTCTCCCGACTCGCGGGTGTCGCGGCCGATGACGATCCTGGGGGGACCCGCCGCCGCGTGATGCAGGAGCGTGCGGATCAGCGCGGCCCCGACGCGCGTGATGGTCTTCTCGTCGAGGGGGAAGACCCCCGCGGTGCCGCGGATTCCGTCGGTGCCGAAGAGGCTCCTCATCGTCTGATCGTCACGTCGATGGTGGGGTGGCTGATCGAATGAACGGACACCTCGGACGCAACTCCGTCGAGCACGATTCTGGGCTTCACGGTGTAGGAGGCCTTGCGCGGACCCATCCCCTCCAGGTCCAGGACGGCCCGGACGCGCTCGCGCGTGACGGCTTCGAGCGCTTCGAGCGGGCCCTCGAGCACCACGTCCACCGTCTCGGGACGCATCCTCACTTCGCCATCGCGCGGCGACGAGGGCTCCAGCGGCACTCGGTCGAACTGCTTCGTCACCTGCTGCACGCGGATCGACAGGGACAGCCTCACGGTGGCCGGCGTCGCCTTCAGGAGACCGGCGCGATCGGGGAGGAGCATGACGCTGGTCTCGATGGCCTCCTTCGCGCCGCCGATGTCCACGGTCTGCGTCAGGACCTCGGCGGCCTGCCGCACGATGCTCTCGGGCCCCTCGATGGTGGCCTTATCGGGCGTCAGCGTGTGCGCGTGCAGCTCGTAGCCGACCGCCGGGACCCCCTCGATGCTGGCCACGATAGGAACCTCGCGCGCGATCAATTCCTCCAGCGTCAGGTCGAGCTGCGACGGTTCGAGACTCAGGACATCCACGCCGAACGGCGCCCGCACGATCTCGGGGGTCAGGGGGATCACCACCGGGCCACGGCGCGCCCTGGTCATGCGGACGCGCGCCGTGAAGCGCCCCGGCGACAGGCCAATCAACGCGGACTCGCTGGCGCGCACCCGCACTTCCACGCTCTCGGGGAGATGCCCGGTCAGCGCCAGGCCGGCGGGCACGTCCACCACCTCCAGCGGCACCTGGAACGCCTGCACCGTCTCGACCTCGGAGTTGAGGTACATCCAGAGCACGGTGGCCAGCACGACCGAGGCGATTTTCAGAGAGATGTCGCTGCGCATGAAGGACATGGGTTCAGGTCTCGTGAGTGCGCTCGACGACGGGTTCCTCGACGGGCGGCCTGACGCGCACGTCGAGATGCTCGCGCAGCACGTCGGTGAGACGCAGCGCATCGATGTCCTCGATGATCCGCCCCTCGAAGGAGACCGAGACCGTGCCGCGCTCCTCGGAGATGACGATGGCGATCGCGTCGGTCTCCTCGGAGAGTCCGATGGCGGCCCGATGCCGCGTGCCGAACTCCTTCGACAGCGCCGGGTGGGCCGTCAGAGGGAGGAAGCACGAGGCGGCGCGGATCCGCCCGTCCTGAATGATGAGTGCCCCGTCGTGCAGGGGAGACTTGGGGGCGAAGATGCTCAGGATGAGATCGTAGGAGACCTGCGCGTCGACGGTGATGCCCGTCTCGGTGTAGTTGCGCAGACCCTGCTCGCGTTCGATGACGATGAGCCCGCCGATCTTGCGGGAGGCCAGCGAGGTCGCGGCCAGCACGACCTCGTTGATGAGGGCCTCGCTCCGGCTGCGCGTCATCAGCCTCTGGAAGGGATTCTGCCCGACACGGGAGAGCGCCCGCCGGATGGTGTTCTGGAAGATCACGATCACGGCGAAGGGGATCCAGTAGAGCACGAAGCCCAGGAACCGCTGGACCGTGGTGAGGTGCAGGATCCCCGCCACGAAGTGCGCGGCGATGATGAAGACAACTCCCGTGATCATCTGGACGGCGCGCGTCCCCTTGATGAGCTGCACGAGCTGAAAGATGAGGTAGGCGAGGATCAGAATATCGACGACGTCGATGATCCAGCCGGCGGGCCCGGATCGGACCGTCTCGAAGAAGGTCCTGACGTGGTCGATGATCCCCTGGAGTGTCAGCATCGGTCCCGTTGTCTCGGTTCAGAAGTCCCTGGTGTGCGACCGCCGCCGGCATGGTACGCCATGCCTTCCGCGATCGGCAACGCGATCACGACGTCGCCGCATCCGACACGCCCCCCGCCGCGTCGGCGACCAGCGCCGCGCGCCGCGCGCGCGCGGGGTCGTGGGTCCTCAGGATATGAACGCCGGCCATGACAGCCAGTGTCTCCGCCGCGAGGGTGCCGTCGGCGCGCGCGTCGGACAGCGGCCCATCGTCGGGCGCCATCGCGCTGAGGAACGACTTGCGCGAGATACCGATGGCGACCGGACGTCCGAGCGACACGAACGCGGGGAGATGTCTCAAGATGGCGGCGTTGTCCTCCCGGCGCTTCCCGAACCCGATCCCCGGGTCGAGGATGATCGCCTCGCTCTCGACACCAGCGCGGATCGCCTCGGTGGCCCGCTGCGTGAGGTCGGCGATCACCTCGGGGACGACGCAGTCGTAGCGCGGGGCGTCCTGCATGGTCTGCGGCGTGCCGCGCATGTGGCCGAGGATGACGGGCACCCCCAGCGCGGCGGCCGTGGCGGGCATCTGCGGATCGGCGGTCAGGGCGCTGACATCGTTGATGATCCCGGCTCCGGCCGCGACGGCGGCGCGCGCGACCTCGGCTTTCATCGTGTCGATCGAGATCGCGACATCGTCAGGAAGGGCGGCCCGCAGCGCCTCCACGATCGGGATGGCCCGACGCAGCTCCTCATCCTGGGGCACGGGAGTCGCCCCGGGGCGGGTCGACTCACCCCCGACGTCGATGATCCGCGCCCCTTCGGCGGCCATCTTCAACGCATGCTCGCGCGCCGCATCGGGTTGGGCGTGGCGCCCACCGTCCGAGAACGAGTCGGGCGTGACGTTGAGGATCCCCATCAGAACCACGCGCGCTCCCCCCTCGAGCGGGAGGATTCCGTGGCGCATGCGCAGCGCGGGAGCGCGCCGATCGAGCGCGGCCAGCACCCCTGTGAGGGCCGACCCCACCGACGCGTGCGCCGCCTCGATCTCGCGGCTCAGCCGCCTGATGCCTTCGAGGTCGGCGCGCAGCACCACCCCTTCGCACCAGTCGTCGCCATGACGGAAGGCCTTCGCGTCGATCACCTCGACGTGGAGGCGGCGCGCGCACTCGTTCAGTCCCTTGCGCTGCGCCGCGGTGATGCCATCCAGACGGAGCAGACACGTCCCCTTCTCTTCGATGCGGGTCAGCGCCGCAGGGTAGAGGCCGAGGGCGGTGGACTCCCGGGCCAGGGGGATACGCGGAATCGTGGTGCGGAGGAGATAAGCCCTTGGGGTCAAGCCTGTCCGGGGTTCTTCAGCGCGTCAGGCGTCAGCGGGGGCTCCTTGGCGGGCCGCCGGCGTATCGCAGCGGCGCGGGCGGGCTGGTCGGTGACAGCCTCGGCCGCCGCGGGCCGCTCGGAGACGAACGGCTCGAGGGGCTCGCCGCGAACCAGGCGCGCGACTTCGTCCGCCTCCAGGACCTCGCGCTCGAGAAGGGCCTCGGCGATGCGCTGGAGTGGATCCTTGTTCTCCAGGACGATCTGCCGCGCCTTCTCGTAGCACTCGGTGATGATGCGCTTGACCTCTCGATCGATCATGATGGCCGTGGCCTCGGAGTAGTCCTTGTGCTGGGCCAGCTCCTTGCCGAGGAAGATCTGCTCTTCCTTCTTGCCGAAGGTGAGCGGCCCCATGTTCTCGCTCATCCCCCACTCGCAGACCATCTTGCGCGCCATCTCGGTGGCGACCTCGAGGTCGTTGCCGGCGCCCGTGGTCCGCGTGCCCAGGAAGATCTCCTCGGCGATGCGTCCCCCCATGGCGACCGCGATCCGCGCCTCGAGGTACTCGCGCGAGTAAGTGTGGCGGTCGTCGACCGGGAGCTGCTGCGTCACCCCCAGCGCCATGCCGCGCGGGATGATCGTGACCTTGTGGATCGGATCCGAATCGGAGTGGATGAACGCAACGAGGGCGTGCCCCGCCTCGTGGTAGGCGGTGGTGCGCTTCTCGTTCTCGGAGATGACCATGCTCTTGCGCTCCGAGCCCATCAGGACCTTGTCCTTGGCCCCCTCGAAGTCGCGTTGGGTGACGGCCTTCCGCCCCACGCGCGCCGCCATCAACGCCGCCTCGTTCACGAGGCTGGCCAGGTCGGCGCCCGAGAAGCCAGGCGTCCCGCGGGCGAGCACCGCCACGTCCACGTCGTCCGCCAACGGAATCTTGCGCGTGTGCACGCGCATGATCTCCTCGCGGCCGCGCACGTCGGGGCGCGCGACCACAACGCGTCGATCGAAGCGTCCCGGGCGCAGCAGCGCCGGATCGAGGACGTCGGGGCGGTTGGTCGCCGCGATCAAAATGACTCCTTCGTTCGACTCGAAGCCGTCCATCTCGACGAGGAGCTGGTTGAGGGTCTGCTCGCGCTCGTCGTGCCCGCCTCCGAGACCGGCGCCGCGATGACGCCCCACCGCGTCGATCTCGTCGATGAAGATGAGGCATGGCGCGTTCTTCTTCCCCTGCTCGAACAGATCGCGCACACGCGAGGCGCCCACGCCGACGAACATCTCGACGAAGTCGGAGCCCGAGATCGAGAAGAAGGGGACGTTGGCCTCTCCGGCGATCGCCCGCGCCAGGAGCGTCTTGCCCGTCCCCGGGGGACCCATGAGAAGCACTCCCTTGGGGATGCGGCCTCCCAGCTTCTGGAACTTCTGGGGCTCCTTGAGGAACTCGATGATCTCCTGAAGCTCTTCCTTGGCCTCTTCGACACCGGCAACATCTTTAAAAGTGACCTTCTTACCCTGGGTCGAGGAGAGCTTCGCCTTGCTCTTGCCGAAGGAGAGGGCCTTGTTCCCTCCCGACTGCATCTGCCGCATGAAAAAGATCCAGATCGCGACGATCAGGAGGATGGGGGCCCAGCTCATGAGAGTGATCAGGTAGGCGCTGTCGCTCGCCTCGTTCACCGTGATGTCCACACCGGCGCTGCGCAGCATGCTGAGCAGCCGTTCCTCGTTGATGGCGGTGGTGCGGAAGTGCTTGATCTTGGCGGCGCTCTCGTTGCGGTACTCCCCGTCGATGGTGAGCGTCTCCTTGCCGGAGATCTCGACCTTGGCGACGAGCCCCTCTTCGACCTTCTGGACGAACTTGGTGTAGGTGAGCTCTTCCCGGGGGTTGGCGGTGTTCTTGAAAAAGCCGTACACCAAGCCAACGGCGACGATGGCCACGACCCAGAAGACAACGGCCCTGAAACTCGCGCTCACGACGTCAGTACCTCTCGATGAGAACCGTGGTTGTCAGTCCAGTGTAGACCCTTATCCGCACCGTCGGTTCTCTCTGTGATGTTAACTTTGCCGGCCCCCGTGTCGGCCCTTCTGGATCAGCCGCGGCCGCTTGCGGCCGTCGGGTGAAGCAGGAAGGCTCGATCGGAGGTCGACCTGTCGTAAGTATACGTTGCCAACGGCTAGATAACACCCCGGCGCCGGTACTCCAGCACCGCAACCCGCCGCGTCAGCTCCGTGAGCCTGTAGGGATCTCCGATCCGCACGCCCACGACCCATGCGATCCCCTCCGGCCCCACCACGAGCGGGATCCGGTCGCGCCGCCCTCTGGGGATCTTGCCGTCGATCAGGAACTCCTTCAGCCGGCGCCCCCCTTCTCCCCCGAGGGGATGGAATCGATCCCCCGGAAGACGGCTTCTCACGGTCACCAACGGACCTAAACGGTCGGCGTCGAGGCAGGCGCGGTCGTCACCTGCCATCGCGAGACTCCCCTCGCTGCGCGCCATCACGCGCGCCTCGATGACGCCGTCCAGAGGTGTTACCGCCGCCTGGCCGGGAATACGCATCGTGAAGGAGAAAGGCTCCGCGCCAGGGGCTTCGTGGGGCTGGACCGCGCGCCAGACGCACAGATCGCCCCCCTCCCGGGAGGCCTTGAGCCCACCGGGGAATCCAACATCGCCGCCGGGAGCCGTCCGGCCGGCAGTCTCGAGGAGCCGGCAGACGGCGGCCTGCGACGCGCCGCGAGGATCACCCCCGGCGCGCGCCAACAGGAGGCGCGCGGCTCTCCGGGCCAGCGGCGCTGGCATCGTCCCGAGGACCGACGCCTCCACCACCACTCCCCCGGGACGCTCCAGCCCCCCGCTTCGCACCTTCCCGTCGAGCAGATCGGCGGCCAGGCCGTCCAGGAAGCGATCCTCCTCTGCGAGCACCCCGGCGCTGCGCGCCAGGACGCTGACGATCGAAGGGCGAATCCCCTCGAGCATGGGCACCACACTGTGCCTGACCCTGTTGCGCAGGAGGCGCTCGTCGGCGTTGGTTTCGTCCTCGCGCCATTCCTGCCCGATCTCGGCGAGCCACGATCGCAGCTCGCTTCTGCGCATCCCCAGGAGCGGCCGGACGAGCATGCCGGGCCCCGACCATGCCATCCCGGAGAGCCCGCGACGCCCCGCCCCCCTGAACATGCGCATGAGGACCGTCTCGGCCTGGTCGTCCATCGTGTGGCCGAGCGCCACCCTGGTGCAGCCGGCGGCAGTTGCTGCTCTTCGCAGCAGCGCATGCCGCGCGCGCCGCAGTGATTCCTCCCCGGCGCCGCCTCCAGGCAGGAGCGCGGGGTCCAGCGGCAACGCGACGCAGCGCAGGCCCAGACGCCCCGCGAGGGACTCGACGAAGCGCTGGTCGGCGTCCGAGGACGCACCTCTCAGCGCGTGGTTCACGTGCGCGACGACCAGCCGCAGACGCAGGCCCGGGAGATCTGCCAGGAGCCGAAGCAGCGCCACCGAGTCGCTGCCGCCCGAGACGGCGACGAGAACAGCGTCACCCTGCGCGAGCAGCCCCCGCCTCTCAACCGCCCGGTGGAGCCGGGCGGGGATCGCGGATGGATGACGCGAGGTCGTCGACACGAATGGTGAGGATCCGGTGGTAGCGGAGGAGGGACTTGAACCCCCGACACCGCGGATATGAGCCGCGTGCTCTAACCACCTGAGCTACTCCGCCACACTGTGGTTGACGGCGTAGGCTAGGCCACCCCCTATCGGCGAGTCAAGAAGACGTCGGGTGTTATAATCGCCGCCGTTGCACGGTGGCAGAGTATGGGGGGGAAGTGGAAGAACCGACCTGCTTAAAGTGCTCGGCCGCCGCCGGCCCGGAACGAAGCATGTTGCGATGCCCCATCTGCTTCCGCTATACCTGCGACAAGTGCGTCCTCACCCGAGGGGGCCGCTCCTTCTGCAGCGTCCACTGCGCGGACCTCTACTTCTTCGGCGACGAAGAGCAATGACGGCGCACGCGCAACGCGGCTCGCGTTGCGCGGCGCAGACGTGATTTTCCCACCCTAAAGTCCTGAAAAAAACCACGATCCCGAAGTCATGGGTTTCGGGGGTCATCGTATAGTGCTAAGATGAGCCATGCGGTGGTTTCGAGAGGGGCGTAAGCCCTTCTGTAACGGAGGATAGGTATGAAGGCAGGGTCAAACGTAAGATTCGCAACCCTCGGTGCGATGCTCGGCATTCTGATCCTTTCAGGATGCTCGAGGGAGCCCCTCTCCGGTCCGGTGCCGACCTCACCCGAGGCGCTCATCGCGGAGCTGGAGGCTGAAAAGGGAAGGATCGACAAGCGCACGGACACCATGATGGAGCGCATCGAGGCCTTCAACGCGTCGCGTGCCCCCGGCGACAGGCAGGTGGAGTTCAGCGAGGTGTTTATGTCGGACCTCGCCCCGGAGCAGCGCAGTGTTCTCGATGAGCTGCTCGCCGAAGAGAAGCGCCCCTCGTACAAGAATCTGCTGACGCGCATCATCGAAGACCGTGACCGCATCAAGCAGATGACCGAAAGGATCCAGTACCTCGAGCAGAAACTCCCGGACAACTTCGTCATCGTGAAGGCCGGCCAGAACCACTACGACATGGCGATGGAGTATCTGGCCAACGAGGGAGTCGACCAGGTCAAGGCCAAGCAGTTGGTCGACGAGATGGGCCTGCAGGAGGAGATGGTTCCCGGCTTCAAAGTCTGGTTCAACTACTTCAAGGAAGAGGACAAGTTCAAGACGTACGTGACGCGCGGTGATGCGGGGCAGACCCCGCTGGCCGTCGCGCGTGCGGCAAAGCGCAACCTGATCCATGAGCGCGACGTCGCCATCGCGCGTTCCACGGCTCTCGAGGAGACCAAGGCTTCGCTCGAAGGCGATGTCACGCGCCTGATGGGCGACGTGCACAGCCTCGAGGATCGCAAGGCGGAGCTGAACGTCACGGTGGCGGATCTGGAGGCGCGTAACCAGGACCTCAACCAGAAGGGGCAGCAGCTCAGCGAGGATCTGTCCCTGACGCAGAACTCCATGTACTACTACGCGAATTCTCAGGAAGCCCTGGCACAGCAGGGAGTGCTCTCGCGCTTCATGAAGAATCTCAAGGACGTCAAGGGAATCTCTTACGACGAGTCGGTCGACCTGAGGCAGACCACGAGCATCAACCTCCAGGCGCAGCCGTTCGGTCTGAAAGAGATCAAGAATGTCGAGATCTGGCCCGAGATCTACCAGGCGGGCCGTGACTACACCGTGGCCGTCGCCGAGGATGGACAGACGGCGCGCGTGGAGATCATCGACAAGAACATGTTCAAGAAACAGCGCGTTCTCATCGCGCTGAGCGGAAAATCCTGATCGGGCTCGATTCACCCGAGGGGGAATGAAGTTCAACCGGGCCCGGCGGCCTGCAGCAAGCCGCCGGGCTCAGTTATTTCAAGGCAGCCGCAAGCGGCGTCCTGGCTGTCATTTGTCCAGCACCAGGACCGTCATGCGGCAGAGACGGCGCAGCGGCGGGAGGAGCGTCATCAGAGCGCGGTCGAGGCCGTCGAGCACGGCGAACGCGCGGCGGTAGCGGTCGGCTTCCACGATGATCTTCTTCCAGTAGCGGACTTCGTTGGGGTTGGCGCGCTCGATGAAGTAGAACCAGAGAAACAGCGACAGCGTGGTGAGCTGGAACTCCCTGTGCCGGAATTGCCGGAATCCTTCTCTCAGCCGCCGAAAATCGCGGAACCGCAGCGGCACCTCGTCGGGGGTGCGTGTCTCGGGAGAGAGATCGCGGAAGAGATTGATGATGGGATTGTGGCCCAGCGGCTCCACGAAGACGGCGCGGCCGCCGGGCTTGAGCACTCTCAGGATTTCCCGGCGCGCACGCTCCAGATCCATATGATGCAGGACGTCGTGGCCGAAGACGCGGTCGAACGCGCCATCCTCGAAGGGGAGCGTCTCGCCAGGGCTCACGTGGAAACGGATCCGATCGGCCACGTCGTAGGACGCGGCGAGCCGACTCGAGATCTCCACCATCTTCGGCGCGATGTCCGCGGCATCCACGCGCGCATATCCGAGCGCCAGCCAGACGGCGGTCTCTCCGTAGCCGCACCCGAGGTCCAGCACGCGCCGGCCGTCGATGGGAGAAAGCGCCGCGAACGCGTGGCGCGTCTCGGGAGTGGTGGGGCACGTCGCCATCCTGACGGGATCGAGCTCATGGAGGTCGACCTGCTCGGCCCACCGGTCGTGGAAGGCGCGCTCGCGCTCCTGACGCGAGGCGAGATCCGGCTCCCGGGTCATCGTGCCCTCATTTCCATTTCCATCGCGCGCAGGGCCTCCGCAGCCGCGGCGAAGCCAGGGTCCTCCTGCAGCGCCGCGCGGTAGCTGGCAGCCGCCCGCTCGCCGCGACCGGCGTCCTGCTCGATCATCCCGGTCTCGTAGTGCAGCAGCGCTACCGCGGGACGGAAGAGATCCTCGTCGCGCGCGAGGTCCATCGCGCTCTGAAGCTCTGCGACGGCTTCATCCACCTCTCCGCGCTGTGCGTGGATGCGGGCGGTCATGATGAACTCGGCCGGGCGGTTGTATCCGTAGCCGGCCGTGGGACCCCACGGCAGAAGAAGCGCGATCAGCGCCACCGCCACGGCCACCCCGGCGCGGCCCCCCCACCCTCGCGACACGGCCCAGGCCACCGCATAGCCGGCCAGAGGAAAGAGCGCGAGGAGCATCGGCTGGCGGTAGCGCGATACGACATGCGCCAGGAGGAAAATCCCCATGGCCGAGACGAGGAACAACGGCAGCAGCGCCCTCAGCGGGTCGCGCCCTTTCGCGCTCGCGAAGAGCGAGAGCGCGATCCCCACGAGGCCCACCGAAGCCACGGGGAGGAAACGCAGGCCGAACCGGAGCGCGGGAGAGATATGCGTCGCGTAATAGAAAGAAGGGTTGTCCGGGATCTCGAAGTTCCCCCAGAGCGCCTTCAGCTTGCTCCACTGATGCGCGATGAGCCCTCCCCACTGGCCGCGGTAGAGGGCGATCGTCTCTCGTATTGTGCCGGACATCGTGTAGCCGGCGCGTCTCAGGATGCCCGGTGTCGATGGCGGGATCGTGGCCCCGGCCGGCTGCGCGTCGGGGGCGTTTCCCATCACGAAGGCGAGCGGTCCGCGCGTGGTGCTCGACAGAAGCGGAGCGCCGGCGGCGGCATTGCGCGCGGCCAGCGGCAGCACGGCGAGCGCGGCTCCGGCGATGAGGAGGCCGAGCGACTCCGCGGCGCGCCGCCACGCAAGATCTCTCGACCGGCACGACCAGATCATCCAGAGCCCCGCCACCGGAGCGAAGGAGATGATGACCGGGTCGGTGAGCCAGGAGACGCCGAGAGCGACGCCGCACAGCGCCGCGCGCAGGCGCCCTTTCGACGGCGCCTCATCCGGGAGCGTCCAGTGCCACGTCGTGAGCGCCAGCAGCAACAGTGCCTGCGTGGCCAGGGTGAAGGTGCCGCGCAGAAGCTCCGCATCGTAGAGGATCCAGGGCGCGTAGAGAGCGGCCGCAAGACCCGCGACCCACCCCGCGGTCCGCCCGTAGAGCCGCACCGCCAGCAGCGCCACGAGCGCGCAGTTGAGCGCTCCGATCGCCACCTGCGCGAAACGGAACGCGTCGAGGCTCCCAGTGAACGCCAGGAAGATGGCCGCGAGATAGGGATAGAGCGGCGGCTGGTAGTAGACGTGCGCGCCGTACCACGAGTTCCAGACCTCTTGCGGCGCGATGGCCTCCTGCCAGTCGAACCAGGCGCGGAAGGTGTTCCGATCGAGCCAGTCGCCGGAGGCCAGATGCCGTGCCCAGGCCGCGTACTGGTACATGTCGGAGCTGGGCCACTGCTCGCCCAGATCCCAGAAGGGATGGCCGTGGATGAACGCCACGTGCAGGGCGCGCACCGCCAGCGCCACCAGGGCCACGCAGAGCACCATCCGCCGCCCGCTCAATCCGGCGCCCGCCCGCTCATTCAGGCGGCCTCCTCCCGGTGCCGAGGATGCTGTAGAAGAACGACGAGAAGACGACCTGCACGCCGATCACCATCAGGGTCAGCGCCACCAGCGCCGATCGAATCCTGACCTCTCCTCCGAACGACAGCCCCATCCTCACCCATTCGAGGAGGATCCAGAGATTGATCCCGAGCCCCGCGAGCGTCAGCAGACAGCCGGCCAGCAGCCCTCGCTCGAGGCTCAGCCATCCGAACATCGGCGTCAGGATGGGATCGCGCTCCTCGAAGCCTTCCGTCAGAGCGAAGATCCTCGCGAAGAACCCGATGTTGAGGACGTTGAACCCCAGCACTGTCATGAGGCTTGCCAGGATCATCCAGTGGTAATCGATGAGCACGCTCCGCACCTGGAACGGCCCGAACGCCATGACCGTCATGAGCACGACTCCCGCGACGAAGAGGGACGCGCCCGGGATCAGGAACAGGTGGGTCGGGCTGAGCATGAACATCATCTTGAGATGGCGCCAGCCGTCGCGGAACGATCGCAGATGAGGCTTCCCTGGACGCCCCCCGCGGTGCAGTGTGATCGGGATCTCCACGATCCGCAGGTGGGCGCGCGCCGCCTTGATGATCATCTCCGACGCGAACTCCATCCCGGTGGTCCTGAGCCGCAGCGACCGGTAGGCGCCGGAGGTGATCGAGCGCTGGCCGCAGTGGGCGTCGGAGATCCCGGCCCGGAAGAGGGCGTTGAGCACGGCGGAGAGGATCGGCACGCCGAAGTAGCGGTGATGCCACGGCATCGCCCCGGGCTCGATGCGCCCCTTGAGACGCGTCCCCATCACCATGTCGGCGCCGTCGCCGCGCAGCGGTGCGATGAAGCCGCTCAGGTCGGAGAAGTCATAGGTGTCGTCGGCGTCCCCCATCACGAGCCAGCGCCCGCGCGCGGCGGCGAAGCCGGTGAGGTACGCCTGGCCGTAGCCGCGGCGCTCCTCGCACACGACGCGCGCCCCGGCGTCGCGCGCCACGATGGCCGAGCGATCGATGGAGCCGTTGTCCACGACGACGACCTCGCCGGTGACGCCCAGCTTCCGGATGGCCTGCACGGCCTTGCCCACGCAGACGCCGACGGTGTGCTCTTCGTTCAGACAGGGGATGACGACCGAGACATCGAGCCCTTCGTCACCAGGGGCCCCACCTGCAGTCACGGGCCGACCCGCTGGAGGTTCGCGTAGCGCGTCATCAGCTTGCGACGTCCGACGCCGGAAAAGCGCACCGTCGCCTTCTGCTTCTCGCCTGCCCCCTCAACCCCTTCCACCTCTCCGTAGCCGAACCGATCGTGGAAGACCCGCATCCCGACGCGGAGATCATCGGCCGCCCCCGGCTCCGCTTCGACGTCCTCGTAGACGTCCTCCTCGCCGAGCCGCGATGCGGCGCCGCGCCCGCCGCGCGTCCACGACGCGGAGGCCCGCGCCGAAGCCCAGCGCCCCTGCTGCACCGGCGGGGCCCAGTCCGCGCCGAGATCCTCGAGCCGATCGGGGTCGATCTCTCCCAGGAAGCGCGATGGCTCGTTGGCCATGAAGGTGCCGAAGGCTCGCCGCTCCCGCGCGCCCGTCAGGATGAGCCTCTGCATCGCGCGCGTCATGCCGACGTAGCAGAGCCTGCGCTCTTCCTCGATGTCCTCGAGCCCCTCCTGCAGCGACCGCGCGTGCGGGAAGATGTTCTCCTCCATGCCGGCCATGAACACGATGGGGAACTCCAGCCCCTTGGCGCAGTGCAGCGTCATGAGGTTCACGCCGGCGTCCCCCTGCACCGACTCGATGTCCGACACGAGCGCCGCCGCATCGAGGAACTGCTGCAGGCTGGTCATGCCACCGGCCTCGCGCTCCTGCGCCGCAGCGACCAGCGCCTGCACGTTCTCGATGCGCGACTCGACGTCGCCGGGCTCCGTGCGCCGCAGCCACCCTTCGAAGCCGAGGCGATCCACGAGATCCACGATGAGGCTGGACGTCGGGCGTCCCTCCCCCGCGCGCGCGCGCAAATCTTCGATCAGATCGACGAGACCCTGGAAGGCCCCGGTCGCCCGGCCCGCCTCGCCGCGCGCGAGAAAGGCCCGCGTCCCCTCCCAGAGGCTGGCATTGATGCTCGCCGCGACCGACTCCACGGCCATCAACGTCACCTTCCCGATGCCGCGCGCCGGAATATTCACGATGCGCCGGTATGACACGTCGTCGCTGGGATTGGCGATCAGCCGCAGGTAGGCGAGCAGGTCCTTGATTTCCTTGCGGTCGTAGAAGCGGACGTTGCCGAAGATGCGATACGGCACGCGCTCCCGCATGAGAGCTTCCTCGAGGAGCCGGGACTGCGCGTTGGTGCGGTACAGAACCGCCATGTCCGACAGGTCGAGCCCCATCTCGCGCTTGAGTGTCAGCAGCCGTCCCGCGATGAAGGAGGCCTCGTCGCGATCGGAGGGCGCCGAAAGCCACCCGACGCGCTCCCCCTCCGGGTTCTCGGTCCACAGCTCCTTCTCGATCCGCCCGGCGTTGCGACGGATGACGTCACCCGCGGCGGCGAGGATCCTCGCGGTGGAGCGGTAGTTGCGCGTGAGCTTCACGACGCGCGCGTCGGGATAGTCCTCCTGGAAGCGCAGGATGTTGCCGATGTCGGCGCCTCGGAAGCGGTAGATCGATTGCGCGTCGTCACCCACGACGCAGAGGTTGCGCGTCCCGGCGGCGAGCGTGTTCACCAGGACGTACTGCGGCCGGTTGGTGTCCTGGTACTCGTCCACCAGCAGGTAGCTCGTGCGTTCCTGGTAGCTCCGCTGGCGATCCGGATCGGTGCGGAACAGCTCCAGGACCTTCAGGATCAGATCGTCGAAATCCATCGCGTTGTTCGACTTCAGATGCCTGCGGTAGGCGTCCAGCGCGCGCAGCAGCGTGTCGCCGGCGGGCTCGGTCAGGTCTTCCCGGATCTCGTCCTCGGTCAGGCAGCGGTTGCGAGCGCCGCTGATGCGGTGCAGGAGCGCGCGCGCCGGCCAGCGGTCCGTGTCGATCCGCTCCTCCTCGATGATCTCCTTCATGAGGGCCGTCTGATCGGCGGTGTCGAAGACGACGAACTCCCGCGTGTAGCCGAGACGCCCCGCTTCGGCGCGCAGGATCCGCAGGCAAAGGGAGTGGAACGTCCCCATGCGGACGCCCGTCGGGTCGCCCCCCAGCAGGGCCGTGATGCGCCCCTTCATCTCCTCGGCGGCCTTGTTGGTGAAGGTGACGGCGACGATTTCCTCGGGGGGGACGCCGACCGAGCGGATCAGATGGGCGGTGCGGTGCGTGAGGACGCGCGTCTTGCCCGAGCCGGCGCCCGCGATGACGAGCACAGGCCCCTCGGTGGACACCACCGCCTCGCGCTGCTGCTCGTTGAGGTCGGAGATGAGATCGGTCCCCGGATGGATCATCGGACGCGCTGCCCCCCCGAGTGTCCTGAATTGGATGTCTTGATGGCGGGCCGACTACTCGACGGTGACGCTCTTGGCGAGGTTTCTCGGCTGATCCACATCGCACCCGCGACGCAGGGCGATATGATACGCCAGAAGCTGGAGCGGCACAACGAGCAGCATGGGGCTGAGCACGCCGAGCGTGCGCGGAACGAAGAAGCTCTCGTTGGCGCGCCCGGCGACGTCGGGCCTGCCGGGCTCGGGCTCGGTCGCAACCGCGATGATCGTGCCGCCTCGCGCCTTCGCCTCCTCGATGTTCACCATCATCTTCTCGGCGGTGTTGTCGTTCGCCACGAGCGCCACCACCGGCATCGTCTCGTCGATGAGGGCGATCGGGCCGTGCTTCATCTCCCCGGCGGCGTACCCCTCCGCGTGGATGTAGGAGATCTCCTTGAGCTTCAACGCCCCCTCCAGGGCGATCGGATAGTTCACGCCGCGCCCGAGGAAGAGGAAATCGTCCACGCTGACGTAGCGGTGCGCCATCTCGTCGAGATCCGCGTCGCGCGTCAGGACGGCCTCGATCTGCGCGGGGATCCGCTGGAGGTGCTCGAGGTGAGCCCGGACCTCGTCGTCGCTCATCCGCCCCCGCACCTGCGCCAGGTAGAGCGCCAGCAGGTCAAGCGCCGCGAGCTGCGCGGTGAAAGCCTTGGTGGAGGCCACACCGATCTCGGGGCCCGCGTGGGTGAGGATCACGCCGTCGGCTTCGCGGGTCATCATGCTTCCCACGGCGTTGACGATCGCCAGGGTCTTCGAGCCCTTCGCGCTCGCCTCGCGCTGGGCGGCGAGCGTGTCGGCGGTCTCCCCCGACTGCGAGATGACCACCGTGAGGGTGTCCGAGTCCACGATGGGGTCGCGGTACTTGAACTCCGAGCCGATGTCCACCTCCACCGGCAGCCTGACGAACTTCTCGATGAGATACTTCCCCACCAGCGCCGCGTGCCATGAAGTGCCGCAGGCGAGCAGGTTCACCTTCGCCACGCGCTTCAGCTCCTCCGCCGGGATCCCCATCTCGTCGAGGTAGATGTGGCCGGTCTCCAGCGAGTAGCGCCCAGCCAGCGTGTCGCGGATGGCGCGCGGCTGCTCGTGGATTTCCTTCAGCATGAAATGCTTGAAGCCCGCCTTCTCTGCCATGATCGGATCCCACGTGATCCGCTGCACTTCCCGCTCGACCGGCTGGCCGTCCATGTCCATGATCTTCACGCCATCGGCGGTCAGGACCGCCAGCTCGCCGTCGTCGAGGAAGTGCATGTCGCGCGTGTGGGCCAGGAGCGCCGGCACGTCCGAGGCCACGAAGTACTCGTGGTCGCCGAGACCCACGACCAGCGGCGGCCCCCGTCGCGCCGCGACGATCTTCTGGGGCTCGTCGGCCGAGAGCGTGACCAGCGCGAAGATCCCCCGCAGCATCGGCATGACGGCGCGCAGCGATTCCTCCAGGGGCAGGCCGCGGGCCTTCTGGTCCTCCAGCAGATGGGCGATGACCTCGGTATCGGTCTCGGTGGTGAGGCGGTGCCCGTGCGCCATCAGGTCCGACTTCAGCTCGACGTAGTTGTCGATGGTGCCGTTGTGCACGACGACGATCCTTCCCTTGCAGTCGCGGTGGGGATGGGCGTTCTCCTCGGTGGGACGCCCGTGCGTCGCCCAGCGCGTGTGGCCGACGCCGAACGACCCGTCCAGCGGCGAGGACTTCAGGACCTCCTCGAGATCGCGCAGCTTGCCGGCGGCGCGCCGGATCTCGAGCCGCCCGTTGGAGACCACGGCGATCCCCGCCGAGTCGTAGCCGCGGTATTCGAGCTTGCGCAGACCCTCCACGATGACCGGCACGACGCGCTTGCTGCCGTTACCGATGTAGCCGACGATGCCGCACATCAGCGCTTCCCCTTCGCGCGTTGCGCCGCGCGCCGCGACGCGCCCCTGGATTCCTTTGCGACGGCGTCTTTCTTCACCACGACATCCTTCCTCGCGCGCTCGCGCTGCATCCGCTCCTTGTACTTGCGGGCCCAGTCTTTCCTGATGGTCATCTCGGGGCGCGTCAGCGCGAGCGCGTCGCGGGGGACGTCGCGCGTGATCGTCGAGCCGGCCCCCACGTAGGCGCCGCTCTTCACGGTGACGGGTGCGACGAGCTGCGTGTCGCTGCCTATGAAGACCTCGTCGCCGAGCCGCGTGGTCAGCTTCCGGTAGCCGTCGTAGTTGCAGGTGATCGTGCCGGCGCCGATGTTGCAACGCTTGCCGATCACGGCGTCTCCCAGATACGAGAGATGGTTGGCTTTGGTCCCGCGCCCCAGACGCGACTTCTTCACCTCCACGAAGTTCCCGACGTGGACCTCCTCGTCCAGGACGGCGCCGGGCCGCAGATGGGCGAACGGGCCGATGCGCACCGCCCCGGCGACGCGGGCATGGGAGATGACGCAGCTGTCGAGCACCTGAACGTCATCGTCCAGGCGCGAATCGGTGATGTGCACCATAGACCCGATGCTGCATCCCCTGCCTATGACCGTGCGCCCCTGAAGGTGCGCCATCGGATGGATGATGCTGTCACGGCCGATCTTCACCGTGGGCTCGATGTAGGTGCAGTTCGGATCGACGATGGTGACCCCTTCTTCCATCAGCTCCAGGGCGCGGCGCAGATAGAGCGTCTTGCCGGCGTGCGCCAGCTCTTCGCGGTCGTTCACGCCGAGCACCTCCTGAGGATCGTCGTGCACGAACGCCTCCACGCCCAGGCCGTCTTCCCTCAGGATCGGGAAGAGGTCGGGGAGGTAGTACTCCTCCTGGACGTTGTCGCGGCCGATCCTCTTGAGCGCCGGGAAGAGCACCGAGGCGTCGGCAACGTAGAGCCCCGCGTTGATCTCGTCGATCTCCTTCTCGCTCGCGGTGGCGTCCCTCTGCTCCACGATACGCATGAAGCTCCCCGTCGCCTCGCGCACGATCCGCCCGTAGCCCGAAGGGTCGTCCACGCGCGTCGTCAGCACCGTCGCGGCGGCCCCGGTGCGGCGATGGTGCCGCAGCAGCGCGCGCAGCGTATCGGGGCGTATGAGGGGAACATCCCCGTTCAGGATGAACAAATCCGAGCGCTCTCCAGCGCTGCTGCGCGCGTCCACCAGCAGCTCCGCCTGGAGCACCGCGTGCGCCGTGCCGAGCTGCTGCGCCTGGACGACGAAGCGGATGCCGCGGCCCGAAACCCCCTCCGCGGAGAGCGCCGCGGTGACATCTTCAGCCTGGTTGCCGACCACCGCCGCGAGCAGGTCGGGCTTCAGCGCGGCGGCCGCGCGGGCCACGTGCGCGACCATCGGCGCCCCGCCCACGACGTGCAGGAGCTTGATGCGATCGGAGCGCATTCTCTTCCCCTGCCCCGCGGCAAGGATGAGGGCATTGAGCCGCCGGTGCGCGGCAGCCATCAGGCGCTCCTGCGCGCGGTGCGCGGCGGCCGCGGCACGGTGGTGCGCGCGGCGAGGCGGCGCGCGAGGCCCAGGATCTGACGGGCGAGGCGGTCGGGATCGTGGCGGACCTTCGCCCCTTCCTGTTTCATGAGACGGCGCGTGACGAGCTCCACGGGCAGCGACGCGAAGCGGGCCCTGTCCACGGCCACCATGTCCGCCCCGTCGCGCCGGTAGCGCCTCAGGGCCGCTGACGTCGGCACCGCGGAGTTGACGAGGATGGCGTCGAAGAGGTCCCCGCCGCAGAGCTGCTGCACACGCCTGATGTGATCGGACGCGGTCAAGCCCGGCGTCTCGCCGGGCTGGGTCATCACGTTGCAGATGAAGATCTTCACGGCCTTCGAGCGGCGCATGGCATCGGCCACCCCCGGCACCAGCAGGTTCGGCACGATGCTGGTGAAGAGCGACCCGGGCCCCACGCAGATGATGTCCGCCGCGCGCAGGGCCGCCAGGGTCTCGGGGAGAGGCCGGCAGCCACGCGGCTCCAGCCTGACGGCACTGATGGGAACGGCCGCCTTCGAAATGGTGGATTCCCCGCGCAGCCGCGTGCCGTCCTCGAGGTCGGCGACCAGGTGGACGTTCTGCATCGTGGCGGGGTAGATGGTCCCTTTGATCGCCAGCACGTCGCTGGCCGCCTTGATGGCCTGGAGGAAATCCCCCCGCACCTCGGTCAGCGCCGTGAGCAGGAGATTCCCGAGCGAGTGCCCTCCCAGCTGGCCGTTGCCGTTGAAGCGGTACTGGAACAGGCGCGACAGAAGGGCCGTGTTGTCGGAGAGCGCGACGATGCAGCTGCGCACGTCGCCGGGCGGCAGGATCCTGAACTCATCGCGCAGGCGCCCGGACGACCCGCCGTCGTCGGTGACGGCGACCACGGCCGTCAGCGAGTCGATCCGCTCGGGATGATCGGCGTGAACGAAGCGCTTGAGACCTGCAAGGAGCGCCGACATCCCCGTGCCCCCTCCCAGGGAGACGACACGCCAGCCCCGCCCCTGTGGAGGGTTCACTCTAGACCCCTGATCGCTTCCCCAACGCCGCCATGAACTCCGGATCATCGCGCAGCGTATCGAAATCCGCATCGTTGAGGGCACGGACGCGGTTCGACGGGTTGATCTCCATCGCCTTGGCGAGATGGGCGACCGCACCGCTGGTCTCCCCGCGCAGGCCGCTCAGCGCGGCGAGACCGTAGAACGCGCGGTCGCCACGGGGGTCCTGGCTCACGGCAGCCTGGTAGCTGCTGGCCGCGTCCTCGAGGCGCCCTTCGTTGGCCGCCAGCACGCCGCGGTAGTAGTGCTCGTCGGGAGTCTTGGCCGCGGGCTGGGAGGCGAGACGCGCCTTCGCGGCGGCAACCCAGAGGCGCGAGCGGTCGCAAATCTCGCGTTCGCCGGGGTAGTCCTTCACGATCGCTTCGAACTCACTGACGGCACGGGAGTAGTCGCCTTTCTTGAAGACTTTCAGCGCTTCCTCGTAGGTCTTGAGCGCCTCGGTGGCGGCCTGGGCCGGATTGACCATGCGCTTGGTGGCGGTGGAGGTCTTCTTCTTGCTGGTGGGAGAAATCCTGCTCAAGGTTCAACACCTCGATGAGTGACGTAGGGTTGGCTGTGAGTGTAAAGTCTCTGTGGACGGGGCATTATAGGAAGCATCCCTCGAAGACGTCAATGACGCGCTCGGCGCAAAGGCGGAGCAGAATATAGAGATACTGCCCCTCCCCCGCAACCCGGGACACAAGCGCAACTACTGGAAGTAAAAGACTTGTCCGAGGCGGTTTTTCTGGGTGCCGGCGCGCGCGACGGCGACCGGGTGAGCACATTGACCCTCGCGCTGCGATTGCTGGGAGCGCGCGGGGTGACCGTGAGGCGCGCGTCGTCCCTGTACGAGACCGAACCTATCGACCTGCCCGGCGAGCGCACACTCATCAACGCGGCGGTGGAGGTTGCCTCGCCGCACTCTCCCGAGGAACTCCTGGGGATTTGCCTTGGGGTGGAAGAGGACCTCGGGCGCAGGCGCACCACCCGCCCCGACGGCCCCGACACCGGGCGGAGGCCGATCGACCTCGACCTGCTGCTCTGGGGAGGGCGGGAGATACGGCAGCCGGGCCTGACCCTCCCCCATCCGCGCATGCACCGGCGCCGGTTCGTGCTCGTGCCGATGGCCGAGATCGCGCCGCACGTCGTCCATCCGACCCTGGGCGCCGATATGACGACCCTTCTGTCACGCTGCGAAGACGCCGGCAGGGTGGAGCTGTGGCAGCCGCCGTCTGCATGGTGGAGCGGTCCGGCCGGCGAACATCCGCGTTGAAGTGCCTCGATCGTTCGGGTAAGATCGCGCGCCATGAATTCAGGTCTCATCGCGGTGGAGGGGCCCATCGGCGTGGGCAAGTCGAGCCTCGTGGAGGGGCTGGCAAGCCGCTTCAACGCCGTGAAGGTGCTCGAGAAGATCGACAACCCCTTCCTGCGCCCCTTCTACGAGGAACAGCAGGGCGCCGCGTTCCAGGCGCAGCTTTTCTTCCTCCTGAACCGCTTCGTGCAGCAGCGCGACCTCTCCCAGACCGATCTCTTCCAGCAGACGACGCTGTGCGACTACCTCTTCGCCAAGGACAAGATCTTCGCCTACCTCACGCTGGACGACTCGGAGCTGATGATCTACGAACGGCTCTACGGGCTGCTGTCGGCGGAGATCCCCCGTCCCGATCTCGTCATCTACCTGCAGGCCTCCACCGAGGTGCTCATCGAGCGTATCCGCAAGCGCAGGCGGGACTTCGAGGCGGAGATCGCGCCCAAATACATCGAAGACCTGAATCAGGCCTATAATTACTTCTTCTACCATTACAGGGAGACGCCGCTGCTGGTCATCAACACGACCGACATCGATTTCGTGGAGAACGAGTCGGATCTGGATGACCTGGCGGCGCAGATAAGGACCATGGGCAAGGGGGTCCAGTACTACATGCCGATGTCGCAGCGCTGAGGCTGCACGGCAGGTACGGGCCACCCGGACGCCCCGCAGTAACGCAGGAGAAGTTGGTGCTGCGACGTTTCCCCCGACATCCGCGGGGAGAAAGGAGTCGTTCGTGAGCACGCCCAGGAAAGACAAGGTCACGGTTCCCGGCATCCGGGCCAGGAAGGCCCGCCATACCGGGCCGGACACGCAGCCGCAGGCCGACCCCGACCGCATCGTCGCTCTCACCGCCTACGACCATCCCACCGCGCGCATCCTCGACGAAGCCGGCGCCGACATCCTGCTGGTGGGCGACTCCGTCGGCAACGTCGTGCTGGGGCTCGAGAGCACGCTCCCGGTCACCATCCAGGTGATGCTGCACCACACGGCGGCGGTGGTCCGCGCGCACCCGCGCGCCCTGGTCGTCGCCGACATGCCCTTCCTTTCGTACCACACCGGCGCCGCGGAGGCCGTGCGTAATGCCGGCCGCTTCATCCAGGAGGCGGGGGCCGAAGCGGTGAAAATCGAAGGCGGCGTCCGGCGCGCGGCGATCATCCGCGCGATGGTTGACGCCGACATTCCCGTGATGGGTCACATCGGCCTCACCCCCCAGTCGGTGAACGCCCTGGGGGGCTACCGCGTTCAGGGGCGCGACGACGACGCGGTGGACCTGCTGCTCGCTGACGCCCGCGCGGTGGAGGAGGCCGGCGCGTTCAGCATCGTGCTGGAGGCGATCCCCGCGGCGGTCGGCTCGCTCATCACCCGTTCGATCGGCATCCCCACGATCGGCATCGGGGCCGGCCCCGACTGCGACGGGCAGATCCTGGTGTCGCACGATCTGTTCGGACTCACCGCCGGCTCGCCGCCGCGCTTCGTGCGGCGCTACGCCGATCTGGCGGAGACGATGCGCGAAGCCGTGCGCCGCTATGCCGCTGATGTGCGCGCAGGGACGTTCCCCTCCGAGGTCGAGTCCTACGCCACGCCCCCCGAGCTGGCCCAGCGTCTTGCGCGGCAGCGCGGGCGGGTGCCCAAGAGCTGACGGTCATGCGCAGGATCACCAACCCCGAGGATATGCGGCGCCTCTGTCGCACCGAGAGGAGCGCAGGGCGCAACGTAGGCTTCGTCCCCACGATGGGGGCGCTGCACGACGGGCACGCGAGTCTGCTGAGACGGGCGCGGCAGGAGTGCGACTTCGCCGTCGCCAGCATCTTCGTGAACCCGGCGCAGTTCGGCCCCACCGAGGACCTCTCCCGCTACCCGCGCGACATCGAGCGCGACGCCGCGCTCCTGGAGCGCATCGAGATCGACGCGCTGTTCCGCCCCGAGGCCGCCGACGTCTATCCCCCTCCGCACAGAACGTGGGTGACCGTCGAAGGGATGTCCGACATCCTGTGCGGCGCGTCGCGCACGGGGCACTTCCGCGGCGTGGCGACGGTGGTGCTGAAGCTGCTCAACATCGTGGAGCCCGACGTGGCCTACTTCGGCCAGAAGGACGCGCAGCAGGCGGCCATCATCAGGACGATGGCGCACGACCTGAACCTCCCGTGCCGCATCGAGGTCTGCCCCACGGTACGCGAGGAGGACGGGCTGGCGATGTCCAGCCGCAACGCCTATCTCAACGCGCGGCAGCGCGCGGCGGCCCCGGTGATCTACCGGGCGCTGGCCGCGGCGCAGGAAGATGTGGCCGGCGGGGAGCGATCCATCGCCGCCATCGTCGCGCGCGCGCGCGACGTGCTCGCGGGCGAGCCACTCTTTGCGATCGAATACCTCGAGCTGGTGCGGCCCGACGACCTTTCTCCCCTGGAGGGCGAACACCTGGCCGGGAAGGCCCTGCTGGCAGTGGCCGGCAGGATCGGGACGACGCGTCTGATCGACAACGTCGTCCTGGAAGACGATGGTGGTACGCGGGCCTCCGGCCCGCAGCCTGGGTACTCGGGCCTCTAGCCCGCAGTCTGGGTACGCGGGCCTCCGGCCCGCATAATGAAACAGGAGGTATTGTTCAGCATGTCCCAGATTGTCTACCGACAGATGTTGAGGGCGAAGGTGCACCGCCCCACCGTCACACGCACCGAGGTCGACTACGAAGGGAGCCTCACGCTGGACGCCGATCTGATGCGCGCCGCGGGGATGGTCCCCTACGAGCGGATCGACGTCTACGACTGCGACAACGGGCAGCGCTTCTCGACCTACCTCATCGAAGGAAAGCCGGGCTCGGGCGAGGTCTGCGTCAACGGAGCCGCCGCCCACCTGGCAACGACGGGGCACAGGATCATCATCGCCGCGTACTGCTCGATCCCCGAGGAGCAGATCGGGAGTCACAAGCCGACGATCGTCCTGGTCGATGCGAAGAATCGTATAAAATCCACCTCACACAAGATCGTGGCCGGCACCGTGGTGCCTGGCTGAGCACGATGCGGGTTGTGACGCGCTGGCACGATGCGGGTGCGCGGGCCGCCGGCCCGCATTGTAAAGACGCACCACCGACGAACCGAGGAGTTCCCATGCCGCCGAAGAAAAAGTTCCTGACCGACATCAAGACCATCCGCGCCCGCGCGCGCAAGCACATCCAGCAGGGAGCCGTGACCGAAGGCTACCCGGCGGAACGCACGACCGTCATCAAGATCCTCAACGAGGCGCTCGCGACCGAGATCGTCTGCGTCCTGCGCTACAAGCGGCACTACTACATGGCCACCGGCATCAACGCGCAGAGCGTGGCGCAGGAATTCCTCCAGCACGCCAATGAAGAGCAGGCGCACGCCGACGAGATCGCCGCGCGCATCGTGCAGCTCGGCGGCGAGCCCAACTTCTCCCCCGAGGGCATCCTCACCCGCAGCCACTCCGAGTACGTCGAAGGGGAAGGCCTCGTCGACATGATCAAGGAAGACCTCGTCGCCGAGCGCATCGCCATCGACAGCTACCGCGAGATGATCACCTACCTCAGCACCGACGACCCCACCACCCGCCGCATGCTCGAGGGCATCCTCGCCATGGAAGAGGAGCACGCCGACGACCTCGCCAGCCTCCTGGAGGAGCTGGGGTCGTAGCATCGCGGAAGACCGAACGACAATCCCTGCCCATAGCCCCTGGACGATCAGCCAATGCCCATCGCCTCGCCGTTCTGCTGAATCTCCATTTTTTTTGGAACCAGAAGCGCGGGCAGAACAAGTGATCCGATCAAAAGGAGGTACCTTTCCCACATGAGAAGGTCAGCTCCAGTGCTGGTTCTTTCTCTCCTCCTTCTCGGGCCTGACCCTGTTGCTGCATCTTCCTCGGCCGGGTGGAAGCCGTTCGGGCTTCAGGGGAAGACTGTGTATTCCCTCTCTATGGCCGGTGATCTCCTCTGCGCAGGGACCGCCATGGATGGAGTCTTCTGCCGTCCGCTCGGGGCTGACGGCACATCCTGGGAGCCTCGGGGGCTGCCGGGCCCGTGGGTGACGGCGATCTGGCTCGATCCCTACCAGCCTGGGGTGATGTTCGCGGGTAGCAAACTCAACGGCGCCCGTATCTACCGCACCTCTGATGGCGGCACAAACTGGCAGCAAGCGGATTCGGGGACGGAGACCTGGGCGTCCATCGATAGGATTGATGGCGTCGTGGGGCAGACAACTCTCTATGCCGTCGGTTCGGGGTGGTTCTGGCGCTCCGGTGACAGCGGTGACTCATGGACCCCGGGTGGGTTCGGGTCCACCTATAGCCTGGCCGTTCCCGCGACGGACCCAAATGCTGTTTGGATTGGCGGTGAGAATTTCGTCATGCAGAGCTGGACAGCCCTCTCGAGGGATCGCGGACAAACCTGGGTTCACTGGTACACCCAGTGGCCCGGCGATGATCAGACCAGGGACATTGCGACCCATCCGGATCAAGACGGTCTAGCGATCATGGGCCATGAGGGTTTCGTGAGGCGCACCGCGAATCACGGAGGTCAATTCCAGCAGGTGCTTACAGCATCGACGTACTTCTACGTCGCATGGGACCGGGTCAACACACGCCGGGCCTATGCCACCGGCGCGATTCCCGTGCTTGGAGGTGGCTGGTACTCGTTCGGGAGCGAAGACCTGGGGTTGACCTGGTTTCCGCTGTCACCGGGACCGTCGAGCGTGGCCAGGATGGAGGAGATAGAGCCAGACGCCGGTCGCCTCGGAGTTCTCTACGCGGCCACCGACGACGGCGTCTACAGGTTCTACGGCGGGGGTGAGCCGTTGTGCGTCGACTCCCGCGCGGGGACCGACGCGATGGAGGTTCATCCCGGAGCATGCCCCCTGCCGGCGAGCGCCGCAGAGCCCATCGCCGGCGACATCGTCGTGGGCCACATCGGCGCGCTGAGTGTTTCTCCCGGCGGCATCGATCTGGGCGAGGTCGAATGTCTGCTGGAGAGCGGCGACGTATCGCTTGCCAGCATCGATCTGCCCGAGCCTGCGCCCGGCACGGTGCTCTTCGTCCTGGTCAGGCTCGACGAGGCGTCCGACTACGGAGCTTCCAGCGACGGATTGCCTCGAACTCCCTCACAAGGTGACTGCGACCCATGATGCTCGCTGAGACGCAGACCGCCGCGCACATCGTGCAGTTCGGCGGCGAGCCCACCGAGGTGCGGGTCCTCAAGACCGGAAGACGGCAGCGCGTCGGTTAGTTAGGCCCTCATTCCATGGGCCAAGAGCCGGTCAGCGCTCCAGGATGATGTCGCGGCGGACCTGCCAGGTGCCCGAGGCGTCGCGCTTCGGTGTGACGATGCCGTTGCCCCCCTGGTTCCGGAGCCCCGCGCGATAGCGGTCGTTGACGAGCGGGTCGTCGGTGAAGACGACGTCGTCGATCCAGTACTCGCGCCGGTCCGGCTCCTTGATGATGAGGTGGATGTGGGCCGGGATGCCGCCGGCGGGATAGGGGGCCGGTCTGATCGTCTCGAACTTGTAGTCCCCCGCCGCGTTGGTCTTCGCCCAGGCGCGCAGGTAGCCGTGCCGCCGCCCCCACCCTTTCAGGTCGTCGCGCTTGGGATAGATGCCCTCGGCGTTGGTGTGATGGATGTAAACGATGACGCCCTGGACCGCCGTCTTGCCATCGGGCTTGTAGACGCGGCCGGTGAGGACGAGCGGCTCACCTTTCTCGCCGGGCGGCGGCACCACGGTGCTCCACGACAGGTCGTCGAAGGAGTGCTCCTGAATCGCCTCGCATCCTTCGCATTCGTAGAGGTCCGGGCGCGACTGGGCGGCCATCGTGCCGGGAACGACAAGGAGTATTGCAGCCAACAGGAGTCGAAGAGCCACGCTTCCTCCTCGCGGCATCGCGCGGGGACACGCAATGCTCGCTGGTCATTGGCCGGCCGCAACCGTCAGCATAGCGCCAGACGGGGGCTTGCGCTTCAATCGAGATCTGGAGTTTCCGTCCAGGCAGGAACGTGCCATGTCGGCAATCTCGCTCACGCCGGCGCCGTCTCCGGCCGCGCGGGAGCCGGCGGCAGCCAGCAGGTGACGACGGTGCCGCCTCCTTCGCGGTTCTGGATGCGGATGCGGCCGCCGTGGGCCTCGAGGATCTCGCGGCACAGCGGCAGCCCCAGCCCCGTCCCCCCCTTCTTGGTGGAGTAGAACGGCAGCAGGGCGCGGCGCATCACCTCGTCGGGGAGGCCGCGGCCGCGGTCGAGCACCTGGACGACGGTCCCGCCGTCGCTGGCCGGGGCGATGCGCACCGCCACTTCGGCCAGACCGTCGCTGGCCTCCACGGCGTTCTTGAGCAGGTTGGTCAGCACCTGCTGCATGTGCGAGGGATCGAACCATCCTTCTTCCGGCGGCGGGTCGCCCACCACGGAGAACGAGTGGATGGCGCGTATCCTGTCGAGGAACTCCTTCCACCCCACCGCCTGCTTGCGCGGCTGCGGGAGCCGGGCGAAGCGCGCGTACCCTTCGAGGAATCGCTTGAGATTCTCGGTGTTCTGGCGCATCGAGGAGAAGATCCCGGCGAGCCGGTCTGCCCTCTCGGGGTCTTTCGAGAGCTGCTCGGCCGAGTGCGCCAAAGACGAGATCGGCGCGAGCGAGTTGTTCAGCTCGTGCGAGATGACGCGGATGACCTGCTTCCAGATCTCGGCCTCCTGTCTCCCCAGCTCGGCCGTCAACCGTCGCAGGAGAAAGAGGCCGTGCGGCTGACCATTGAGCGTGAAATGCCGGCGCGAGAGATGGTAGGTCTCGCGCTCTCCGTCGTGCTCGACGCTGAAGAGGCCGTCGGCCCCCTCCTCCAGCACCTGCGCCATCTCGGGCGGGCAGCGCTCCATCACCTCGGTGAAGTGCAGCCCCTTGAGACGCTCGCCCCCCATGAAAAGCCGTCGTGCTTCCACGTTGGCGTAGATGACGCGGTCGAGCGGGTTCACCAGCACGGTCGCCGCCGGAGAGCGGTCGAGCGCCGTCTGCAGCAGCAGCTCGCGCTGGCGGATCCCCTTGCGCTCGTGGTGGAGGATCTCACCGACTTCGTTGTAGAGACCGACCAGCTCCCCCAGCTCGTCGCGCCGCGTCACGCCGAGCCGCACGCTGTAGTCGTTGTCATGGAACGAGCGGATGCCGTTCCCGACCGCCTCGAGCACCGACCTGACGGGGCGCAGGAAGCGATCGAGCAGCCACAGCCCCAGCGCGAGCGACGGCACCAGGCTCAGAATGAAGGCCTGCCACCACGTCATGTCGAAGCGCGACACGAACGCGGAGACGGCCGCGGAGAGAAGGACGCAGAGGCCGAAGATGGCGGATATCTTCCCCGCCAGGGAGAAGCGCATGGGCTTATTTTATGCCCGGGGGCGGCGCTCCAGGACTATCCCGAGCCGTGACATCTTGCGATACAGCGCCTGGCGGCTCAAGCCCAGCTCTTCGGCGGCGCGGGAGACCATCCCCTCGGCGCGCGTGAGCGCCTCCTCGACCCGCCGGCGCTCGCCGGCGTCGTTCGCGGCCTCGGAGCCATCCTGGGATACAACGGGCGCGGCGCCCGGCGCGTCGGGGAGATCGAGATCCGCGGAGCCGACGCGGCTGTTCCCTCCCACCAGCACAGCCCGGCGGGCGCGGTTCTCCACCTCGCGCACGTTGCCGGGCCAGGCATGGCGGCGCAGGGCCTCCTCGGCCTCGGGCTCCAGCACAGGAGGCGGGCCCCCTCGCTCGCGCGCGGCGAGCGCGAGGAAATGGCGCGCCAGCGGCAGGACGTCGTCGGGACGCCGCGCGAGGGGCGGCACGCTCAGCTCGATGACGTTGAGGCGGTAGTAGAGATCCTCGCGGAAGCGCCCATCGCGGATGGCGCCTCTCAGATCGGCATTGGTGGCGCTGATGATCCGCGTGTCGGTGGTGCGGGCCGCGCTGCTGCCGAGGCGCTGGTATTCGCCGCTCTGGAGCACACGCAGGAGCTTCACCTGCCCCGCGAGCGACAGCGAGTCGATCTCGTCCAGAAAGAGGGTCCCGCCGTCCGCGGCTTCGAACCGTCCGATCCTGACCTGTTTGAGGCCCGTGTAGGCCCCCGGCTCCGCGCCGAACAGCTCGCTCTCCATCAGGCTCTCGGGGATGGCCCCGAGGTTCACGCGCACGAACGGTTCTCCCTTGCGCGGAGAGTTCGCCCGGATGATCTCGGCGATCTTCTCCTTGCCCGAGCCGCTCGGGCCACTCAGCAGCACCGGAGCCACCGAGTCGGCGACGTTGAGCGCGACCATCAGCACCCGGTGCATCGCATCGCTCTCGTAGACCAGGTCGCACAGGTCGTGCGTCTCGGCCAGCGCCGCGCGTTCGCCGCGGCGTCCCTCATGAAGCCGGCGGTTCTCCAGCTTGAGGCGCCGCATCTCGAGGAGGTTCCTGACGGTGGTGACGAGCCGGTCGTCGTCCCAGGGCTTCTCGAGGTAGTCGCTGGCCCCTTCCTTCACGAGCGTCACGGCCATCTCGAGGGAGGCCCAGGCGGTGATGAGGAGGATTGGCAGCTCGGGATCGGCCTTCCTCACGGCGCGGAACAGCTCGATCCCCTCCCGCCCCGACGTCTCGTGGGGCGAGAAGTTCATGTCCTGCACGAGCACGCCGACATCGCCTCGATCGACCCTCTGCAGCACCTCGTCGCGCGTGGCGGCGGAGGCCATGGGGATGCGGTGCACCTCGAACAGGACGGTCAGTGCCTCGACGACCGCCTGCTGATCGTCGAAGACCAGTACGCTGAGCGGCATGGGCGGATTGTATCCCGCAGCCGCGACATGCGGCGCGGCTGGTTAGGGCATTCGGCACGCGGGTGCCGGCCGCACCCGCGTACCGATGCCCATACCCCCGGCTCAACAATGAGCCGGGGACCGTTAAACCGTTCGCGTTGCGATGACCGGCGGGACGACCGTGGAGCGAAGCGCCGGGGCCAGCGCGGCCAGCACCCCCACGAGCCAGAAGACGAGGATGCCCAGCGCGAGCATCCCCGCCTCCATCGGCGGAGCGTCGGCGAACGCGACCAGCAGCCGGTTCAGCGCGTAGCTGAGGCCGGCGCCGACTGTCAGCCCGAGCCCGGTGATGATCCAGCTCTCCACGAGGAAATAACGCAGGATCCCGAGGCGCGTTGCACCGAGCGCGCGGCGCGTGCCGATCTGCCGCCTGCGCTGCGTCACCGAGAACGTAGTCAGGCCGAAGATGCCCAGCGAGGTCACGATGAAGAGCATGCCGATGACGATGCTGAGGAGCCGCTGCATGCCGACGTTGTCGTTATAGGTCCTGGCCTTGATCTCGGCGAGGGTCTTCACGTCGATCATGCGCCCGGCGTTGACCGCCAGGAGCTTCTCGTCGAGCGACGTGTAGAGCAGCTCGACCGCATCGGGCTCCGCGCGGACGATGTACGTCACCCCACGGTCGCTCCCCGGGTTGCCGGCATAGAGCATGACGTCCTCGGCGATGTCGGACTGGGGCCACGACCCGTGCATCCGCTCCATGATGCCGACGATGGTCTCGATGTCGCTGCCGTCGCGGTCCTGGATCTCCTTGCCGAGGGCGTCGCCGTCGGGATAGAGCTTGTCGGCGAAGTGTTTCGTCACGATCACGTTCTCGCGATTCGGATTCTCCGGCGTGGACACCGTGGTGTCCGCCTCTGCCTCCACAGGGTCGCGGAAATCCGACTCCATGAAGTCGCGCCCCGCCACGATCTGGACGCCGAGCGCCTTCACGGCATCGCGGCCGACGACGAAATAGGGAGCGGGAAGGGTGTCGATCTCGGCGCCCTTCGCCTTGCGTCCCGTGGAGCTGCCGCCGCCGCTGAGGGGAATTTGCGTGGTGCGCGTCACCGCGACCACGCCCGACTCGGCGCGCAGCGCCCGCAGGTCCTCGTCGATGGAGTTGCGCATGTAGGAGCGGTCCTTGAAGGCCGCGTCCGCGGCCTCGCTCCGCACGACGAGGATGTTGGCCTCGTCGAGCCCCGTGGGACGATTGAGCTCACGGCGCTTCTCCACCAGCAGCATCGTGCAGTTGGCGACGATCGCGAGTGTCAGGGCGACCTCGCCGGCCACCAGCCAGAAGCGGCCCTTGCTGTGCATCAACGAACGGAAGATGGGTCCTATTTCCAGCATGGTGTCCTCACTGTGTCTTGAGATGCAGCGCGGGAGGAACCTTGCAGATCCTCCACGCCGGGTAGATTCCAGCGATCAATCCCGCCACGAGTGCGAGGCCCAGGCCGGTGAGCATCATCAAGGGATCGAGCGTCAGACGGAAGTCCATTTCGAAGAGCTTCTCGATCAGCCGCAGGCTGCCGAAGCAGAGCACCAGCCCCACCAGGCCGCCGATCGTGGCCACCATCTCGCATTCCAGCAGGTGCTGCAGGAACACCGAGCGGCGGCTGGCGCCCAGCGCGCGGCGCACGCCGACTTCGGGTGAGCGCGCGAGGAACTTCCCGAGCAGGATGCCGATCAGGTTCACCGAGCAGACGCCGAGGAAGAGCAGGCCGATGAGAAGCATGCTCCGCGCCTCGTCGGGCACGACCTCTTCGAAATCGAGCCACTCTCTCACGGACAGAAGACGGTTGTTGACGGGGCGCTGGTAGCGCCCGAGTTTCTTCTGCTCCAGCGCATAGGCGTTCATGTAGTCCACGAACGCCTCTTCCTTCGACGGCTCCATCTCGACCCACGCCTGGATCCAGACGGCTTCGGAGCCCATGATGTTCTTGAACTTGCTCCAGTCGAACGATTTCCAGTTCGAGGTGTTCCCCGTAGACCAGAGCTCCATCGGCTCGCCCCACATCAGAGGGATGTAGACCTCCTCGATTTCGTCGTAGGCGCCGTTGTGCGTGTCATAGAACTTTGGCACCGGGCGCCAGGGAGCCATGACCCCGGCGATCGTGAAGTCCCGGTCCTCGAGCCGAAGCGTCTTGCCGACGCTGTCCTCGCCGCCGAAAAGCTTGTTGTTCGTCTCGAAGCTGAGCACGACCACCGGCTCCGGCCCTTTGTCCGCATCGCGCCCCCACCCGGTCCCGTGCGCGAAGGGAACGTCGAACATCGAGAAGAAATCGGACGTGCACATGCGCGTCACGGCACGCCAGGGCCGCACTTCCTTCGACTCGGGATGGACGGTGACCTCCGACTTGTACATCACGACCCTGTGCGAAGGAACATCGCTCGCCAGCACCGCCATTGCGTCGAGCCACGTGAGCTGATCCGGCGGCACCTCGGGCTTGTCGTCGTCCCAGGGGCGCTGCGGGTCCCATGCGTCCATCTCGACGTAGAAGAGGCTCCCCTCCTTGTCGGGGATCGGGTGCCCCCCCATGACGTACATCACGGTCACAAACGAATTGGAGACGGCGATCCCCAGCGCGATGCCGCCCACCAGCAGGAGCGTGAGCCAGGGGTTGCGCCTCATGCTCCGCCAGGCAATACCCATCATGTAAGTGAACATGCGTCCCTCCTCACGCGCCCGCGGGGCTGGGGCGGACGGCAGTGCGTGCGCCGTGGTAGAGAGGAGGCGGCGTATCGACCTGGAGATCGATGAGACGGCCGTCGAGCAGGTGGATCTGGCGGCCGGCGCGGTTCGCCAGCTCCGGGTCGTGGGTGACCATGACGATCGTGGTCCCCGTCTCGTTGACCTTGTCGAGCAGATCCATGATCTCGTTGGCCATCGCCGAATCGAGATTCCCCGTGGGCTCGTCGGCCAGGATCAGTTTGGGGGCCCCCGCCATCGCGCGCGCGATCGCCACGCGCTGCTGCTGCCCGCCGGAGAGCTGCATTGGGAGGTGCTTCGCGCGGGACGACAGCCCCACGAGATCGAGCACCTCTTCGATAGCGCTGCGGCGCGCCCCCGAAGGCATCCCCCGGTAGCGGAGCGGCACATCGACGTTGTCGAAGACGTTCAGGTCGGGGATCAGGTTGAACGTCTGGAATATGAAGCCGATCTTCTCGTTCCGGATGCGCGACATCTGCCGGTCACTCAGGCGGCTGACATCGACGCCGTCGAGGTGGTAGGTGCCGCGCTCGAAGGTGTCGAGCAGGCCGATGGTGTTCAGGAGCGTCGTCTTCCCCGAGCCCGACGGCCCCATGATGGAGACGAAGTCTCCTTCGGCCACGTCGAGGTTGAAATCGGACAGAGCGTGGGTCTCGATGTGCTCCGTGCGATAGATCTTGCTGACGTTCTGCATCTTCAGCATGCGTTCTCCCTCAATTGCGCAGCAGGAGGGTGGCCGCTCCCTCGAACCGCGTCATGTCAGAAATGATGATCTCCTCGCCTTCCTCGAGCCCCGACAGGATCTCGACCTCCGAGATGCTGGCGGAGCCCGACTGAATCGCCCTCAGCTCGGCGAGATCACCGTCGACGACGTAGGCCTGTCGCCCGCCGCCATTCTCGAGGAATGGGCCGCGCGCGACCTTCAGCACGTCGGGGCGCGATTCCAACAGCAGGCGGATGGAGACCCGCTGGTTCTGCTTGAGCCCCGCGGGGCCCGTGCCAGTGAACACGACGACGCCGCGCACCTGGCTCTCCTCGACCTCCGGGGACATGCGCTTGACCTCTCCGGTGTAGTCGCCGCCGTCGTATTTGATCGATGCTGGTGTTCCGGGGGTGATCTCGCTTGCGTAGCTCTCGGGGACGAGGATCTCCACCTCGAAGGCCGAGAGGTCCACGACACCCAGGATCGCCTGCCCGCGGATGACTGCCTCGGACTCCATCACGTCGAGCCGCGACACCTGGCCGTTAACCGGGGAGCGCAGCGTGAGCCCGGCGATCTGCCGCTCGACCTCGCGCACGAGCAGCCGCTGGTTCTCGACCAGCAGCTCCTGGTTGCGCGCCTCGAACTCGAGGGTGTCCTTCTGAAGACGCGCCGTCTCGCGCGCGTGCTCGAGCTCCAGCTTGCGAACCTTGTGGTCGTCCTGCGCGGTCTCGAGCTCCACGAGGTTCATGATTCCAGCCTCGCGGGAATCCTCCGCCCGGACCTTGGCGCGCTCCGCCGCCGTGGTCTGCACCTCCAGCAAGTCGATCCGCTGCCGCGCCTCGAGCGCCGACTGCTGCGCCGCGATCTTTCGCCGTCCGAGATCGGCCTCAGCCGCCAGGAGCGTCGAGCGCTCCCGCGCGAGGCGGCTGGTCAGCTCGGGACTCTCGACGCGCGCCAGTTCCTGCTCCTTGCGGATGGTCTCGCCCGCATGCACCAGCACGCGCACGAGCCCCTGTTCCGGGCTGTAGAGAGTCGGATGGAAGGCGGCGACGGTCTGTCCCTGCACCGACAGGTCGCGCTCCAGGTCGCCGCGGGTGACGCGCGCGGTGCGGATCCTGTCGCGGTCCACGGAGCGTTCCGCGCGCACCCAGCGGGACGCGGAAGGGTAAAGCAGCGCCCCGCCGCTCAAGAGCAGGAAGGAAAGGCCGGTCAGAATCCAGACGCGGCGGGGGGTGCCCGTCCGGCCGACCGGCCTGTCCGTTCCTGAAGTGTCGCGAATCATC
>Ga0137433_1000133_pt1 | contig 42514 bp, 31 predicted proteins | sample EasRivERMZT840_2_FD_102335 | JGI IMG/M metagenome (GOLD analysis project Ga0137433, IMG submission 102335) | Soil microbial communities from meander-bound floodplain in the East River, Colorado, USA - East River MetaG ERMZT840_2 | ecosystem: Environmental > Terrestrial > Soil > Floodplain ...
AATCGTTGTTGTCGGTATAGTGGCTTTCCCGGACCCACGTTCCGCTCAATCGGTGCTTTTGGCTGAAATGGTGATCGATCCGGATATTGACCTGGTTGCGATTGTACGCCTCGATGACTCCGCCGTTTCCGCCTGCGTTACCACCAACCGTTCGCCGCACCCATCGATGAACGCCTGTATTCAGTCCATCAACAGAAAACCCTCCAAGCGCAGTTGCTCCGTCATAGGCGTTGGGCAGCGGCATGGCGCCAATAAGCTTCGCGATATAGCCGCTGGGATCCATTCCCCTCCGGACGGGATCCCCCGGATTCAGAGAGTCGCCGAATACACTGAAACTCGTCAGCGGGCCGGTTGCTCCCACTTGCGCCTGGCTTAGCGGATTTCCCAGTTTGTCGACGACAGGCACGGTGCGCGCCGCGCCCACGCCGGTTGGGGTGACGTCGGCGTTTCCGTTGTTCACGCCGGGAAAGAATCTGAAGATGCCCTGGCGCGCGAGCGGAGTCAGCACCAACGAATCCGTGCTTTGTTTCTGAACCTGATCCTGCCGGTCGTAGAGGGCGAAGAAAAATGTTTTGTTCTTGATGACGGGTCCGCCCAGGCTGGCCGTCGACTGATGCCGGTTGAACCAGATCGGGTTCGTCCCGAGCCTGTTGTCGTTCCACGAAGCCGCATTCAATTTGGAGTTGCGAACGTTCCATGTCGCGGCGCCGCGGAATTGATTCGTTCCGGTTCTGCCGCGCATCTGGATCTGGGCCGCTCCGCGTCCTTCGACGTCGACAGGGGCGACAACAACGCGCATTTCATCGACCAGGTCGGGATTGATGAAGAATGACGTCGTCAGACCTTGCGTATACCGCTGCGTATTCATCGTCACGCCGTCCATCGACATGCCGACATTGCCCGAGGCGTTCGCAGTGATTCCCCCGAAGGCGGTGCTCGCGGTGCCGTTTCCGATCACTCCCGGCATCGTGCTGACCAGGTCGATCACATTGCGGCCGACCAGCGGCAGATCGACAATCTGATTTGCCCGAAGCACGGTGCCGACCGACGCCGTCGACGCCGTCAGCAGCGCATCGGCTGCAACGGTCACTTCAACTGTTTGTGCGACGTTCCCGACCTGTAACGTAAAGTTCTGCCGGATGTCCTGAGCAGTACCCAGACTCAATCGGAATGTTTGAGTTTGAAACCCTGTGAGCGTAGCTGTTGTCTCATAGGATCCCGGCTGAAGACTCGGGAACCGGTACGTGCCGCTTTCATTGGTGAATGTCGACGATGTGACTCCCGTGCCGACGTTCTTCGCCGTTACTTCGACTCCCGGGATCAAGGCGCCCGTCGGATCCGACACTGTTCCGCTCAGAGTCGCGTTGATTCCCCCTTGCCCGAATGCAGCAGCTGCAAAAAGCAGCGAGCCGATTAACACGATTGCGATGCAGGTTCCTCTCATGTCTCTCCCATCCTTCTTTATCGTTGGATTTATATCCCGGGCGGAAGCCTATATCGTCCGATGAAAAGCCCAATTGAATTTGGATGAAGCACCCAAAAATAGAGACGAACGCTACATAAGGCGAGCCAAGTTGCGGTTTTGAGCCGCCGCCATGACCGTCTTATCGCGGAACATGCATCAAAGTGAAACCGCAGCACCCGCGCGTTGGCTTTGTAACGACAGGTACTACGCCACTCCAAAGCGCGGCGGGGGTGCCATTCGCCAGGTTTCATGGGAAAGCGGGGCGGCGTTGAGTTCGTCTCGGTATCGTTCCCAATGCGGCAAGTGGCGGCTCATGATCGCGAGAAAACGATCGTCGTGATAGCGCGTGATCAGGTGAGCCATCTCGTGGACCACGATGTACTCGAGACACTGGCGAGGTTTCTTGGCCAGTTCAAGGTTCAGCCATATCCGGCCGGCTTGTGGATTGCAGGCGCCCCACTTCGTCTTCATTCTCCGGATTCCCCATTCCGAAACCGTCAAGCCGAGAATCGACTGCCATTTCGAGAGAAGAGGCGGGATTAATAATCGCAGTTGTTGGCGATACCAGCGCCGCAAGGCCTGCTCCCGTTGAACGGCAGTCGCCTGACGGCGGATATGAAGCTCGAGTGTCGACCTGTTTCGCACGAAGACTTTTGCGGGGCCCTCATGATGAATAATCCGGAGACGATAACGCCTTCCGAAAAAATAGTGACTCTCGCCGCTGACCATCTCGCGACGGGACTGCCGCGGTTGAGCATCAAACCTTGCGCGTTGGCGTTTGATCCATGCGAGCTTTCCGACGATAGCCAACCGGATCGCATTGTCGGACATTGCCACGGGAGCGGCGAGGCGCACGCGGCCGTCCGGCGGGTACACACCGAGGTGCAGATTCTTGATGGCCTTGCGCACGACCTGAACGGAAATCCCCGCGACAGTGACCTGCCGATTAATATTCATTGTGATTCTTGATCAATTCGAGAATCCTCGCCGTTGCGTCCTCGTCATCCTTCAGCGCGGCTTTGATCGCATTCCTGACCTTCTTGATCTTGAACGGGTTGCTTCTCCAGCCGTCCTGACGGCTGATGCGAACCGCTTGATCTACGGCATTCGCCAAAGCCTCATTCTTGCCGAGATTGTCGAACAGCGCCCGCTTCCCCGATGTGTTCATCGACGCAGGATACGCGCCGCCCGATTCCGGATTCGCGGCTTTCCGGGTGAGATCCACAATCCTCCGCAGGTATTCCTGGTAGTCCAGGGCCTCCTTGCGGCGCTGTTCGATCAGGGCGTCCAGCAGTTCCGACATTTTTTCGTAATACTTCGGATTGATCGGTTGCTCGTCGATGATCAACCGGCGCACGTTATTTTCGATGGTCTCGGCAACGGCTTCTCTATTCTTGCGAATCCCCTCCGGCAGGTCACTGACGGCGTCCGCCCCACGCTCGACGATGAGACGAATGAGCGACAGATCATCGAAGGCAGAAATCTTTTTACTCTCGTCCGCGCGAATGTACGTATCGATCAGGTGGCGCATTGCCGGCTCATACATTTTGAGGTCGATGTAGTCGCCGCTGGCGAGCTTCACTTCATTGCGCACCTTTTCATAATGGTCTGCCTCTAACCTCAGCACCTCAATTTCGGCTGGAGAGTATCCCGCTTCCGCGAGTTCGTTGGCGAGGTTGGCAAACGCACGCACAAACGCGGCCACATGCTTATACAGCGCGAGCCGGTTGGGTTCGTTGGCCTTGAGCTGTTCGGCATTGCCGGATTCCCGGGTGCAAAAGTATCGAAGGTATGCGGCGGAATCTCTGGGCGGTTCGACCGGCTCACAGAGCGCCTTGACGGCCTCGCGCGTTTCTTCCAATCGTTCTCGTGCTTTGGCGAGCCGGTTCTCCAATAGACCCGCGACGTCTTCCTTGTCGTATCCGTCGAGCGCGCCGCCGGTGTAATCCTGCACCGCGTCTTCGAGGCTTCCGAACAGATCCTTATAATCGATGATGTAGCCGTATTCCTTGTCGTCGTCATCAAGCCGGTTCACGCGGCAGATGGCCTGAAACAGGCCGTGATCCTGCATCTGCTTGTCGATATACAGGTAGGTCGCAGGCGGCGCGTCGAAGCCGGTCAGGAGTTTATCCACGACGATGACAAGCTTCATCTGCCCCGGCTCCTTGATGAACTTCTCCTTTACGGCTTTCTCGAATTCTTCGGTCCTGTTCACGGCCGTCTCCGAAGGTTCGTTGAACCAGTCCGCAAGCATCTGTTTATAGATGTCGTATTTCTGAAGCTTCTCGGTCTCGCCCTCGCCACTGTCTTCACCCTTCACATTGGAAATGAGCGGCCGGTAGGACGTGACAATGGCACATTTGCCGCCGAGTCCTTTCGCCGCAAACATTTCGTACAGCTTGCATGCCTGATAGACGCTGCCGGAAACGAGCATGGCATTGCCGCGCCCGCTCTTGAGACGATCGCGGGTTTCCATATCCAGGAGGATGTCGTCGACGATCAACTCCAGGCGCGAGTGGCTGGACAGGACCTTCTGCATCGTGCCCCAGCGTTGCTTGAGCTGCGCCTTCGCGAGATCGGTCAGGCCGCGGGTCTTTGCCTCAAACCATTGATCAATCTTTGCCTGCGACGTGATGTGCTGATCGATATCCCGTGCCTCGTATCGCAGATCGAGCACGACGCCATCCTTCACGGCTTCGTCGAACCGGTATGTGTGGATGTAGTGGCCGAAGACTTCGATGCTCTTTTTCTTGTCGGCCTTCAGCAGTGGCGTGCCCGTGAAACCGATGAAGACAGCGCCCGGCAGGATTGCTTTCATCGCATCATGGAGATCGCCGGATTGCGTGCGGTGACACTCGTCCACAAAAACGAAGAGGTTGCCTTTGGGCGTAAAACCCGGCGGCAAGGCCTTTTTCAACTCCGCGATGTAGCCGGGTATGTCGCCAACCTCTTCGCCTTCCTCTTTGCCTCCGAACTTGTGAATAAGAGAGCAGGCGAGCCACGGGGTTGTCGCATTCAGCGTCGTGATCAGGTCGGCGCCGCTCTTCGTGCGATAGATGTCCTCATGGACACCTTTGAAGACTTTCTCGATCTGCTCATCCAGTTCGGTCCGGTCCGTGATGATCAGCACGCGCGCGTCGTGCATGTGCTCGCGAATCCATTTCGTGAGCCACACCATCGTCAGGCTCTTGCCTGAGCCCTGCGTGTGCCAGATGATGCCACCCTCCTGGCGCTTCACATGTTCCTGCGCGGCGCGCACACCGAAATACTGGTTGTGCCGGCAGAGCTTCTTCTCGCCGGCGTCAAAGACGATGAAGTCGTGAATCAGTTCGAGAAAGCGTGCCTTGTTGCAGAGCTGAAGGAGAGCGCGGTCGAGTGGGTTTTCGACATCGCTCGCCTCTTTCCAGCAGAGGTAATACTTCTCACGCGTCTGAATGGCACCGTAACGCAGGCCCTGCGTATCGTTGCCGGCCATCACGAACTGAACGGTCGAGAAGAAGTGCTTGATGAAATCCTTTTTCTGGCTGTCGATATTCTGGCGAATGCCTTCTGCAATGGAGACAATCGAGCGCTTCAGTTCCAGTATTCCCAGCGCGATGCCGTTCACATAGATAACGATGTCCGGCCGCTTGTCATGCGCTCTGGCATTGGCGGCTGCGACAGTCACCTCTTCGGCGATGGCAAAGTGATTGTTCTCGGGATTCTTCCAATCGATGAGCCAAACGGTCTGGGTGTTCTCGCCGACATCGGTCTTGACCTTCGCACCGTACCGCAGTAGGTCGTAGACATCCTTATTGCGGTCGTAGATGCTCTTGCTCGTATCGGCCGCAGCCTTCTCAATGACTCGCAGGGCACGTTCGATTACCCTGTCGCCATAAAGACTCTTCATCAGAAACGAACTCAACAGCTTAGATTCGATGTTGCGGTTATCTTCGCGGTCTATCCAGTTGCCGACGTAATCGTAGCCGAGGGTTTGACGGAACAGCCTCACCACGCGTGCCTGCGTCTTCTTCTCGAGTTGGCCCGGACTGCTCATGCGGTGGTCTCTTGGGCAACGCTCACCAGCCGGGTTCTACCGGTTAGAAGTTCCTGCATCATGCCTTGCTTGAGGAGCCGAGTTTTAGCCAAACGTTGTTCTAGGGCCGCGATCTCGACGTCCATGTCCGAAAGGACCTCCGCGATGGCAAACTGCTCTTGCATTGTCTTTGGAAGGGAAATTTCGAATCTCTTTAACCACACATACTCGACGCTCTCCACCGTAGTGCCTGCTTTTAAGCACGATGCCAGGATGCGAGGGCCTTCATGAACGAATGCGTGCAAAAGAAAATCCGGTGAGTAGGCGCTGTGCGGGATTACTGCTTTGATGTCTTGATTGATCGCAACAGAAACTGCATTTTTCGCAACGGGCAGGTATCGACGTAGTATGCCACTGCGGGTCACGATGAGAATCGCGCCAACCGGAAGCAAGGTCGTGCTTGATTCTAAGACGGCAGTCCGGGTGATCATCTTCGCCGTGTCTTTCAAATGATTCGATTTGATGTCGCCACTTGATGCCCACGGAACCTCGCCGCCATTCCAGTAACTCAGATTTGACATCGATGGTGTTGCTCCGCCAGTCCATATACCAAGATCGCCTAATCGCTTCGTTTTCCATCCGTCCCTGAAACCCGGCAGGCGGGTCTTGCCCGTGAGGAGTTGCTGCATCGAAGCCTGCTTAATGTCCCGCTTCTTGGTCACAAGCGCTGTAAGCACGTCTAACAACGCATCAACATCCGCTAACGCGGCAGTCATAGTGAGCTGCTCACGCACACTGGGAATTTGGATTCTCAAATCCGCAAGAACCGCCTGATTGAGGTTCGTCATTGTCGATCCGACGGAAGAACCTTCTATAGTGGCAATCACTCGTGGGCTCGATAAAAGTCTCTGAAGGAACTCTGGCGAGAGATCATCGGTGCATCGAATAATCATCGACCCCGTGCCGCACAACCATCCGACTTGCTCCTCGCGGATGACCGCGCACCGCCCCATGTCGCCCCGTCTTGCAATAATCAGGTCACGATGTCTAAGTCGAAAGTCCGCGAGTTTTCGCGCGGCAGCCTCAGTAATAGCCATCGTACGTGTAGGAATGACACGAGAATCGATGATATGCATCGGGTTGACTACGGGTATTCCATCCTCTATGTAGTCCGCCTTGTGGAGTGCACTACCAAATGGACCGGTCCGGAATGCAGCATATTCGCCTAACTTTGCGACATTCCAGTCACGAGGGATCATTCCCACATCGGTCTGTTTCTTCTCCGGCTTCAGTCCCATGTCGCTCCCATCATCCTTAGATGCTCATCTACGTGCGTGGCAAGCGTCTGCACGTCCTTTGAGAGCAGAGGCAGCGGCGTGCTGTAACGATCGGCTAATTCCCTAATGCGGCCCGTAACTGCTTGAGACACGCGGGTCAGTTCGCCTTGTACGTCAGCCTCAAGTTGTGAAAGCCACTTGTCGTTCACGACGATTATCTTGATCTCGGTTTCGGTAAGCCCCCCGTACTTCGTGGCGATCTTAGTGTTGAGGGCCTTCTGCGCAGCATTCAACTGAGTCTTGCCCTTGGCCAATGTCTCAAGCATGTCGGCATACTTCTCGAGTGCGTTGCGCTCGTCTGCGAACTCTGGATCTTCTCCGATTTCCTTCAGGCGCGCCGTAACCGCTTTATTCGGTATCTTGCCCTTCTCATCGGCGACCTCTTCAAGAATGCCGCCTTCGCCGGTGTGCTCTTCCTTGAATTCTTCAAGTTGCTGCTCGATGACATCGATTGCACTTTCAATTGCATCAATCGCAACTTGCTCTGCAGCGAAGTAGCGAGCAATGAGCAACGGGGCGGGAATCAGATCCGACTTGAATTTCTGTTTGCCCACTGTGAAATTAGGTTGTTCCTTACTCTTTTGTTCTTTCGTTTCGACGATCAGCCGCGGATTGGCAGCATCGACCCATCCGGCTTGCGCGATCAGATAGGCGTCGTCCTGCATCGTGGATTCCCAGTAATCCATCAGGTGTTGGTAAACATCGTAGGTATCGATAATCCGCGCTTTGCCGAAGATGGCCAGCAACTCCTCGGACAGAGTTTCGATGAGCGCCTTCGGGTGATCGCCGGGCTTGATCACATTCAATCGCGGCGCGTTCGTTTTCTTCCATTCTTCGAACAGCACTCTGATGGAGTTGTTGAATGCAGTGAACTCGGGATGGCCGAATATTGCGGCCTTGACCTCATTCACCTGAAGCCTCAATCGGCAATAACCCGGGCGGCCCGCCGATTCGAACAGCATCGCGCGGACGGACGGCAGCACCTGCCAGTAGCGATCGAGCGCATCGAGATCGCGGTCGGGGATGCCGCCGCGCAGGTGGGCGTCAATGTCCTGGAGGTCCTCGGGCTCGGAGCTGTCGATGTATCGCGGCAGATTGAGATTGAAATCGTTCTTCGGATCCATGATCTCCGAGACCGGGACCATGCGCGCGTATCGCGGCGCTTCGAGCAACCGAGTGAACGTGTCCACGATGCGATGGATGTCCTGGGCGCGGAGGCGGTTCTTGTTGCCGTCCTTGATGTAGCCCTTCGAGGCGTCGATCATGAAGATGCCTTTACGGGCGTGGGCGTTCTCTTTGTCGAGGACGATGATGCAGGCGGGAATGCCGGTGCCATAGAAGAGGTTGGCGGGCAGGCCGATGATGCCTTTGATGTAGCCGCGCCGCACAATCTCGCGCCGGATCGCGGCCTCGGCCCCGCCGCGAAACAAAACGCCGTGCGGCAGAATGACGGCGCCTTTCCCGCCGCTCTTGAGCGACGCGAGGATGTGCAGCAGGAAGGCATAGTCGCCGTTCTTCTTTGGTGGAATACCGAACTCGAAGCGCTTGAACTCGTCCGTTTCAGGAAGAAAGCCGTTGCTCCAGGCCTTGGTGGAGAACGGCGGATTGGCAACGACGAAGTCGTAGGTCTTGAGCCGCCCATCCGGTTCCTTCCAGTGAGGAGTCGAGAGGCTGTTGTCCTGCCAGATCTCCGCCGTTTCGCAATCGTGCAGGATCATGTTCATTCGGGCCAGCGCCTTCGTGGCGTTGTCCATCTCCTGCCCGTAAACGGCGAGATCGAGACCCGTCCCGCTTTTGGCTTCGTCGTGCGCCTTGAGCAGGAGTGAGCCGGAGCCGCAGGTCGGATCATAGATGGTCTGGTCCGCCGACTTTGCGTCGCCGACGCCGATCACTTTCGCCATGATGCGTGAGACCTCGGCAGGCGTGTAGAACTGTCCTTTGCTCTTGCCGGACTCGGTGGCGAAGTGCCGCATCAGGTATTCGTAAGCGTCGCCGAGCAGGTCATCACCTTCGGCGCGATTGCTGCGGAAGTCGAGCGCGGGCGTATTGAAGATCGAGACCAGGTTGGAGAGCCGGTCCACCATGTCCTGGCCTTTGCCGAGCTTGTCGGGATCGTTGAAATCGGCGACGTCGATCACGCCCTGCAGCCCGTTCGCCTCGGCCAAGGTGGAGATGATCTTGTTGATCCCTTCACCGATGTTCTTATCGCCCTTCAGCGCAACCATATCGGCGTAGCTGCCGCCCTTAGGAACGTCGAGCAGATAGGCTTTCTGGCTGGCGGCCTTATCGGAGACGTATTTCATGAACAACATCACGAGGACGTAATCTTTGTACTGCGAGGCATCCATGCCTCCGCGCAATTCATCGCAGCTTTTCCACAGAGAGCTATAAAGTTCGGATTTCTTGATCGGCATAATTCCTTAATTCATTCCCACTCACACCAAGCATCAGGGGCGGTATTATTGCAGATAGGTTGGCCGCCCGGCAGCCTCTCGGTATACTGCTTCGAACTTTTCGGAGGTTCGTTCTCAAAAACACTACGATGCCAGACAAGGATATTTTGCTGGAGTTACGCGTCGATGGACCTGCCGTTCATTCAGGCAGGATCACGGTGCCGGACCTCCTCACGCTTTGTGAGCATGCCCAGAATGCGGTAGCGAGACAGGCTGAAGCGATGGAGGGACGGCAATCCTTGCGGCCGGGCCCGAAGGTCACAAAAGTTAAGGATGAGTGTACGCTCGAGCTCACCGGCATCGGCCGTGGCAGCACGACACTCATGTTTTCACTTGCGAAGCCGCAGCAGAACCTGCCTGGCGTTGTCACTTTTGCCGAAGAAGTCATCGTGGAGGTTACAAAGACGCTCAAGGCCTTCGAGAAACGCAAGAAACCTGACGTTCGTCCGGACGCTGGAGTCCTGGATAGCCTGAATCGAATGGGCGAAGTATTTGATCGTCGTGGAATCAGCCGGGTTGAATGGATTGTCCCTGGCCGATCCAGGGGAAAGCGAAGCGTTAAGGCGACCATTACCAAAACGGTACGCAAACGTGTCGCGGAGAGTATCGCCGTCCCCGTTAAGAAGGAAATAACCATTGAAGGACGGCTGGAGATGGCCGATTTCCGAACTACCGACGAGCGTTGCCGAATTCATCCGCCTGTGGGAAATCCCATTCAGTGTTTCTTCGATCGGAGCATGGAAGACGAGATCTACAAGGCGCTGAGAAAGACGATTCGAGTCACAGGGGATGCGCTGATCAATCCTGTGTCCGGCAAGACCGAGCAGATTGCTATCCGATCGATTGAACCGATTGATCCTCTTTCCGTCACCGCAGCAGACTTCTTTACCGGAAGGTCGATAGAAGAATTGGCAAAGGCCCAGGGCATTGAGCCTTTGCGAAAACTCTCCGTTCTTAAGGGCGGTTGGCCGGACGACGAACCCCTTGATGAATTCCTCGATGAAACCTATCGAGACCGGGCCACGGGCTAGAGGCAATCCATCCAGTGGAAGCTGTTCTGTTGGACACCGACGTATTCTCCTACTTGTTGAAGGATGACTCCCGGGCGGAGTTCTACCGCAAGCACATCCAGGGTAAAACAGTTGCGCTCACCTTCATCACGGTTGGCGAACTCTACCATTGGGCGGAGAAGAAGAAATGGGGCGCAAAGAAGGTCGCAGATCTTGAACAGCGTTTCCGAGCCACGGTGATCGTTCCATATGACCTTGAGATCTGCCGAATCTACGGCGGGCTCCGGTCCAGACTGAAGACATCTCAAGGCTCACAACGGAATCCGGGAGCCAACGATTTATGGATCGCGGCGTGTGCGATCCGGCACAGCCTTACGTTACTTACGAACAACCAAAGAGATTTCGAAGGTATTCCGGAATTGAAGCTGATCTCCGCTCCACCTCAATCAAAGGCCAGCGCCGCGGCACCGAGCCTCTTTTCCTCGAACGACGAATCCTAAGCAAACTAGTCAGATCATCACACTTTGCGTGAGCCGTGGGGCGCTGAGCCTGACGAACGGTGGCCCGGGAAACGGAATCAGAGGCGAGAACTGTCCGCCGATTTGTTCTTGAGGAAGGAGGAACTGTAGATCCTGCCGTCGAGGGCCGCGCGAACAGCTGGAATCAGTTCGTCAAACGCCGAGTGCTTCAACACAAAACCGGAGGCGCCCCACTCCAGGGCGATTCTGACGAATGAGGGCTCGTGGAACGCGCTTATTAAGATGACCTTCACGTCAGAGCCGTTGCTCTTCAGTTGCTGCAACGCGCTGAAACCGTCCAGTTCGGGCATTGAAACGTCCACCACAATGACGTCCGGAGCAAGTTCTTCCACCGCGCGAAGCAGAGCGAGTCCGTCTTCGACCGCGCCGACGACTTCAAATTCAGCGCACAGGATGCGTTTCAGAGCCTCGTTAACGGACGGGTGATCGTCCGCAATCAGCACCCGAGCTCGCTTTGCGGGCTTTTCTGACGGTGAAGGGGATTGGCTCATGCTACGTGGTTCTTTTCAAAGGGCACCCAGGCCCGGACCATCGTGCCGTGATCCGGTTTGCTGTCGACAGTCAATTTGCCTTTCAGCAGCCGAACACGCTCCTGCATGCTCGCGAAGCCGAGGCACAACGGGGACTTTTTGACGCCATTGAAACCGATGCCGGTGTCGGTGACGGTTAATTCTAATCCGTTCGACGCCATTCGCAGGGAGACTTCCGCAGTTTTCGACTGAGCGTGGCGGCTCACATTGGTTAACGCTTCCTGAGTGACACGCACCAGACAAAGCGCCGTATCGTGAGGAATCTGCTCGGGTATCTTTTCGAGCTTCAGGCTTACGTCAATGGATTCCTGCCGCGAGAATCGATCGCATTCGGCCCTGAGCGAATTCGCCAGACCGAGTCGCTGCAGTAAAGCGGGGTGCATTTTATACGCAAGCGCATGTACGTCCTCAACCGCACGAGTTCATCGCGGACTCCGCGCGTCATTGTGTCCCGCGCCGCTTGATTCTGTTCGGAGGGGAGACCGCTTGTATCGATAGCGAGTCGAGCCAGACGTTGGGTGATGTCATCGTGCAACTCGCGGGCGACCCTTGCGCGCTCACCTTCCTCCGCCTGCAACAGCTGCCTACCCAAACCGCGCGCCACTTCCTCGGCGCGCCGGCGTTTGGCCAGATTTGTGAACAACGCAGAGATCAGCAACAGTTGCACGATACAAACAGTCACGCTCGCGACGACATACCATTTGTAACGTTGCCAGAGTGTCGGCTCACGAAAAAGCAAAACGCTGTCGGGCGGCAAACGGTTCTCGTCAATGTTCCACCGGCGCAACTCGCGCCAGTCGAACGATGGCGGGCCCGGAGTCTGCGGTTGCGTTTTGATGTTTCCCGGCGATTCACCATTGAGAATCCGCAGGGCAACCTGAGCCGCATTGCGGCCCAATTCATCCATGGACATCAGCGGCCCGCCGACTATTCCATAACCCATTTGAGTGCTTTGCGTTCCAAATAGGGGAGCGTTCGCAACAGAGTGAATGTCCGCCAATGCATCTTTCTCGGTTTGAGCAATACCGGCCGCGTCGACGGACATCAGAGCATAGAAAATCGCCGAACGCGCCGGCAGAGCTGCACTCCGCTTTAAGATTTCCGGAAAAGAAAGATCGTTGGCCCACGTGAGTGTTAAGCGGTTCCGAAAGCGCTCCAGATCCCGCTCGATAGCAGTGCGCCAGAATCGTTCCAATTCAGAATGGCCGAGCACTACGAAGATGTTTGTGGTTTCCGGAAGAATACTCAGGATGTTTTCAACTACGCGTGCCGGAACATGCCTCACTGCCACAACCGTGTCGTTGTCGGTCAGAACGGCGTTTTCTAAATGGCGGTCATCCACGGCCGCCAACAGCATCGGTGTTGATGGAAAGAGTCTTGGCCGGTTTCTTTCCGCGAACTTCGCGGCCAGTCCCCCGATTGGCACGATGAGATCCGGTGCCTGTTTCCCAAACCGCGACAGGGCGTAACCCAGCACGGGTTCCTGATCGGCGCCTTCACCGCTTTGCAGGGATACTTCGTAGAACTGCACGCCCTCAGGCGAATGTTTTCCGAGGTGCCTGCGGAAACTTTCTTCGAAGACCGAAAACGGGGCAGATTCGTGCTCGAGCGAGTGCAGTAACAACACTCGTCGGGGTTTGGGAGCCGGTATGCCTATTACAGGGAATAACAACAGGAGAGGAAGTACCCTCAGGCCGAATCTCAAAAACACCGCATTACGCCTCGATTGTTTCCTGAGCATACAGCAACATTGCGGCTCGGAAAATCCTTCAGCCGAAACGTGAACGGAATTCGTGGGCGTAGTTTCTGCCGACCTGGACTTCATATCCGTCGCATAACTTCGCCAGATACTGACCACCAGGGAGCGCATGGATCTCGCGGACGAGCGAAAGCCGGACGATGGCCTGTTTGTGGACCCGGCAGAACACCTCGCCGTTGACTCGATCCTCAATCTCCTTCATCGACATGTTCAGAACGAAACGGCCCTCGGCCGTGCGCACATATACGAGCTTGTCCTCGGATTCGAAGACCGCGACATCCTCCACAGGAATGACGACCAGTTTCGAAGCGCGCCGCACGAGAATTCTCTCCAGCTTGCGCTGTCGCCGCGCTTCGTCAAGCTGCGCCCGCTGACCCTGCGCCGGCGTTCCGTCGAGACGCGCGACGCACTCCGCCAGCCGTTCGCGATTGATCGGCTTCAGAAGGTAATCGACGGCGTGGACTTCAAACGCCCGGATGGCGTAATGCTCGAAGGCGGTCGTGAACACGACCATCGGCCAGTGCTCCGGCGGAATAGAATCCAGGACGCCGAAGCCGCTCAAGCCGGGCATCTCGATGTCGAGAAAAACGACCTCCGGGTTAAAGCGTTCGATGGCCTCGACGGCCGCGAGTCCGTCGGAGGCTTCGCCGACAATCTGGATGTGATCTTCGTGTTCTCCGAGCAGGCGATGCAGTTTCTGCAAAGCCTGAGGTTCGTCGTCGACGATGACTGCGCTTCGCCTCATACGAGGACCTCTAATTCCGGCAATGTGAGTGTCACTCGTGTTCCTGTCTGATCAAGAGCATTGAGCTGCAGCATGGCCTCGTCGCGATAAATATGCTTCAGGCGGTCTCGTACATTTTTCAGCCCGATCCCGTGTCGATCCGGGTTTTCTCCGGTCATCAGACCCGAACCGCTGTCCTCGACAACGAGCTCCAATCGGCCGTTGGAGGATTTCGCGCTGATCCGCACCACACCGCCTTCGATTCTGGAAGCGATCCCGTGCCGCACGGCGTTTTCCACGAGTGGTTGCAGAATCATCGGTGGAATTCGAACGGGCCTTGCCTGTGGTTCCAGGTCGATGAGGTAGCTGAGGCGTCCTTCGAAGCGCGCCTTCTCGATCCGCAGGTATGACGTCACGAAGCGAACTTCATCTTCCAACGGGACCCATTCCATCCGTGTCGCCTCGAGCGTGTAGCGGAACACCATTGCCAGTTCCTCGGTCAGGTCTTCGGCCTTTCGCGGATCCGTATGAATCAGGTTCGAGAGCACATTCAGCGTATTGAACAGAAAGTGGGGCCGGATCTGAGCCTGGAGCGCGCGGATCTGCGCGCGCGAACTCAGTTCGCGCAATTCGTGCTGGCTGATCAGTTGCCGTCGTTCGAACTCTTCGCGGGTGACGCGCTCATATTGCGCCGCGAGTTGCAGCGCCGTTGTCTGACCCAGGCGAAGCTGGCGGCTCATGTAAGCGCGGCTGTCGATTCGCGGCCCGAACGAGAGCCACATCGGCTCGGAACCCGGGATTTCGAAAACCGAAGCCGCGTCGGCTCGCGGCTCAGCGCCGAACTGTGCCCAGCTCGCGTTCATTTCCCAGGGCATATCCTTCGAAACCCAATCGCTGAATTGTTCGCGGCGGACGAGGCTCCGGATCGAGGTTCCGATCCGGTTTTCCTGACTCTCGACGGATTCATCAAAGCCCATCAGGGTCCGTTCCACCCATCGCTCGAATGGTCCTTTGAGGTACAGCAGCGAAATCGAGAGGATCACAAACCACAACGGCAGCGTGTCCGGATGAAACCACTTCAAACCCGCCGCCACCCCGCCCACTAGCGCCGACAGCAGAAGCACGCCCGGCGTTGCGTGACGGATGAACGTGTCCATGAACGGGAAGTGGTATTGCCGGTAAGCGACGGCGATCGCGAAGGTGGTCAACGTCACCATGACCGCCAGACGCACATAGACAGAATTGTTGAGCCAGTCGGCGCCGACAATCGCCGTGATTCCAGCCAGGCATGAAATTACTCCAACGACATTTGCCTTCTTCAATTCACTCTGCTTCGCCCCGACACTCTCCCGCATCTGACGAAAACTCTGGATCGCAAAAATGACGAAGAAGACGGGAATCAGACGCACCGACCACCTGCTTGTGAACGTCATGAACCAGGCATCGTCGGCCCATCCGAAAAGCCAGCCAATCTGGAACGACAGCAGTGCCACCGACCACGGCCACAATCCGAAACGAAGCCAACGGCCGAAACGCGACAGCCATTCCGTCCCGGGCGAGTGGCCGGCAAACAGGGGCGACAGGTACGATAGGGACAGCGGCAGCAGATAGAGGGCTGTTCGCCGGATGAAGAACGTGAGCCTGAAGAAGCTGTTATCGGCTGCGAAATTCAAGGCGAGGGCTGCTTCGTCCGCCAGGTTGCCGAACTGCCACAACATCGTAATGAAGCAGAACAGACCACATTCGAGGATTTTCCTGCGCTCGACGCCCTGCGCCTTGCGCCACTGTCTGCCTATTAGAAATGTCTGCAGGCCGACGATGACAACGCCCGCAGCAAAGCCGATCAGCCGGATGTGATGCAATTCCATAAGAGGGATTCGCGGTGGAAGCTATCACATTTCGAGACAGCACATAAACATGCCTTATCGCATCGACATTCCGTCAGCGCCTGACGACGCGTTCGACAAACTCGTGCAGTTGGGTGCGCTCGATATCGAGCAGATCCACGGCGGGCTTGCGGCCATCATTCCGGATGCTGTGACACCGGAAACAGTGGCCGGCGCGTTACGAGTGCCCGGCGTTACTGTGTCGCCTGCCGTTGCTCGGGATGACGGCTCGGTCTGGCTGCTGATTCCGCGCGCAATTCGCATCGGCGGTATTCCGCTCCTCCTTGCCGATTCCAGTGCTTTTGGTACCGGACACCATCCAACCACTTCGCTGTGCATCGAGGCTCTCGAAGAATCCCTCGCGATCGCGGCGCCCCACAGCATGCTGGACGTCGGCGCCGGATCCGGCGTGCTTGCGTTGGCAGCTTTGATGATGGGAGTGCCGCGGGCGACTGGTCTCGATATCGACAGCGATGCGTTGGACATCGCGGCCAGGAATGCGCGGCTCAACAATCTCGAGGACCGTGTGCAGTTCATCCTCGGCGGCCCCGATGCTGTGACCGGCATCTGGCCTCTCGTTGTCGCGAACGTCCTCGCCGCTCCACTGATCGAGATGGCGCCGGTTCTGGTTCGACGCGTGGCGCACCGCGGCCGCCTGATTCTTTCCGGTATTCCGTGGTCGCTCGAGTTCGAGGTGGTCGAGACGTATCGCAGGCTTGGAATGCGGCATGTCCGCTCGGAGACGCGCAGCGGTTGGACGAGCGTAGTGCTCGAAGCTTCCTGGTAAGCCCGCGCTACTTCACGCTCTTCATCCACTTCAGTATCGGTCCGGTAACCGAGTCGTCAGCGGTGTTGGGAGAGAAGACCAGCGACACGTGACTGTGATCTTTGAAGATCGCAGTCGTCGCGCAGCGCCCGGCCTTGCAGAGCGCGTTTTTGAGAGCTTCGTCGAAGACCCAGATATTGGCCGAATCGATTTCGCCCCATCCCAGGAAGACTTTGATTTTTCCTTTTGCCAGTCCGGGAAGATTTGATCGCGCAAGTTGCGTCGCAGCATCTACTGGAGCAGGCGCGCCTCCGCCGGGACCTCCACGGCCGGCGCCGCCCGGCGCTCCTCCGCGTCCTGGTCCGCCCCTGCCTTCACCCGGAGGACGACCGCACGTTGTGCTGAGTGCTCCACGCCCGGACGTGTCCGCGGCGCCGCGCGCCGGCGCCGGAACTGTTTCGGGCAGGATATTGAAGTTGGGAGGAGACATCAGAACGATGCCTTTCACGGCAGCGCCGTTGGTGCCGTGTATTTCCGGATGCGCGGCATACGTGCTGACCGGGCCGTTGCCCGCGGAGTCCGCCCACAGAAAGATGCGATTCGGATTACCTTTGTACTTCTTGATATTGGTACGAACCCATTCGACCACGCGTCCGACATCCTTTGCAGGCTCGTCCCATGCAAGCCCGCCACCGCCAAGCCCGCCGCGGCGCTGCATGTTTACGCCGGTCATGCCATTCTTCACGGCCCACATCATGATGTTGTCGTAAAACGGTTCGCCGTCTGGTCCACCGACACGCTTGTCCCCGCCGCCGCCTGAAACGTAAACCAACACAGGACGATTGCCGCCGCCTTTCTCAGCAGCGAAGACATCCATGACCGTGCGCGGATCGGGCGCATACGAAATGTCGCGGGCGATCGTGATTCCGGCCGGCGTCTTCGGTTGCAGCGGCGCGTAAATCCGGGTCGTTTCCGGGACGCACACACCTGTCCCGATTTGCCTCAACTGCGCCGCGATATCAGGCGGCACCTGTGCTTGTGCGGCGATGGTTGTAAGCATCAAGACCATGCCGATGATGAGAAGACGTCCAGTAATCGTCATATTTTGTCCTCCGGCGTCAGCGCGCCTTGGTGATCTTCATGACTGTCATGCGTGATGCGCCCGATGCGTAGATCGAGCCGTCCGTATCAACACCCATTCCGTGAGCCCGATCGGCGGAAACGCTGTCGATCTTTTTCCCGTTCTTCACGATGTTGACGATACCGGCGTTCACGTCGCTGATATAAACGGTGTCGTCCGCGGCGACCTGAATTCCGCCGCGCGAAGGAAAGGGCCAGGTCTCGATGAATTTGCCGTCCTTGTCGAAGATCGAGACGCGCTGGTTGTCGCTGTCGTTTACGAGGATCCGGCCCTTCGAGTCCAGGGCTACACCGTGCGGTAGTTGAAGCTGTCCCGGCTGCCCGCCCTTCACGCCGCCGATGATTCGAATGAACTGTCCGTTACTCGAGAAGTGCACGACGCGTGAATTCTGATAACCATCCGACACGTAGATGTCGCCGTTCGGAGCGACCGCCACGTGATTCGGCTGGTTGAATGAATCGCGCGATGTGTTGTCGCCTGTGACGCCTTTCTTTCCCAGAGTCATCAGAAGGCGTCCGTCCTGGCTGAACTTCTGAACGAGGTGGGCCGCAGCGTCGGTCACCCAAAGGAAGCCCTGGGAGTCGATCGTCACGCTGTGCGCGTTCTGAAACAGGCCATCGTCTCCCACGGCCCTTACGAACTTGCCGTCGCGTGTGAACCATCGAAAATACGGCGCCGTGCGGACCAGGACCAGAACGTTCCCCTTGCCATCCGCCGTGATCCATGAGGTCGAACCGTTCCAGGTCGTTCCCTGCGGAAGCTGAGCCCAGTTCGCGTCAACCTTGTAGTTGCCTCCGGACTGCGCCGAAACGGCGGGCAGGCCGGCGAGCATGAAGCACAGTAGAAGCCCTGAAAGAATGGCTAAGACCGAACGATTGTTCATGAGGGATCTCCTTGGCACTCGAGTACTGAAGGCCGGGACGAAGGATATGACGTTTGGACGGAGTGGGACAAGGATGATGGGTTAGTAGCAGAATCCCCTCCTCGTGAGGAGGGGTGGACGCGACATCAAGTAGATGTCGCGAAGCCACCGCGTCGGAGCGGACGGGGTGGTCAGTCAAGAGCCATCTTGAGGAATCCATCTTGCGAATGCGTCTTGCGATTCTTCGACATGGCTTGTGACTGACCACCCCGGCTGCGGCTTCGCCGCAGCCACCCCTCCTCACGAGGAGGGGATTGCACTCATCCTTCATTCATGTCTGAGAGCAACCATCGGGTCGATTCTTGACGCTCGTCGCGCCGGAATGTAGCCCGCCAGCGCGGCGACCGAAACCATCAGAGCAACGGCGACGGACATAGCCCACGGATCGGTGGGTTCAACACCGAACAACAGACTCGTGAGCAGCCGCGTCATTGCCAGGGATGCCGCGAGCCCGATTGCGGATCCGATCAGCGTCAGAACAACGCTCTCGCGCAGCACCAGCCATGCGACATTCGAGCGAGCGGCGCCAAGCGCCATCCGAATGCCGATCTCTCCGGTTCGTTGCGTCACGCTGAACGACATCACGCCATAGAGGCCGATCGCGGCCAAAAGCAGCGCGGCGCCGGAAAAGAAACTCGAAGCGCTCGCCAGAATGTGTTCGGATGCGAGTCCTTCCTGAATCGAGGCGTCGAGCGTTTTGAAGTCCGAGACCGACAGGGCCGGCTCGATCTCGCGCATGGCGTCCCGAATTGCTGCGCCAATCGCCGACGGATCTCCCGCCGCGCGCACATAGAAATAGCAGGCGTACGGCGCCCCGCTCTGTGAGATCAACGTGTAGACGGCCGGAGCGGCGCCGCGTATTTCATGTTTCACGTCTTTGATGACGCCGATGATCTCGACAGGTTCCTGGTTCAGGTTCAGGTACTTTGTGCCCACAGGATCCGCGTTGGGAAAGGATTGGCGAGCCAGCGTTTCGTTGATCACCGCGACCTGCGGCGATGTTGCGTGATCTCCCCGGCCGAAACTCCGGCCTCGGATTACGGAAACGCCCAGCGTGTCGAAATACGACGAACTCACCGTTTCGGCATCGACCCAACCTGTATACGTTCGCAGTCCTGTTCGGTTGACCCGCATTGTGCCGCGGACGCTGGCGTTGGCGTTGGTCCGGACCATCGGCAAATAAGAAGTTGCGGCAGCGGCCACGCCGGGGATGCTCTGAACGCGTTCGAGCAACCGGTCATGAAGCTGGGTAATACGTGCGTCGTTGTAACCGGCAAGGCGCAGGACGATGACCGGTGACATCAGCAGATTGTCGGTGCTGAATCCAACGTCGACATTCCGGAGATTCCGAAGCGTCGTAAAGAAAAGCCCGGCGCCGACGAGTAGAACGACCAATGCCGAGACCTGCATGATCAGCACTGCCTGCGACGTCCTTGAACGGGATCCATGAATCCCGCGGCCCGTTTCCTTTATCGTCGAATGAAGCTGCAGATCGCGCAGGCGCAGCGCTGGAGCAAGTCCGAAGAGCGTCCCCGTAATCAGGGAAACGCCGGCTGTAAACGCCAGCACACGATGATCGACGTTGAGATTGAGTACAGCGAACTGAGGAAGGAAGGCCGCCAGCAGATCCTTTCCCCAGTACGCGCATGCCACTCCCAGTAAGCTTGCAACGCCGGCCATCACCAGACCTTCCGTCAAGAGTTGCCGGACGAGGCGCAGGCGGGCGGCTCCAATCGCTATACGGACACCGAGTTCCTGCCGGCGCGTCGCGGATCGCGCGAGAAGAAGATTCACGACGTTGAGCCACACCAGGAGCAGGAGGAAAGCGAAGATGGCGATCAGCGAGAAAAACAGGTTTGAAGCATCATCGACCGTCTTCGTCAGTCCGCGTCCGCCTGCGAGGACTCGAAGCTGTGGCGTGTCCGGACGTTCTGAAAGAAGCGTGCGCGTCGGAGAGTTTGCGGGCAGTCCGGCATAGTAGCCGGCGTATGTTTCGAGGGCGCTTGCCTGAAACACGCGTTCGAGTTCCGCATGGACCTGACGTCGATCCACGCCCGGCCGGACTCTGCCCATCATGACGACCCACCAATTCGATGGCCGATCCAGATAGTTTCTCGGCGCTCTCGAGAGAGGAAGTGAAAAATCCGCCGATCGGCCAAATCCCAGCGCGCCTTCGAATCCGGGCTCGGTCACACCGATGATCGTGGTGATTACTCCGTTCAGTCTGAATTTCCGCCCGATGATGTTCGGATCGGATCCGAAACGCCGCTGCCAGAATCGATCACTGATGACAACGGCCGGCTCGGCGGAAGGCGTGTCGTCGAAGTCCGCGAACGTGCGCCCGCGCACGGCCGAAACGCCGAGTTCGTTGAAGTAGTTTGCGGACACCAGCTGGCCGGTTGCGGATTCTGCGTATCCGTCGATGTCGAGATTGCCGAGAGTCTGACAAAAGGCCACCAGCGCCGAGAGCGTTTTGCTGCTGCCGCGAAATTTCTGGTAGGTATCGTAAGAAAAGGACCAGCTGGATACACCGTTCGTCGCGGGATCGCGCCGGGTACTGTTCACGATCGTTGCCGCAGGCCATTTGCCTCCGGATGACCATTCGAAAAGGACAAGATCACCGGGCTGCTTCACGGGCAGCTGTTTCAGAAATGCCGCGTCGATGAGGCTGAAGAGCGCCGTGTTGGATCCAATGCCGAGCGCGAGCGACAGCAACACGACCGCTGTCCAGCCCTTGTTCTGAAACATGGTGCGGATGGCATACCTTATGTCGTTGAACATGATTCAACCTCGATGGAGAACTTATTATGATTCCGTCGGTTCAAAAGGCCACACGTCGTTTATCAATGTTTTGGAGGAAGAACGTCCATGAAGCTACGTCTCACAATTCTTGTTATGGCATCTGTTGCCGCCATGTTGAGCGCCGCTTTTCTGATGGCGCAGGACCCGGTCGTTGGCTCGCCGGATCCGGAATCTCTGTTTACGAGCAAGGATCCCAAGTTGAATACCAACAAGCAGGCCGCGATGCACATTGTCCGAGACCTTCTTGAAGCCGGTCATTGGGACGAAGCCCCAAAATGGGATCGCAAGAGCTGGGCGACGAAGGTTGTTTCGGTAGTTGCTGAAGGCGATTTGGTCACCGTCGGAATCGTTCGCGAATGTGTCGATCCGCGCACGCCTGGAAAGACATACACCACCACGTGGTTTGACATGTGGCGTTTTGTCGACGGCAAGGCCGACGAACACTGGGACTTCGGAACGATCGCAGGTCAGGGCAACGCGCCCGATTGCGCGCGAGCCGCCGCTCCGGCCAAGTAGAGTTCAGCGGACAGGTGCGGCGCGGCGAAGTTCTTCGGACCAGTTGAGCACCACACGAATGCTGGTCGGCAGAGTACTTTCGTCCGCCGTCCTGATCATGATGAACTTCCCGGTCTTTGGATCGACGTCGTAGCTAACGCCGCTGTTGGATCGTAGATCGTAAGCGCCGCTGAACAAGGCGTGCGGTTTGCCGGCGCGGAAAGCGGGACGCAACTCGATCGGCACGCTGAAAAGCGAAGCATTATTGCGGTAATACAACTCGCGCCCGTCCGCCGACCATCGCGGCTCCTCGCCGCCATCTGTTGAAATCGGAAAACGCCCGCCGGTCTGAGATAAATCGCGAACGTAGATTTCGGGCCGGCCGCTTTCGTTCGACTGATATGCAAGCCATTGGCCGTCCGGAGAGAGTGCCGCGGCGTATTCATTAAAAGGAGTGCTCACCAGCCGGGCCAGTTCCGCATCCTTCTTCATCGCCACCTGCACGATGTCTCCCCGATTGGTGTTCATCTGATAATCAAATATGGCGGTGGTTCCGTCGCGGTTGATCGCTTTGAGGTAGGCGGTGTTCGTTACCGAGGTTACAGATTGCGCGTCGCGGCTTCCATCTGCCGGCCGCTGCATCAGAACGGATCCGCCGCTGGGCTGGATTTCTGAATAGAAGACGGTCCGGCCGTCTGCAGACCAGACCGGCGCGGCATTCGACAGATTGAAGGTCAGCCGCGTGGACGTCAACCGAGCGAGGTCATAAACCCAGACATCACCGCTGCCGCTGGAACCCGTCAGCACAGCCATTCGTGAACCGTCCGGCGAGATGCGCAGGTCGTTGTATTGCGCCGCCGGTATGGCGATCGGCTCGAGCTTTCCGCCGCGATCCGCCCACGCGATGCGGCGTTGATTGGCGCCCGTCCCGCCCGGGATATAGGCCAGCGTACCGTCATCGCCGATGGCGAAATGCGCGGCCCCGGTTGTTTCATCTCCGGAGACGCCTTGCTGAACGAGCTGAGGTGTTCCGCTGGTGCTCAAGGTCTCCGCATCGAACGGCACGGCGTAAAGCCCGCCGCCGCGCGCGAAGACCAGATGTCCTGAGGGAACATAGCGGGCCATGCTGGCGCCTTGCAGAATGACGCGGCGTTCGTTTGTGGTGAACACGGCCGCTTCAATGTTCGAGCGCTCGTAACTATCGGGACTGTCGTTCGTGCCGACTGTAAAGATCACGGCCTTGCCGTCCGGCAAAACCTGTGGCCATCGATGAGTCCGCTCGTTCTTCGCCGCATCCAGCTTCGAGACCTGAACCGGTGTGCCGCCATTTGCGGAAATTCTGAACAGTCCATCGGCGGGTTCCGGCGAATAGACCAGAGTGTCGTCGTCGGCCCAGCTCAAGCCGCGCGCATCGTCGACCTTCGTCAGCGCGACGGCCGGTCCATCGAGCGGGACCTTCTTGAGCGTGAAATCCGCCACGAAGGCGATCCACTTGCCGTTTGGCGAGAAAGCCGGATCCGCCGCTCCTTCTGTTCCAGCCAGACGGCGCGGTTCGGGATCGTCCCGCCTGCGGATGTAGAGCCGGGTGACGCCATCCGCCGTGGCGACAAAAGCCACGGTGGATCCGTCGCGTGACATCGTGATCGCAGGCCATCGGATGATCGTGAGAGATGCCTTTTCCGGCGTCGTAATGTCGTAACGAACGATCGGCTGCGGCGATGCTGGTCCCGTGCTGCGGAAGTAAGCAATGGAAAAGGGAAGCGATGCGAGCAGGGCCAGCAGGCAGACCGCTGCAATGATCCAGGCCGCGGTATTCCGGGCCGGCAGCACCGTTGCGGTTGCCGCCACAGCCGTCGCTTCCAGGCGCGACCCTGAAGGCGTGGATAACGCTTCAAGCGCAAAGGCCAGATCGTGCGCGGAACGAAATCGATGATCGGGTTTTTTCTGCAGGCAGCGCTGCACGATCTTTTCCAGCGGCGTGCTGATCTTCACGACGGCATCACTCAGTTCCTGCGGATCTTCGCGAAGAATCGCCGTCATCGTTTCGGCCGTTGTTTCGCGGTGGAAGGCGCGGCGGCCGCTGAGCATCTCGTAAAGAACCGAGCCGAACGAAAAGATATCGGAACGATGATCCACGTCATGCCCGCGCACCTGCTCGGGCGACATGTACCCGACGGTGCCCAGAACGGTGCCGGGATCCGTCAGCTGTTTGTTGGTCTCCATCTCCGAACTCGTCGTCTGGCTCCGTTGCGGATGCAGCTTCGCGAGACCGAAGTCGAGGATCTTGACCCGTCCATCGGTTGTGACGAAAAGGTTTTCGGGTTTCAGATCCCGGTGGAGGATTCCTTTGTCGTGCGCGGCAGCCATGCCCAGCGCGATCTGTTCCGCATAGTCGATAGCCTGACGTTGAGGCAAAGGGCCGTTCTGAAGCACATCGCGAAGTTCGCTGCCTTCCAGCAACTCCGCGACGATGTACGGCGCGCCTTCATGCGAGCCGATATCGTAAATGGTGAGAATGTTCGGATGATTCAGCGCGGAGGTGGCGCGCGCTTCCTGCTCGAAGCGCTTCAGCCGTTCGGCATCACTGGCGAAGCTTGCAGGCAGGATCTTGATTGCGACCGCGCGATCCAGTCTTGGATCGTGCGCGCGATAGACCTCGCCCATGCCGCCTTCGCCGATCCTTGAAATAATTGTGTACTGACCGATCGTACGCATGAAATCCGGCGGTCATCATGGCGCAAACGATCGCGACAAGGCAACAGCCCGTTCAGTCAGTCGGCTTGGTCAAACGGAACGCCGCCATCTCCTCGCCGTTCCGCACAAGAAGGATGTCGCGCACCAGAACCGGGTGGTTCCAGGTTTTGCCCTCGATCGCCTTGAAGCGCGCGATCTCTTTGAACTCGCCGGGTGTCGCGCTGACCAGCGCCAGTTCACCGAGATCGGAGAGGATGAGCAGCAGATCCTGATCGGCGAGCAGCACGAGTTGGCCGCTGCCGTACCGTCCGCCTTTCCACTTTCGTTTGCCGTCCGCCAGGTCGATACACGACAGGATGCTGCCGTCGAAACCGAATGCATGGCCGTTGTGAACGACATAGTCATTGAAGTACGGCTTGAGTCCGGTCGATGTCCATCGCTCCTCGACCGTCCACGAGCCGGACTTTTGAGCAATCGCGAGACGGCGTATGCCTTGTCCTCCCGTGAAGCTGATGCTGTTGATCAGAACGTCGCCGTCGGCGGTGACGGCAGGCTGTACGATTGCGCCGCCCTCCCATGCGTGCTGCCACAGCAGAGTTCCAGTGGACGGAGCGAAACTCGATGCCGATGTTCCGTTCAGCATCACAACCTGCGGGACGCCTCCGAGTGTCATCAGGTGAGGCGAGCTGTAACTGAAACCGCCATCCGGACCGACCCATCGTGACTTGCCGTTTGTGACGTCATATGCAGCCAGTTTTCCTCCGGCCGCAATGATCACGACCTCGTCGATCGTCAGCGGTGAACTCGAGAAGCCCCACATCGGAACTTCGACCTTCGTGTCGGCCGCCGCATTGCGCGACCAGATGACGGCGCCGGTCGCGGCGTCGAGCGCGCTCAGGATTCCGGTTGCACCGAATGCGTAGACCCGCCCGTTGCTGAGCATCGGCGTTCCGCGCGGTCCGGGGCCTCCGTTCGATTCGTAGAAACGGACCGCGTCGCGGTGTCGCCACACGGGTTGGCCGGTGCTCAGCCGGTAACTTGCAACGATCTCGTCATTGCCGCGCTGCTCCTGCGTATAGATCAGATCTCCGTCGACGGCGAACGAGGACCAGCCGGGGCCGACCGGCCGGCGCCAGAGTTCCACAGGCGGCGATTTCGTCCAGTCTGTTTCGATTCGCACATCGTGAACGACGCCGTCGCGACGCAGTCCGCGAAAGCCGGGCCACTCGGCTGGTTTTCGCGGCGTTGTATCGGGTATTGGAACTGCGATGGCGTCTGTGATGGGTTTGGCGGCAGGGGCTGCTGTGAGGACTTCGGTTGGCGCCGGTGCAGGCTCGTCGTTCGCTCGAGCAAGCAGCCGTTCTTCCGGAGTCGGGGTCCACCTCCAGTGCAGGTCGAAACCATAATGGATGCCTGCGGTCCTTACCATGGTGCAGAGTCCGGCTGCGGCCAGCATCGCCGCAATAATCGACACGCGCCGGCTTCCGCTGGAGAGGTTCTTCGTTGCCACAGCCCAGATGGCAAGCGCGACAGCAAAGACTGGGAAGGCGAAAACCGGAAGGTTGCCCATCGCTCCGCCGATGATCGATGGGTCCAGCAACGGCCGCATCGCAAACCACGCGGCAATCAGCAGTGCCATCGCGCCGAGGCGCTCGGACCATCGGGCCCGGCTGAAGAACAACCACCATATAAAAACCACCAGCGTGCCGGCTACCGAAGCAGCAATTCCGATCAACCTCGGGTCCTCCATTGTGAGCGGAAGAAAGAGCCCAAGGGACAGGCCGATCACGATCATGGCCGCGCCCACGATGCCCGGCCAGACTCGGAGTGTTATCTTCTCTATCATGTTCACTCCTCCCGCAGCAGGACCAGCGGGTCAATCGAGAGCGCTCTGCGCGCCGGAATCCATGTGGCGAGGACTCCAAGCAGCAACATCGCGAAGACGGCTCCGGTCAATACGATTGGATCGCGTGGTGTTGCCTGATACACGACCATTGCGAGGACCCGGCTCGCGAGAATTCCCAGGACCAAACCCGCAACCGAACCGGCCACGAGTAACTGCAACGGCCGAGCCAGCGCCGCCCGCAACACTTCCTTCCGCTGCGCGCCAAGCGCGATCCGAATGCCGAGTTCCTTCATCCGTCTGCTGACCGAGTAGGCGGCAAGTCCAAAGATTCCCGTGATCGAAAGCATCGCGGCCATCACACCGAGGACACCAAGAGCTACTGCAGCCACGCGCGACGGAAAGATGTTGGGCTCGAGTTCTCGACTCCAGGTCTGGATACGGAAAGGCAGCGCCTCGTCCACGTTTCGGCGAGCGCTCTGCAGCGCTGCCGTCAGTTGCTGCGAGTCTCTGTCGGACCGCACGACGATCCAGGTGCCGGGCGCCGGCGCCTGCAGGATCGGCAAAAACATCGCCGGCCGGGGCTGCTCGGCGAGGTTGAAGTATTTGCCGTCTTCGACAATGCCCGCCACCTCGACACGCGTTCCGTCGAGCAGTTTGAAATGCATGCCCAAAACGTCGGCCACGGACTCACGCACGCCGAACACTGCCCGCGCAAACTCCTGGTTGATCACAGCCACACGCGGCGCGTCCTTGTCGTCATGTGAAGTGAATGACCTGCCCGAAAGCATCACGGTACCGGCAGCGCGGAAGTAGTCGGGAGATATCTGGAAAACAAACGATGTGGCTGCCGCATCCGTCGGCTTCAGATCCGTCTGTTCTTCTTTGAAGACACTGGTAAGGTTCGGGCCCATCGCCAGCGGCGGATAATGGATCAACCCGACGGATGACACGCCGGGAATGGATTGGATCTCATCCAAGATGCGCTTCTGTACTTCAGGAACACTATTCCCGCGATAACCCGCCATGCCCAAATCGACTTCGATCATCATCGCGTTTTTCGGTTCGAAGCCGAAATTGCCGTTCAAGGATCGCAGCAGTCCGCGGACTGCCACGAGCGACGACGTAACCAGCACCGCACAGATCGCAACCTGCGCCACAAGCAGGATGTCGCGGACACCCATCCGGCGACCAACTTTCGTGAGCGAACCCGACTTGACGATCTGATATGGATCCGTGCGAAGGACCTGGCGTACCGGCACGGCCCCGAAAAGAAATCCGCTCACCACTGCCAGCAGCAATGCGATGAGATAGACATTCGCGTCCGGACTCACATTCATCGAGAAGCCCTGAAATCGAGGGACCGGTTCCCAGGAACTGAGCGCAAACAGCAGCGCATTGCCTGCATATAATCCGATGGCGCCGCCGATTACCGAAATCAGTACGGCCTCGGTAAAAAGCTGCTGCAGTATTCGGCCGCGGCTTGCTCCGAGCGCCAACCGCAGCGCCACTTCGCGCGACCGGTCCGCGGCTCGCGCGGCGAACAGGCTGCCGAGATTCGCGCATGCCGCCAGAAGAATCAGCGCTGCCAGCAGCATCAGCCCTGCGACGAATGCGCCAATGGCACCGCCAAGGCTGTGAAGCGCAGGACGCACCAGCGAAAGCGGCGCCGCGCTGTTGTCTTTGGGATACGTTTCGGTGAGCCATGCGCCGATCGAGTTCAGGTCGGCAGTCGCCTGTTCCGGAGTGACTCCCGCCTTCAGGTGTCCGAGCGCCTGCATAACGCCCCAGTAGTTCTTTCGGTCCTGCAGAACATTCTCGCCGGTCAATTGCTCTACATTCACAATCGGTACAAAGAAGGATGGCGAGAAGAACAACAACGTCCCGCGGAATTCGGGCGGAGTGACGCCGACAACGGTGAAAGGATGCCGGTTCACCTGAACAACACGGCCGACGACGCGCGGATCACCCTCAAAGTGACTTTGCCAGTACGCGTGACTCAGGACGATATATGGCGCGCTGTTCGGGCCCTGTTCATCCGAGCGGTGAAAGAGCCTTCCAGCCTGAGGCTGAATGCCCAACGCGTCAAAATAATTGCCGCTGACGCCGTAGCCCCACACCTGCGTCGGGTTTCCACCGGTATCCAGGGCGACTGTAGCCAGAGTGTAAGCCGCGAGATCCTCGAAGGACCGGGACCGGTCGCGCAGATCGATGTAGTTGGGATACGACACGAAGGCCCAGCCGTTTCGATCGACTCCGTAAAGGCTCTCGGCCCGAGGCACATTCAACGGCCGCAGGATCAGAGCATTCAATATTCCGAAGACGACGGCATTCGCGCCGATGCTCAATGCGAGGGTGATCACGGCAACAGCGGTAAAGCCGGGTGACTTGCGCAACATGCGAGCCGCGAAGCGCACGTCTCTTGCGACGCTCTCGATCAAGGATATGCCTCTCGCATCGCGCATCTCTTCCGCCACGCGATCGACGCTGCCGAATTTAACGCGCGCCTGACGCTGAGCTTCGGCCGAGTCGGGGTTCTTTCGCGCCTGCATTTCGAGATGAAACTGCAGTTCGTCCTGGAGGTCCTGCTCGGCCTGCCGGCGAAAGAACAAAGCACGCAATCGGAGAACAATGTCTTTCCACAACATCTCAAGCAACCCTTAGTGTCGGCTTTCGACAACAAGGTAGCGCCACTGGTGTCGAATGTCCACAACAAAGGAGGCCGCGAGCAGTTAATTCTCGGAGGGCTTCTCGGCTTTATCGACGACGACGACGTCGGCGGGCGCTTTGATGGATTCGAGTTTCAGACCGAGCTGATCCTGGAATGCCTGGAAGATGCTGGGTTTTCCGGTATCCGGTAACTGCTGCTGCGGCGGACCGAAGCCGGCGAACTGGAACTCGTCGGGAGTCCAGTCGAGCGTAAAGTCGAATCGGCCTTCGATCTTGGTTTGATTGAGGACCGGACGATCCAGGACGGCTCCCTGCAGGGCCAGAGCAAGCTCTGACATGGTGGCGTTGCGCGCCGGAAGCAGACCGGGGCGGGGAAATCGGAGACCCGGAAGGTTTTGGCCCGGTGCGGCCTCCGTCATCTTGTGCTTTGTGTTTGGGGGCTGCGTGATGGCGTAAACGGAGATCTCCCGCTTTTCGCTGTGAAACTTGAGTTGAAACCGATCGGTAAGAACTTTCTGAATCAAGCGTCTCACCTGGCGGCCGTTGGGCTGGCCGGGCGTGTCGGGCTTGATCACGATCTCGTACCTTTCGCTCGATATCCAGTCCGGACCTCCGGAAACCTGCCGTTCATGTACGTCGTAAGCAAAAGTGATGGCATTGAGCACAGTGTAGTTGCGTATCCTCAATGTCGCTCCCTCAATGCCGATGCCACGGCCTCGACCTTCGAGCGGGCTCAGCTTGATCGTGGCCACTTCGACACCCGGATCCGCGGCCGGGTCCATCGGTTTGGGCGGCGCCGGCGGCTCGGGAATGGCCCAGGCGGTTTGAGGAGTCGCCCGACTCAGGTTGAGCGGCATCGCGGTGGCGGTCGCCTGCGTCATCATGCCGTTAATGGCGTTCCCGTCCGCTGCGAAAGTTCCTTCGTAGGTGGCGCTTAACGCATCCACTTTGAATTTCACGGTACGCCCATCCAGCGAGATCAGGTTCGCCGTCCTGGGTTGAGCACCTTGATCGATCGAGAAAATCTGCCCCTCGAATTTGCCGTCGGCAGCTTTAGTGATCTTGAGGACAACGCGCAATTGAGCGGCGGGTGTTTTCAGTGTGCCCTGCCACGTGCCCTCGAGATCCTGACCGAACAGCGTCGCGGCGGACCCAAAAAAGAGGAGAGTGACTATCGCAAGCAGCCTGAATTTCATGAGAGAGCCTCCTCTCCCGAATACGTGCTCACCCGAACATCGGTTAACGAGAGTCCGGAAAAATGGGGTCGGGGACATGGGGGCGTAGGGGGCCGCCCCCTTGATCCCCCGGGGGCGGCCCCCTACGCCCCCATGTCCCCTACGACCATTTTTCGTACCGACGCAAAATATGCGGCGACTTCTTCGGAGTATTCGCTGCCGGATTCCGGGATGGGCATGCCGTATTCCACGAGAGCGCGCGCGCAACCGACCCAGTCCGGACCGGGCGGCTGATACCGCGATGCCCATCCGAGAATGCCTCGGACGTTGCCGTAGTTGTGCTCCTCGGTCCAGCGAGCGCCGTGTTGGAGAAAGAATCGCGTCCACTCGGGATCGCCCTGATACACCGCGAGACTTAGTACGGAAGCGCCCCAGTCTCCGCCGCGCACGGCGATGGGCCAGCCGATCTCGACCATCAATCGAACCGCAGGAAGATTCCGGGCTTCCATCAGATTGGGCAGTTGCCGCAATTGCGCTTCAGATAAACGGCGGAAGATATCCGGGTGACGGGTAAGGATCGCTCGCGCGGCTGCTTCGTTGGCCCGCGAGCAGGCGGTGACAAACTCGTCTTCAATGGAAAGAGTCTCGTGCGCGCCCGCTCGGCGAAGGGCTTCCGCGACTTCGGTCAAGCCGGTTTGAAGCGCGAACCGGTATGCGCTGATTCCGTCTTTTGTCTTCGCGTGCGGATCGGCGCCGGCCTCGAGCAGCGCCTGGATATGCGCGAGCGAACGACGCCGGCGGATCGCCCAGATCAACGGATGACCCAGCCCGCTTCCCGTATCGTTCGCGTCCTTAGTGTAGGAGAGCAACAAACGCAACATGTGGAGTCCATCCCAGTCCAGTACGTGGTGAAGCGCATTGGAGCCCTCAACTTTTGCTCCGGCTTCCAGAAGCAGACGCGCACAGGCGGGATCCCCCGTTTCCATGGCGTGATAGATCGACTCTCCATCGTTGGGATTTGCTCCCGCTTCAAGGAGCATCCGCGTCAGTTCGGCATCGTGATTCTTGCCGGCCGCTCCATACAGCGCGCTCTGGGATTGATCGGCATCCCTGTCTCTCCACGATTGGTCGGGATTCGCGCCCGCATCCAGAAGCAGTCGCGCGCAACGATGCAATCGTTCGCGAAATTCCGGAAGACGCAGCAACGTGGAGTACGTGATGGCAACCAACGGCGGCAAATCCAGATACTTTTTGCATCCCGGGCATCGCCAGTTCCTGCGAAGTCGGTTCACGCAGTATCGATCGGCTGCGATGGCTCGGCGGACCGTTTCTTCATCACCGATCGCGCATGCGAGAAAAAGATCCCCCTGAACGAAATCCGGAATCTCCTGCAACCGCTTCGCCGCATACGATGGGTCCGCATGCTCCGAGTCGTGGCCGTACGCCTTATGCAGCCAGAGCGCTATGACATCCCGCCGATCCGTTGAGCGCCTGCTGTTGAGCCAGTCGACGTAGTTCCGCAGGTTCTGCCACGACGGCAAACCATATTCCCGCGCGATACACGACTGTGCGTCGTGAAGCTTCAGGTTCATCGCGGCGATCGCAGCATCGTCTTTGCCTGCAGCGGCAGGCAAAGAGTTGCGAAAGCGCTCGAGCGCGGAGGGATCGTTGGACTGATACAGGCGGAGCAGATCCTTCGCCTGCTTCTTTAAATGATCAAAGTTGGGGTATTCGGGCAGTTGTGGCATTCAAACCTCCATGCGTTATCGCCGAAGGTCCGCAATACCGGCTGCATAAAGGTTTCGAAAGATGCAACTTCGCCAGACAAGTGGGTTCAACCCTTCCCGCGGACCCGGATGCAGCTTGCACCGCGGGCAAATCATAGAGGGAAGGGCGGACGAGATCAAGTAGCGGCGCTTATATCCGCCAGAAAAGCCTTCAGTCTTGCTGTGCCCTTGCGCCGATCTCGATCATGAAGAAGAACGATCTCCATCATGGTCTCCTTAGTGCTGTCGTCGGCCGCACGGAAGCCGGCGACAAATTTCGAGCGAGCCAGGGCTGCTTCGATGTTCTTGTTCTGCCTTTGCGATTTCTCCTCAAGGGCGCGAAGAAGCAATGTATTCATGTTCACACGCTCTCGCGCAGCGAGACATCGTTCGTGAAGTGTCGCGGAAATCTCAGGACCTCTGGCGTAGATTCGCGTGGGCATGGGGATTTTGTACACCGCCGAAGTATAGTTGTGGCGCCGATATAACCCAAGGACGCGGTTTTGACCGCGGGGAGAGGAATCATGCAAAAAGTGAAATTACTAACCCTCGTCCTGATTCTGTTTCCGGTCGCGTTATTTTCACAGCCTGCCGGGTGGAACGATCCGTTCCCGCCGCACAAGGTGATGGACAACGTCTACTACGTGGGAACGAAAGAGCTGGCTTCTTTCCTGATCACGACGCCGCAGGGTCACATCCTGATGAACAGCAACTATGAGTCATCGGTGCCGGTGATCCGCGCGAGCATTGAAAAACTCGGATTCAAGTTCAGCGACGTCAAGATCCTGATCAGCGGTCACGCGCATCCCGATCACGTGGAAGGAGACGCGCTCGTGAAGGAATTAACCGGCGCTCAGGTTGTGGTGGGGCGGCTGGAGGTTCCGGCAGTGAAGGAATTCCGTCCCGGAGGAAAAGAACATCCCATTGACCGGATCGTGGACGAGGGCGATACGGTCGACCTCGGCGGCACAACGCTGAAGGCGCACCTGTTGCCCGGTCATACAAAAGGATGCCTCGCCTGGAGCATGGATCTTAAAGAGGACGGCAAAACGTATCGAGCGCTTGTCGAATGCAGCCTGAACGGACAGTTCCTCCAGTACGTCGGGAATAAGGATTATCCGGGAATCGTTGACGACATGCGGTCCACGTACAAGAAGGCCCGCGCGCTGCCCGCCGAAGTCTTCCTGAGTTCGCACGCGTCGTTTTATGGTCTGGCGGAGAAGTATCCAAAGCTGGCCGCGCGAAAGCCGGGAGAGCCAAATCCGTTCGTCGACCCGCAGGGTTATCAATCTCACGTGGACCAGTTCGAGAAGACGTTCGAGGCTGCGCTGGCGAAACAGTTGGCATCTGCCAAGGCCGGGTCCGGGCAAAAATAACTACCGCAGCGAATTCGGATTTCCGAACACAACCTTGCCACCGAGCACCGTCAGCACAGAGTGCACGCGTCGAATCGCCTCGTCGGGGACAACTTTCGCATCGAACACATCTGCGTTCAGAACCACGAGGTCGGCCAGCTTGCCGGCCTCAATCGAGCCCAGCGCGTTCTCCTCGCGTGAGAACCACCCGTTCCCGCCGGTATAAAGAAACACAGCATTTTCCCGCGAGATCTGCTGGCCATCATTGATCAGCTCTCCACGAACGTTCTTTCCGGTGACCATGTAGTAGACGTTGAGCCACGGATTGATCGGCGCCGCCTGCGCGCCGTCCATTCCGGTGCCCACCGGAATGCCGCTATTCAGAAGCGTGCGGTACGGCGGTCCGGCCTGGCCTGGCGTGCCCGCGAGGAATCGCCAACCGTGTGCGCGCACTCCAACGCCGAGCGCCTTCATCCTATCGATTGTTTTCGCCTCGATGGTGTTGACGTGATCGATACTCCATCGGAGCCTGCCGATCGGAAACTCGCGATTGACGCGCTCCCAGACATCGGCGCGAGCAGCATGATTCGCCTCGTTGAAGCTGTGCTCCATCAACTGCCACCCTCGCCGGGCGAGGAGACGCACGGACTGGTAGTACTCCTCACCGAGAGGCACGGCTCCTTCGAGCGGCCAGTCGACGATGTGTTCGCCGACGCCTGCCGTCTTCACCATGTCGTCGCCGAGGTCGAACATCTGGTTCTCCAGCAGGTCTCGTAATTCCGGATTTCCATGCTTGCCGTCCACGCGCGGGCCTGTGTTGAAGTAGAGACGAAGCCGCAGCGTAAGCGCGCCTTCCTGCTTCAGCTCCAGCATGGGGCGCTGTTCGGGCCAGCCGAAATACTGTGCCGGTCCGCGTTCCTGCGAGCCGAGCACAGAGTGAACGGTCGTGACGCCAACGGAGTTGAAGTAGCTGAACACCTCGCGCATCGTGCGCTTAGTGTCCTGAAGCGTCCAGTTGGAGCGCAGCGCGTCGAGCGCATCCCATGTCGGCCCGTTCTGCTGGATAACGCCTGCCTCGGAAACCTGGATGCCGCGGCTTTCGAAAAACTTCTTGGCGAGTGTATTCGTAACGGCAGGGCCATTGAATGACACGTGGATGTAGACGGGATGCTGTGATGTGGCCGCGTCGAGTTCGGCCAGCGTCGGCATCCTGTTTTCCTGGAACTGTCGCGGCTGCAGGCCGCCGATAGCGGTGATGAAAGCGCCGGCCGGCACACCTTTCGCGCGCTCCCGGATCACGGCCTGCACTTCGGAGATCGAAAATGCCGTCTCGATCGTTCGCGTTTCGTAGCCCGGGCGGCTGCCGACGAGTTGCACATGGAAGTGGTTGTCGATCATTCCGGGAATAACGGTGCGGCCGCGGAGATCGATCGTGTCCGTGCAATCGCCGGAGGCGCCGGCCGCATCGCCCACTTCGACGAACTTTCCGCCGGCGATGCGCACTTTCGACACGACGGAACGCTTAGCGTCCATCGTGTGAATCTTCCCGTTCGTCAGCAGCAGGAGCCGCCCGCCGGGACAAGTCTGTGTTTGCGCCGGAGCCGCGCCCAGCAAGAGCACGACAGCGAGTGCCGTCGGGAGTTTTGTTGCGAGCATGCGGGCACTATATCGCAGGCGAAAAATGGGGTCGTAGCCCTATTTACCTATTTTTGCCGTCACGATCTGCCGCACTGAGACATCTCGGCGGCAAAAATAGGTAAATAGGGCTACGACCCCATTTTCCGGAGTTATTTCTTTAGAGCACTAATGAAGTCGCGCATCTCCTTTAATACATCTCCTTCGTTCGAGCCGAACACGTAATGATTCGCGCGCGCCAGACGAACAATTCGTCCCGAGGATACGGCTGCCAGGAATGCTTTTGCCTGGGCTTCGGTTCGAGCGGCGTCGGTGGCCTCCGCAGCCGCTCGAGCAGCCGCATCACCGATGAACCCGGGGCCAAGATCTTTCGGAACTGCATAGATGGCGAGGGAGGGAGCCAGTACTCTCGTGTATTTCTGCATTCCGTCTCGTATTGCGGCAATTACCGGCGGTGTCCCGGGCGGTGGTGCGGGAGCGGCGGCAGGGGGCTGTGACGCGTCATAAAAGGCGTAACCGTACGCCGCGTCCAGGTACACGAGTCCCGCCACTCTTTCCGGATGCCGGGAACCGATGGAACTCAGTTCCTGTCCGGCGATCGAGTGACCGGCCAGCACCGGGCGGGCGAGTTTGAGCGCATCGATCACCGCAAGCACGTCATCGCCGAGCCTGTCTGCGGAATAACCGGTCGCCGGTGAACTCGATGCGCCGAATCCGCGCCGCGTTATGCCGTACACGTGGTACTGGTCCGTCAGCTTGGGTGCGAACTTATCGAAGACATGGGCTGTGTTTCCAAGTCCGGCAAGACACACAAACCTTTTCGACATTTGTTCTCCTTTTTCCAGCGACAAATTCGCTGAACAGGAGAGACAGTCGATATGCGTGCCGCCGTGTTACATACTTTTTTGCGCGCGAATAAATTTGTAACGAACGTCCGAAGCCGCCGACTATCTCACCTCAGTGGGTCAGGACGAACTTTATGAACAGGCATCGAAGGCATATGGAACAGCGCTGGCGCGGTTGGCCTACGCATACGAGGCAGATCCGGAGAAGCGGCGCGACCTGTTGCAGGAAATCCATCTCGCGCTGTGGCGAAGCTTCGACCGATTCGAGGACCGTTGTTCGTTGCGGACGTGGGTATATCGCGTAGCGCACAACACGGCGGCTTCGCATGTGATTCGAGAGCGGCGCGCAAAGCCGCAGAGTCTCCAGAGCCTCGAGGACCTTGAAACAGCGCCTGACGCAACGAATCACGCCGGCAAGACTGAAGATCATCTCGCTCTTGAACGACTGATGGATCTGATTCATCGGCTCAAGCCGCTGGATCGCCAACTGATGCTTCTGTACCTCGAGGAGATGGACAGCGCGTCCATTGCCGAAATCACCGGCGTATCACCGGGAAACGTCCGAATTCAAATTCACCGCATCAAAGCTGTGCTTGCCCGGCGTCTTCATGGAGGGATGACATATGAGCGATAAACCTCCGATGAGCGATCTCGGGCCGATCTGGAAGAATCAACATGTCCAGGCTGAAAGCATCCCTGCCCGGCAACTTCGAGCCAGGGTCCACAAACTGCAAAAGAGAGCCCGTCGTGATGCTGTTATACAGTTCGCGTTTTCTCTCGTCTGCGTACTGATCTTCGGCCGTCTGGCGCTGCGTAGTGTAACTCCCGCCGATTGGTTCGGTGTTGCGGGTTGGGCCCTCGCGACAACGGCTTGCATATACCTGGTCGTCCAGCAATTCCGCGTGTTGAAAAAAGTGTGGACCACGAATCTTTCTGACGCGGCGACGAAGACCTGTCTCGACTTTTACCGCAGCGCGCTCCAGCAGAGGCTGGAAGGGATACGGCGTGCCACGTACGCTGCGCTGCCGCTGATCCTTTCCGTCGAGATTCTGATTGTGGGTTCGGTGATTCGCGAGCGCCGTAATCCGTACTTCGTACCTCCGATCGAAGCCGTGCTGCCGGTTTGCCTGATCATGGTCGTTTGGGCGGCCTGGTTTTTCTACGGCCGGAGCCGCAGCGCACGCCGTATTCGAGCTGAGATCGCGACCCTGGATGCGTTTGAAAAAGATGTGTCGTGAGACACGAGATGCAGCGGCAAAAATGGGGTCGTAGCCCTATTTACCTATTTTTGCCGTCACGATCTTCCGCTGAGACATCTCGGCGGCAAAAATAGGTAAATAGGGCTACGACCCCATTTTTCAGTCGAGGCGGAGCGCCTTTACGGGATCGATGCTGAGCGCGCGACGCGCCGGCACGTAGCAGGCTGCGGCAGCGACGAGAACCAGCGCGAGACTGACCCAGACGAACGTGACGGGATCGCTGGCCGTAATGCCGAAGAGCAATACGCGCAAGAGCCGTGCGAGCGGCAACGCCAGGGCGATGCCGACGATCACGCCGATGCCGGCCAGCTTCAAACCGTCCCGTACCACGAGCCCTACGATATCCCTCCGCTCCGCGCCGAGCGCCATCCGGACACCGAACTCCCTCATGCGTTGGCCGGTGGAAAAACTCATCACGCCGTACACGCCTGCAGTGGCGAGCAGCAACGTCGCGAGAGCGAAACCGACAAGAAGGAACAGGCTGAATCGACGCCCGACGAGCGTCCATGAGACGAGGTCGTCCAGCATCGTGGCATCGAAGATGGATTGGAGCGGATCGAGCGCCCAGACTTGTTCCTTCAGCGCCTGAACGTTTGTGGGCGATCCGGGCGCGGTTCGAACCACGATGGTCAGTGCGTAGAAGCCCGACTGCGAGTATGGGAGGAACAGTTCGGCGCGAGCCGGACGATCCAGCGCGTCGTGCCGCATCTCGCCGACGATGCCGACCACCTCCGCGTCGTAGTCCGTTTGATTGAATCGAAATCGCACTCTGGATCCTATCGGGTCGGAGCCGGGCCAGAACTTTTGAGCGGCGCTTCGAGAGACGAGTATGACCTGCCGGGACGTCGCAGTATCGGTCGCGTCGAAGAGGCGGCCCTTGAAGAGCGGCACGCCCATCGCCCGGAAATAGTCGCCGGTGACAGTGGTCGTGAAGATTTGCGCGTCTTCTCCGGACGCGGGTAGGCGGCCGTCAATCGCCGGGGCCGTTCGGATCGTCATTCTTGCTTCGCCGAACGGGACCGTGGACGTGGCGCCTGCCGCCACGACACCGGGCAAGGAGCGCATGCGATCGATTGCTTGACTGAAGAAGGCGGTTCGTTTTTCCGGTGTATCGATGCGGGGAGACGAGAACAGTTGCAACGCCGCGACGCGCTCGGAACTGAAACCCGGATCGACACGCTGAATCAACACAAAGCTTCGTACGAGCAGTCCAGCACCCACGGCAAGGACCAAAGCAGCCGCTACTTCCACGATGACGAGCACGTTGCGCACACCCCGGCGTGAATTGCCTCGTCCTTGCTTCAGTGCCGCGGCGGAGGCCGGCCGCGAGAGCTGAATCGACGGTGTGAGACCCGCGATGATTGCGGCCACGACGATCACACCACATGTAATGACGGCGGCGCGGGCATCGATCGGAATGCGATCGACGCCTGCGACGTCCAGCGGCCGCAATCGCCCGATGACGTTCAGTGTCCATCGCGCCAGCGCCAGCCCTGCAATACCGCCCACTGACGCCAGCAGAAGGCTCTCCACCAGCATCTGCCGGATCAGCCTGCCTCGGTTCGCTCCGACGGCCTGCCGCACCGCAAACTCACGGCCGCGGGCTATTCCCCGCGCCAGCAGCAAATTCGCAACATTGGCGCAGGCCACAATCAGGAGAATCGCGACGGCTCCGAGAAGCAACGGCAGCACGTCGCTCAGGCTGCCAACGAGGTGCACTCGCAGCGGCACGACCTGAGCGGCGACGTGCTTATTGGTCTCGGGGTATTCGTAGGCGAGTTGTGCCGACAGCGCGTCGAATTCCGCCCGCGCCTCGGCCATCGTGACGCCCGGTCGAAGCCGACCGAGGACACCCCAAAACCCTGTCCGCCGTCCGTTGATTTCAAAGTCGTTGAAACCCTGCTTCGGCAACCACACCAGGGGTTCCGGTTGTCGTTGAAATCGATCGTCGAAGAGCCGGAGTTCGAGGTTCGACGGCATAACGCCGACGATGGTGAAAGGCGCGGCCCTGCCGAGTCGCACGGCCTGGCCGACAATAGATGCATCGCCTCCGAAGCGGTTCTTCCACATGGGATAGCTGAGAATCGCGACGCGGACTCCCTGCTGAAAGTCCTCGGCCTCAAACGCACGGCCCAGCAGCATCGGTGTGCGGAGTACCTTGAAGAACTGCTCGCTCACAAACGTCGACTTTAGGTATTCGGGTTCGCGGCCGGGGATTTCGGCGGTGAGGCCAGTCGGTTCGGCCAGTGCGATCGCCTCGAAGGACTGGGCGCGTTTAACCCAGTCGATCGCGTTGCCCGGCGTGACGTCCTGCCGGGTGGCGCCTGTCTCGCGATTGTATTGCCAGATTGTCATGACGCGTTCGGCCTCCGGCACTGGGAGCGCACGCATGAAAAGAGTGTCGGCCACGCTCAGCATCGCCGTCGTTGCGCCGATACCGATCGCGAAGACGATCAGGGCGATGGCCGTGAACCCGGGCGACTTGAGCAGCATTCGAATGCCGTGAACAGCATCGTGTACCGCGTCGGCGTCGAGCGTGAATTGACGCCGGATCCAGGCGGCATCGGGAAGGGAACCCATTGCACGGCTGATGAGACTCATATCCGACCTCCAGGTGCGATCCTGTGCGCGATGCCGCAATTCCGCTTCCCACTCGCGCTTCCAGTCCGCGCGAGCAGCAGCCGGTACAACCAGCGCGATCGCTCCAACAACACGCAGCGCGAGCCAGAGCGCGACGCGCGAGATCATGACGACCTCGCCGGCCGCAGCCGTCTCCCGCGACCCGCTTTGGCTTGAGTCAATCGATACTTCTTGAGGGCCTTCTCGAGAACTTCCTCCCCTGCAGAAGTAAGTTCGTAATAACGCCGCGGTGGCCGCGCTTCGCTGCGGGCAACCGAGACGTTTTCCCAACGAGCCGAGACAAGGCTCTCCTCTTCAAGCCGTCGGAGAATGGGATATACCGTGCCGCTGGCGAGTCCGGTGGCGTCGATCACGTCGAACCCGTGAGTCGAGCCGTTGGCGATCGCATGCAAAACCAGTGTGGTGGGATAAGTGAGATTCATACGCTAGAACTCTACCTATGTAGAGTTCTAGCGTCAATATCGAAAATTACCAGGCCGTATTCTTCCCGCCCTTATACGCCCACTCGTCGCGGCCTTCGTTGAAGATCTTCCGCTTCGTAAACAACCACTGCCCGTTGACTTTGATCAGTTCGTCTTCATAGTGTCCGAACCCATCAAAGACCCCGCGCCGTTCCTTGTTGTCGTTGGAATAGTGGAACCAGTAGGACACCGACTTCGCCTTGTTCCCCTCGACCTTGATCACAATATTCGAAATATTGTGCCGAGCCGCAGCGGCGCGTAATCCCGGCACCGCCGCCGGGTTCGGCATCTTCGCGATCACTGCCTTGATTGCCTCCCGGCCTTTTACATCACCCGAGCCGTAATCCAGCACGCCATCCGGGGTAAAGGTCGAGACGTAGAGATCCGGATCATGAAAGTCGAGCGCGAACAAATAGCGCGCCTGCAAATCCTCAATCGCCGCCCGATCTTCCCCGTAGCTGCTCGCCGCAGGCCTCGCCTGCGCATGACTCGGCGTGCGCCCGGACGTTGTGGACATGATCACGACAGCAACAAACGCGGCTACAGCCGCAGACATCAGGGGAACGGTCATCTTTCGCATATCGCCCTCTCTTTTTGGAGTGATGGTGGACGGAGTATAAACGCAGAATGCGCTCAGCAAAAATGGGGTCGTAGCCCTATTTACCTATTTTTGCCATCACGATCTTCCGCACTGAGACATCTCGGCGGCAAAAATAGGTAAATAGGGCTACGACCCCATTTTTCAGTCGACGCCGGGCAAAGATCCGACGATGCTACTTTTTCCGGAAAACTTCACAACACCTAAGGAGGCTCGTGTTCGGAAAAAAACTTTCGGAATACATCCAATTCGACAGGTGGATCCTGATCCTGATTGTCGTCGTCTTCGCGATCCGGCTCGGCATGTCGCTGGCGGGCACGTCATTCACGCTGACGCGCTGGGTCAGCATCAATATTGTGCTGCTGCTGGGACTCGTTTATTGCTCGGTTGCGGTCCACTCGTCCGGCTTCGGAAGCTACAAACAACTGTTCGGGCTTTTGCTGGTGCAGTGGGTGCCGGCGCACCTGCTCATTGCATCGGCGATCGTGCTCGGAATCATCACCGGCGTCGATAATGCGTACACCTTGCCCGAGGTCTTCGGGGGGAGCGACGGCAAAAACTGGTTTCACGTTTTTGCGCACACGATCGGCGGTTTCATTCTTTCGGCGATCGCGTGGCTTATCGGCTCCGTTATTTTGTTTGTGACGAAGAAAACCAACAGGTAACGTGGCTCTCACTTCTTTTCGAACACCACCTGCCCGCCTTTGATCGTGGTGACGACGTTCAGCAGCGCGTCACTGTCGCGCATCGGGTCACCGTCGATGATGACGATGTCGGCCAGCTTGCCGGCCTCGAGCGTTCCGATTTCGGCTCCGTGCATTGTTGCGGTCGCCGCGTTTTTCGTGATGATCTTGATGATGTCCTGTGGCGCGAACACGAGCCGGAGAGCGCGCAGTTCGTCGGCGAGCGTCTCTTTTGGCGACCATTGCGTGTCGGTGCCGTAGCCGTACACCATACCGGCCTCCCAGAGCAGGCGCGCGTTTACGGGGCCCTGACCGGCGCTCGAGAGCGTGTTGAAGGGGAACGCCTGACGATCCCGGAACAGCGCGGTGCCGTTCGCGTCGAAGTGCGGCACGAAGACGGAGAGCGTCGAGGTCATCGGGATTTTCGCATCGACGATTCGTTTAACCGCGGCCGGATCGTCACCGAGATTGCCGATGTGCGGCGTGTGGACGAGCAGGTCGGGTCTTGCCTCGATTGCAGCGAGCGTGTCGCGGACGCTCACGGCGTGCACAATCGTCGGCTTGTTGTGCTTCTTGCCTTCGGAGACGATCAGCTTCAGCGTCTCGAGTTCAGGGCCATTCTGAGTCGTATTGAGGACTACCTTCAGATAGTCGTAGCCTGCCTGCACGGCACCTTCAACAGCCTTGATGGTCGCCTCACGCGGAATTGCGGGGGCTGGTGTTGTCGGAAACGGTCCGCGCGCAGGGTCTGTGCGAGCTGGGTCGCCTTTCGCCGGCGGGCCTGTCGGACCGGCGACTGCCATGAAGGTACCCACGTATAGCCGAGGTCCCTTCATCTTGCCGGCTTCGATCTGTTTGCGGGCCTCGATTGCCTGGGGCGGATCGATGGCGGCGAGCACGGTTGTGAACCCCGCGTCGAGGAATTCCTGCATCTGCTGCGGCGCGCGTGTGAGCCAATCCGCGGCACTGCCCGTCACGATGTGGCGGTGCGCATCGATCAGGCCCGGCATCACGGTCTTGCCGCCGGCGTCGATCGTACGGCCGGC
>Ga0137433_1000135_pt1 | contig 41891 bp, 30 predicted proteins | sample EasRivERMZT840_2_FD_102335 | JGI IMG/M metagenome (GOLD analysis project Ga0137433, IMG submission 102335) | Soil microbial communities from meander-bound floodplain in the East River, Colorado, USA - East River MetaG ERMZT840_2 | ecosystem: Environmental > Terrestrial > Soil > Floodplain ...
CTCGCGCTCCTGGCTCGACTCGACGGTTCCGGTCAGCGTGACCACCGAACCGGTGGTGTCGACGTTGATCGTGCGAGCCTTGACCAGGTCGTCGAGGGCCATCTTCGACTTGATCTTCAGGGTCAACGATCCCGCGTCGACGGCCTGGTCGAGCTTCGTGGCCGCACTGCCGACGGCGGCCGCGGTCTTGTCGACAATGACCTGGCCCTGGGCGCGCGCCGCCTCGACGTTGATTCCGGTGGAATCAGCCGGAAACAGCGTCAGGCCGTTGCCCGACCAGTAGTTGTAGGCGAGCACCCCGATCACGGCGACGACGACCAGCATGAACAGCGTGCGGATCAGACGCATGTGCGCCTCCTGCTCCAAGTGGGTAGCGGGCGTCTCGATCTGGCCACAGCGATGCTCCGCTTGGCGGCGACCAGGCCGTCCGTACCGTTCCGAGGAGGCGTAAAAAGCAAGAATCAGGCCGGGGCCCCCAACTCGGTCCAGACCGAGTTGCCGCTCCGAAACCCGGAGCGGCCTACATGTCCTACCGCTTGCGCTGCAATGCCGCCGCCGACGCGCTTTTCGCAATCTGCCGCTGGATGTCCGGGATATCTGAGGCCCTCCCGTCGAAGTCCTTCACCCAGACCTTGCGGTCCGTCGCGGCGTCCACCAGTCGCACCTGGATGATGATGCGACCGGCCTCGTCCCGGATGTTGCCTTCGAGGATGATCTGCGCGTTGAGCGCCTGGGCAATCTCGCGGAGGGGCCGGCGCACGCCGGCGAATTGCTGCGCGCTCGTGTGAGAGACGACGCCGAGCGTGCCGAGGCGGGCGAGCTCGCTCGTGATGCCGTCGGTCACGCGCGCCGCAAGCAACTGCGCGGCTTCATCCGTGGAATAGCTCGCGAACGGCAGGACGGCGATCGCCTCCGTCGGCGACTGGTCGCCGACCGTCGCCCAGATGCCGCCTCGCCACGCGACGACGGCAAGGATGACCAGGCCGGCGGCGACGAGGCCGACGCCTAGCCGCCAGCGAGAGGATGAAACACGTTCCTCCGGCCTTCGCGCTTCGAACGCCGGCGTGTAGCTCCCGCGTCGCAACTGAATGACAACCTGGTCCGCCCGGCCGGGGCCGGCGTAGTATTCCTCGACCTTCGACCTCAGGCGCCCGGCCTCCACGCGGACGATGGAATCGACGCGCGGATCGTAGTCCTCGCCGCGATCGAACACCTCGCGACCGATGACGTACTCCTTGAGTTGATCGCCCTCGCCGTTAAGCGTCCGCTCGACGACAAACCGCAGGAAGCGACTGGCACGGTCGGCGCTGGCAAAACCCGCGCTGGCAAGGATGCGCTCGAGCTGGGCGCGGATCTGATCGGGCGAAGGGGTCGTACCTCGATCTGTGGAAAACTCCGGGGAGTTCGACAAGGTGATCTCCCTGAGTTTTCCACAGATCGAGGTACGACCCCCGGTCTTTCGCGACGTTACTAACCGTTACATCGCCTGAAACTCACGGTCCACGAGCCCTTCAGGGCCGATCAACTGGCTCCGGCCGTCGTCTCATCGTGCAGGAGAACACGCCATGCTGAAGCTGACACATCGTGCATTGAAGACCGTCGCCGCGTTTGCGCTGTTTGGATTGATGTCCGGAACCGCCGAGGCGGGACCGCCGCTCATCTGTCATCCCTTCGATGCGGGGTCGGCGCCCCTGCTGCCGTGGGGACCGGGGACGGGATGGAACTCGCCTGACCGCAAGTACGACATCCAGCGGCTGACGGCCGATACGCTGCAGCTCCTGACACCCACCACGCCCGTGCTCGCGCGCATGGAGATAATGCGGCGCGCCACGATTTACGCGGGCCAGGACAAGAAGGTCGCCGGCGCGTTACTCAAGGCGGTGCTCGATCGGGCGAAGGCCCTGCCGCAGGACTCCCGCGATCCGATGCCAGGGTTCGACGCCGGGTATCTCATCGAGTCGTACCGCCAGAATGAAGGTTCCGCCGGCTGGAAGATGGCGGACGGCGCTGCCGACGGCTACGCCTACGTGCGCAAGGCGATTCAACTGGCCGGCCAGAACGCCGAGATGGAGTTCGCGGCGTCGCTGATGCAGCAAGGCGCCGTCGCGGCCGAGCATCGTCGTCGCGCAATCGCGGGCGCGCCGGAGGGCTCGCTGCTGGCGAAGAACATCGCGAGGATGCAGTAGAGCGTCAGTGGGCCGCCCCAAAGACCGGGGCGGCCTACGTACCGGCCAAACCGCCATCAGGTAAACACCCCACCCCCCCAAAACCACCCGCGCGCTCGCGCTCCCCCCATAATCAGATCAATGGTCCCGGAGCGGTCTTGACGCGGAGTTCTCTCGTCGAGGCACGGTCGGCGGTTGCGACCGACCGTGCGGCATGGCAGCGATACGGCATCGCGATTGGCGTCATCGCAGTCGGATGGCTGGCGCGCACGGCGCTGACGCCCGCCGTCGGCCCGACCGCGCTGCCATTCATCTTCTTCTTCCCCGGCGTCACCGTGGCCACGTGGTTCGGACGCTGGGACGCCGGCGTGTTCGCGGCGCTGCTCTCGTCCTTCCTCGCGAGCTGGTTCTTCTTCGATCCCCCCCACACGCAGCTGTCGCTACGCACCACATACGACATCGTCGCGGTCGCGGCGTACCTGACGTCGTGCGCCTTCATCGTCGGCGCCATCGAGGCGATGCACGTCAGCCGCCGGCGGCTGCGTCACGAGATGGGCGAGCACGGGCGCGCGTCCACCGCGCTCCAGGCGTCGCGCGACACGCTGTCCACGACCCTCGCGAGCATCGGAGACGCCGTGGTCGCGTGCGACGCGAATCGTCGCGTGACCTTGATTAATCGAGAGGCCGAACGTCTCACGCGGTGGACGGCCGCCGAAGCCCTGGGCAAGCCGGTCGAGGAGATCTTCCGCGTCGTGAACGACGAGACCGGGAAGGTGCTCGTGGCGCGCGACGGCACCCGGACGCCGATCGCCGACCACGCCGCGCCAATCCGGCAGCCCGGCGAGCCCTCCGAGGGCGTGGTGCTGACGTTCCGCGACGTCTCCGAGCAGCGGGCCGCCGACCTCGCGCAAGCCCGGCTCTCCGCCATCGTCGAGTACTCGGGCGACGCGATTCTGACCAAGACGCTCGACGGGATCATCCGCTCGTGGAATACCGGCGCGGAGAAGTTGTTCGGCTACCGGGCCGAGGAGACCGTGGGGAAGTCCGTGACGATGCTGATTCCGCCGGATCGGTTGCACGAGGAGACGGAAATCCTCGACCGCCTGCACCACGGCCAGACCATGGAGCGGCGTGAAACGATCCGCATGACGAAGGACGGCCGGCTGCTGCCGGTCCTGCTCAGCGTCTCGCCGCTGCGGGATCGCGAGGGCCGGATCGTGGGCGCCTCGAAAGTCGTCCACGACCTGACGGCGGTGGTGGCCGCACGTGAGGCGCTGCGTCGAGAAAGAGACCTGCTCGAGACGACGCTGGCGAGCATCGGCGACGGCGTGATCGTCACCGACGCGCGGGGCCGGGTCACATCCATCAACCCGCAGGCCGAAACGCTCACCGGGTGGACCACCGCCGAGGCGCATGGGCGCGACCTCGCGTCGGTGTTTGCGATTGTGAATGAGCAGACGCGGAAACCGGTCGAGAACCCCGTCCACCGCGTCCTGGAACACGGCGCCATCGTCGGTCTCGCCAACCACACGATCCTGCTGGCGCGCGACGGCATCGAGCGATCGATAGACGACTCCGCGGCGCCCATCCGGGATACCGACGGCACGCTGGTCGGCGTCGTGCTGGTCTTTCGCGACATCACGAGCCGGCGGCAGGCCGAACGCCTGGTGCAGGCGGCGGAGCGCCGCAAGGACGAGTTTCTCGCGATCCTCGCGCACGAGCTGCGCAACCCGCTGGCGCCGATCCGCCTGGCCATCGGCGTGCTGCAGCGGATCGGCGTGGCCGAAACGAAAGTGCAGGAGCTGCTGTCGGTGATCGACCGGCAGAGCCACCAGCTCACGCGCCTGCTCGACGACCTGCTCGACATCAGCCGGATCGCGGCAGGGAAGATCGCGCTCAAGACGAGCCGGACGCCGCTCTGCCTGGCGGTGTCGGACGCCGTCGAGGCCGTCCGGCCCTACGTCGAGTCGATGCGGCATTCGCTCGAGGTGACCTTCGAGCACGAGGGGATCGAAGTCGACGGGGACCTGGCCCGCCTGGCACAGGTCTTCACGAACCTGCTCAACAACGCGGCCAAGTTCACGGAAGAAGGCGGGCGCATCACGCTGACGGTCCGGCGCGAAGGCCAGGAGGCGGTCGTTCGCGTGCGCGACACCGGGATCGGACTCACGCCGGCGCAGCTCCCGCGGATCTTCGAGATGTTCGCGCAGGTGGATCAGTCATTCGAGCGTGGGCGCGGCGGCCTCGGCGTCGGCCTGACGCTTTCGCGCACGCTCATCGAGCTGCATCGCGGGCGGATCGAGGCGCATAGCGAAGGGCTGGGACGCGGATCCGAGTTCATCGTCCGCCTGCCGGCGCTGCTGCCGGCCGCGGAGAGGCCCGCCGCGGCCGAGCCGCCGGAGATCGTGCCGTCGAAGGGCGGGCTCCGGATCCTCATCGCCGACGACAACGTCGACGCGGTGACCGTGCTCACCGGGGCCTTGAAGCTTGCCGGACATGTGGTGCACCCGGCCCATGACGGCGTGGCCGCGCTCTCCGCCGTGGACACGTTCCGGCCGGACGTGGCCATCGTCGACATCGGCATGCCGAAGCTCAACGGGTACGAAGTCGCCCGGCGGCTCCGGGAGCGATTTGGCAAAGACCTCATGCTCATCGCGCTCACGGGGTGGGGCCAGGACGAGGATCGCCGGCGCGCAGTTGGCGCGGGATTCGATCATCACTTGACGAAGCCGATGGATCTGGCGGAGCTGCATCGGCTGATCGGACGGTAGGACCGCCGCCCCCCAAAACCCAGCCTCACCGGCCTTCGAAGGCACTAGAATCGCCGGGTCATGCACCCATGACGTCGGACCCTTCTGAATCGACAGTCGAGCTGCTCCAGAAGGTCAAGCAAGGTGACCATGGAGCCTTGGAGGTTCTGCTCGAACGACACCTCCCACGCCTCCGCCGCTGGGCGTCCGGCCGGCTCCCTCGCCACGTGAGGGATGGGGCGGACACCGAGGACCTTGTCCAGGAAACGGTCATTCGGACGTTAAGAAAAATAGAGGGGTTCGAATACCGCCATGACGGGGCGCTGCAGGCCTATCTGCGACAGGCACTGTTCAACCGCATCCGCGACCGCATTCGACAGGCCGGGAGGCGCCCGCGGCAGGAAGCGCTGAACGAGGAAGCGCCGTTCAAGGGAGAGTCCCCGTTGGAGCAGGCGATCGGACATCAAACCACGGAGCGGTATGAGGCCGCCCTTGCGGCCTTGCAGCCGGGCGACCGCGAGGCGATTGTGGGCCGCATCGAGCTCGGCTACGACTACACGGAACTGGCCGTCGCGCTGGCCAAGCCGACGAGCGAAGCCGCGCGAAAGGCCGTCGGGCGAGCCGTTCTGCGCCTGGCTGAGAAGATGACCGAGATCGAGAAGCAAAGCTGATGGAGCCTGGACTGCTGGCCGACCTCGCCGTGGCCGTCGCCGACGGGACGCCCGTCAATTGGGACGCCCTCGAGTCGGGCGTCATGACGCCGGCGGAGCGCAAGGTGATCGCGCAGCTGCGCGCGTTGGCCTCCGTGCGCTCGGTGGCCCGATCGTCCACCCACGACGTGGCCGAGTCGTCGATCACGGAATCGGCTGACGCCACTGGAGTCATCCATGCGACGGCAACCGCCGTGACGAGGACGGCGACACCGTCGACGTGGCGGCATCTCACGCTGCTCGAGCTCGTGGGTCGCGGAGGGTTCGGCGTCGTCTACCGGGCCTGGGATTCGCGACTCGACAAGGAAGTCGCGCTCAAGCTGATTCCGGCCGGCACGACCCTGCTCGACGCCGCGATCGGCGGCGAGGCACGACGGCTGGCGCGCGTGCGGCATCCGAACGTCGTGACGATTCATGGGGCGGACAATGCGGACAGCCAGTTCGGCCTGTGGATGGAGTTCGTCCGAGGCCGAACGCTCCGGCAGATCGTCGAGGAACGCGGGCCGTTCGGCGCGCACGAAGCGTTGACACTCGGCGCGGAGGTCGCGCGGGCCCTCGCGGCCGTGCATGCCGCCGGTCTCGTGCACCGCGACCTGAAGGCCCACAACGTCATGCGTGAGGACGGCGGGCGGGTGGTGCTGATGGATTTCGGCGCGGGCGACGATCAGGAGTCGACGGCGCCGCGCCGGATGGCGGGCACGCCCGTGTACATGGCGCCGGAGCTCTTCGCCGATCAGCGTGCCACGCCGCAGTCGGACATCTACAGCCTGGGTGTGCTGCTGTTCTATCTGGTGACCGGCAAGTACCCGGTGTCCGGACGCACGTGGGCGGAGGTGGGCGCGTCGCACAGCTCGAGCCAGAGGTTGCTGCTTCGCGATCTGCGTCCTGACTTGCCGGCGGCCTTCGTCGAGTGCGTGGAGGCGATGACCGCGCCGGATCCGTCGAAGCGGATCCAGACCGCCGGCGCGGCCGAAGCGGTGCTCCAGCGCGTGCTGGTCGGGGCAAACCCGCGGCGCCGATGGGGCATCGTCGCGGCCGCGGCCGCGCTCGTCGTGGGCGTAATGGCGATTGGCGCCAACCTCGGCTCGATCCGCGCCCGTTTCTGGGGTGCGCCGGCGGTTCAGAGCATCGCCGTCCTGCCGATGGCCAATCTGTCTGGCGACGCCGGGCGCGACTACTTCGTGGACGGCATGCACCACCAGCTCATCGCGGAGCTGTCCCGGATCTCCGCGGTGCGGGTCACCGATCGCACCTCGGTGATGGGATACAAACAAACGACGAAGCGGCTGAACGAGATCGCGCGCGAGCTCGGCGTTGAGGCGGTGCTCGAAAGCTCGGTCGTGCTGTCGGGATCGAATCTCCGGGTGACGGCGGCCCTGATCCGTGCTGCCGATGGGCGACGACTGTGGTTCAACTCGTATGACAAGTCCATCACGGAGGCCCTGACCCTGCAGGCGGAGCTGACGCGGGACCTGGCGAGCGGCATCCGGCTGGCTCTGACGACGGAAGAGCTCCGCGATCTGCAGCAAACGTTCCAGGCGAGCCTGGAAGCCCAGGACCTTTACCTCAAAGGGCGGGCGTTGCAGTCTCGATTTCAGCATGAAGGGTGTGCACTGCTTGAACGCGCCGTCAAAATCGAGGAGAAGTACGCCCTGGCGTGGGCGAGCTTGTCGCGCTGCTACACCCTCATGGAAAACAATGGCGTCTTGAGCCCGGCGGACGCCGCGCCCAAAGTGAAAGAGGCGGCCTTGAAGGCCATCGGGCTGGACGCGTCGCTCGCCGAGGCTCACGTGGCATTGGCCAATGCCCAATTCCGCGTCGATTGGAATTGGCGCGCCGCATGGGACAGCTTCGAGCGGGCCATTGCGTTCAATCGCAGCTTCTCTCTGGCCCGGGACCAGTACGCGCGGTTTCTGGCGGCGGCAGGCCGCACCGACGAAGCGCTCGACCAGGCGCGCCGCGCCGTTCAATCCGATCCGCAGACCGCCGACGCACGACGAACGCTTGGGTTGATTCTCTTCTACCAGCGACGGTACCCGGAGGCCCTTGCGAGCGCTGACGAAGGAGTGGCGTTTAGTCCGTCGTTGCCTGGGGCGCACGTGGTGCGCGGTCGGACGCTGGCAGCCATGGGGCAGTACGACGAGGCGATTGCGTCGATGGAGAAGGCCCTGTCGATCTCCGATGACGGCGGCGGGCTGCTCGCGGAACTGGGGCGAATCTACGCCGCCGCCGGGAAGCGGGATCAGGCACTGGCTATCCTTCAACGGCTGCCAGGCCCCCCGGGACCCGATGGCTTCGTGCTCACGCAGGACGCCGGCTACATCCTCGCCGCGCTCGGCCGCTCCGAAGAGGCGTTGACCCGCCTCGAGCAAGCGGTCAGCGAGCGGTCCTCGCGCATCCTGTATCTCCGCGTCGATCCCCGCGTCGACAGTCTTCGGGATCATCCGAGATTCAAAGCGCTGCTGGTCCGCATCGGCGGCCTGGACTAGCCCGCGCCGCGTTGACTCCCCGGGAGGGGATCACTAAGCTAGGCCGCCCCAACCACGTAGCGAACCACTGGAGGACACATGCCAAGGTCCCAAGGGAAGAAATTCTCGATCGTCGCCCTGCACAACACACTCGATGCAACCCTCGACCGACTCAACAAACAGACGAAAACCAAGAAACGCGACGAGCTCATCGACCTTGTGAAGGGCCTCAGGGCTGATACCAAGTGCCCGCAGATCATGGTCATCGACCTGGGGACGAGCTGAACGCACGCAGCGTCGCGTATGGCTCGACATCCACCTGGCGCTCTCCGCCGTTCACGGCACCTCGTCAGCTACTGGCGCGCCGGAGAGCTGTTGTTCCACAACTATGCGACGGGCGTCCGGGTTGCCGTGAAACCCGAGACGCCCGCCGTACTCGACTTCTTCGAGGAGTGGCGAACGCCTGCGGAGGTTCGCGAGCGGTTCGGTGCGCCTCCGCATGCCCTCGCGCCGCTCATCGCGGCCACGCTGCTCGAGCGGATGAAAGATCCTCCCACGCCACGCGTCGTCGCGCTCGACGCCTGGGCCGACTGGAACCCGGCGGCCGGGTTCTTTCACATGTCCACACGGGGCGCCGCATTCCTGGATCCCGTGATCGGAGATCGACGACTCCGTCGCAAGGCACGAACGCTCCCCCCACCGCCGACGGTGAAACGGGTCGCCGGCGCCAAACGGCACGCGTTCGACAGATTACGAGTCGACCGTGACTTGCAGCGTGTCCTCCATGAACGACGGACGTGGCGCACGTTCGCACGCCAGCCTCTGTCGTTGCCGATCCTGGGCAACCTCCTTGGGTGGACGACCGGCGTGCAGCAGTGGGCCACGCTGCGGGGGCAGGGCGAGCTGCCAATGAAGACCTCGCCGTCGGGCGGATCGCGCCATCCTCTGGAGCTCTACGTGTGCGCACGACGGGTGGACGGCCTCGCGCCCGGCATCTACCACTACGCGTCGGACGACCATTGTCTCGAGCTGGTCACGCGGCACAAGCGACCGGCACGCGTGCAGCGCTATCTGCCGACCCAGTTCTACTACGAAGGGGCTGCGGCGCTGCTCTTCTTCACGGCGAGGTTCGATCGCTATCAGTGGAAATATGAAACGGCCCGCGCCTACCGGGCCGTGTTCATCGAGGCAGGCCATCAGTGCCAGACGTTCTGCCTGATGGCCACAGACCTCGGTCTCGCGCCATTCTGCTCGATGGCGCTGGCCGATCGTGAGATCGAAACCGATTTACGAATCGACGGCGTGTCCGAGGCCGCCGTCTATGCCGCAGGCGTCGGCGTCCGGCCCGATAACACCGCCTCTCCCTCTCGCCCCGCGGGCTACCCGCCCTTACCAGTGCGGCCTAATTTGAAACTGCTTGCGGTGACTCCACGTTCGGCCCTGAGGACACGACCATGAGCGTCGAGCTCGTCCAAATCGCATTCGATCATGCCTCCGGGCAGCCGGAGACGCGGGCCCTGCATATTCGTGAGGATGGCACCACGCCGGCGCAGCCGAATGTGGCGGCTTACGCGCTGGCGCCCACGCGAGGGGAACAACTGACGATTGAGGTCGTGCTGCGATTTCCCGGTCTGGATGGCGCAGGGCTCGCGCCAGGCGCGTTCGTCGCGGTGCGGGCGCAGGCCACCTCAGCCAGCTCCGACGTCCTGGGAAACGTGCGAGAGCGCGTCGTCACGGTTCCCGCGGCGAGCGCACAGGGGACCTTCCTGTTTGAGCTTTCCGTACCGAAGCTCCACGACGAAGGAGTCGGCGCCTACACGGTCGCGTGGGAATGGCAGTTCCGGTTGACGCCCGAGAGCTCGTGGGTGCCGTTCCACACGAGCTCCGCCACCATCTACGTCACGCTCGATGTGCCGACGACGCCCTGGACGCAGGACACTCAGAACGTGGCGTCCCAGCGCCGCTGGCCGTGGGCGCGCATGTTGAAACTCGCCTGCGTGTGGGCCGCCGGCGTGAAATTGACCAGCACCAAATCCGCGGCCGTGAAGAAGATCGCGAAGCGCGTGGAAGAAGCCATCTACGACTTGGGCGCCGCAGGGAAGTTTGAGTACTCCACTTTTGCCGAGTCGTACGTCCTGGGCACCTCGGCCGGCGCGTTCAAGGCCACCAGGTTCATCGATGACGTCGAGGGCCCGGCCGAAGGTCTCCCGATCTACTGCACCGAGTGCGCGGCGGCGGTCGCGACCGCCGTCAACTGCCTTGGGGGCGACCTCTCGCTGCTGCGACTGGACCGCCCTGCGGCGTCGTTACATTTGAACTCGTTCATGTTGATCGGCAAGACAACCGCGAACGAAGGAGGCTTCAGCACCCACGACATCGCCGTGCGGACGACCAGCCGACAAGTGTTCGACGCCACGCTCAGGCCCGATTGGGATGTCGATGTTGACGACGAGGTGCACGACTACCGGCTCGCGCAGGGGCGGCTGCTCGGCAAGAAGGAGGTCAGTCTCACAAGCAAGAAGTACCTTCACCGTTTGCTCGAAGGGGACATCGAGATTCAATTTGAAGACCTCATGTTGTGCGACGTCACCATGCCGTGTCTCGATCAGTGCGACGGCATGACGCCTGCCATCGATCCGTGCACAGACGCCCAGTTCATGGTCTACCACATGGAGATCGGGAACTCGGCGCCCGCCCAGCCGCAGCTGTTCCCCAAGCCCAATAAGATCCTGGCGGTTCCAATCGACGGCTTCCGGGTCATCAAACGCGTTGACGCGCCTGCTCGCCTGGCGGCGCTCGCGCCGCTGGTGTCCTCGTCCGTGGAGTACTGGTACGTCGCGGCGTCCGACGATGGCAAGGCTGGCGGCCGGCGTCGGGGTGGACGGAAGGTCGACCGACGACAGTTCAAGATGGCCGTGTCCTGGTCACCGACGCCGGCGGCGGCACAGGACGCACTGGCGTGGCTCATGGTCCGGACGAACACGCCACTGCGGTCGTTCCCCACGCCTAAGATGCCGAAGATTGGTGATTCCACGCACGGATCCCCGCACGGCAGCGTCGTTTACATGGTGCGCGGCAATGTGCTGGTGCAAGTGGCCAGCGTCGGCAGGACGGTCGCGCCGACGGAGATGATCGCGCGGCTCGCGGACAAGGCGATCCTGTCGAATTGGTCGAGCCCGCCCCCACCGGACCAACCGAAGGGCCTGCGGCCCGAAGACCTGCCGCCATCGGAGAAGAAGCGCAGCTGACATTCAAAGAATCGACAGTAGCCGGAGGGCTTCAGCCCTCCGGACCTGGATTCGCCGTTCCAAAGCTCGGGGCGCCTTGCCATGAAACATCAACGCAGCGACAGACCGGCTGAGGGGGAAACTGCACAGCCCCGGTTGTCGGAAAGGGCCCGTCTGACAAAGAGCGGCCGCTTGAGACGCTCGGAGGTCGAGGCGGCCGTCCGGAGAGTTGACGCAGAAGCGACCGCGAAGAGCCGGGAAAAAACGAAGTCCTGAAATCAGGTGCCGGGCCGAGCGATTCTGGAGTCGCCCCGCAGTTGGCGTCGCAAAATTTGCAACCTCAGCTCCACCTGAGATCGCAAATCTTGCCTGTTGATCCCGCGCGCTAACGAGGCCGACCGGCAGGAGTGGCGGGCCGAGGTCCTGACCTTCATCCGCCGGCCCCGCCGGATCTGGATTCGCCGCCCCAAAAACCGGGGCGGCCTACGTACCGCTTGCGGCACGCCCCAACGGCCCCATAATGTGCCAGCCCAAGGAGCACCCGTGATCAAGTCATTCATTGTTGCCGCCGCGTTCGTTCTCGCCACTTCGCAAGGAGGTGTCGCGCAGGACACGGCGCGGATGGAACAGGTGATTCAAAGCTACGTGACCGCGGGCACCTTCATGGGCGCGGTGCTCGTCGCGCGCGACGGCGCGATTGTGCACAACAAGGCGTACGGACTGGCCAACGTGGAATGGGATGTGCCGAATACACCCACGACCAAGTTCCGGCTGGGATCCATCACCAAGCAGTTCACGGCAGCCTCGATTCTGCTGCTCGAGGAACGCGGCAAACTGAAGATCGACGCGCCCGTCAAGACGTACCTCCCGGACAGTCCGGTCTCGTGGGAGAAGATCACCGTCTTCAACCTCCTCACGCATACGTCCGGCATTCCCAACTTTACGGCGTTGCCTGAGTACGGCGCCGCCAAGCTGAAGGCGACCGGCGTTGACGCGACCATCGCCACGTTCCGGGATCGGCCGCTTGATTTCGCGCCCGGCGAGCGGATGAGCTACAGCAATTCCGGCTACCTCGTCCTCGGATCGATCATCGAAAAAGTCGCCGGCCAGAGCTACGAGAAGTTCGTTGTCGAGAACCTCTTCACGCCGCTCGGCATGAAGGACTCGGGCTACGACTCGAACACGGCGCTCATCAAGCGGCGCGCCAGCGGTTACAGCAGGGTGCCCGCGGGGCTCCTCAACGCCACCTACATTCACATGTCGGTGCCGCACGCGGCTGGCGCGCTGTATTCGACGACGGAGGACCTGCTGAAGTGGGAGCAGGGGCTGTTCGGCGCCAAGGTGGTGTCGCGCGCGTCGCTCGACAGGATGACCACGCCGTTCCAGAACAACTATGCGTTCGGCCTCACCTCGACCACGGCGAACGGACGCCGCGTCGTGGCCCATGGCGGCGGCATCGACGGCTTCAACACGCAGATGGCCTACTACCCGGAGTCGCGGACGGTGGTGATTGTGCTGTCGAATGTCGCCGGCCCCGTGCCGGACATGCTCGGCAGGCAGCTCGCGGCGCTCATGCACGGCGAACCCGTGACGCTGCCGTCCGAACGCAAGGAAATCACGCTGCCCGGCGAGACGCTGGCGAAGTATGTCGGCATATATGACCTGGTGCCGAAAGTGACAATTACCGTCACGCTCGACGGAGGCCGCCTGTTTGCGCAGCTCACGGGACAGGGCCGGAACGAGATCTTCGCGCAGTCCCAGACGCTCTTCTTCCTGAAAGTCGTGGACGCGCAACTCGAGTTCGCGCCTGACGGCAGCTCAGCCGTGCTCCACCAGAACGGCCGCACGCAGAAGGCGATTCGGCGGTAACGCCGCTACGACTTCGTAAACCTCATCCGCCGGATTCGCCCGCTATCCAGCACGAAGCCGGTGACGCGGTTCCCCTCGCCGCGGACGAATCGAATGATGCCGAGCGGGCTGGTAAAGGTGTCCGCGACGAGCGGCGTCAGCGGCGCCGGCGTGGCTTTGAGTCTCTCGAGCCTGAGGCTGCCGTCTCTCGCCACCATGCGATAGATGGCTTCGATCTCGTCGCTGCGGTACGTGCCCGCGAACTCGGCCAGTCCGGCGGCCGTCGGCACGAACGGCTCGACCCGCGGCAGGTCTTCGACCGGGGCTCCCGGCGGAGCGATTCGCACTCTCGTCGCGGAGCCGCTGAGCAGCTCGAACGCGACCGTGACCGGCGGACCCGTCATCGCGACGAACCGCCCGCCACCGAGCGACTTGAGTGGAAGCGGCGGCGTGACCGAGTGGAGCCGGCCGTCCCGCACGACGAAACGCCGCGGCTCCGAGACCAGGCCGTTGCAGTCCAGACCGGCGACCGCCGTGAGCTGCTCGGGCGTGGCCGCGACCTCTGGCGAGCTGTCGGGCTGCGGCGGCGCGGGAGCCGGCTTGAGCGTGTCGCCGAGAAACAGGTCGGCGACGCGCTGCGCGAGCAGCCCCGGATTCGCCGACGCGAGATTGCACAGCACCGCGACGCCCAGCTTCTGCTCGGGAAACCGCATGAACATCGCCCGGTAGCCGGCATCCGAGCCGCCATGGCTGACCGTCGGCACGCCGCGGTACATCCCGTGGCTGATGCCGACCGCGTAGTCGATCGGTCGGCCGTCGTTGAGCACGCCACGGGTCAGCAGGCCAGAGATCAATGACGAAGTCCCGACCGCGCCCGTGTCGAAGTTCGCGTTCCACTTCGCCAGATCCTCGACGGTCGTGAGCAGGCTCGTCGCCCCGGCCGTGTCGAAGTTCGTGACGCTCAGCCGATAGCCCGTGCCGGTCCGCGCGTACCCGTACGCCTGGTCCTTGACGACCTCGTTGAAGTCGTTCCGGAAGTGCGTGTGGTCCATGCCGAGCGGCTTGAAGATTCGCTCGGTCGTGAAGTCGCGAAACGACTGTTTGCTCGCCCGGCTGACGATGACCGCGAGGAGCGTGTAGCCGCTGTTCGAATACAGATGCCGCTCGCCGGGCGTGAAGTTGAGGTCTTTCTGACGCGACAGCATCTGCAGCACGTCGTCGTCGGTAATGAGATCGCGCGAGTATCGCCAGCCCGCGAGCCCGAGCAGGTCCCACTGATCGCGGATGCCGCTCGTGTGATTCGCCAGGTGGCGAATCGTGATGCGCTGGCCGAAGTCCGGCAGCTCGGGAATGAACTTCCGGACCTCGTCATCGAGCGACAGCTTGCCGTCGGCGGCGAGCAGCAGAATGGCCGTGGCGGTGAATTGTTTCGAGACCGAGGCGACGTGGAAGACGGAGCCCGGCGTCAGCTTGACGTCATGGTCGAGATTGGCCATGCCGTAGGCGCCCTTGTGGACAATCCGGCCGCCCTGGTAGACGCCGGCGGTGCACCCCGGAGAGCCCGGCGCCGTGAACTCCTTGAAGATCTCGTCCACGCGAGCGGTGGCCGGCGCCTGCTCGCGGAAACGACCTCGGGAGTCGTTGTTCGCAAAAATGACGCCCGAAGTTGTCAGTGCCGCGGCCAGAGCCAGCGTGATTCTCAACTTGGTGAACATGGTGGGTGTCGATCCTACTCCGAGGCTTGTCCCAACGCGCCCTCCGTTCTGAGGTAGAGTTCTCGTCCGATGCACCGATGATCGGCCGCACGCTCTCGCATTACGAAATCATCGAGGAGATCAGTCGCGGTGGCATGGGCGTCGTCTACCGCGCCCGCGATCTGAACCTCGGACGCGAGGTCGCCCTCAAGGTGCTCCCCGAGGAGCTGGTCCACGATCGCCTGCGCGGGGAGCGGATGCTGCAGGAGGCGAGGGCGGCCGCGCTCATCGAACACCCGCACATCGCGGTGATTCACGAAGTCGGCCAGGCCGACGGCGTGACGTTCATCGCCATGGAGCTCGTCCGCGGGGAGAAGCTCAGTGACGTCCTGGCGCGCGGGCCGCTCCTGCCGAAGCGCGCGCTGGACCTGGCCGTCGAGATCACGGAGGGGCTCGGCCGGGCCCACGAGAAGGGCCTGATCCACCGCGATCTGAAGCCGGCCAACGTCATGGTCACGGAAGACGGTCATGCCAAGCTGATCGACTTCGGCCTGGCCAAGCTCGTCGAATCCGCCGGACCGGATGCGTCGACGGTCGGCGCGCGCGGGCCCCAGTCCACGCCGGGGCTCGTGATCGGCACCGCCGCGTACATGTCGCCCGAACAGGCACGCGGCGATCGGGTCGATCATCGCACCGACATCTTTGCCCTCGGGGTCGTGCTGTACGAAATGCTCACCGCGCGCTCGGCCTTCCAGGGCAAGAGCACGCTGGACACCCTGCACGCCATCCTCACCGATCCCGTGCCACCACTGCCGACGCCGGCCGGGTTGCCGGGTGAGACGACGACCGATCTGCAACGCGTGATCGCCAAGTGCACGGCCAAGGATGCCGACGAACGCTACCAGGGGATGAAGGACATCGGCGTGGACCTGCGGGCGGCGCGCCGGCGGCTCGATTCGACGTCTGGATCGGACATCTCATCGGTCTCGCTGCCGTCCGCTCCGCGGACCAGGAACGCGGAGGGTGTCCGGCGCCTGCCACTAATGGTGTCGGCGGCGTTGCTGGTTGTCGCGCTCGGGGCAGGGATCTGGTGGTGGATGGGACGCCGGCCCGCGCCGGCCGCGAGTGCCTCCGGACGTCCATCGATCGCCGTGCTGTACTTCGACAACAACACCGGTGACGCGTCGCTCGACTGGATCCGGACCGGTCTGACAGACATGATGGTCACCGACCTGTCCCAGACGCCGAACATCGAGGTGCTCGGCACCGATCGGCTCTATCAGATTCTTCAGGAGCTCAAGCGCACCGACGACAAGGTCTTGTCGGCCGACGTCGTGCAGCAGGTGGTCGCGCGCGCGGGCGTGGACCGCGTGCTGGTGGGCAGCTACGTCAAGGCCGGCCAGACCATCCGGATCAGCGCGCGCCTGCAGGACGCCCGGACCGGGCAGATCGTCAGCGCCGAGCGGGTCGAAGGGCCGGGCGAGTCCAGCTTGTTCACGCTGGTGGACGAGCTCACGCGCCGGTTCAAGTCCACGTTTGCGTCGCTCGGCGCGCCGGCGGCGTCGAAGTCGCTGTTCGTCAAACCGGGGCAGGCGCAGGAACCCGGCCTCGATCGCGGCGTCACGGACATCACGACCTCCTCGATTCAGGCGTACCGGTACTACGCAGAAGCCCTGCTCTTCCACGAGCGCGGCCTCAGCGATCAAGCCGCGCCGTTGCTCGAAGAGGCCATCAAGATCGATCCCGAGTTCGCCATGGCCTACGCGAAACTGGCCGTGGTCAGCAACAACCTCGGTCTCTTCAACAAGCGTGACGAATACGCGAAGGCGGCGCTGTCGCGCGTCGACCGGCTGACGACCCGCGAACGGTATTACATCGAAGGCTTCTCGTACTGTCTGCGCTCGGAGACGGTCGGGCGATGCATCGAGTCCTACAGGCAAGGTCTCGCGCTGCACCCGGAACACCAGGCCTCCCGGCATAATCTCGGTCTGGCCTTTCTCAACCTGGAACGATTCCCCGAGAGCATCGAACAGTACGAAGAGCTCCGGCGTCGCGGGGTGTCGAATCCCACGACCTACGAGAACCTCGCCACCGCCTATATCTCAATCAACGATGCCGCTCGCGCGCGAGAGGCGATCGAGGAATACAACAAGCGATTCCCCGAGTCGGGTACGGGCGCGCGGACGCTCGGGTCGGTGCTGGTGGCGCAAGGCAAGCTGGATGAGGGCCGAGCCATGTTCGAGAGAGCCGAGGCGCTCGAACCACTCGATTTCGTGCCCAAGCTCGGGCTCCGGAACGTGGCCGCGCTCCAGCAGCGCTGGGGAGACGCCGATCGCCTCAACCAGGAATTGATGAAGTCGGCAAGCCCATTTCAGAAGTACCTCGGCCATTTCGCATCCGGCGTCCTCCGGGCGGGGCGGGGACGGGCGCAGGATGCGCTCGTCCAATTCGAGACCGCCGCGAAGCTGCCCGGCATCGCGCCGTTCAATCGGGCGCTCGCGAGGAATCGGCAGGGCTCGCTGCTGTTGCGTCTCGGCAAGCCCGCGGCGGCCCTTGTCCAACTCGACCTGGCCCTGCCGGATGCGGCCAACCGCGATCAGGAGTTTGAAACCCTTCAACTCCTGGCGATCGCGCAGGCCGGTGCCGGGCGCGCGTCGGACGCCGACAAGACGCTCGCGCGTCTCGAGTCCCGGATCGCCGTCGTGCCGTCCGATCGCGAGAAGCGCAAGCCGCACTGGGCCCGCGGGCAGATCGCGCTGGATCGCGGCGACGCGACCCTCGCCGCCGCTGAGTTCGGCAACGCGCTGCGCACGCTTCCGGCCCATGGCGCTGTGATCGGTCCGCCATCGAACATCGCCGCGTTGCTCTACGACGCGGGGGTCGCGTTCGCGCGCGCGGGGAAGGACGCCGACGCGGCGGCACTCCTTGAACGCCTGCAAGCCTCACACGATGCCGTGTTCGACCAGGAGGCCGAGGCGCGCAGTCATTTCGTGCTCGCTCGGATCTATGAGCGCCAGAAGAAAGAGGCTCAGGCGCGCGCGCAGTACACCAAGTTCCTCGACCTCTGGCGCGACGGCGATATGGAACGCGGCTGGGTCGCCGAGGCGCAGAAGAAAGTCGCGCGCTAGTTCGGCCGCCCTGCGGCTACTGCTTCTTCTGATCGGCGACCATCTTTCTGATCACCTCGTCTGACACGCCCGGCCCCAGAATCTGCCTGATGCCAGCTTCGAGCACCTCATCTCGTCCAGCCCGAATGCCGGCAATGGTCGGCTTCGCCTCGACATCAGGGATGATGCCGACGCGCTGCGTCGGACGCTTGTCCGGATAGAAAACGCCGATGCCGCTGATCATCGTGCTCAGCCCGGCGGGCAATGGAATGCTGGACACGTTGCCGTCGGCCGCGGCCGTCGTGCTGCCCACGACCTTCGCCCCCGGCGCCGTCCGGAACGCCATCGTCGTGTACTCGGCCTGGCTCTGCGACACCTCGTCCACCAGAATCACGACCGTGCCTTTGTAGCGTTGCTCGGCCGGGGTGAGCGACATCGCCGGGCCCCAGTGAAACGCGCCGGGGTTGGCGAGATCGCCCTGCGTGAACCGCGCAAACGCCATCGTGTCGCCCACGAGACTGCGGCCGAGCGCGAAGACGACGAACTCCGACGGGTAATTCCGGATGTCGATGACGAGGCCTTTCGTGCCGGCCGCCGCTTCGAGGTACTTCGGCACGTCCGCGATCTTGATCGACGAGAGTGTGAGGTAGCCGACCTCCGGCGAGAGCTTGCGGAACGTGTCGCCGGGCAGGTCGTTGGTCCGTGGGCTCGCCGCGGCTTTCACACGCTCGGTTTTCACGACAACGTCACCAGTGGCGCGCGTCACCGCGACCGCCGCATCGCCGCAGGCGCCGCGCGTCATGAACCGGCCAATGTCGCGCAGGCGCGTCGGCTCGTTCGATGCCGCATAGTACGGCGACCACTCCGCGATGAGCCTGGACACGGGCGTGCCGTCGAGCGACGTGACGATGTCCCCGACTTCGAGCGAGCCGCCCGCGGTCGTCACGACGGGACGCCCCTCGATGAACCGGATGCGGGCCGGGATCTCACAGTCGCCGACAGGCGGGCGCGCGGCCAGCGAGCTCCAGAGGTTCGCGTGTGTGTCGTGCACGCGCGCGATGAGCGCCAGGAGCTGCCGCTGGTAATCCCGCGCCGATTTCGCCAGCGTCACGCGCGGCACGAACTCGCGAAGGACGCCCGTCCAGTCCTCGCCGATGACGTCGCGGTACGGAAACCAGTACTGAATGATGTTCCAGAACCGGTAGAGCGCGAGGAGCTGGTAGCCCGCGTCAGGCAGCGCAATCTGCGGATAGTTCGGCTCGTTCCTGAACACCGGATTGCCGATGCCGGGCGCCAGAGAGAGATAGAACTGCGCCTGGTTGGAAGGACGATTCGCGTGCACGGCACGCAACGCGCGGCTGAGATCGGCGCCCAGCCGCGCCTCGTCCTCGATCCACTTCACATCGGGTGGAAGGTGGATCTGCTCTGACGGCAGTTTCGCGCACGGCTTGCAGGGCTGCGCCTGGCCAAGGCTCGTCATCCACTTGAGGATCGCCGCGTTGCCCGTCCGCCTGTCGGGAGCCGCGAGCACGCCTGGCAGCACACGGAACAGGTCGAAGTCCCAGTGGCGCTCTCCCGATCGGATTGCCGGGTGGTGATATTTCAGGAATCCCCAGACCTGGCCGAGCGTGACGAGGTTGTCGACCTGATGCGGAAGGAGCGCGTCCACAGCGACGCGCGATCTGGAGGCGAACTCGTAGTCCGTCTCGATGACGGTCTTCGGCCGGTCGGCTTTGGGCGCGGACGCAAACGGGACGCCGTCCACCATCAGCGCGAGATCGTCCACCCACGCCTTGCCCGAGCCCGAGATCAACACGCCGAACACCAGCTGCCGCGCGTCGGCGTGCAGAGGCAGCGTGACCGTGTGTTCGTGCCAGTCGTTCGTCCCCTTGACGCCTCGGCCCTGCGTGGTGGCAAACGCGAGATTCGGAGACGACCCATCTTGCCGGATCCAGAGCGACACGAACCCGGTGACATTGTCCGTCCGCAGGAATCCGCGCAGGACGATGGTCTTGCCGGCGACGTCGAGCGGGATGTTCTTCGAGAGGCCGCTGAACTCGTCGGGGCTCGTCGCCGTTCGCTCGAGCCGCGCCGACCAGTACCCGGTGCGGACGATGGTATCGTCAGCGACGGCGCTGTTAGGCGGGCTGGTGGCCCAGCCAGTCAGCACGCCGCCGGCCTGCGTCGTCTCGAACGTGAGGATCGCAGCCAGGGGCGCCTGATCCTGCGATTGGGCAGACGCCGAGGCCAGGAGCAGAGTGGCAAGCGCAACGGACAGGCGCATGGTGCTTGTATACAACGGTATCGGCCGCTGTCGTCGCGCCGAGCGCGCCGCGATACTCTGAGCTGTGAGCACCACCCCCGCCCCCGCCCGTTTCGACTCCCTCGGTCTCGCTGGTCCCATCGTCAGTGCCGTCACGGCGCTGGGGTATGAGGAGCCGACGCCGATCCAGCGCGAGGCCATTCCCGTCCTCCTCGCCGGCAAGGATCTGCTCGGACAGGCCGGAACCGGCACCGGAAAGACCGCCGCGTTTGCGCTTCCTCTGATCCACCGGCTGCTCGACCAACCCGACAGTCAGAAGGCAGGTCCGCGCGGGCTGATCCTCGTGCCGACGCGCGAGCTCGCGATGCAGGTCGCGGAAGCGGTCCACAAATATGCGAAGGGGACCGCACTGCGTGTGGTGCCGGTGTACGGCGGCGCGCCGATGGATCAGCAGGTCCGTGCGCTCCGCCGCGGCGTGGACGTCGTCGTCGCGACGCCCGGTCGCGCGCTCGATCTCATGCGGCGACAGGCGCTCGTGCTCGACGCCGTCGCGGTGCTCGTCCTCGACGAAGCGGACGAGATGCTCGACATGGGATTCGCCGAGGATCTCGAGGCGATCCTGACCGCCACGCCCGGCACGCGCCAGACGGCGCTCTTCGCGGCGACGATGGCGCCGCGGATTGCGAAGATTGCGGAAAAGCACCTGACCACGCCGGCGCGGGTCATGATCAAGGGCGAGAAGCGGGCGGCCGGCAAGCTCCCGCGCGTCCGTCAGGTGGCGTTCATCGCGGCGCGCGGGCTCAAGGCCTACGCGCTCGGAAGAATCCTGGAGTTCGAAGACCCGGCATCGGCCATCGTCTTCTGCCGCACGCGGATCGAGGTGGAGGAGCTCACCGATATTCTGAAATCGCACGGCTACAACGCGCAGGCGCTGCACGGCGGCATGGAGCAGCGCGAGCGCGACCGCGTCATGACGCTGTTCCGGAAGGAGAAAGCGGATGTGCTCGTCGCGACCGACGTGGCCGCTCGCGGCCTCGACATCGAGCACGTGTCGCACGTGATCAACTACGACATCCCGACGTCGCCGGAGGTGTACGTGCACCGGATCGGGCGCACCGGCCGCATTGGCCGCGAGGGCGTCGCGATCACGCTCGTGGATCCGCGGGAGCAGCGCCTGCTTCGCCAGATCGAGGGACTGACCCGGCAGCCGATCGAAGTGGCGCCGCTGCCGACCGAAGCGGCGCTCCAGGCCAAGCGTCTCGGCGCGATGCGGTCCGCCATCGAGGAGCGGATCAAGGCGGGCGCGCTCGACGGCCCGCGCGCGTTCATCGCGGATCTCGCGCACAACGTCGATGTGCTGGACATCGCGGCCGCGGCCGTCTCGCTGTTGCAGGCCAAGGACGAGTCAGGACCCGACGAGCGCGAGGCGGCGCCGCCAGCCGAGGACGACGTGCGCGCGGTCGCCGGTCCTATGGTCCGGTTGTTCGTCAGCGCCGGCCGCTCCGCCGGCATCCGCCCCGGCGATCTCGTCGGCGCCATTACTAATGAGGCGCACCTCACCTCGCGTCAGCTGGGCAAGATCACCATCGGGCCGCACCACGCACTGGTGGAAATCCCCGAGAACCTCGCCGACCGCGTCATTCGCGCGCTGCAGAAGACGACGCTGAAGGGACGGAAGGTCGAGGTACGGACGGAACGGCCAAGGCGCTAGAATGGGAGCGCAGTTCAGGCTGCATCCCGTCCGCGGAAAGGGACCATCCCACCTGCGCCAGTGAACAGGCAGCGGCGCCACGCCTCTCTTGCCTACAGCGGACATCAGGCAATGAAGGAGGAGTGTGATGTCCCGCCAGCTTCCGGCCCATCCGAATCTCGAGCACCTCAAGAGCCAGGCGAAGGCTCGCCTGGAGGATATTCGTCAACGCCAGCCTGACTCGAAGCTCGCCGACGCGCAGCATGCCATCGCGCGTGAGTACGGCTTCGTGAATTGGGCGCAGCTCAAGGCCCACGTCGATGCGGCGCCGGTCGAGAGCCCGTTTGCCGGCACGTGGATCGCGAACCTCGACGCGTCGACGCCTCACCCTCGGAACAAGTTCCGCAGCGCGACGCTGCGGTTCGAGGTGGACGGCGAGCGCATGTCGATTCAGAGCGCCATGGTCGACGAGTTGGGCCGCGAGGAACGCGGCCGGAACACCATGCAGGTTGACGGCCAGGAGCGCGAGCTCGGCCCCGGCCTCGTGGTGGTCGCAGGTTGGATGAGTCCGCGCGCGTTCGAGACCGTCGCGACGCGCGAGGGTCGCATCATCGGGCAAGGCACCTACGCGGTGTCCGCCGACCGCAAGATGCTCACGATCTCGACGCGCAACGCCCGCGAGAACGCCGACGGTTGGCAGAGCGATGCCGAGCAGGTGATTGTGCTGAGCAGGACGTTCGACTGACGGGCCGCCTTCGGGCGCGCGGCACCTACTTCAACCGCTCGAACAGCATCTGATTGACGACGAAGTGCGAGATGCCGCCCTGCCCATCCTCGACAAAGCTCAAGAGGAGGCCATCGTCTCGTTGAAACGCGAGCGGCCCGACCGGATACGCGGGCGCGCCGGCGAACACCAGGCGGCCCTCGGCGTCCGCCTTCAGCTCGATCGGGTTGATGCGCCAGCCCCGCGTCGGATCGGTGTGGTGGTACATGTTGTTCGCGTACCGGCCGACGAAGCGGGTGAGTGAGACGGGAGCGGCCGGGCGCGGCAGCTTCGCGCGCGCGGGCCCGTGGCCGGGGAAGAGCGCATCGACGAGCGCGGCCGTCACAGCCTGGCCGATGGTGCCGGAGTCCTGATTGCTCGCCGTGAACACCCCGAGCCGGTACTGGGGGATGAGGTAGAGAAACGCGCCGAACCCAGTCATCGAGCCCCCGTGGCTGAACGCCGGCACGCCGAAGCTGCGGTCCTCGAACATCGTGAAGCTGAAGCCCGGATGGTCGGGATGGTTCGTGAACTGCTGCGTAAGCATCGCCCTGGCCGACTTCTCGCTGAGGACCTGACGCCCGTTAAAGCGCCCGCCCTCGAGCAGCATGCGCGCGAAGTTGGCCATGTCCCCGACCGTAGCGTTGACCGAGCTGGCCGGCGGCGTGTTCATGTACTCCCAGCGCTCGGCCTCCCACGTGCCGGCAAATCCGTACCCGATCGCGACGTCGCCCGCGAGGGCCGGCGGAACCGCGATGAAGCTCCGATGCATCTCGAGCGGCTGGAAGAGATGCTGCTGCAGGTACGCCTCGTACGACAGGCCGCTGATCTTCTCGATCAGATGGCCGAGCAGCGTGATCGCGTACGTGTCATAGGTCGAGACCACGCCGGGCCGGCGGATGCGAATAAGGTTCTCGCGCAGGAAGTCGCCCAACGGCCGAACCTCCTGCATGCTGCGGACCTGGCGCCCGAGGCCGATCTGATCGAAGCCGGCCGTGTGCGTGAGGAGGTGCCGGATGCGCACCGGTTCCGGAAGCGTCGCCGGCACCCGCGGGTCCGTGAGATACGTGTTGACGTCCGCGTCGAGACTGAGCAGGCCGCGATCGACGAGCTGCATGATCGCCGCGCCCGTGAGCACCTTGGTGATCGATCCGATCCGCCAGATCGTCCTGCCGGCGTCGACCGGAATCTCCTTGAACACTTCCCGGCGGCCGAAGCCGGCCTGATAGACGACCGCACCCTCGTGCACCACCGTGACCGCGGCGCCGGCCACGTAGCGGTCGGCCATCTTGTTGATCACGGCCGGGCGGACGATGGCGTCGAGGCCGTCCGGCGTGAGCAGCGCGCGTTGCAGGACGGACGCGGGTTGGTAGGCCGTCACGACGGGCGCCGCGGCCGCGATCGCGCCGGCCAGCACGAAGGTCAGCCGCAGTCCCCACATGCCGGCCGCCGGCGTAGATCCCTGCGGCTGCGCCTCGAGAATGAGGCGGAGGCGCGACGCCATCTGGCAGTGGCCGAGAATCGCCAGGCTGCCCTGCGATCGGAGCCGTGCCCCTTCTCCAGCCTCGCGCGCCGTCGTCAGCAGAAACTGCGCGTAAGTCGACGGCTTCACGCCGCTGTCGAGGACCGACCGATCGGCGGCCATTTCCTGCAGGTCGCCGAGCCGCGTCGTGGTGATCCGCATGAGCGGGTTGAACCAGAGGAGGGCCGTCGCGACCTCGCCGGCGAGCGCGGTGACGCCGTCGCGCCGCTCGACGTGCGCCAGCTCGTGGGTGAGGACGATGTCGAGGGCCTCACTGGAGTCAGGAGCGAACCGTTCGGGCAGCAGGAGCGTCGATCGAAGCACGCCCGCGACGCACGGGATCGCGATGTCGGCGTGACGGGCGACGCGCACCCGGCCCACGAGTCCGGATCTCGCAGCAAGCGCGGCCAGCCGGCTGTTCACGGCTGGGGTCGTGACGGCTTCGGCGCCGGCCACGACTCGCCGCGCCTGCGCGCGGCGGCGCGCGATGCCTGCAAGGGAAACGGCCACGCCCGTGGCCCACAAGAGAACGACGAGGCCAGCCCAGCCCGGGCCGTTCGCGTCAGTCGCCTGTGACGGCTGAAGCGGTGGGGCGGTGCTGGCCAGGCCAGGAAACTTGCCCGCCGCCCCGAACATGAAGGCCGCCTCGACCACACTCGCGCGACCTCGGTTGGGATCCGTCCCGCAGGGCTCGCCGGGACATGCGGGCCAGGCGGCCCGGACCGCGAACGACAGGACCAGGATGCCGAGCGGCGTGAAGGCCGCGGTGGCCAGCACCCGATGTCGCGACGCGGCCGACCAGCGACGCGCCCGCCGATCCACGACGAGGCCCACGGAAAGAATGAGGGAGCCCACGACCGTCGTCACACCCAATGCGTAGAGCAGGGCCGTTGCCAGTGACGCCATGAGTTACCTGCCTTCGCGCCGGGCCTGGTCGATCAGCCGCTGCAGCGCGTCGAAATCAATCTGGTGGTTCTTGTCGCGGGAGAGGTCGAGGAGCGCCTTCATCGCGTGCTCCGGCTGGCCGCCGAAGTACGTGTCGAGGACGCGCGCGAGCACGCGCCTGGACGTGACCGACTTGGAGACCGTCGCGCGGTAGACGTACTTCAGGTCTTTGGCGCGATGCTGGACCAGGCCCTTGTCCTCGAGCGCGCGGAGGATGGACCGGAGGGCGGAATAGCTGGGGATCGCCGGCAGTTCTTCGAGGATTTGCGGTCCGGTCGCGTCCCCGAGCCGGAGGATGACTTCGAGGACCGACCGGGCCCGGGCCCCGACGGCGTCATGATCGCGCGTTCGCCTGCGCATGCGGTCTCCTGCACATTTTCGAACATAGTGCACAAAAATGTGCACACGAGACCGTAGCATCGCCGGCGCCGGCATGTCAATCGTTCGTGCTACCGTAGCCCCGTCACCCCACGCGCATGAGCGACCGCCTCTACGAGCAGGTCGGCGGCACCCGGACGATCCACGAGCTGGTGCGGATCTTCTACGAGCGCGTGCTGGCCGATCCGCGCCTTGCGCCGTTCTTTCCGAACACCGACATCGACGCGCTGCGCGCTAAGCAGGTGATGTTCCTGACGATGCTGCTGGGCCGCACGCGGACGTTCAGCGGGCAGGACCTCGGCTCCGCGCACGCCGGCGCTCGCGCCCAGGGTCTCACCGACGAGCACTTCGACGCGCTGCTCGGGCACTTCGGCGCGGCGATGCGCGAGCTGAAAGTTACCGAGGCGTACATCCGCGAGGTCCTGGGTCGCATCGAGACGACGCGGAACGCCGTGCTTGGACGCGTGGCCTCGCACTGACGCACGCGACGCCGTGCCCTTCACCTTCGCCATCCTCGCCGTCCTGTTCTCCTGGACCTGGTTCCTCGAACAGCGGGCGCCCGGCCAGGCGGTGGCGCTTGTCGGCTTCCTCGTCATCGCGCTGACGACGTGGCATGACGCGAGACGCCGCACGTGGGGGCTCGACTGGCGCGCGTTATGGCCTGGTTTCTGGCGAGTCTTGATCGTGACGCTGCCGGCGGTCGTCCTCATCGTCGCGGCCGGAGCGGCGCTCGGGACGCTGCACGACCGGCGGGATTTCCTCGGCAGCCTGATCCCGCTGGCCGTGTGGGGGCTGGCCCAGCAGTGGGTGCTGCAGACCGTCATCCTGGCCGAGGCGCAGCGCGCGACATCGCAGCGGACCGGCGTGTGGATCGCCGCCGCGATTTTCGGCGCGGTCCATCTGCCCAACCCGTTCCTTGCCGCCGTGACGTTCGTCGGTGCGCTTCTGTGGTGCGGGATCTACACGCGGTACCCGAACATCCTGCCGCTGGCGTTCTCGCACGGCCTGGGCACGCTGGCGATTCTCCACGCGTTCAGTCCGGACATCACGGGCCGGTTGCGCATCGGGCTCTCGTACCTGATGCTGGACGGGCGATGACTCGAGCCGGCAAATGGGAGTGGCGCAAACGCTACCGGGTGTGGGAGGCCAACCGGAAGGTCTTCCTGTACCCGGAGAACTGGATTGAACCGGAGCTGCGCAGTCCGCTCGCCGGCTTCGGGGCGCTCGCCGCGGAGCTGGACCGCGGCCTGTTCCAGGTCGATCTCAGCCGGGTCGTGAGCAAGTACATCGGCGAAACAGAAAAGAACCTGGAGAAGATCTTCCGCGCGGCCGAACGAGCGGGAGCCGTGCTTCTGCTCGACGAAGCCGACGCGCTCCTTGGGAAGCGGACCAAGGTCAAAGACAGCCATGACCGCTACGCGAACCAGGAAACCGCCTGTCTCCTGAAGCGCATCGACAAGTTCGACGGCCTGGTGGTGCTGACGACGAACAGGCGCGCCTTGAGAGCACGCAGGCGTCCGTCTCGGCTTTGAGGGGTGCGGCGCTGGCACGAGAGTCGTGCCAACGTGTAACTCGGTCCGGACCGAGTTGGGATTGCGAGAATTGTTTTCTGGACGCTCGAAAAGTACTTGACAGCGCTCAGCAACGACTCTCCGCGGGCGGCACGGCAGTTCGCGGTCATCCAGGACCACCTGGCGCAAGGAGCGTTGACATTGACGACCGTCGCGCTGCTCCGGCCGCATCTCACGATTGCCAATCACGCCACTCTGCTCGAATCGGCGAAGTACAAGTCGAAGCGTGAGGTCGAGCATCAGGTCGCATGCCTGGCGCCGCGGCCAGACGCCAGGACGGTTGTGCGTAAGGTGGCCACGCCAATGCTCGTCGACGCGCCGGTGGCGGCGTCAGCTCTCGTCGACACACCGACACTCCCACCGGCGCCGAAGCCAGCTCGGACCGTGACGGTCGCCCTCGCCGAAACCCGCTACCTGATCAAGGTCACGGTCAGCGCCGAGACGCACGCCAAACTTCGGCGCGCGCAGGAGCTGCTGAGGCACCAGATTCCGGGCGGCGACGCGGCAACGATCCTCGATCGCGCGCTCACACTGTTGGTTGCTCAGGCGGAGCGGACGAAGATCGCCGCCGCGGCGCGCCCACGGCCGACTAATTCGCCGCAGTCAACCACCCGGTACGTGCCGGCTGCGGTCAAACGCGCGGTATGGGATCGCGATCAGGGGCGTTGCGCATTCGAGGGACCGCACGGCCGGTGTCGCGAGACCGGCCGCCTGGAGTTTCATCACCTCGTGCCGTTTGCTTCCGGCGGTCGGACGACGGCAGCCAATCTGGCGTTGCGGTGTCGTGCGCACAACCAGTTCGAGAGCGACGAGTGGTTCGGGACAGGGGCCCCCCAGCAGCCCGCGCGCCGATCGGATATGCTCCAAGGCAACGACCAAGAACTGAGCCCGCCAGCGTCCGAGTAGTGCCTCCCGTGGGCACGCCGACCGGCCCAACTTTTGGCCGGATCGGTGCGCCCCCACCAATCCCGATGGAGCGCCCGCGATCCGATCGAGTCGATCCGGAGGTTGCCATGGCGTTCCTGGACAGTTTCACGAATTGGGTACGCGGCCTTGTCTCGCCCACGCGCACGACGAGTCAGATGCTCGCCGACATCGAGTCGGATGATCTCATCGGCACGGAGCGGCGGCGGGGGCAACCCGCGCTGGGACCGCTGCCGGTCGCGCACGCGCCGGGACGTCCGTTGGGCGCCAAGCCTCGCGACCAGCGCGGCGCCTAAGGGCGAAACCTCAGCGCCGCGTCGCCGGCGCTGCCGCGCACGTTTCGCACGAAGAACCGGACGAACAGCCGGCCGTCGGCCAGATCTTTGCGATCCGCAGCCGACAGCGTCACGGCTCCTTCCGCAGGTCTGCCACCGCCGAGAAGCTGGACGCGTCCGGCGCCGGGCTTCTCGACCGTACCGGCGTGAATCCAGACGGCAGTGAGTCGGTCGCGGGCGGCCGCGTCGATGCCGAGCGTGTAGTGCAACTGTGATGTCGTCTCGTCAAACGTCAGCTTCAACTCGGCCTTGAGGCCCGGCTCCCGCGAACCGGCGGGCGCGCGGTAGTCCAGCATCGCGGTCGTCGTCACCGGTGCGGGCGCCTTGCCGCCGACGAGAGCCGGCGTGCTGAACGGCGCCCGCCGAAGCTTCAGCGTTTGTTCGATGCCGTAGCCCACCGACAGCAGATCCTGTTCCGAGAACACGCCGCCGAGGATCTCGAGCCCGACCGGGAGGCCGTCGGCGCTGAAGCCGGCCGGCACGGCCAGAGCGGGCAGGCCCGAGTGCGCGCTGAACTGACAGGAGGTGCCGAGCTGGGCTTCCCCAACGCGCGCAGGCTTGCGACGCATCGTCGGATAGACGAGCGCCACCAAACGTTGCTCGGCCAGCACCGCTTCGGTGACCTGTCGGATCGCGACGCGCTTGATGCGCGCGCGACGGGACGCGTCGCTCTCGCGCGATGCGACGGCGTTGCGCGACCGGAAGGTCGCTTCGAGCGCGGTGTGGTACAGGCCTCGGTCCAGAATCTCTCCAAGCGATTTGACCGGCGCGTCCGGCACGGTCGCCAGGTAGTCCGCGAGGTCGAACTTGAAGTCGGAGTTGATCATCGAGCTGTCGCGCAAGAGGTCATCGAGGCCGGGAATGACGACGTCGCTGACGTCGGCGCCGGCGGCCTTGAGCGCCTCGAGCGCCTTCTGGACGATCGCCGTCACCTCCTGATCCTCGGGCGCCGTGCCGAACAGGCTTCGGACCACACCGATACGGGCCCCCTTGAGCGCATCGGCGCGCAGGCCCGCGCGAAATGACGCCGGCACCTTTCCTGTGGCGGCAGTTGTGGAGGCGTCGGCAGGATCGGGGCCGACCGTCGCATCGAGAAGTAGGGCCAGATCGACGATCGTGCGTGCCAGCGGCCCGCCGATGTCCTGCGTGCTCGAGAGGGGGACGATGCCGGTGCGGCTGGAGAGGCCTTGAGTGCCACGCAGCCCCACGAGGTTGTTGGCCGAGGCGGGAATCCGAATCGACCCGCACGTGTCGCTGCCCATGGCGGCGGCCGCGAAGCTGGCGGCCGCGGCGACGCCGGTGCCGCCCGACGATCCTCCAGGGGTGCGGTCGAGATCGTACGGGTTCCGGGTCAGTCCGAAGCCCGACCCCACCGTCGTGATCCCGGCGGCCAGCTCGTGCATGTTCGTCTTTCCGAGCACGACCGCGCCGGCGGCTTTCAGGCGCTGGACAAGAAACGCGTCGCGGGTCGGATGGGATGTGGCCAGCGCGATCGATCCTGCGGTCGTCGGCATCTCGACCGTCTCGTAGTTGTCCTTCACGAGGACGGGGATACCGTGAAGAGGACCGCGCACCTTACCGCTCGCGCGTTCAGCATCGAGGGCCTCAGCGGCCTCACGAGCCCAAGGATTGACCGCGGCGATGGCGTTCAGCGTCGGGCCCTGTTTGTCGTACGCCACGATGCGTGCGAGATACGCCTCAACCAGTTGCCGCGATGTCACCTCACGTGCCGTCAGAGCGCGCTGCAGCTCTTCGATCGTCTTCTCGATGACGTCGAAGGTGGCCGCAGGCGCGACCGGCGCGGCGGGCCGGTTTGTCTGGCCGCCCGGCAGCGGCGCGGCCGTCAGCGCGGACAGAACCAGCGCGAAAGTGAGTCCGCCATTGGAGAAGAGCCGCATCGCCGCGCATCTTATCGTGCCCAGGAAGTTCGAAGTTCAAAGTTCGAAGTTCGAAGAAGACCGAACACGGTACACTTGCCGCATGACAGCCTCAAGCCCTGAGCGACCTGGCCGAAACGAGCCGTGCCATTGCGGCTCGGGCAAGAAGTACAAGCATTGCTGTCTGGCGAAGGACGAAGCCAAGGCCGCCAAGGCGCGGGCCAAGGCGGCCAAGCAGGCTGCGGAACAACCGGCCGAGGCCGAAGCCGAGGCGGCGGCGCCCACGCCCGCGCGGGCGCCGAAGGCCCAGACGCACGAGCCATGGCGGGCGACGACGTCGCGCGGCTTTGTGCCGCGCTCGCGATCGCCGAGGAAAGTCGGCGGGTCGTAAGGATCAGCTTCGCACTCTGAACACCCGCCGTCCCATCTCCGACCTGACCACGATCGCGACCACAATCCCGATCAGCACCGTGATCGTCCACCACCACAGGATCTCGCGCGCGAACCAGATGCCGACGAACGTCGGCCGGCCCGGAAACAGCAGCCGTATCCAGTAGGCGCGCCACGCCTGCGACCAGAGCAACAACAGCACGGTAAACGTCGTCACGCTGAACAGCCAGCTGGCGCGCAGCCGCCAGAGCGCGGTGAGCGCCGGCAGCGCCAGGACGAGATGCATGACCCGGTAGCCGACGTTCCGGGCCCCGAAAAAGCACGTGATGATGAGGGCCGATCCGACGAGCAGGCTCATCCGCTCCGCCTCCGTCAGGCGGTCGAGCCCGGCGCGAATCGACGGAATGAACGAGACGCCGATGCCGCCCACGACCGCGGCGATCGTCAGCTCGCGCAGCAGCCGGTCCGCCCGGCCGATGGGCCACTTGTATTCCGCCAACATTCCTGACGGCAGCGTCCGCGACCCCATCATGTTGTTGAACCACCCGCCATCCGGGATGAGCTGCCACGTGCGGACGATGTCTTCGCCCACCATCGCCCAGAACACGCCGACGATGATGAGGCTGGCGCCGGCAACGGCGAGGAACCGGACCGGCCGCTCGCGCGTGGCCATCACCATCATGGTGATCGGGTAGTACTTGAGGAGCCCGGCCAGGAGCGCCGCGCTGTATCCGGCCATGCGCCACGCGGGCGACCAGCTGGCCAGCAGCGCGGCCGCGGCCGCGAGGACGAACACCGCGATGTCGGTGTTGGCCCGCTCGATCGCGAAGATCATCGGCGGCGAGATCGCGCCAAGGGTGATGATGGCCGTCGCGCCCGCGGTGCGTCCCGCCGGCAGCAGGAGCAGACCGGCGATGCAGGTGAAGGCCATGATGAGGCCGACCGGCAGCAGCCACGCCGGCGTGACGGGCAGGATCGCGAGCACCAGCCAGAGCGGGGAGTAGTTGTACGGGCGGCGCAGCGGGTCGCACGGGTTGTCCGCGATCACGTCCACGCCCTCGCGCAGACAACGGGCCGCCGAGACCACGCCGTCCGCGTCGAGAAACGGGAACGGCCAGGCATCGATGCCCAGGTGGAACATGATGTTGGCGGCGAGCGCGCGCTGGTTGGTCAGGTAGAGCGTGGCGAAGTAGGAGAAGACCAGCAGGGCGGCCAGGGCCGGGATGTAACGCCGTCTTGAAGCCGGGTCTGCCACGGGCGGGCGACATTGTCGCAGGTTCCTGTATCCTGTGCCCGCAATCATCAATGTCTGTCCAGGCGGGACGACACGAAGCCGTCGAGGCGCGCAGCGTCGAGCTGCGCAAGGAGCTGTCGGTCCTCGACCTCGCCTTCGCCCAGATCCTCTTCATCGTCGGCCTGCAGTGGGTGGGCGTCGCGGCCAAGCAGGGGCCGTCGCACGTCGTCTTCTGGCTCGTCGCGATTCTGCTGTTCTACGTGCCGTCGGCCATCGTGGCCGTGTGGCTCAACCGCGCGATGCCGCTCGAGGGCGGGCTCTACCAGTGGGTGAAGCTCGGCTTCAACGACACGGTGGGGTTCATCGTCGGCTGGAATCTGTGGCTGTTCGCCATCCTGAACATGACGAACGTCGGCCTGCAGTTCACGCAGTACCTCGGCTACATCTTCGGCGCTCGCGTTGAAGCGTTCCTCGGGCAGGCCTGGGTGACGGCTCTGATGTCGGCGCTGGTCGTCGGCGCGCTGGTCTGGATCACGCTGGCGGGCCTGCGGATCGGGAAGTGGGTCCACACCGCGGGTGGCGTCCTGATGCTCGCGATGTTCGCGACGATCATCGCGGTGCCCTGGCTCAACGTCGCGAACGGCGCCCTGGCGGACTACCATCCGCTGCAGACGGCGACGCCGGTCATCTCGCTCCTCAGTCTCAACCTGCTGGGGAAGATGGGCTTCGGCGCCTTCGCCGGGTTCGAGTACGTCGCCATCCACGCCGGCGAGTGCCGCAATCCGGTGCGGAGCATCACGAGAGCGACGCTCATCGCCGCGCCCGTCACCATCGTGATGTTCGTCTTCGGCACCAGCTCGGTCGTGGCGATGATTCCGTTCGAGAGCATCGACCTCATCGCGCCGATCCCGCAGCTCCTGACGGTCGGCTTCGTCCCGCTCGGCGCGTCCGCCGCCATCGTGCCGGCGATCCTCGGCGCGATGCTCGTGATCCGGTTCGCGCAGGCGAGTGTGAACTTCGCCGGCGCCACGCGGCTGCCGATGGTCGCGGGCTGGGACCACCTGCTGCCGGCCTGGTTCACGCGGCTCAGCGAGTCGCGCAGGATGCCGGTCAACTCGATCCTCTTCGTGGGCGCCGCGACGTTCGCGCTCGCCTCGCTGGGCCTGGTCGGCGTTGGCCGGAGCGAGGCGTTTCAGCTGCTCTGGAACTCCGCCGGGATCTTCTACGGACTCACGTACTTAGCGATGTTCGCCGTGCCGCTCGCCGGGCTGAAGCGTAGCCGCATCCCCGTGCCGTGGTGGGTGAAGGCGTGCGCGGTGTCCGGCTTCCTGATGACGTCGCTCTACGTCGGGCTGTCCGTGCTGCCGATCATTCCGGTCGGGAGCAGAACGGTGTTCGCGATGAAGATCGTCGGGCTGATTGTCGTGACGAACGCGGTCGGTGCGGCGTTGTACGTTCGCCAACGACGACGTAATGCCGCCGCATAACCCGCGGCGGCCTACATGACTGCCCGCGGCCTGCGTACGGATCCATGAACTTCGAACTCCTTTAGTTTCTAAGCGCTTCCGTCGGCGCCACCCTCGACCCCCGGATCGCCGGAATCACGACCCCGAGCCCCGAGAACGCCAGCAGCACCGCCGTCACTCCAGCGGCGATCGCCAGATCCGCCGGCCCGACACCAAACAGCGTCGTCTTCAGAAACTGATACGCGCCCGCGGTGATGAGCGCACCCGCAATCGCGCCGGCGAGCAGCAGGCGGCCGGCGCCCGTGATGATGAGTTGCACGATCTGGCCCGGCGCGGCGCCGAGCGCGAGACGGACGCCGATTTCCTGACGGGATTCGGTGACGAGGCGCGCGAAGAGCGCGTAGAGGCCGAGCGTGCCGATGAGCAGCGCGGCGACCGCGAAGCCGCTGACGATCTGCGCATTGACCCGCGGCTCGGCAATCGCGCCCTCCAGCACGTCGTGCAGCACGCGGACGCCGTAGACCGGACGGGACGGATCGACCTGGCGGACCTCGGCGCGCAGGCGCGACATGAAACCGGCTGGATCCGTCGTCCGCACGACATAGTTCGGGTCGGGCCACGATCCGGCTGAATCGCACGAATAGATGAACGGAAACGGGGCGACGGCGGTCCCGTCCTCGGCGACATTCGCCACCACGCCGATGACAGTGATTGGCGTCTGCGGTCGATCGGTCATTCGAAGCGTACGGCCCACCATCGACTGACTCTGCGCGTATCGATCGACGAAGGCCTGGTTGACGAGCGCCGTGCGCGGCATCTTGAAGTCGAGCCGCAGGCGATCGCAGCGGGCGCCCGCGCGAAGCGGGGCGTTGATCGCACGAAGGTAGCCGTCGGAGACGACGCGGACGCCGACGGGCGCCGATCCGCCGGCCGCGTCCGTCGCGAGCCCGTCGATCGTCAGCTGATATCGCAAGCTGCCACCCGGTGCCGGGAGGAAGTTCACGAGGCCCGCGGCCGACACTCCGGGCACGCGCTCCAACGCGTTGACGAGGTCGACCTGAGTCTGGCCAATCGGCCCGCGAGCTTCATCCCACCGCGCGGCGACCCGAAACGTGACCAGGTCGCCGGTCGCGAATCCGGGATCGACGCCGGCCAGGTGGTAATAGCTGGACGCGAGCAGCGCAGCCGAGGCGCACAGGACGACGCCGAGGGCGACCTGAACGCCGACCAGCCATCGTTGTGCTCGGCGCGGCGCGCCGGTTGAGCCACGACCGGCTCGGGCGAGCGTTGGCGCCACGCTTCCGCTGGTCACCTGCAGCGCCGGAATCACGCCGCAGAGCATCGCCGCCGCCGCGCTCGTGAGCGCGGCAAACGTCGCCGCGCGCCAGTCGATTGAAAGTTCGGCGAGCCGCGGCAGCGTCTCGAAGAGGCGAGGGACCGCCGCCACCATCGCCATCGCGATTCCAATGCCCCCAACGCCGCCAACGAGCGCCATCACCAGCACTTCCTGCACGATGACGCCGGCGGCACGCCGTCGTGACGCGCCAAGGGCCGAGCGGATCGCGAGCTCGCGCGAGCGGCGGTGCGCTTCCGACAGCACGAGCGCAGACACACCCGACACGCTGATCAGCCAGACGAGCGCGACCGCGCCGAACGCGAGCCACAGCGCAGGGCCGCGTGTGCCGACGCGGGCCTCCTTCAGATTGGTCACGACCGCGGACCAGCCCCTGTCCGTCTTGGGATACGTCGTCCCGAGGTCATGTTGGACGCGGTCGAGATCGGCGCGCGCCTGCTCGGCTGAGACACCCGCCTTGAGCCGGCCGACGCCCACGACGAACCGGGCGTCACGCAGCTGCATCAGGTAGGGGTTGGTCCTGGACGGCAGCCACACGTCGATCGCGTCCGAGGTGAACGTGCGTCCCATCACGCCCACGATTGGGTACGACGCACCGCCGATGACGAGCGATCGGCCGAGCACCGAGTCGACGCGGCCGAAGCGGCGCGTCCAGTACGCGTCGCTGATGACCGCCGCATTCGGGCCTTCGGCGATTTCCTCGTCAGGTCTGAACGTGCGCCCGAGCTGGGCGGGCGCCGCAAACACGGCGAAGTACCGGGGTTGGACACGCTGCGTCCGGAGGCGTTCGGGCTCGTCGCCGCTCATGTCCGTGACGCTGTCGCCGTAGGAGCCGGAGATGGCGACAAAGGTCTGATTGAGCTTGTGCCAGTCCTCGATCCGTCCGGGCGCGGCGAGCGTGCCACGGCCCGGAGCAGTCGGGTTGGACTCCATGACCCCGACGAGACGATCGCCGTCCGGGTATGGCAGCGGCCGGAGGAGGACGGTATCGACGACGCTGAACAGGGTCGTCGTGACGCCGGTGCCAAGGGCGAGCGCGGTCGTGACCGTCGCGGCGAAGACGGGGCGGCGGACGAGCGATCGCCACACGTAGCGGAAGCTGTCCCACATGAGTGGAGTCCTTTCCTTCGGAAACGGCGAGACCGGCTTGCGTCGATGTGCCGTCAGCATGCCGGCGACTTCCCGCACGAGCAGCCGGACCGTCGCGCGCAGGCCCTCGGCGTCTGCGGCGTGACTCAACTCGTCGAACGTCGCGACCATGTCGCGCCGGTAGCGCCGCGTGGCGCGCGGCGCCAAGTGCAACAGAGTGTTGTAGATCCGGCGGGCGATCCGGCCGCGCCAGGTGCCGGTGGTCGTCATGCGAGGCCTTCCTCGCGCGCGAACCGAACCAGCGCTTCAAGTCGTGCCGTCTCCGCCCGGAGCACCGCGCGTCCCAGCCGGGTCAGGCGGTAGCGGCGGCGGCGCCCGTCCTCTTCGTCGGTGTCCTCAATCAGCTCGAGGTCCGCCAGCCGCGCGATCGCCGTGTACAGCGTGCCCGTGCCCATCGTCTGGCCCGTCCGCGCGGCGACGTCCTGGATGACGCCGTAGCCATGCCGGTCCTGGCGGGCCAGGGACAGGAGGATGTGGAATTGCTGAGCCGAGAGCGGCAGGAAGTCAGTGGGACTCGGGCGCTGCGTCATGTGTCGCTACATCGAGCTTCGACGTAGCGAGAGCGCGCGAGGTTGGTAGATGGAGGCCGGGTCTTCAGACCCGGCAGCTTAGTCGTTCGCTGCGCGTTCCTTCGCCAACCAGTCCGTGATCGTTTTCACGTACTGCTGGGTTTCCGGATACGGCGGCACGCCGTGGTGCTGGGCGACGGCGCCCGGCCCGGCGTTGTAGCTGGCGAGCGCCAGCGTCTCGTTGCCGTCGTGCTCGAGGAGCAGCGCCTTGAGGTAGCGCGCGCCTCCGAAGATGTTGTCGCGCGGATCGAACGGGTCGTCGACGCCGAGCTCTTCCGCGAGGGCGGGCATGAGCTGCATCAGGCCCTGGGCGCCGGCGCTCGACACGGCCGCCGCGTCGAAGCCGGACTCGAGCCGGACCACCGCGCGAAGGAGCGAGGTGTCGAGGTCGTAGATCGCGGCTGCCTCACGAATGATGGACTCGTAGGCGACCTCGGCCGGCAGCGTGAACGCCACCGTCATGCTGACCTGCGGGCCGAGCACGCTCTCCGCAGGAGTCACGATGTGCAGGGGAAAACCGGGTCGAGCCTTGACCGGATTCCTCCCCGAGTGTGGAACAAAGAGGAGGCTTGCCCCCGCCATTAGTGCCGATTGCATCCGTCGCCGCCGTTTCCGGCGCCGGTGGGCGTGGGTTCCGCCTTTCCGGTCGCTCATACCGCTTGGACTGCGAAAAGCGGGCCAAGTGCCGGTCCGCCCAGATCGGCCGGATATTCGAGGTACAACGCCCGGGACAAGGTAATCGAGGGGAAGGCGAAGGAACTTCTACCCGGGGGTCGCCGGACTGGCACAATGGTCCGCGACCCCTCCGATGGCCCTGCTGCCGCGCCGAGCGTTGCCGCTCATCGCTCAAGTCGCCCTGTTCGCGGCGGTGCCGGCCGCCCAGCAGAAACCGCCCGTGCCGCCACCCGGCCAGCAACCGCCCGTCTTTCGGAGCGGCGTCGACCTCGTCCAGATCGACGTCGTCGTCCTCGACGCCGACAACCAGCCGGTCCGCGGCCTGACCAAAGACGACTTCATGCTGTTCGATCGCAGCGTCAAGCAGGAGATTGCGACGTTTGCGGCCAAGTCGCACGAGCGTCCGCCGGCCGATCCGTTTGCGGCGCCGCTGCCCTTGGACGTCGCGGACAACCGCAGTGCGAAGTCGGATCGACTGGTGATCATCATTCTCGACGACTTGCATTTTCGCGGGCGCACAGCCGAGGCCGTCGCGCTCGTCGAACGGACGGTGAACGAGCTCGGCGACAGCGTCTCGCTCGGGCTGGTGACGACGTCGGGGACGTTCGGGATTGAGCCAACGGAGGATCGCGCGCGATTGCTTGCCGCGGTGAAGTACTTCCTCGACCGGTTCGATCCGTCGCGCGCCAGAATCCCGCAGGTGACGTCGGGTCCTCCGGCATTCTTTGCGGTGCCTCCCGGGACCCCGATGGAGGAGGGAACCAAGATCTACTTCCGGTATTCGGGACCGGATCTGCCGAGCGAGTTCTCGCCGCTGCACGCCTACCAGACCGTCGAAGACGTCGCGCGCATGGTTGGCGCCAACGACGGACGGCGCAAAGCGTTTGTGTGGATCTCGGCGGGCGTCGAAGGATACGGCGCGAGTTATGCCGCGAGCTGCAAGAACCTGAGTGCGTTTGCCAGCGCCCGCGACCACATCAGCAGGGGCATCTGCGCCATGTACGAGAAACTCTTTCGCTCGAGCGTGGCGGTGTACTCCGTCAGTCCCGGCGGGCCCACTGACGGCGCCGGCAGCCGCACGCTCTACGACATCACCCGCGAGACCGGCGGCTTCTCGATCAGTGCGTCTGACATGGACGCCGGCATGACGCGGCTGATCGCGGACCTCGACAATTACTACCTGCTCGGCTTTTATCCGGCCGAACCAGGGCGCGCTGGCTACCGGGACGTCGGCGTCGTCGTCACTCGCCCGGGGCTGACGGTCCGCCATCGCGCCGGCTATCACGCCGCGGGCCCCGTGCCGCCGCCGAAGAACTCGAATCCGCTCGACGCGCTGGCCGCGCCGATTGCGCCGAACACCGCGCTGCATCTGCGCGCGAGCGCGGTGCCGTTCTTTACGTCGGGCTCGTCGATGCAGCTGCTGGCGACGATCGAAGTGGATCTCGGCGAGCTGCCGCCGCCGACTGCGGAGGGCCTGGTCCGGGACTCGCTCGAGTTCGCCGTTTACGCGGTGGACCTGCGCAAGAAGAAGGTGACGCGGTCGGTGGGCCGACGCGTGCTACTCGACTGGCCGGAGGACGATCGGGTGCGCGCGGGCTCCGAGCGCTTCCTCCTGCAGACGGTGCTGAGCGTCCCGCCCGGGGCGTATCAGCTTCGCGCCTCCACCACGTCGAAGACGCCGGAAAAGTCAGGGAGCGTGTATCTGCAGGTCGACGTGCCGGCCAAGCCTGACGATCGGCCGGTCGCGCTGAGCGGTATTCTCGTCGGCTCCTCATCGGCCGACGGGCCACGCGTGGTCGAGTCGAAGCCGCTCTCGGGCATCACGGTTCCGTTTTCGCCGTCGCTCGACCGGGAGTTCACACGCAGCGAGGACTTGCGCGTGTTCTTTCAAGTGCACCGCAAGGACACCAAGGCCGCGGTCGAGGGACTCGTGACACTGCTGGATCCCGACGGCGTCACGGCCGCGCGCCTGCCGTGGCGCATCGAGCCAAAGGCGACGAGCACGGTGACGATGAGCCTGCCACTGGCCGGCATCGCGCCTGGGCCGTATCGGCTGATCGTGTCGGCGACTGGCGGCGAGGATGTGGCGGCGACGAGGGAAGTGCGGGTGCGGGTTACTCGTCGACCTTCAGAATATTGATCGGCGCGGCGGCCTGCTCGCGTGGGCTCGCGTGCATCGGATGCTCGCCGGCGCCGTCATCCGCCGTCCGGCCGAGCTCGTCGGCCCCATCCCGCTCGGGATCGAGCAGGGCACGGATGACTTCGTCGCGCGTGTCGTCGATTGGGCCGCGTAAGTAGACCGGTCTGGTCATCGAGTCTCCATGGATCCCATTGTGCGCCCCTGGCGAGATTCGGTGACACGCGAAGTGACTATACTTGTCCGCCCGAGATGCCTCTGACTGCCGGCACCCGCCTCGGACCGTACGAAATCGTCGCCCCGATCGGCGCGGGTGGCATGGGCGAGGTCTACAAGGCGCGCGACACGCGGCTCGACCGCGCTGTGGCGCTCAAGGTCATCCAGTCGTCCATTGCCGACAGCCCGGAGATGCGCGAGCGGTTCGAGCGCGAGGCGCGCGCCATCTCGGCGCTCGACCATCCGAACATCTGCATCCTGTACGACGTGAGCCGGGAAGGGGATGTGTCCTTCCTGGTCATGCAGTACCTCGAAGGCGAGACGCTGGCCGATCGCCTGGCGCGGGCAGGGAAGCCGCTGTCGGATCCGACGCGGCCCTCGTCCGGCAGCGGGGAGACCTCGCTCGCGACGATCTCTCGCGGCCCGATTCCGTTCGACACCGCGCTGAAGTACGCCGCCGAGATCGCGCACGCGCTCGACGCCGCGCATCGCCGCGGCATCGTCCATCGCGACCTGAAGCCCGGTAACGTCATGCTGACCAAGGCCGGCACGAAGCTGCTGGACTTCGGCCTCGCGAAGCTCGCGGCGGGCAACGCCACGCCGTTTGGCGACGGCGCCACGCGCACCTCGCCGCTCACGAGCCAGGGTGCGATCCTCGGCACGCTCCACTACATGTCGCCCGAGCAGCTCGAGGGCCGGGACGTGGACGCGCGCTCGGACATTCACTCGTTCGGCGCGCTCCTGTACGAGATGCTGACGGGCCGTCGCGCATTCGAGGGCCAGAGCCAGGCGGGCATCATCGCGTCCATCATCAACGCGGACCCGCCGGCGCTCACGGCGCTTGCGGACGGCCGCACGTCCTTGCCGGTCGTCGCCCATCGGGCGCTCGATCGGCTGCTCGCCAGATGTCTGGCGAAGGATCCGGATGATCGCTGGCAGTCGGCGGCGGATCTCGCGGGCGAGCTGCGGTGGATCAATGAAGAGCGTGTGCGCGCCGTTCCGGAATCGGCGGCGCTGCCGGGCCATGCCGGCCCCCTTCACGATCGTCCGTCGCGCTCGCGCGAACGCGTCTGGATGGCCGTCGCCGCCGTGGCCGTCGCTGCGCTCGCGGGCGTCGCGGTCTGGCTCTATCCCCGGCCGGCGCCGCCGCCCGCGCCGATCTCGTTCACCGTCGGTCCGCCTGACGGGTACGAGCTCTCGACCGGTCCCGGTCTGCTGGCCATCTCGCCGGATGGCCGACGGCTCGCGTTCACGACGGGCACCGGGACGGATCTCAAGTTGTGGCTGCGCGAGCTCGGATCGGTGACGTCGCAGCGGCTGGACCGCGGCGACATGGCATGGCACCCGGCGTGGTCGCCGGACAGCCATTCGGTTCTGTTCGGAGGCGCCAGCGGCGGGACGGCGCTGCGCAGGCTGGACCTGGCCGGCGGGATGCCCGCCACGGTGTCGAACGAGAGTGTCGGCAGGCCCGCGTGGGGCCCGGGCGGAATCCTGTTCGAGCGGGAGAACAAGCTGCACTTCGTAGCCGAGGCCGGCGGCGAGTCACGGGTCGTCATGGAGCCGGACCCGGCGCGGCAGGAAACCGGGCTCCGATGGCCGATGTTCCTGCCGGACGGGCGGCGCTACATCTTTTCTGGCAGCAGCGCCGACGCCGCCAAGGTGGGCATCTATCTGGCGTCGCTGGACTCGCGGGACCGCACGCTCCTCGTCAATGCCCTTTCCAACGTGGACTACTCGGGCGGATACCTGTTTTACCAGCGCGATGGCACGCTGATGGCGCATCCGTTCGATGCCGATGCCGGGCGCCTCACGGGTGTCGCCTTCCCGACCGTCGAGAAGGTCCGCCTCAACGCCCTCAATGGCCGGGCGGCGTTCTCGATCTCGTCGACGGGGACGATCGCCTACGTCTCGGAAGATCGGGGGGCCGTCGAGGCCCGCACGATTTCGTTGTTCGACCGGTCGGGCAAACTCATCCGCAAGATCGACAAGGCCGGGGCCTATACGCAGGCCACGTTCTCACCGAACGGGCGCCAGGCCATCGTCATGGAAGATCCCGGTCCGCCGGCCGTGAGGACGCTGCACCTCCTGGATCTCGAGCGCGGCGTGTTCAGCCGTTTCACGGTCGGCGACGTCGACGAGCGTTCACCCGTGTGGTCGCACGACGGGTCGAACGTGTTTTTCTACTCGATCCGGGGCGGTAAGGGCGGCATCTATCGCCGCAACGCGGGCGGCGGCGCGACGTCCGACGATCTCATTCTGGCGTCGGACGAGGTCCTGCAGCCCACGGGCATTTCTCCGGACGGCGCGCAGCTGCTGGTGACCCGAGGCGGGGCGTCGTTGCAACGGGTCTGGGTACTCATGCTGTCGGGCGATCGAAAGTTTGTGGAAGCATTCCCGGGCTCGAAGATCGCGCAATCCCACGCCCAGTTCTCCCGCGACGGAAAGTGGATTGCGTACACCGAGA
>Ga0137433_1000136_pt1 | contig 41739 bp, 51 predicted proteins | sample EasRivERMZT840_2_FD_102335 | JGI IMG/M metagenome (GOLD analysis project Ga0137433, IMG submission 102335) | Soil microbial communities from meander-bound floodplain in the East River, Colorado, USA - East River MetaG ERMZT840_2 | ecosystem: Environmental > Terrestrial > Soil > Floodplain ...
GATTCATCTCGTCATCGACGACGGATGACTCGAAAACAAGCGGTCGGGGACAAGGCGGTGGGCTTGAAGGAGCCTCTTCGACGCCCCTCGGCGGCCGTCGGAGGCTCCACAAGGTTGAATCTGATTGAGTAGCTCGCTGAGAATCAGATTCTGTCTGCAGATGATGTGTTTAGGTGACCCCTAGCGGCAGCCCCGCAGGGGGGCCGATAGGTCTTCCCCCCCTCCGTTAGACATAGACCTCATCTGAACACGCCTCCAAACCTTCACCGCATTCGCCGTTCCTCTAAGCCTTGGCCGTTGTGCTGTGTCCAGACCGCCGGGGCTGTCGCCCCTCCAGAAGAAAACTCCAATCCCATTAGCCCTCAGGTGTCAGGTCATCTCATAAGGAGAGGTTGCAATCAAGGAGGGCGTTATGAGTGCTTCAAGTGCTCATCGCTATCAGTTCATCGCCGACCAGTTGGAGGACAGCCTCGACTTCGAGACGATGACGACCACTTCGCCCCTGATGGCCATTGTGCCCCAGGGTGCCGATCGCAAGGAGCGCCTGGCTGCTGCCAAGACGCTCGTCGAGCGGCGTGCGCTGAAGACGTTCGAGGGCGTCGCCGTGCCGAAGGGCACCGCCGTCGAGCCGAGTGCCGGTGACAAGGAAGCCAGTGAGGTCGTCGGCCTCGCAGCGTTCTACACCGTCAAGGGCGAGGTTCACAGCCTCGGCCGTGGCACGTCAGCGCAACTGCGGGAAGTGTTCGAGGCTTGGGTCGCATCCCAGTCCTAGTTCGCTCCCAGATGGGTGGGGGGCCTTCGGGTCCCCTGCCCTTCCCGTCGTGTCAAGCGCACCTCTACGAAAGGATCGTCATGATCGCTCTGCGCATCACCATCGCCAGGCTGATCCCGTTGGGGATCATCTTCGGCCTCATCACCGTGGTCTTGTGAACGTGTGCGAAGCCTGCAACCAGGCTCTCATCGTTCACGCCGAAGACCACGGCACCCTGCGTCGGTTCGGCTGGTGGACGATCGAGATGGTCGACCACATGGTGCCCTACAGATGCACCTACGACTCGACCACGTTTTGCGGCAAGCCGCTCCAAGAGGAGCCGCACCCGGACGTGGCCGACGCCGTGGCCTAAGACGACTGTGGGGGCGGAGCGCCCGGTTCGCTCTGCCCCTCATCGTTGTCCCGAAGTCGAAGCGCCCCAAAGCGGGCGCCGCTGTCTCTCCGCTACCGAGTGCTGACGCACTCGATAGCCAAATGTCTACGGCTTGGTGGCCCGTCCACCGCTGGAGCTGCTTGCAAATCGCATCGAACGAAAGGATCACCATGATCGGTGAGCTACTGCATCAGGCGTTGAACTCCGACGTCGTCGGGCTGATCGTGGCCCTCGGCCTGCTCGGGGCTCTCGCCTACTTCAACCGCTGACTGCTTAAGGGCACGACGGCATTCGATTCCCCTGTGGGGTCGGTGTCTCGTGCCCTTTTGTCGTGTCTTACCCGCCGGTAGGCCCGCCTTCCGCATGAGCCGCTTGCGCAAAGGAAGACTCCATCAAACTCCAATCCCTTTGCCCCCGAACGGAACCGCATCTCATCGGAGAGTCCGATGCGTTGCATCCAGAAAGGAGCAAGGGCCATGCGACGCATGTGCTCACAGCACAGGAAGGAGAACCCGATGGACATCAAGTGTGAGTCGTGTCATCGGAAGATCGATCGGCTCATGTTCAAGATCACGTTCGAGAACGGGACTTGGTTCAACGTCTGTGAGGAATGCGCACCGGTTCCCGACAAGACGAAGTACCAGCTCGAGGTCGTCGACCTAGTCAGGGAACGTGAGCGCTACGAGGAGACGAGATCATGAGTGTCGAGATCGCCAAGATGCCTCATCAGGTGAGGATCAGGAAGGGTCAGGTCTATGAGATCCACTTCGGCCGGGGCGATGCCGTCTTCACCGAGCCGTTCGCCATGCGGGTGGGCGAGCTCCGTCAGATGACGATGTTGACCCGTCTGTCGATGGGCATAGCCAAGACCGAGACCCAGGTCACCGTGAACATGAAGCAGGTCAGCTACGTGTTGCGGAAGAGCCAGAACGTGATCCAGTCCGACGACATCGAATCGGATGAGGACGGCAACGAGGTGCAGGTCTGGGACCTGGCACCGTGGGCCGTCGCCAACAAGTTCCAGTTCCATCAGACCAACCATCGTCATCTCGATCCCGAGTGCGACTGCGGTGTGAAGGTGTGGGACACCGACGATGACGGAGTGCCGGACACCTGGCAGGTGTGGATATGAGCCAGGACCTCAACAGTGTGGTCCTGCAGGGACGGTTGGCCTCTAAGCCTGAGCTGAAGGTGTTCGACTCAGGCCAGAGGCTTCTCCGTCTGCTGGTGACCACCAAGATGGCTGAGCCTCATCGTCGGGTGGATGTCATCCCCGTCTCAGTGTGGGAGTCCGACGTCCGGGTCTTCGAGCCTCTCATCGAGATGGGCAAAGGCGATGAGCTCCAGGTCCACGGCTCGCTGCAGCGCAGGTACTGGGAGGCTCCCGATGGCCGGCGCTCGAGGATAGAAGTCACCGCCCAGTCGTGGTTCAAGCTCGACGATCTAAGCGAGGAGGAATGACCCTGATCTACCACGAGAGCTACGGCGAGGTGACTCGCAAGCAGCTCGCAACGTACCGCAAGCACAACATCAGCCCTTCGGATCACATGTTCTTGGAGGACGCCTTCGGGGATGATCGCAAGAGCATGGTCGAAGAGGTGCTGAGACAGACCAGGAACGGGCAGATGTTCTCGTTCCTGCATATCGGAAAGGATCGTTGATGCCAGCAGAAGTGGAAACAATGGTGTCGGCCCGGCTGACGCCTTGGCACCAGCTCGGTGTCGTCGTCGAGAAGGAGATGACGGCAGCCGAGGCGCTTGTCCTCGGCGGCCTGGATTGGAAGGTCGAGAAGCGAAGCCTGCTCACCGAGACAGACGAGTTCTATATCCCGGTCGAGAGCCACATGGCGATCGTCAGGGACTCGGACATGTCGGTGCTGGGTGTGGTCGGCAAGGACTACGAGCCGATCCAGAACGAGCGGTGGCTGGCCTGGGCAGAGCTGTTGACCGACACCGGCGAGGCGCAGTTCACGACAGCGGGATCGTTGCGCCAGGGCCGAATCGTCTTCGCCTGCTTGGAGGTGAACACCAAGGTCGAGTTGCCCGGGGGCGACAAGATCATGCCTTACCTGGTGGTGGCGTCGAGCCACGACGGGAGCCATGCCTTGAAAGCATTCACGTCTCCGATCAGGGTGGTCTGCAAGAACACGCTGGACATGGCGCTCAATGCCCAGGGGTCGAGCTTCACGATCAAGCACACGCTCAATGCGGACTGGCGCCTGGACACGGCACGTCGGATGCTCGGTCTGGTGATCGGGTACTACGACGAGCTGAGCAAGGAGGCGACAGCCATGATCGAACAGACCGTGGTCGACGCCCAGTTCGATGCTCTCGTTCGTCACGTGCTGCCCATCCGTGAGGATGAGTGGACCCCTCGACAGGTGGACATGGCCAGGCTGCGGCGTGCCCAGGTCCACACGCTGTACAAGGGGGAGACGATCGGTGACTTCCGGGGAACGGCCTGGGGTGCGTTCAACGCAGTCAACGAGTACGAGCTGTGGGAGAGGCGAGTCAAGGGTGATCGGGCGGAGCGTCATGCGCTGCGTGCGTTGAACCACGACTTCCCGCTCTCGCACAAGGCGCACACCTACCTGGTCGGTGCCAATTGACCAGCGAGAAAGCAGATGGGCCCGGTCAGACAACCAGGCCCATCAGCGCAACGTCCCAACAGAAAGGAACAACGGTGACTCTACTGAGCATCGATGACATCCACGTCCACGAGAACGTGCGTGTCAGTGAGGAAGGCATCGAGGCCCTGGCCCGATCGATGAATGCGATCGGCCAGATCAGCCCGGTGACGGTGATCCGCAACGACGTTGGCTACCACCTGGTGACCGGGCATCGCCGGCTGGCTGCGGCCAAGAGCCTCGGATGGACTGAGATCGAGGCGTTCGAGAACCCGGAGACGGATCAGCTGTTGGCTCAGCAGATGGCTGAGAACATGGCCCGGCTCGACCTCACCGCATGGGAGACGGCACAAGGCGTGCTGGCTCTGAAGGATGAGGCCGGGATGAACCAGGCCGACATCTCGGCTGCGTTGGGGATCAGCAAGGATCAGGTGTCGGTCTATCAGAAGATCGCCAAGGGCGCCAAGGGCCTCGATCCGGTGAGCCTCAACCAGATGGAGCTCGAAGAGCTGGAGGTGTTCGAGCACTTCCATGACGCACCCGATGAGATCCGCAAAGACGTCGTCGAGGCGTTCGAGTCCGACGAGGACTCGTACTGGAAGGTGAACAGCTACATCGACGAGGTCAAGAAGTGGCGCTGGTCCCAGCTGAAGGAGAACAAGCCACTCGTCGAGGCGATGGAGGCAATCGGCGCCATTCCGATGAACCGTGAGGACCGTCAGATGTCGAAGCATCTCGACGGCAAGGAGATCCTCGAGCATCGAGGCCAGCCCTGCCACGGCTACATGATCCAGCGGTCATGGAATCGGGATGAGGCCTATTCGATCACCGAGTACTGCATGGATCCTCAGTCTCACATCGAGGACGAGGACAAGCCCGAGCTCGTCAAGATGAGCAAGGACGCTGCGACCAAGCAGATCGGTGGCACCAACCAGCAACGGGCAGCGGAGAAGAAGCGCAAGGATGACAAGGCCAGACGCAAAGAGCTGGTCGTCGCCTTCGCTCGGGACCCCAAGATCAAGCCTCTCACCGAGATGCTGTACACGGTGATCTTGAACATCCAGGCTCCGTACCGATGGAACGAGTTGGGCAAGGCCTATGGCTTGACCAAGGACAAGGACACGTTCCATTACGACTGGAACGAGCAGTACCTGGGTGCCTTCGCTGCCAAGGAGAAGCTGGTTCAGCAGCTCATCCTGGCGGTCGGCTCCGTCTACATCAGCATGGACAGCACCTATCGGGCGACCGAGAACGAGGCGCTGATCACGCTCGATCGACTGTTCGGGTTCACTGTTCCCGATGAGGCCACGGATGCCAATTGAGAAGGGCGCTCGGGTCAAGCTGATCTCAATGCCCAACGATCCAGACCCGGTTCCCCCGGGCACGTTGGGCACCGTGACCTCGTCGAGAGTGATCGAGGGGTTGACCCCCCGGCCATACCTGCAGTTGGGTGTGACTTGGGACAACGGGCGCAGCCTCGGGTTGGTGCTGCCACCTGATGCTGTCGAGCTGATACCCGAACAGGTCAAGTGTGACTTCTGTTCGAGTGTCCCTGTGGCCTGGGCATTCCCGGCCAAGGACTTCACGTTGATTCCCGAGTTCGCTTGGGGATCGACGGGAGGCTGGGCAGCATGTCGGGTGTGCGCTGAGCTGATCGATGCGGACCAGTACGCAGAGCTGACGGCTCGAGCGTTGGACTTGCTGCCGTTGAACGGAGGGGAGATCCCCGAGTTCAACAAGGCCCTCGCCAAGTTGCACCTCGACTTCCGAGAGTCGAGGACAGGACCGAAGGAGGAGTTCAGTGGCTGAGCATGTCTGCAACTACGCATCCCGGTACCGCCAGCGGCTGTGCCAACGGATCGTGCGAGACGGGCATCGCTACTGCTGGCAGCACCGTGGCTGACGACCAGGTCCTGATCGACACTGAGATGCTGACCGTCGAGGTGATCCAGCACCTCGAAGCCAAGTACGGGAAGGCTCCGGTGCCTAACCCGTGGCTGCATGAGATGGTCAGGTTCATCGTCGACGGGACTCTCGAAGTGCTCATCGACAAGTACGACGTCGGCGAAAAGATCGGCTGAAGAGGGGGAGGGTGAGCCTCGGCGCTCACCCCTCTCCCGCTAGAATCTGGAGCGCAACGTCCGCAATTGAAAGGAGATCCTTTGAGTGTCACTCAGACGCTTGAGATCCACCCGTCCGATGTGAATGCAGCCCTGCTTTGTCCGGTCCGGTTGATCCCTGACGTCGGTGCTTTCGAGACACCGAGCTATGACCTGGTGCGGGGCACCGTCACTCATGGCCTGATCAGCTTCAACCTGATGGGTGTCGAAACCGATGCGATGACCCTGGCTGAAGCCGAGCTCGCCACCATGAACATCGAGCCCGGGGAGTTCGAGTTCGCCACCAAGCTGAAGGTGCTGGCTGCAGAGGCGGCATTCGCATCGGCTTGTTGGCAGGCCCAGGTGAAACCTCAGCTGGCCCTCGGTGACGAGATGATCGTCGAGGTCGAGCACCGGGACATCATCGGCACCCGGCATCTCAACGGTATCGAGTATCAGGTGGAGCTGGTCGGCACGCCTGACCTGATCGACGAGATCGGTGCAGTCCACGACTGGAAGACAGCGAGGAGGGCATGGGAGCTGAACAAGGTTCCCGGCCAGCAGCAGCCACCGTTGTACACGCACCTTGCCCACCATGCTCCGGCGCCCTTCGTCTTTTGGGTCTTCGACTTCTCGAAGGGGGTGTGGGACATGATGGAGCCGGTCGTGCCCACGTTCGCTCAGATGAGCGCATCCCTCGACATGGCCGTGGACATTGCAATCGCTCGAGAGTTGGAGTGCCTGGTGGCTAACCCGGGGCAGCCGCCGGCGTACAAGACGCAGACAAGAAACTGGTGGTGCTCCCCCAAGTACTGCCACCGATGGAACCAATGCTCTCACAAGCATCTGGTCAATGACGGCGGTGCCGATGTCATCGCAGATTGGAGGATCGATTGGCAACAGTAGAACTGGAGGTCAGCTTCGGAGCGACCAAGGGGCTACCCAACTACTCGTCGGAGCGGGCCGACGAGAGGATCAGGATCACGCATGAGGTGACGGGTGACACCCTCCCCGATTGGCTCAACGACATCACGGCATTGGAACAACTGATCCACAACCACGTCGTGTTCGCTGTCGCTGATGCCCTGGGGTTGGAAGCTGGATTGAGCGAGGGTGGTGTCGCATCATTGCTCTGGCAAGAGTCAGCGCCACCGCCACAGCAGCTTGCACCCCAGGCCCAGGCTCCTGCCCCCCAGCAGGCAGCCCAGGCCCCGCAGGGTGGAGCTCCGAGGACACCCCCGAAGGTGAGCCGGGAAGCGTATGCGGCGCTGCCCAGGTATGCGATGGACTTTGGCGACGGCATGAAGATGTACGTCGACCAGCGCAGCCTGAAGGCAAGCGGCGTGTACTCGGCCAAGGCACCCGACTTCAAGGTCGATGTGTCCAACGGCGAGGGCAAGTGGATCCACGATCAGAACGGGAACCTGGTCGCCGAGACACAGCGTGCGATGACTGCCAGCAATGTCCCCGGGTGAGGCGAGCTACCACCTGCTCAGTGATCAGGTCAAGAGGACGTATGAGTTCCATGCCGACCCGTCGAAACGGATCGGTACGGGATGGGAGTCGATCGATCCTCTGATCCTCGGTGGGATCGCACCCGGGGAAGTGTTCTACATCCTCGGGCGATCCCACACCGGCAAGTCGATGTTCCTGTTGAACGTCATCAGGAACAACCAGGCCTCGCCGTCGATCCTGTTCACGATCGAGATGCCCGAGCATCAAGCGATCACCAGGCTGACAGCGATGGTCATGGCCCAAGACCACGACCTGATCCAACGTCAGATGCGCAACAACCACCTGGCCTGGGAAGCCAACCCGCTGTTGAACTACGACACGTTCATCGTCGACGACTCCGTCTCGTTCGCCGCCATGACTGAGGTGATCGAGAAGATCAAGCACGACTACTTCGAGGAGCTGTGGCCACGCTTCGTGTGCCTCGATTACTTGGAGCTGGTGCGCACCGACGGCAGCAGGAAGGAAGGCTACGAGCGGGCAGAGGTGCTGGCCCGGGATCTCAAAGCCTGGTCGAAGGCGATGCAGTTGCCGGTGTTCGTGGTCCATCAGTCGAACATGACCCGTAAGCGGTGGGAGTCAGTCGACGAGAACAGCGCCCGGGGTGCTGGTTACACCGAGGCCGACGTCGTCATGGGTGTCTGGCACCCGGCGTCGGACCCGAAGGTGAACCACGACCGGGACACCTGGCAGACGTTCAAGGCTCAGGTCATCAAGAACCGGATCAGCGGTGCGCTCAGTGAGCAGTTGACCTTCAAGCTCAACACGTCGCTGACTCTCGACGATCCGGTGACCCTCGATCGAATGACGATGGGATTGGTATGAGTCAGAACCCCTACGACGTCAAGGTCCGGCGATGGAGCCCATCGGGTTCGATCGTCGAAGCCTTGACCGCAGTACAAGAGGAGGTGGCACAGAAGCTGAAGACGGTCAACCCGCCACTCGAGATCCGGGTGGAAGCGATGGAGACCTTCTTCGTGGAAGCCGGGGCGATAGCCATGATGACGGCCATCTCGCATGGCCATGACGTCGAGCGAAGCATCGACACAGTTCGCACGGCGACCGAGTTCTTGCGACTCGATCACCTGCATGAAGCAATCGAGCTCTACGAGCTACAACAGAAAGGATGAATCAGATGCTGATTCAGATGACAGGGACCGTGACCTCGATCACGGCGAAGACCCATTGGAGTACCCGCCAGTTGGAGGGGTACGACATTCGGGTGGCGGTGGAGTTCCCCGACCCCAACGATGAGAGCAAGGTGGATCGCCGGGACGTGACGTTCCCCCTGCCGGTGACGATCGCTCCCCCGTTGGCCGGCAGCCTGATCACCGTCCAGATCTTCCAAGTCGACAAGGACATCGAGGTACCTGACGACGAGGACGACGACGACGGCCTCAACCCACTGACAGGAGAATGACGATGGTCAAGCAGCTCACCGCCAGCACGGTGTACGCCCGGTTCCAAGAGATCCTCGCCGAGATGTACGGCATGAGCTACGAGGACCTGTTGGCCGACAGCAAGGACCTGAGCCTGGCCACCATCGATGCCTCGTTCCGAGACAAGATCGTGGCTGATGCGATGAGGCGTCGCAACGCATGACCAGGCAGGTGACGAGGGGGGGCAACCCCTCTCGCATCACCGAGGCGGAACTTCAGCAGGCGGTCGTCACTCTCGGCCGCCTGCTTGGGTTCAAGCTGATCTACCACACCCATGACAGCCGGCATTCAGCTGAGGGATTCCCCGACCTGGTGATGGTGTCTGCCCGGCACAAGCGAGTGCTGTTCGTCGAGCTAAAGAGTGAGAAGGGCCAGCTCAGTGAGCATCAGACCATCTGGTTCGCCGAGCTCCTTGCTGCCGAGGCTGAGGTCTACGTGTGGAGGCCGAAGGACTGGCAGAACGGAACGATCGAGCACATCTTGAAAGGAGGACACATTGACTCGTAACCCTGAAGTCAGTCAGCTCGATTTCGGTGTGCCTCGAGACTTCGCCGGTCGAGGGGTCATCAGGTGCAAGGCATGTGGCCGGGCCTACCGGGACCACAACATGATGGAGCGTTGTCGGGATACGAAGGGTGCCTTCGACAACCAGCTCCTAGGTGAGCGTCACGCCATTCGCAAGGGCGTGACGTTCCTACCCCGTAACACAGGCATCCCTCACGGAAAGGTACATCTGCCATGACTGACGAAGTGATGGACGAGGGCAACGTCAAGCTGGTGCGAGGGGAGGCCCTGGCTGTGCTCGCCGCACCGCAACGGTCGACTGCGCAGCAGCGGGTCGACGACATCCTCGACGACGTAGAGGCCCACCTACGGGCCTCTCGTGACAATCTGACGTATGCGATCGAGAACATGTCGATCCTGATGGTGCCCCAGCACCGGAATGTGGAGACCCTGATCGGTCAGCTGATCGAGCAAGTGATCGAGCACAAGCGGGTTCGACAGTGAGCTGGCTCCGGTATGCGGTCGTCGTCATGACCGGCGCCTGCGTCGGTGTCACCGTGTGGGAAGTGGCCTTCGGCACTCCGCCCCGATGGGGACTTGTGTTCTTCGGACTCGGCGTTGCCTTCTTCGGGGTGTTCGTGGCCGCTGTGGTGTGGGAGGACAGGCGAGATTGATGAAGGTCACCATGGTTGGTGGTCCATTCGATGGGCAGACATGGGAGATCGTTGGTGGACGATCTCTCGTGCTGCCGATGATGGAGCATCTGATGGGCCCGGTGACCAAGGTCGAGATGCCGATACGCAAGACCCAGGACGGGTTCCGGGTCTACTGGACAGAAAGGATCGAAGGATGAGAGGACACACACTGACGGAGACGATCACCCTTGTCTCGGAGACTTGCTATTCGTGCGGAGTCACCTTCGCCATGGCCGAGGAGTTCAAGAAGCAACGGCTTCGGGATCACAAGGACTTCTACTGCCCAGCGGGTCATCCCCAGCACTATGTCGGGGAGACAGATGCCGACAAGCTCCGGCGTGCCGAGCAAAGGAACCGAGCGCTGAAAGACCAACTCGATGCGGCCGAGGCATCGAGGGCTGCGTACAAGGGGCAGGCCACCAAGTACCGGAACCAGGTGGCACGTGCCGAGAACGGGGTGTGCCCCCATTGCAACCGATCCTTCGTCGATCTCCGGCGTCACATGGGATCGAAGCACCCGGGGGTAGGCGATGTCTGACCTTTCTCCCGATGCCGTCCGAGAGGACTTGAAGAGCATCGGCCCGCTGATCGCTGGTGGCTATGGCATGGTCATCACTGAGGACAGCCCTGTCGTTAAGGCTGCCCGTTTGTGGCTTGCTTCTCGGTCTGGCCCGTCCGACAAGGAGGTCGAAAGAGCAGCCGAGGTCATTTACCAGGGCACCTACCAAGGCCACCGAGATCGGCAGGCGCTCTTGGACCATGTTCGTGCTGCTTTGGTTGCTGCCCGTCAGGGGGTGGACGATGCCTGACCGGACGGGCTACGAGCCACGGATCGTGGCTCATGCCCTCGCCAAGAAAGAAGGCGGCAGATGCGATCACTGTCGCCAGGTGGTATCGAGGGGTGCCCCGGTGGTCAAGGTCATCGAGTCGTGCTGTCAGCGACACGAGGCTCGGCCCTCGAGGAAGAGCGGGGGCAAGGGGAATTGGGTCTGCGAAGATTGCGTCGATGCCATCGAAGCCGTACCCATCGGAACCCTGCCCGACGTACCATTTGCATGACGACGACACCTGGAATTGGGGCATAGCCTGTGATGGCTGTGCCCCAGTTTTTTTGGTGTCTCTCACGCCTGAGCAGGAGCGCATGAAGTCCGTCAGGTGGAACACCAAGCAGCTCGGTGACAAGCACAGGACGGTGCGAGCCGAGGTGCAGGAGCATTACGACCGTGCCCGGGCCGATGGCCGGGACATCACCCGGGTCTAAGGCTGGGGACCGATCGGCTGGTAAGCCTCGGACAGCGACCCTCTCAGCTGCAGTCGGGCGGCCGCCACGTACCTTTGCAGTTCCTTGTACGTCCAGAAGGCGTCTTCAGGTGACTGCCAGTTGAGGCCGAAGCCACGACCCAGCCGTTGGCCGGCAACCCTCCACATGGTGTCGAAGCTCCCCGGCCCCATGAACTCTTCGGGCAGCAGGCCCTGGTTCCCTGCCGAATAGGGGCTGTTGGATCGCATCCCCATCAGCTCGGTGTACTCAGTCATGAACGGGAGCCCGGTGCCCAAGGCGCTGCCAACCCACGGTGACACCTGGACGTCACCCTGGGGGGTGGTCGGCATGAAGGTCGAGAACAAGGCATTGAACCCAGGCGGTGCGTTCTCAGTCCGGTAGGCATCCCCGGCACTCCCCGCCAGGTCGGTCAGCGTGGACAGCGGAGGCACCAGCGAGCCGGTCACCCAGGCCGCCCAGTTCGCCGGGCTGAAGGCACCCTCAGTGAGCGGGGTGCCGACGCCGGCGATGTCCATGCCGAAGGTCCCGCTGAACAGGGGGGTGTCCAGCAGGTCGGCGAAGGGGAGAGCGGGTTCCCAGGTGAGCTGTACCCAGTCGCCAGCCTCGTTCTCCCTCTTGAAAGGAAGCACCCAGCGAAGGCCCGAGGTCAGGTGCTGAGCCTCAGCTATTTGCACCAGGTTCCCGTCCTCATCTGTCTCCCACTCGAACTGCTCGTTCCAGTTCTCCCGGGCGTGGTTGTACATGATGATGTTCTTCGGGTTCTCCAAGAGCATCCGCATCTGCAGCGGCAGGTTCCTCGAAGTCCACACCCAGAAGGGGACGAACCTCTTGATCCACTGGTCGAACTTGGAGAGATCGGTGTAGTCGAAGTGGACGAGGTTCACCATGATGTCGGCCATCATCGAGCTCGTGTACGGATTGACCGGGTCGTAGTACTTCTCGAAAGCGGCGATCCGGAGGATGCCCTCGATGAACTCCATCGCCTGCCCGCCGTGGTCGTAGCCGATGAAGCTGCTCGAGCTGAAAGGGTTCATCTTCTTGGCGAGTGACGCCTGAGTGTTGGTGGCTGAGATCGTCGACGAGAAAGCGGTGTCCATGATCCCCGTCTGGATCGCTGCCCGGAACAGGTCTTTGTTCTCGATCCCGTCCAGCAGCATCTCGTCGATGACCCGCTGTTCCTCGACGGTGTAGGCCACCTGATGAGCTAGGCGTCTCCGGTTGCGGATGAACCGCCAGACGTCAGGCATCAGCTTGGCTGACCGGATCGGGCTGACCCCGATCAGGAGGTTGTTCCACATGCCGCCGATGAGGTTGCGCATGTGGAAGGTTGGCCGGCCCACTGTCGCTGCCTTCTGCCACCAGTTGCGAATGCCGTTGGCTGTGGCCATCAGCTCCATCGAATTCTGCACGTCGGAGGCAGCGAGCATCCGCATGACCGCCCGGTTGAGCTCCATGCCCACCGCCGGCTGCAGCAGGTACCCGTTGTAGATCTCACCGAGGCCGTACTTCGACGCCTCGGCCATGCCCGGAGTCAGCAGCTCCTTCTCTTCGGGGCGCACCCTCATCGTCTCGACGATCTGATGGAGAGGGGACATGTCATCGACGATCCCCAGGTTGCCGACCCTGGCCTCGAACAGCCGGGACAGGGTCGGGTTGGTGTCCAGCTGACGCATGGCATCGAGGATGCGTTCCACGAGAGCCGAGTCGTCGAGGTCTTTGGCATCCCGGCGCATGTCGGCGCTGAACCCAGGCTTCGACGACGAGCTCCATGCCCGCTTCTGATCGATCGCCGCCTTCAGGTACCCGTTCTCATCGAGAGTCGGGAATCGGGATGCGAACTCTCCGATGTCCCACAGCACCCGGTTGGCGAAGAACGACAGCTTGTCATCGGCCTCGAACAGCTGATGCCACCTGACCGGGTCGAGCTTGCCCTTCTCCAGCTCGGCCCGGATCATCTCGACGATGGACTTCTCGACCTTGCCCTGGACGTGAGACTGACGGTGGAACAGCTCCAGCCACCCGTCGATGCCGTGGTTCTTCACGACTGACGGCGAGACCAGGGCCGACTCGTACATGAACCGGATGTTGGCTGAGCGCTGCGGGCTCATCTTCGCCAGCATCCGCTCGAAGGCCCGATGGTTCTTGCCCTCCCCGAACGGTGCGTTCTTGCTGATGCCCATGAAGTTGCGGAGGTACCGCCTGTCCCCGGTGCGAATCGTGTTCCAGATGTAATTGACGATCTTGGTCATTACCTGATAGTCGAACTCCAACTGCTCCAGCTCCCGCTCCGCATCGACAGCAGCCTTGGCATCCTCGACCGACTCCTCGAGACGAGCCGCCTTGCGAGCATCGTTGTCAGCGACGACCGACCGGGCGATGTCCAACCGCTCCCGGGCTTCCCTCAGATCGTCGGCGAGACCCCTCGGCACATCGAGGCCCTTCAGGAACACTTCGTCCGGGGGCATGTCGATCAGCTCTTCGACCATCTCAGACAGAGCAGGCTCCCGATCGGAGGTGATCCCCCTCGCAGCGTTGGCGCTCTTGGTGTCCAGGTGGATCTTGGCGTCAGCGATGAACGAGCCGGGGCGTTCCACCCGGTAGCTGACCAGCCCGTCGTCGGTGACGTGGCGCACCACCATCACGTTCGGGTCAGACATCCTGGCCAGGGCAGACAGCATGGCCGTGTCGAAGTCCTCTCCGGCCCGGCCCAGCATCATGCGAAGGAGATCCCCGACGTCCTCGTTGATAAAGCCGCCCATCGAAGCCGAGCTTTGTTCGATCGCTCTCATCACGTCGTGGGCTACCCGCTCCATCCGCTCGTTCGTGGTGCGCACCCCGGCTCCCGGGTCGAAGAGGGACTGCACCCAACGGTCGTTCTCGGTGAGCTGGCGGAGGATCCGATTGAAGAAGTTCCGGTACGCCTGGTCTTGGGCCATCTCCCCGGTGACGGCGAGCATGTCGTACATCTGAGTCTGCGAGTCGATGTCGATGAGGCCGGCACCCTTGTTCACCTTCGATGCCAGCTCGTCGAGCATGGCCCGCTGGGTGGTCGAGATGTCGATGATGTCCGAGGTGGGACGGACGATCACCCCATCAGCGATCAGGTCGACGGCTTCGGCCAAGACCTTGGCGTTGGACATGCCCCTGGTGCTGCCGGCGTAGACCCCGATCAGCTTGTCTGACAGCTCGCTGATCAGCTCTTCCCGCCAGGCAGGGCCCATGTCCGGGTCTTCCAACATGTCCCACAGCGTGTTGAAGAATCGCTCCGTGGCTTCGACCTCGGAGCTGACCAGCTCATAGCGAACCGGCTCCCACTCGAAGCTGACGTTGCCCGCCTCGTCGATGACTTCGACCTTGCGTTTCAGCCAAGGATGCTCCCCGGTGTCGAAGCCTCGATGCCTGAAGTTCAGGTAGCGGCTGTCCTTGGGGTTCCCGATGAAGGCGTTGCCGAACTTGCCTCGCTCGTTCTTGAAGTCACGACCCACGTACCGGGTGTTGGGGCTCCGCTCGAAAGCCGATGACATCTTCGGGTCGAGGTTCATCCAGAACGTCTGCCCGAAGTCGATCTCCTCCTCGGTCGAGAGGATGGTGGCCAGCAGCTTCTGACGAGTAGCCAAGTCGTTGCCGGTGGACTCCATGACCTCGTTGCCCATCACCCAGGTCGCCCACTTGTCGTCTGCCTCGTCGAGCTTCCGGCGCAGCTTGGTCAGATAGGAGTCACCGAGGAGGCCTGTCGCCTCGTCGGTGACCGGGATCGCCTCCTTGCGGAAGGTGAAGCCCAAGCCGAGGGCACGCTGCAGGTGGACGTTGTTGAGCTCGGCGTAGTCCCTGAGATCCTTGAACCGGCGCCATGCTCTCGCCGCTTCAGAGAGATCGATGCCGGCGTAGGCAGCGACCCGCTCACCCTCGTACCGCTCGACCAGCCCGAACAGGACGTTGCCCTGGTTGATGAAGTCCTGCACATTGGATTCGAGGGCAGCATCGACCAAATGGAAAGCATTGAACTGCTGGGTAGACAGCTCCTTTCGCAGAGCCGCTTGCCGATCGACAAAGAACGTCATGTCCCCCGGGTACCGGCTTTGGGGAATCCCCCCGGTCAGCTGCTGGCGGGCAACTCCGTCGTCCTGCAGGTATTTCCCCATGGCCTCAGACTCTTTGCGGATCGCCTCGACCTCGAGCTCGGCGGCACGCTTGGGATCGTTGGGGTGCAACCCGATCCTCTGCATCCCGCCTTCCTCGTCGACGTACATCTCGTCGAGGCCGTATGCCTCCTTGCCGGGTGGGACCCGCTGCTCACCAAGGACACCCTGCACGGTGACGATGGGATCGCCCTCTTCCATCTCGGGTATCCCCAAGACGTTGGTGATCTTGCGCTGATCGGACATCGACTTGTACGAGGTGCGGTACAGCCGGCGCTGGGCGACACCCTCCATGGCGTTGACGTCGACGTAGGCCCTGCCTGCGATGGTGTCGAGGAAGGTGCGTTCCTCGGGTGCGACGAACGACCCGTACATCGGGTCTTCCATGACGCCCCGGTGGGGCCGCTCCCGAGTCAGCTCGGTGTCGACGTCTTCGAGCCATTCGCTGATCTCAGATACCTCGTCTTCGGAGCCGAACAGCGACTCACGCACATCGGCCTCGAGGACGTCGATGTCATCCTCGTTGGGCATCCGGCCACGACCGTCACGCCCGATCGGGTTCCGCCCGTTGAAGCCTTCGACATGCTCGGTGAACCGATCGGCCACCGCATACACCTCAGTCTCAGAGAAGGTTTCCAGCCTGCCTCCCGGCCGTGTCCAAACGGCCGGAAGCAACTCTTCCTCCACCGGAGCGTTCGGGTTCCTGAAAGCGTTGACCTGGAATCGGTTCCAAAGCTCGGCGTAGTCGGCAGGGATGTTCCCTGCCTCCGCCTCTCGGATGAAGTTGTTGGCCACGTCGGTCGCCGTGTCACCAAAGGCCGACTGCATGTTGGCGATCTGAGTCTCGGTGCCCTCAGCTCCGGTCATCAGCCGGTACTCGATCGACTTGACCTCGTGGCCGAAGTCGGCGACGTTGATCGGATCAGGCCCGCTGAGCCGGCCGTCGATGATCGCCTTCGACCCGGGGTAGGACTGCTCGAACCAATCCCAGAACGGGCTGTCCTCACTGAGTGTCGGTGAGCCCTCGTCCCGGTACCGGTTGATCACCTCGGAGAACTCGGTCCACATCTCGTCCTGCTGGGAACCCAAGTCGACGAGGTTGGTGCCGTTGGCCAGGTCAACTGCAGCCTGGTCTGGCGCCTCGAGGACGCTCAGGCTCCCCAGCCGCTGCTCAGGGACACGGTCACTCCACGCCTTCAGGTCGAGGCCCGTCCCCTCCCAGCCGGCAGCCTGGAGCCGCTGCAGCTTCTCATAGCTGGTGAGAGGCCGGTAGGCGTCTTCGAGGACACCGGGGCTGACCGCTCCCTCGAGGGCCCGCTGCATCGTCTGGCTGTTGGTGAACTCCCGGTTGCCGGCCACGTTCAAGACTTCGACACCATGAGCGAGCACGAACTTGTGCAGGTCCTCCGGTGACGGGTTGACGATGTAAGGCTTGCCCTCCTGCTTGGCGTACTTCTTGGTGAGCTTGGTGCCCGGGCTGTTCTCGTTCCCGGCGAAGATCACCGTGGCATCAGAGTCCTTGACGTTTTGCAGGGTGCGGGCCTGGTAGTTCCGGGCGCTGCTCCGAGACAAGCCGAAGTCGGCGAGGGTCGGGTCGGCAGCGTCCACCCAGGCGTCACCCTCCCGCTTCGACACACGCCACCCAGCTGGTGCGGTGCCACCCGTCTCCAAGCCGAGCTTCGACCCGATCTCCAAACCGAGGCGGTCGGCCCCCACCTGGCCGCCGCTGATGATCTTGCGGAGAGGGGAAGGTGTCCCATCGTCGATGATCTTCGCTTTCGAGATCTCGCCGGGAGTCCGCAGTTGCCGGGTCGTCGCCGGGTTCTGTCTCCACAGTTCCTCAGCGAGCTTGGCTAGAGAGTCGGCATGGCACGGCTTGTGCCCTTCGGGGCCCGGGCACAACAGACGCTTGCCTTTGAGATCTCGCACGTCGTCGGCGAAGTTCGGATCTCTCTTGGCCAGACGTCTGATGTAGACGTCGTAGAGGGCAACAGCTTCCTCTCGAGTGAGCCGGTCGGTGGCGTCAGCCAGGTCATCGGCATCGGTGAACACCGGTGCTGGCGTAGTGGTCTCCCGATCGGGAAGGCCACTACCAAGCTCGCTGATTCGCTGCTGGAACTTGTCCTCGTCGACACCAAGGGTGGCCCGGATCTCCTCATCGCTCATGTCGCCGACACGCAGGCCCGTTGGCCGTTTCGACTTGGGATCACCCTCGCTCCACGGGTTACCGAAGTCCTTCTTCGATCGTTCACCGACCACTCCGCTCGAGCTGGTGCGGCCGACGTTGACACCGCCCTTGCGTCCATAGCCAGTCGACGTCTTCGGCAGCTTCGACACCGGGATCACGTCAGGGAACATCCGGGCGTAGGCCTGCTCGACGATGACCTGAGCCTCCGGGCTGAGCTCGTAGGCGTACTCGTAGGCCTTGACCCCCGGGAACTCCGCATCGAGGTCGATGCCGGCGTTGCGGAGGGCGGCGTACATCTGGTGAGGGTCAGCCGTCAGAGGGATGCCTTCCCGCTGGGCGATCTCCACCATCTGGTCGACGAACTCGGGGAAGAAGTTGAGGTTGGTGGGTGGACGATCACCAATGGAGGTGAGCGGGAACGCCACTGTTGTTGTTGGGAGGTACGGGTTCGACGCAGGGGCACCAGCGGCGCTCAGAGCCTGGAACAACTGTCTCGGGTTGGTCGGGTCTGCCAGGTGCAACGAGTCGAGCCGCTGCTCGATGCGACGAAGCTGGCCGGCGACCTCCGCTGGTGTCACCCTCTCGTCGACGAAGTCACTGTTGTCGAGTAGCCCCTGCAGTCTCAGCTGCTCGCCTTCGAGCTCTGCAGTCAGGTCAGAGAAGATCCGTTCGTTGCGAGCATGAGTGTCAGGGCTGAACGATTCGGTGCGCACGGTGATCGGCTGATCCCACCCGGTGAAATGCGAAGGGTTGGCCCGGTCGTACTCGGACATCTGCAGGATGTTGGGGAAGGGCCCCGATCGACGGACGATGACCCCGTCCTCGGTGAACGTCTCGATGAAGGCTGACAGCGGGTAGTCCCGGCGCAGCGCCTCAGAGATGGTCATGATGTGCTCGGGCATCGAATCGGTGCCACCGGCGTACCGGAACTCCTGCGTCCGGTAGATCGACTCCGCTTCCTCTTTGATCCAGTTGTCGTAGAACTCTTCGACCTTGACCAGCGGTGATGTCCGCTCGGCGAGCTTGCCCTTGTACCGCTCGACGACGTTCATCATCGAGGTGTTCCCGGCGCTGATCGGCTCGTAGCCGTCTGACGTCATCCCGGCGATGCGAACGTTGGTCAGCTCCCCGCCTTCAGCGACGTCAGCGTTGAGCCGGTGCCAGATCTTGGTCAGCTCCCGTTGCATGTTGGTCTTGGTGCGAGACAGCCCGTAGTTCCCGAAGACGTAGAGGGGCATGTCGCTGCCCCGGTCCATCCGGTAGAGGCCAGGAGCGACTTCGAGGAAGCTCTGCTGATAGAACTGCTCGACGGTCCCATACCTGGGGTTCCAGCCGAGAGCCGTGGCCAGGCTCTCGTCCAAGACCCCGTTGACGCTGGGCCATACCCGGTTCGACTTGGAAGGCCCGGTGCCCCAGGAGACCCCTCCGAAGCCAGGCCAGTACTCGACCCACAGGTCGGCGCTGTTCCGCTCGGGCACGATCCACCCGATCGGAAGTTCCTCACCGGCCGGTTCGACAAAGCTAACGGGGATCTCGTCGAGCCCTTCGGCGATTCGACGCTCCTCGAGTACTTCACCGACGAGACGCTGACGGGTCTTCTCGTCGATCGCCTCGTCGTCCATCTGCCGGTAGAGGTCGGTGATCCTCGCCTGGGCTGCCTTCTTCGCATCGTCGATGATCCGGGTCACCTCTTCAGGGTCGGTGAAGGAGCGACTTGCGACCGTGTCCGGCACGACGTGGTCACGCACCGTCTGGTTGGCCTGGCGGCGCTGCATCTCCAGGTTCTTGGTGCGGGCGGCGTAGTCCTCGATGACCCGCTGCTGCTGATCGGCGAGCGATGAGCTGAGGTCGTCCCACTCTCGGAGGGCAGCTTGAAGCTCGTCGTCGATCTGACGGTCGATCTGAGCCAGGTCGTTGATCTTGGCACCGTTGGCGATCAGAGCTTCGTTGGCTGCCTTCTTGTTCCGGTTGACCACCCTGGTCAGGTTCGACTTCACCTTGGTCAGTTCGGCATCGAAGCCTGCCTGCAGCTCGGTGCGAAGGACCTCGGCGATCTTGTCGGCGTCGAGCTCGGAGTAGTCGTACTTGGCCAGGAGGGTGTTGACCATCTCCCGGTAGGCCGCTGGCTCGTACATCTGTTGCACGTAGCGCAGGAGCCGGCCCATCTGATCTTGAAACTGTGGATCCACGTAAGCGGACCGGGGCACCTTGATCGAGGCGTTGCCCATCTCGATGGTCACCGACTTGACCACGCCCCCTTTGAGGAGGTGACGCACCGTTTCTTCGGGCACGTAGTCATCGCTGTTGAGGAACCGGTAGAGACGCTGGACGATGTCTGCGGCATCGACCAGCTCCCCTGAGCTGGCGAGACGACGCATGTACACGTAGCTGTTCATCACCTTGATCATGCGATCGGACAGGTAGCCGGCTTGGAGAAGGTAGGACTGCTGCAGTCGTTCCAGCGCTGCCTCGGCGGTGGACTGCTGCCAGTGTTTGGAGACTCGGGAAGGGTCGAGGTCGAAGACCGTATCGACCCCCTTGAAAGAGGGTGATCCGCCCATCAGCTTGTTGACGAGAGCGACGTACTTGCGATCGAGCTCGGTCGGATCGAAGAACTCGGCTGACGAAAGGAGCTGACCGTCCTTCTCGAACATGATCGCCCCGACACCGAGACGACGCATCTTCATGACGTCGGCAGCACCGACAGCATCGACCGGGCCCCGTCCGGTAGCTCGGGCGAATGACCCCATCAGCTGGAGGAACCCGGCCATCTCGTCGACGTCGAGCTCGATCCCGACCCGCTGGCCGATTTGCCTGGCGTACTCGGTCAGCATCTCGGATTCGGTGATCGTTTCCTCAGCGGCCTCTGCTTCCTGCAGGGCGGCTCGACGGAATCTCAGCCACTCGTCGGCGATGCTGTTGAACTCGTCACCCAGCTCGTGCCCGTAGTTCTGTAGCTCAGGTGACAACCTCAGCGGAAGGTACGGACGATCCGGGTTGGCCCGGCGCAGCTTGTAGAACTCGGCGTCGAACCGCTCGTACCGCATGGCGGTGGCCGTCGAATGGGCGACCAGCTTCTCTTTCAACCCGTTGAGAGCTTCGACCTGTTCGGCAGTCGCATTGGGCACGGCGCTCTGATCGATGTCCTGGCCGGTGCTGACCGCATAGTTCAGCACCCGGTGGATCTCAGCCTTCTCGACTGCGTCGTCGGTGATCTCCTTGACGAGCCTGTCCTGGGTGCGAACCAGCGCATCGACGGCGACATAGGTGTTGAGGTCACCGAGCCCGGCCTTGGCGAGACGGGCCGAGTTGACGGCTTCCCGCATCCCGATGTACCGGACCGCCAGGTTGCTCGAATAGGCGTCCTGTTCCATCAGGGTGTTGACGAACCGGTTCCGTTCCGTCGCCTTCTTCCGCATGTGACGCCAGCCCTGTCGCATCGAGCTGATCGTCTTGCCTTCCCGCAGGGTGTTCAGCGAGGCCCTGGACTCTGCCCTGCTGAACTTGGTCAACATGCCCTGGGTGCCCCTGGTGACACCACCGAGGCGGCGAGTCGTCGAGTCGAAGCCGGGCACGGAGAACTTGAGGCCACCGATGGTCGCCATGGCTTTGCCGTTTTGCTGGGTGTTCGGCAACGACATGACTTCATCGGTGTACGCCCGCCAGGTGGCACCCTTGGAGTGGAACCGCTTCCTGACGATGGTGTGAGCGACCTCAGTGTTGATCGAGCCGTAGATGGTCGGGCTGTCTGACCCTTCGATCAGGTTCCGCCACACTCCAGCGTCCTGGCCCATGCCGAGCTGATCAAGCTGCATCTGCTTCCACTCGTCAGGCTCGACCCCGGCCTGGATTCGCATCTCCTCGTCGAAGCGCAGGTTCATCTCGTCGGCAGACTTGAAGCCGATGATGTCGTTGACCTTCTTGTTCATCAGCTGGGTCTGCTCGTCGATCGAAAGTCTGGCGAGCTCGTCAGGGTCGATCTCCTGGCGCAGCCGGTCCTGGGTGCGCTGGATGATCTCCCTCGAGAGCGGGGAGCTGGCGAACTCGTCAGCCGAGTCGACGAGGATTCGGGCGCCCTGGCCGGCCAAGTCGTCGACAGCATGTTTGGCCGCCTGCTTGACGATGATCTCCGATGCCTCGGTCGCAGCCTTCTTGCCCATCCCGACGAGGCCGAAGCTGAAATACGTCGTCGGGTCACTGAAGATGTCGATGGCTGTGGCCCCGACTCCACGGCCGATGCGAGCCAAATCGTCCCAGGGCCCGGGCTTGCGCTCGTCGTGGTAATTGACCCCCATCGTCTCCAAGATGTCGGTGCCACCGAGCTGACCGGAGCGACCCATGACCTCACGATGACGGGTGGTGACCCGCTCGTCGTGAGCTGTCAGGACATCCCAGTAGTCCTTCGCCTCGAAGCTGTAGCGATCGCCGTTGACGAGTTGGGCGCCTGCCATGCGCACCAGCTGGGCGGGAATGTCGAGGACTTGAAGGAGTCGGTTGACACCACCCGGGTCGACAGCCCCATGCTCCGCCAATTGGCTGACCCGCTTGCCGACTTCGCTGTCCGGGTCGAGATAGCTGTTGATCTGCTGGGCCTGGCGCTGCAGATCGGTCCGGGTCTGGCTGACCGTGGTGGCATCGATGGGCTTGGAGAAGTCCAGCGGTTCAGGCTGATTGGTCTTCGGCTTCCGAAACTCGGTCCACCGTTGGAACGATCCACTCGATACGGGCATCAGCCGAAGTAATACTGGTTGACGTACTTGGCCCGGTCGCCTGCTTTCTTCGCAGCGTTGGCCGGACGCTCGAAGTAAATCGTCCAGGCCCGGGAGACGGCCTGGCCGTTGTTCGACTGCAGGTTGATGTTCCTCATGCCTCTGGCCTCTTGGATGGCGAAGTCAACCTGGGCGGTCCAGTCGTACTCGGATCGCCCGGTGCGTTTGGCGTAAGACTTCAGGCTGTTCCAACGACCGCCTCGATGCTGAAAGAGCCCGAACGATGAGGTGGACATGTGGCGGTCGCCTTCGGCTCCGGACTGGAAGCTCGACTCTGCTCTGATGTTGGCGAGGATGCCGGCAGCGGCAGCCGGGCTGACGCCATGCTCAGTCATCAGGTACTGAGCAACAACCGAAGGCTGGACGCTGCCACCGACGTTGTTCTTGGCGTGGTCACGCATCGCTGTGCCCGCACCCGCCTGGATGTTCTCCCACTCCTTGTCGAAGGTGGACTTGATCGAGTAGGCCTGGACGAAGGCTTTGGCCTCATCTGACTGGGTGGAGATGAGGCTTCCTTTCCGACGCTTCAGCTCGGCGTAGGCGTTGGCCGCCATGCTGACGTCACCGGTGATCTTGGTCAGCTCGCCCACCAGGAGGTTCTTGTAGTAGGGCTTGTCTGAGTTCACCATGTAGGCGATGTCCCGGCTCTGCAGGAGCTGGCGCAGCGCACTCGACGAAGTCTTGGAACCGCTCTGCTGGTCCATGGCGTCAGCCATGCCTGCCAGCTCTTCGACGGAGATCCCCGCCTTCGCCAGAGCATCGGTGTTGTACGACCCCCAGACGGCATGACGCCAGGTTTGGGCGTCAGCCGTCGCACGGGGATCGGTAAGCAGCTGGCTGTACTGCTCGTACATCTCGATGGCGTCGGCATCGCTCATGTTGGCGCCCTTGAAATGCGAGAACACAGCCTGCTGGAACGCTGTCTCATAGCTGGGAGCCTCATAGTCGAAGGCTCGTTCCTGGGCCGCCCGGATCGCTGCAGCCTGGGCTGCTCTCGCTCGAGCCAGATCCTCCTGCTTCTCCCTGATGGTGAAGTCGAGCTCGGCGTTGATCCGGGTCTCCGAAGCAACGGCTCCGTAGATGTCGTTGGAGTAGGCAGCCTGGGCCAGCGCCTGGGCGTACTCCGATGACTTCTCGTGGAGCATGTCGACGGCTTCGATGTCGGTGCGGAGGACATCGTCGATCACGTTGTGGAACTCACGGACCGACTCGTACATGCCTTCGGCGACTGCCGGCCCCATGTTCACGTCGATGCGCTTCAACGTGTCAGCGACTTCAGCCTCAGCCTCGTCGTAGACCTTGTCGACGACCTCACGGAGCCGGTCGTCGCCCATGTCCTCGGCCGGGCCGACCCCGGCACCGATCTCGTCACGCTGCTCGTAGTAGTCGTCGAAGATCCCGGGCATCTTGCCTTTCGAGATCCCCAGGTCGGAGATGTCATCGGCCAACCCGCTGATCGTCGGCGAGTACTGGGCTCGGATCGCTGCCTCCTCCCGGGCGATCTCAGCGAGGTACGAGTTGTACTGATGAGCCCACGACCCGGCGAAGACGTCGGCACCGGTCTGAACGACACCTCGAGCGAAGCCAGCCTGCCCGACAGCCTGTTGCTCTTTCAGTCGCTCATGCGCCTGGTTGATCAGACCGAGGTTCCGCTCCTGCTCCGGCGAGGAGTAGATCATCTCCTTGCCGACGTCGAGAGGGCCCCAACCTGTGGGCCGATCGGTGCGGAACACCGGGCTGGTCAGGTTCGGCTGGGGGTTGTAACCACCGCCGAAGCCACCGGCAACGGGAGGCTGATAGGTGCCTCCGATGCCCGAGGCCGGTCGGACAGGTGGCTGGTAGGTGCCACCGAAGCCATTGCTCGACAGGGCCGATGTCCCTGTGTTCTTGAAGAAGCTGACCATCTAGGCCGCCAACGATGTACCAGCAACCCCTGTGCCGATGAGCGCCAGCAAGGTCTGAAGGTCGAGCTGACCTGCAGCCGACTGAGTCTCGGCCTGAGTCTCGGCTGTCTCCTTCTGCTGACCCAAGAGCTTCATCGCTGAGGCGATCCGACGAGCACGACTGCCTTCAGCACCGACAGTGTCCTGGGTGCCGAACTCGCCAGTCACCTGAGCCTGAGCGTCAGCGGCCTCCTTGACCACCCGGGAGTCGTTCTGCTCGTAGATGCTCGATCGGGCGATCCCCCGGCGCACGGCATCCTCGATGGCAGCCCGGCGAGCGTCCTTCTTCTGATCGGCGATCCCCTGGGTCTGCAGCCGATATTGGTTCCCCACGCCAACCATGTCGGCAGCGAGCTGGGCGTACTCGGCTCCATACTGAGCGGCGATCGCAGCGAGAGCATCGTTGAGAGCCTTCGTCCGAGCATCGGTGACAGACTTGTCACCGGAGTTGGCGCCCCCCGAACCCGAGCCACCGCCCGATGTTCCCCCTCCGCCACCACCGCCGCCGCTACCTCCGCCTCCCCCGTATGACCCGCCTCCACCGCCGCCCCCGTAGTCATCCCCACCGAAAGAGCCGCTTGCGCCTACCCCAGTGAACTTGCCCCCATAGTTGCCGCCAATCCCTCCGGGTTGGCCGGCACCCGTATTGACCTCGATGAGACGGGCACGCTGCGCCTGCTGTGCCCGCTGGTCAGCCTCACGCTTGGCCTTCGCCTGGGCGAGAGCCTTGGCCTGAGCTGCAGCCGACTGCTTGCGAAGACGGAGCTCTCGATCGGCTTTGGCCTTGGCCGCTGCCTTCTGATCGGCGTAGTACTTGGCCATCGAGCTGGCTCGTGAGGTCGCAGCCGTGGCATATGGCGAGTTGTAGGTACCGGTCGTCCTGCTCCCGGCGTAGCTGGGAGGCTTGTAACCGCCGTATCCGGCCATGTGGCCCTCCTAGACCAGATTGGTGATGAGTTGCAATGCGCTGAGGAGGTCCGGTTCGGCTTGTTCCTCGGTTCTTCCGAGAGGCGAGAGATTGGGTGCAGCCACTTGCTGTGGTGCCACCAGCCCGATTGCTTCGGCGAGAGGGTTGGGAGCTGGACCACGTCGGGTCTGCCCATACTCGTCAGTCCCGCTGAACCCGAGGCCGGCGAGGAAGTTCATGATCTCATCGAAGATCGACTGGTCGTACCCCTTGAAGGGGGGAGTCCAGTCGGTAGGTGAAACAGGCTCAGGAGGGACAAATGAGCCTCCCCGATCGGCTTCCGTCCAGGGGTTCGCTGGCGCTGGAGTCTTCGTCTGCGACCAAGGATTCGTCGGGCTTACCGGCTTGGGCTCAGTCCAGGGATTGGTGACACTCGGCGTTTTGGCCTGTGACCAAGGCGTCTGAAAGCCAGCATCGACGATGCCCGGCTTCGGCCCTCCGGGTGTGAACCAGTCACGAGGGGGCGTGGCACCTGACCATGTTCCAGTTGATGGTGCTGGCTTCACACCGCCCGGTCGAGGCGAGATCTGTTGGATCGCCTGTTCGAGAGTGACCGGCCTCTGACGTTCTACTTCATCATCGAGAAGCGACTGCAGGGTTGCCATGCTCGGGAGACTAGACGTAGTCACAGGTGATCGACAGCAGCGGACGCACTCCGGAGCTGTCCACGGTCCCGTAGAAGACACCTCGATAGTCGACCTTGGCTGCCTCGCTGGTGCCACCGTTGTAGGCGATCAAGGTCTTCTCACCACCGACGATCATGCTGGCGCCGACTGCATCGGGGAACGTCAGAGTCTGAGTGACCCCGACATCGGCCCGGACTCCGATCTCCTGGTTCTCGAAACTGCCCAACGAAGGAAGGGTGGTCGGTGCCGATGCCCCCGGATCGTTGCCCGACGTGTAGATGCTGGGGATGACACCTGATCCTGAGTAGGCAGCCCTGGTGGTGAGTCGAAGGGTCATCAGGCTGCAGACGGTTCGACCGCCTGCAGCCGCCACGATCGCAGCCGAGTCGAAACGCATCACTCCGTAGACCCGTTGCATCCCTGACGGGTGGCCAACCAGGTCCCAGTCGCCTTGATAGAGCGAGGCATCGAGAGGGGTCATCGTGTACTGAGCCCGCTGCAGATGGTCTTCACCGAAGGTGCAGCACCAGGTGGGGTTGACCGTGATCGTGATCGGGTCAGAGAGTGTCCAGATCTGAGTCCAGGCGCTGCCGTTCCAGGCGTAGACCTTCTGGATGTCAGTCGCCCAGTTGGAGCCGTTCCACCCGTAGATCCGCTTGGGGTTGGTGGTCCAGTTCGACCCGTTCCAAGCGAGGATGTCGTTGGCCATCTAGGTCTGGAACCAGAGGTCGCCTGTCTCCCGGCCGGTAGCGGAGGGAGTACCCGACTGGATGATGATGTTCCTGATCCGATAGGCAGCGAACGAGTTGGCCACGGTGTTGGTCGGTGTCGTCGACGAGATGTAGGCGTGAGTGTGGTTACCGAGAGCAACGGTTGAACTTGAGGTCCCGGTGGGAATCCTCCCGATCGCAAAGACACCGCTGGTGATGTCCCCGGCTTCATGGTCATGGGTATCAGGTGGAAACACGCTGGGCTTGCCGGTGATGTCATCCCAGTCGGTTGGCAGCTCTGCGACCAGAGTGTCCACGTAGAGCTTGGTGGCTGCGTGCAGGTCGAGGCTGGGCTCCCCTGACAGAACGAGAAGCCCGGTCATCGTCCCGCCAGCGAGGGGGACGTAACCGGCCACGGTGTCATAGAGGTCATCGATGTCGACGGCGGTGAGGGCGTTGACCCACTCGGTGTTCTCGGGATGCTCCCGGGCCAAGGTCGTCTCCTGGCCACGAGTCACGGTGACACTGGTGGCTGAGGATGCGTGGTCGGTGATCCAAGCGATCTCGGGGGCACCGAAGATCGCTTCGGGGTCGAGGGTGATCGCCATGATGTCTGGCGATGAGATGACCGGCAACGACGAGAACGACGGCGAGTTGATCGTTGTCGCTCCCGAAGACAGAGGATCGTCAGTGACCTGACCGACCTCGAAGTTGGCTCTAAGCCTCGTCACCGTCCACGCCTTCCAAAGTGTCGGGCACCGTCTCGTCCATCATCGACCGTTGAGTGGCGATGCCTTGGGCAGTCAGGTCGACCAGCTCGAGCTCCTTGTTCAAGAGCCGAACCTTCAGGGCCTCCATGGTGTTGGACATGGCGAAGATCTGCTGGTGCAGATTCTGGATCTCTCGATCCTTCTGGTTCACGACCTCTTTCAGATCCGTCACAGCACTCCTTTCTGCGAGGCAGCTCGCAAAGCCCACATCCAGCGGATCACCGCCAACTGTTTCGGTGTCACCTTCGCTTGTGGCTGACAACGGTCGAGCCGATGTCTCCGGTGTGCGACCAGCACCCCTAGGCGGGGCGGCAGGGAGGCCAGCCTGTGACCCAGGGGCACCAGTCGCATTGTCAAGCTACTGAGCCAAACGTCTCGCAGCTAGCAGCGTCAGGCCACCCAGCCCCAACAAAGCGACGCTGGCCCAAGGGAGCATGTCACCGAGGCCGGTGAACGGCAGCTCGTCGATCGGAGCAGTCGTGGTCGTGGTCGCCAAGGTGGTGGTCGTGTCACCGGGCACCGTGGTCAAGACGGTTGCGCTCAAGCATTCGGGGCCGACGAAAGCACCGGTGTTCAGGTTCACCGCCAGGATCAACAGGAGCTGGCCAGGAGTCATCACGCCTTTGGTGACGAGGTCCTGCACCGTCTCGTATGGCCGGTTGGCGATGATCTCCAAAGCGAGGCTTGCATTGACCCCGGTGAGCTGCATCAGGTCCGCTTGGGTGGCGTTGTTGCAGTCGACACAGATCGGGTTCACTTCGACCAGGGTGGTGGTCGAAGACCCCTCACCCAACGTCGTAGTCGTACCTTCGCCCAACGTTGTCGTTGTCCCCTCGAGGGTCGTGGTCGTGGTCGTCGAGTCGACGATGCACTCACCGAGATAGTCCTGTTCATGGCCAGCCTGGGTTGTCCCGTCTTCGTTGAAATGCCCGGCCTGGCCGAACGTCGCCTCGAAGGGCAGAGTCAGCGTCACGAACTGAGTGGTGTCGTCCTGGCCGGCGGCATGACAGAACGTGAACGTCTCTTGTGACGTGGCGAACACCGGGAGCATGAGCCCGATCAGTACGAGAACCGATCCGAGGACAGTGAGTACCCGCTTCATGGTGCGGCCGGCCCGGTGACACCCTCGTCATGACGATGAGGATGGACGGTGGCGCTGGCTGGCAGCTTGGCATGGTTGGCGATCGCCGTGTTGAGCTGAGTCGTGGTCACCCCACCTGTGCTGGTGGCCTTGGCCGCCTTGCACATGGTGGTGAAAGCGTGCTCCGAGTTGGCACCCCACACCCCGTCAACCTTCAGCACCAGCCCATCGGCACCCTTGAACCCGGCAGCATTGAGTGACCGTTGATCGGCCATGTTTCGTTCCACTTCATCGTCTCCTGTCGGCGGTGGCCCGCCCTTGATTCCGGTTCTCAGGTCAGCTGGCGAGCAGTCGATCTGAAAGTGCATCGGGTCGGCCTTGGAACATGGGCTCCAATTGCCTCCCCAGGTGAAGACCTGCTTGCCGTTGTTGGTGCGGAGCGCCAGGACCTCGTCACGCATCGCCTTCGGGATGTTGGTCGTGCAGGTCCTGTACGGGTTCTTCGACGGATTGACGTCATAGGCAATCCCGTAGGAGTGCAACGAGTAGAGGTCGGTGCCAGCGATCTTGCGAATTACCCAGGTTCCCCCGGCGCTTTCGAGGAACAAGTAATTGTGCTTCTTCTGGATCGAGGCGAGCAGACTGAACGCAGGGCCAGCGACGTCAGCGACCAGCAGGTTCCAGACCCGGCCATTGCCCGGGAAGGGGACGGTCACCGACTTGTTCTTACGAGCCGTCTCGCCGAGATAGTCCTTCCACAGTCGGCGTAGCTCAGTGGTTGTGGTCATCACGCCCCGCCATGAACATGAGAGCAGCGGCGAAGTAACCCAAGAACCCTCCGAGGAACAAGCCCACTACGAACCCGACTGCCCAGGAACTCACAGAGCCTGAATCAGCCAAACGACCACGGCAATGATGCCGAGCACCACCAGGACGGTGATGAGGATGTTGTTGTTCACGAGGAACCTCCATTCCTATGTTTCGTGATGGCTGTGATTGCCTTGCCTCCCCCGGCTGACGCCCCGATCAAGATGATGGCCGCTTTCCAGACTCCCTGAGTCTCGCCTTGGGTGATCCAGGCGACGATTCGAATGCCTGCGGCGATGACCACAGCGATCACCACGAAGACCAGGGTCCACCACAAGGCTTCCTTCAGGCCTTCGCTCATGCGGGCAGGCTACCTTCCAGTTCTTTGATCCTGTCGGTGAGCCGATTCACCTTGGCAGCGAGGATGGCCATGACAGCAGGTGCGTCATAGTTCTCGATCTCCCCATCCTCCCCGTATTGGCCAAGGATGGGGTCTTGATCGGCTAGCCAGTCGGCAATGAATCCGTAGAACCATTTCTTGTCATCTCTGCGATAGAACTTCTGCGGCTTCAGCTCGATGTCGGCCAGGAAATCGGCATCGTGGAGTTTCATCTTGTACTTCAAGGCTGAAGTGAACCGGGCTAGAACCCTGACACCGCTCGTGCTGACGTTGACGTTCGCCGCTGTGCCAGTTGTGACTGCAGAGATGCCAGGGCCGTTAACCGTTCCACTAGCAAGGCCGAACATGGCGTTGTTGCCTGCCGTCAAGTAGATGCCATCGGCTTCATTGGAGTAAATCCCTGTGTCCTCGTCTCCCCGGAACGTGTAGATAGGAAGCGCAACTGACCCGGTGCCTTCCTTGAGCAACCAGCCTCGAGTACCAGTCGGGCTGTAGACACGACTGGTTCCCGAGGCATCGTCGATTGTGAGAGCCAGGGCACCAGCAGCAACGATGCCGAGAGCGTTGGTTCCCACTCGATAGAAGCCAAGATCCGAGTCGTCTTGGAATCTGATCGACAACACTGATACCGATCCGTCGTTGACCTGGATCCGGTCAACGCCGAAGAGGACATGGTCGAGAAGACTCAAGTTCTGGTTGGCATCGAAGAAAGCAGCAGCGACACCAGCTGTGGCGAATGCCAGGTTGTTGACGTTGGACCGATACATCCCGGTGTCTGGTTCAGAAGCAAAGCTGTAACTCGGCAAAGCGGCGCTGCCATCAGCGAAGTAGCCGAGAGCATTTTGGAGCTGATTGCCATCGAGGTCGATGTCTCCAGCCATGATCCCGCCAGCGAGCGGCAGGTACCCAGCGAGCTCGGCGTCAGTGGCGTAACCAGGGATGACAGCGTTCTGGATCTCGTGGCCATCCATGTCGATGTCCCCGACCATGACTCCACCGGCGAGGGGCAAGAACAGCGAGCCGCTGCCCGGATCGATCGGCTGAGGCGTGAACGCAGCACCGTCGAAGACCAGACCCTCACCGGCTGCGGCCCCTCGAGGATCGACGGCGACGCCACCGATGGTTGTGGGTGCCTTCAGTTGCGCCATTACAGCTCTCCCAGGTCGAAGGTGTGCAGCTTGCCGTCGTCAGTGAGACGCATCTTCGTCGTCGACTCGACCCCTAGGTCCTCATCCTCGATGAACTCCACCGAGTAGACGACGTCGTCGACAAACCGAACTCCGGTGACGGGGATAGTCAGCGCACCCTGGGCGACACCGCTGGTCCCGTAGGCGATCGTGCCCAACGGGTAGACGTGAGGAAGCTCCGGGTCCTCGAGCTCACGGAACTCAGCCGCCTGCAGTTGAGGTGATCCCGGTAGCGACTGGATCCCGTAGCCGATCCTGCCGTACATGGCCGTGCCGTAGGGCTGGCCGACCCCGACCTGGAGGCCGGCGAAGGGGACGAGCCGGATCATCCGATCCAGTTGAAATCGAGCGACGAGAGAGCCGGGTTGTAAGCGATCTCCCACTTGTCGAGATCGGACGACGTCTCGTAGATGGTGATCTCATCAGGGTGTCGCTGATGTGGGCCCCCACCGCCACCGCCACCGCCCATCAGGGAGACCCAGCCATCCGATGTCCACACGGAAACGTCTTCGACGACCCCGGTGTCCTCGATCCAGATGTCACCAACGTCAGGATCGACGGGAGGCGAACTGCCCTGGCTGGCCACCAGGTACTGCTCGTGGACGTGGCTGTCGCCCGGGTGGATGTGAGCGATCTCGGCATAGACGCTGTCGTGGTTGTGACTGGGATCGTCTGGGTCGTCAGACAAGCTCAGCGAGTTGAGGAAGGCTTCGAGGGCAGTTTCCTTGGTCCGCAGGCTTGCAACGTCGTTGTTGCCTTTCAGCGGGTAGATGAAACGCTTGATGCTCACGGTGTTGCAGAGGCTATCGCCGTGTGCTCCCCGAGCCGGTCACGGTTGACCGTGAACAGCAGCTCGATGAGGTTCAGCTGGAACTCCTCCTCGGAGTCGTTGACGTACTCGAGCTGGAAGGTGTCGGCCCGGTTGGGCCACCCGTCGAGGGCGATCACCACGGCAACCTCGTTGGCCGAGTTGATGTCATGCGTCTCGAAGGTTCGGGTCATGATCGTGTCGTCGCTGTACTCCTGACGGAGAAGCACGTCGACCTCTGAGCCGCTTGCCTTGAAGTTGGTTTCGACTCTCCTCAGCCGGCTCTGCCCGCCCAGGCCGGCCGGCTGCAGCCACGGTGTCTTGAAGTGAAACGAGATCGGTGCGGCATCGTCGAGGTAGGTGCCGTACTCCCAAACGCCGACGTTCCCTCGGGGACTGGCAATCAGCTCCCGGTTGGCATGGTTGATCGAATCCCAGGCTCCGTAGTCCCATTCTGTCCAGCTGTTGGAGAGCGTCGAGTAGACGAAGGTGCGCTGGTTGACCGATGAGCCTTCCCAGGGCACCGACAAGATGTAGAGGTCTCGGCGCACATGGGCGTTGGCGATGTAGGCGTGGTCGTAGGTCATCCCGTTCAGCAAGTACTGATTGATCTTCTCCGAGATCAGGGTGAACGTGGCTCCGTCCCAGGCCCAAACCCCGGTGTCTCGATCGAGAAAGACCAGTAGGCCTCGCACCTGTTTGATGGTGCGTGGGCTGAAGGTTCCTCTGAGGGAGTCGAGTCGGTACCGGGCAAAGTCGGAACGGACTTTGCCGGTGAAGAGGTGGATGGTGTGATCCTTGAACACCAGCAGGTCGTCACCAGATGGGGCGATCCCACGGATCTCTTCACCGTCGTCGGGGTCGAACTCGAAGATCGCCGGCTCGGTGGTGAAGTCCTCCGGGGCGAGCTCGAGGGACACCTGCAGCTGTGATGGCGCACCGACGATGTTGGCTGCGAACAACTGCTCGAACCGCCAGGTGAGGAACTGGGCCTTGGGCACAGCGGCCACGTCTGACCAGGTGGTGCCGTTCCACTTCATCGTCGTGTGACCTCGACGAGAGCTGAGGTAGAGGAAGCCGTTGGCGACTGCCCAACCGATCGGGTGTCTCGTCGACGAGCCGCCAGCGCCCACGTCCTTGGCTGAGTCGGTGAAGGTGTCGCCGGTGTCCTGCACGTAGAACACGTCACCGCTTTCGTCGATGGCCACCAGCCAGACCCGGGCGCTGGCATCTCGCCAGCTGACCATATGAGTGACCTGTTGGGCCAGGTTGTCGTCGTAGCGCTCATAGCCCTGACGCTTGAAGACCTCGCCACGGATGCCGAGCAACCCGTTCAGGATCTCCGGTGACTCGGTCTGTTCGAGACGGGTGACGTCAGCATCCTTGTTCAGCCCTCCGGCGAAGCCGTCGAGACGTACTGCCCGTACTGGAGAGACAGCAGGCATCAGACCCCGTCGAGGAAGGGCATGTGCTGGCGCCGGCGACGGCTGGCGAGCTGGCCGTGGATCTTCGGTCGATCGGGGTTGGAGCTGTTGTCGAAGAAGATCAGCTCACCGAGGCCCGCTTCGTAGCGGCCCCGGTAGGCGTCTGACTTCTCCATGTCCTCCTGCCGTTCCCACACCCGGTGACAGGCCCAATCGGTGATGACCGAATCGAACTCGTCGGGCATGGGCTCGGGCTCGTCGGTGTCGTCGGGACCGAAGACCGGCTTCTGATAGAAGCTGACGTGAACGTCGGTGGTTCCGTCGAAGGCGGGATGGAAGATCAGCAGGTTGCCTTCCTGCAGGTAGACCCGAGGCTGGTTGAACATGCGGCCTCGGATCGCAAAGTTGAGCATGGATCGTGTGGTGAAGTCGAGGGAGAACGACGAGCCATCTTCGATCACGTCGTAGATCTTGAGCACCGGGAGCGAGAACGTGGTGATGTCGACCGTCTCGGTCGGCTGGATCGTCTCGAGGGCTGCGTGCAGCCAGGTCCAATCCCGGCGTAGGACGATCCGCTGGGTGGCCTCGTTGAGAAAGACGTCGATGGTGGCATCGGCGAGCTCGTGAGCGGCAACGAGGGTCATGTCCCTGACGTAGTCACGCATCTCCAGACGGTTCATGAGCGTGGCCCGTTGTAGCGAAGGTGCCCAAGGCAGACGGTCGAGCCGGGGTTCACCTTGTTGGTGCAGACCTTCCCGTCTTTCCGTGTCACCCCGCACTTACCGTAGGAGTACGGGAGTTGACCGGGAGGGGCCGGGGCTACCCGGGCGCCACTTGCAACAGCTTCCGGCGTCTGGATCACCTGGCGAGCGTTCGAGTTTCCGGTGGCGGCGTTGGAGTGAACAGGCATCGACGCATCCTATCTGGGCGACCCCCTCTCCCTCCGAAAAGGGAGAGGGTCGGTTGCCCTGTGGTTAGGCCGTGACAGCCGCCTTGACGACAGCCTGACGAGCCGGGAAGTTCGTGGTGAGGTTCCCGTAGCAAAGGATGTTCTTGTAGAAGGCATCCTGGTTCGTCGGCTGCAGCATGTCGCTCGGCTTGAACCAAGTCTCAGCCAGCTTGCGCAGGGTGAGGTACTTGGTGTTCAAGAACCAGAGCGGATCTGCATGTGGCGACTGCTCGGCCGCCCGATCGAAAGCGATCGGGATGCCCTTGAACAGAAGGTTCTGGAACCCTCCGTCAGCCATCGCCATGTCGGTGTAGCGGGCCTGGTCGACCAACTGCTCTTCGTAGACCTCGAAGACCTTCTGGGTGGTGAGCCCATTAGTCGGGTGGTCGTTCCCCTCAGACGCCGTGTTGTACGCCGTCCGCATGTCTGCGACCAGCGTGGCGTCGGTGCCTGAGCCTGCGAACACGGTCGCATCCCAGTACTCCGAGCCGGCGGCGTTGGAGTCGATCCCACCGAGGACCCGGTTCTCTTCCACGATGACGTCGAGGCCAAGGAAGTCCTTGCCTCCGTTGCCCGTTCCATCGAGGTAGAGCATCAGGTTGATCGCTTCCGACATGGAGAGCTTGAGCTGATCCAACCGGGCCTGAGCCAAGTTGATGATCGCCTGCTCTCCGCTGTTCATCGCCAGCTCGATGCCGGAGATATGGAAGAGCCCGTAGAACTGTCTCCACGGGAACTCAGCGGCCGACAGACCCGTGTTCGGGTCGGTCGTGAAGACGTCGTAGTCCGCATAGGACCCGACGTTGGGGGCAGGGTCGTACAGGATCGGCTCGACGATCGAGATGCCACCGGGGGCATTCTTCACCTGGTTGGCGTTGCTCAGAATCCAGAGCAAGACCTTCGAGGTGAAGATCTGCTGCTGGAAGCTGGGCATCAGCTTCTCAAGCGTTGTCGAGAGGAGTCCTGTGGTGCCCCAATTCGCATTGGGCATTGGTTGTCTCCGTAACGGTTAGCGGCCTGCCTCCGCTTTGGCTTGCGCCCACGCTTCCTCAACCGTCACCGGGACGGCAGCGGCTGGATCGCTGGTAGCGCCCAGCCCGCCTCTGGAATTCGGCCGAGAGGTGGCAGACCTGGCTAGTTCTTCCGTGGTCCTTTGCCTGCCACGTGACTCGTTGAGACGGTGGGTGAACAGAAGATCGAGGTCGTAGACGTTCCTTCGCTGCGCATCGGCAAGGAGCTCGAAACGCAGGGCCTGGGGGATCTTGACCTGATGTTTCTCTTCGAGTGCTGCGAACTCTGAATCGATCAGGGCCTCGGCCTCGAGGACTTGGGCCCTCTGGATCCGGGGGTCTGATGCCAGACGCTCGTTCAACCGCTGCTCTAGCTCAGCCTCAAGTTGTTCCTGCGTGTACCGCTCGGGAATCCTGATGTCCTCGACGGGTGAAGCGTCAGAGTCCCACCACCCGAATTGGGCGCCGAGAGCCTTGGAGAACTCTTCCGGGTTCTCGTTGAAGGCCTCGTAGAACTTCTCTGCTGCTTCGAGCCGCCGGCGCTGGTCCGCTAGCTCTTGAGTCTTCTTGGTGTAGTCAGACTGGCGGAGTCCGCCGTTCCTGAGCTCGCCAAGAGTGGTCGGCTCTCCGTTGACTTCGACCGTCTGCTGCCAGAAGGCTGCAGACTCGGGGTCGACCTCATCGGCTTGCGGCTGCTCGACAAGCGAGTCCACCAGCTCTTGAGTCACCGGATCGGGTACCGGGTGATCTACCTCGGGGGAGGGTGCGCCTTCAGCCGTCGGTTGCTCGGGTACTCCCACCACCTCTAGGGCGGCTGCACCATTCTGCATCTCGATCTTGGCTGCGGCGAACGCCTCTTCGACCGTTGAGATTCCAGTGTCCATTGATGAATGAACCTTTCTGCAGCTCGCATGTGCGGGCTACAGGCGGTGACGCTAGTACGGGACTGCGTTGCTCGGAGTGTTCGGCGTGGCCGGGGCGATCTCGCCCGTCTCGAGCATCCCGGTGTTCTGGATCATCTGCATGTCCTCGGGAGCGGGCTGACCGGGCGGTGCCATCGGTGGCGCCGGGGGTGCGCCCCCTCCCATCAGCATCGACATGAGATCGCCACCAGGTGCGCCCATGCCCGGGGGAGCGCCCATCTGTGGAGCGCCACCCATGGGGGAGAGGATGGAGTCGATGTCGATGATGTCGGTCGATTCCAGCCAGATTCGGAGTACCCGGCCCATATCGATAGGCACGCCCATCTGCTGCAGAGTGGGAGCGACTTTCATGAGCTCGAAGAACATTGAGCGGTACGTCTCCTCTTTCAGCTTGGGGTCCCGGTACTCGGTCGAGCCGACTTCGACGAGAACCTCGTAATCGCCGACGAACATCTGAGCTGTCGGCTTGGTGATCACCTCGTTGGGGAGCTGCTGGCTCGAGATCTCGGCAGCGCCTTGCATGTCACCGTTCTCGATCGCCTTGTTGACCTGGCTCCCTTGGGCGGCTCTGGCGAGGCGCTGGGCCTCGTCGCCGCCGATGAACATGGCCCACTCGTCGGGGTCTGTCTCGGGGAAGACTTCCCGGGCGATGCCCAACAGGATCGCTCCCAACCGGCGTGATGCCTCTTCGATCGCCGTCAGCTTGGAACCGAGCTTGACGTTGGAGCTGGCATCCATGATCGATGCCTCGGTCGCCGTCCTGGTGATGTCGGGGGCTACCCCTCGCTGGTATTCGGTGATCCCGGTGATCTCCCGAATGTCATCCTTGATCTCTCGGGTCGAGCCGTAGTTGTCGGAGCTGATCGGCTGCTGTTGATAAGCCTGGACGACATTCTGCAGAGGCTCCTGAGTGTCGATCTCGACGAACTCATTGACGATCGGCGACTGCAGGGCGTCCTGAGCGTTGGCGTCGAGGGTGCCCTTGCGCACGAAGGTCTTGGCCACGTTGCGCCGGCGATGAGTCATCAACTCGGAGCGAGTGAAGTTCAACTCGTCCTGTAGGCCGCTGATCTGTTCGAGATCTCCGATGTGCCAGGGGCTGTCACCCAGGTCGTAGTTGGGGAGCTGGACGATCGGCAAGGACATGTCCTCGATGATCTGCCAGGGGACGACACCGCCGACTGGCCTGGTCTGGTTGGCAACCGGATAGCAGACCATCGTGCCCATGGTGATGTCGTAGAACTCGATGAGCTGGACCCAGCGTTGGCCTTCCACCAGGCCGACGTTGTTGCGGCCGACAGCGGTGTGCTCATCGTCGGTGGAGCGATCGTCGGTGAACTCCCAGTCCTTCGGGATGGTGAACCGATTGTCCAGGGTGGCCTCGTCCTCGGTCATCCAGACCCGGTGGGCGACCCAGCGGGCAGAGGTGAGGCCGTCCGAGTAGGGGTCGATCCAGATGTCCCAGGGGGAAACCCGATCGACGTGGAGCTCGGCCACGTTCGACTCTTCATCGAGGCCGGTGTGTCGGGCCACCAGCTCGTAGGTGCCCTTCAAGAATCCGTCTCCGTACTTCAGGTACTCGAAGGCGGCGCCTCGCAGCGCCTCCTGAGCACCAACGGGAGGGTGACGCCAGATGCGGTTGAGGAACACTTCCTGCAGGGCGGCATTGAGCCGGGTGGCGTCGGAGCTGAACGGCTCCAGGTAGAAGTGCGGTTCCTGGTCGGTGATGTAGGGCTTGATCGTCTGGATCGTGCCGAAGCTCATGTTGACCACGGTGAGCGTGGCGGTCGGGTCCTCGAGGGCTTCGGCCGACCAATGAGCGCCCTTGTACTGCTTGTCAACGAGATGCCAGATTTCCTCACGCACCGTTTGGCGGTGAGTCTTGCCCTGCTCCAAGAGCTTGCCCGCCTTCTCGACGAGGTCGGCGTCCGAAGCTACGGGATCACGTGGATACCCGGTGACCTTTGGCATCTAGGGGACGAGGTCTAGGAGCTCGGTCTTGGTTGCGGACGAGTCGTAGGCGATGCCCTCATGGTCGAGGTAGGCGGCTATCTCCGCTTTCGTGTTCGCCGAGGTCGGTACGGACGGGCCACTACCGACATGGCTGTCCACCGCTTCGTCGGTGGCACCTTGGTCGCCTTCTTCGATCGGTGACCCGATGAGCTCGTTGAGCTTGGCGACATCAGAAGAGACGCCTTTCATGCGACGTCACCACGGTCCCTGGCCTCGTTGACGAACCCGGGGTTGACACCGAAGGGATGCTGGGTGTGGATGACTGCAGCACCGGCGCCGAGGCTGCCATCGTCGGGATCGACGTAGGTGGCGTCGTCGACGGTGACTGCTACCCCGGCGATGCCGAGCATCGGCCTGGTGGTGATCCCTCCGGTCACGCCGTCACAGCCGAGACGACCGTTGACGGTGACACCGGTGACGGTGCCGATGGCGGTGATGATGTCACCGGCCTTGTCTGCGACGCCCTCGAGGACGGCTACAGATGGGTGAGCGGCCATGATCAGACTCCTTCAGGGGTGAGGCCGTTGCCGGTCTTGTTGACCGGATAGGGCAGGGTGTCCTTGACGTTGGAACGAAGGCCCGGAGTCTCGAAGTCGCCGCTGGGCCCCGATCCGACCGACTCTGTCGGTGGCTGGATGGAGCGAGCTTCGCTATGTCCGGTACCAGTCCGTTCGGGGGTCGGCGTACTCATGGGTGACGGCTTCGGTGAATCCTTGGCTGCCACCATCTTGGGGTCCGGGTGCGGACTCATCGATTCTCCTCATCTCGAACGTCCTGCGGGTGCGTGAGGCGTGTCCGCTGTTGGGCGCCAAGGCTACACCACGCTGTCGAGACGGCTTCGCCAGCGCTCCGAATACGTCGGCGAAGGTCGGGGGCCCCGGAGTCGGGTCGACGAAGATCGGCGGGTACATCGGTGAGTCCTCGATTCCCTGCTGGCAGATGAAGTCGGCGTTCAACAGGTCGTCGTGGTTCTCGTTGGAGGCACCGAAGCGGCCTCTCTTGTCGACGACATAGGTGGACGCTTCGACTGCCATCAGGTGGTCGTGGAGGATGATGCGCTCCTCTTCGAGAGCCTTGACCCAATCGTGGATCATCGTCGGCTTGGTGAGGGTGGTGGTCAGCCAGCCGTAGCGGGGTGTCCGATCGGAGAGTTGGATCGCTGCAATGTCCATCTGCCGGTAGAGACGGGGATACCCGTTCTGGCGGAGATGCTCCAGCGGGACCAAGCCGCTTGCGTTCCGCTCGACGATGATCAGGGCGGTGTGATACCAGTAGCCGAGCTCTTCGAGCAGCGGCCCCACATAGTGAACGGCGAGCCGGGATCGCATGGTTGCGACCCGCTCACCGGTGTAGGCGTCGGCGACGGAGATGGCGGTGTAGTCGCCGTGCTCCAGGCCCTCGGCGGTGTCACAGCCGATCACGTATGAAGGGTTGCGGTGCAGGGTCCCGTCGAGGTTGCGCTCGATCCGGGGCACCTCCCACACTTTGACCTCGTAGAACGGCTCGGCATCGGGTGGAGTGACCGCCCGGCGCAGGCCCTCCCTCGACCCGTTCAACAGGGTGACGTCGAGCTTGAACGCTGGTGGCGTGAACCGTGCTTTCTCTTCGATCATGTCGATCGGGAGCGCTGTGCGACCCGATCGGAGGAACGCTTCGGTGGCGTTCCGGGGATGCTCCTGGGCGAGTATGTGCGGTGTCTTGCGGTGCTTTCGCTCCTGAGCCTCGTACCATTTCTCTGTGCGACCCGGCACGACAGACCAGGGATAAAACGACGAGACCCATGCCGAATTGTCTTCGAGTGAGTCGAGGTACGTGCGATGGAACAAGTCACCCATGCCGTTGGCCGTGGAAAACATGAACAGCGGCCCGTAACAGAGTGGGTCGAGCGCTGCGAGGACTGCGGCGGCATCCTCCATGAAAGCGGCCTCGTCGAAGATGACGCCGAAGACCGCCTTGGAACGTGCGCTGTGTGCGGTGGACGGTATCGACAGTATCGAGCTGCCGTTGTCGAAGCCGAACTCCTCCTTAGTGTCTACTGCCACGTTTGGGCCACGGGTCCGAACCCACTGGGGCAGACGGGAGTAGAACTGACTGACCTTGGTGGCCAGTGTCCCCTTTGCCTCCTCGAGACCCTGCGAGACGAGGATCCAGGGATGGTTCTTGTTGAACATCATGTCGTGGACACTGAGTGCGCATGTGATGGTGGTGAACCCGACCTGACGAGATTTCAGGTCGACATGGCGCTCGCCCAGGTCTGACAGGTCGAGGTTCGGGTCGGAGTAGTCGAGACCGGCAGCGAAGTCGATCGACTTTCGGATCGCCCCGTACTTGGCCTGGACGATCTCCCGTTGGTGCGGCCAGAGGGTGAATGGCGACCAGCCCCGGCCCACCTGGAGAACCTCGCCCCAGCTCTCGATGAACATCTCGGGGTCACGACCGGCCCGACGCCACTGATGCTCTCGGACCAGTTCGAGGCGAGAGTGACGTCGGGGACGGTCCACCGGATCAGCCTAGGACGTCACTCGTGAGCGACGTAGCTGTTCTCCACTCCCTGAGCGACCCGTACCCGGGTGCGCCAGTCCAGCCATTGCAGGGCCTCTTCCAGCTTGGTGATCGCCAGGCTGTTCTCCCGGCACCTAGTGTTGGGGTTCGAGTTGAAGAACAAGATCCGCTGGCGGGCAGCCTCGATCACGTCCTCGACGAACGCACCGTTCTGGCCTTCGTCACCGACGATGCCGTCCTGCCAGTTGATAACCAGCACCAGCTGGTCACCGGCGACGGACATCGTGGTCTTGCCTCCGGTCGGCCAGCCTTCGGCGTTGGTGGTGAACTCGGATCGAACGAGCTCTTCGGACCGTCTGATACCCATGGCATTCCTCCTGTGTCTAGAGATGGGTCGGACGAGATCAGGCTAGACGGCGTCGGACATGGGGGCCCGCTCGTCGAGCTCGTCGAGGGCGTCGACCATCAACTCACGGAGCTCCTGATCGGAAAGCTTGGAGACGTCGAGAGGCTTGGCCTCAGCCTCGACGTACTGGCGGGCCAGCGTTGCCAGAGTCCGGGCGGCCTGCACCGCAGCAGCCTTGTTCCGGTCGCTCTTGGCCAAAGTCGCCATGTTCTCGATCACCGAAGGCATGTGACCCTCGATCTGGCGGAGCCGGGCCAGGTTGGTGTCTTCGACGACGAGAGGATCGTTCTTCCAGTGGGTGATCGATGACTCGTCGACGCCGATCCGTCGGGCGAGCTGGGCCTGGGTCTCCCGGTCCGGGTCATCGGCGTGCAGCCACTTCAAGAACTCGAGGCGAGCTTCCTTCTTGGCAGGCCGACCTTCGAGGGTCGACCAGCCGACTACGAAGGGGTGCGTGGAGAAATCCATGAGTGGGAAAGATACCAATGACATAGCGCCCCAGGAGTCAACCCGAGGCGCTACGTTCTGTTCTCCAATGAACGGCCGTCAGCGTACTCGCAAAACCACGGTGAGACGAGGGAATAGAACCCTCGGCACTACCTGGCCGATCCGCACCCAGGCGGAGAAGCGTGCCTACGCACAACGATTTCACCAGCCGGTCCGCATCTACATCGACGAGTCGATCAAGAGGACCTGAGTCTTCCACCAACACGGTGGAAGCGCACCCCACGACAGCGACCACCCGATCAGATGACCCTCCCAGCCGGTTGGTGCCCGGTCACAGCCCGTCAGACGGCAGAGCCGGCGGCGTCCAC
>Ga0137433_1000137_pt1 | contig 41730 bp, 64 predicted proteins | sample EasRivERMZT840_2_FD_102335 | JGI IMG/M metagenome (GOLD analysis project Ga0137433, IMG submission 102335) | Soil microbial communities from meander-bound floodplain in the East River, Colorado, USA - East River MetaG ERMZT840_2 | ecosystem: Environmental > Terrestrial > Soil > Floodplain ...
CCGCGGCATGCCGCTCATCGATCCGGCGGCCCGTTGCGCTTGGGCGGCCGGTGGTGGAACTTGCGCCCCTGCTTGTTGCGGTTCTGCCCGCCGCCGCCCCCGCCGCCGCCGCCGCCGCCGCCGCCGCCGCCGCCGCCGCCGCCGCCGCCGCCAACGCCGCCGCCAACGCCGCCAACGCCGCCCACGCCTACGCCTCCCACGGTCGGATCGCGCTCGAGCTCTTGCGTGACCTGCTCGACGAATACGATCACATCACTGGGCGAGCCAAAACTTCGAAGATTGACTTCGCGCCCGTCTGCCTCATGCTTGAAGCGGCAGGTGCGAAATGAAAATATCCGCATTCGGACTAGCACAGGAGTCCCATGCTTCGCGCTAGGGTTGACTCGAAGCACCGTGAGATTGCGGACAGTCTGATCGCGTTCGGATGCAGTGTGCAATCACTCCACAAGGTCGGCAACGGATGCCCGGATCTGTTGGTCGGATACCGGGGGCGCGAATACCTCTTGGAGGTGAAGTCGAAGGGGTGCAAGGCGAAACCGAATCAACAGGAGTGGCATCGCACATGGAAGGGATCGTTTGTGCGAGTGGTCTACACCATGGAAGAGGCGGCGCGTGCCGTAGGATTGGAAATCTCATGATAAAGCCGGGGCGCTCGTGGAAGTACGTCGAGGAAGATGGGCGTATCTTCCGTGGATGGTTCATCTTCGGAAAATCCAAGAACGGACTGGTCGTCGATCTTGCCGATAGCGAAGGCGACGTTGCACAGGACATCCCCATCTTGGCGGCAGATCGTCTACTCAAGGCACGCAACAAGTTCCTCGCAGAGTGCGAGACCATTACAGAAGAGATCAGATCACCCTCACCTTGGACCGGAGCCTTATGAAAACCCTGACTGTGATACTCGCCCTGCTATTTACATCGCCAAGTTACGCCCAGATTGACACCGCCGTAGCCGATGGATGGGTGCTGGCGCTTGGGCCATCCGGCGACGTGTGGCACCAAAATGACTGCTCCTATTCAGACTGGCGATACGTGGCCGATTTCCCCGGAGCTTACCTCATTGACAACTCCAATATCGGTGTTGTGATTTGCCCGTCGCAGATGCAAATGGGGTACTTTCGACTGGACCTGGAGCCATGGTTCGACTACCAGAAAACGATCAACATTCCTGCTGAAGTTGGCGTTGTCCTGGACATCGACGTGTGCGCGAGGGTCCACGACTACGCGGCACTACTCACCACTGCCAACGGATCTTGGCTGGTAATCTTTTCGCCGGCAGAAAATAGCCCCTCATTCTGGTCAGGTCCTTGCCCTGGACTGCCAGACGGACCCGTTAACGTGATGGACGAAACTTGGGGTAAGATCAAAGAGAGGTACCGATAGATGGGAATCCTAGGAAACTCACTACCCGGCTGGTGGAGACCCTTTCTTACCACATCGCCGTGGAATACGAAGATCCAGGACGCACGCACTCACCCGCTCTCAAACACCATCATGGAGTACATGCGTTCCAAGCTCTCGCATTTGGCCCTTGGCCGCGAATACTGCGTGCCCATCTGGGTCATCGACTCCGAGCGAATGCCCAAGGTCAAAGTCAAGAGCGAGCGCGTCCATGACTTCTTCCGCGAGGGGGACTACACGCGCCCCTGCCCGGTCACATCCGCGATGTGGCAGGAACAGACGAGCGATGGCCATATCTCCATCATCGACCCATACCTCCAGTACGCATGGGAAATGTCCCGCTTCGTGCACGGCACGCCTCCGCAATGCACGACCTACAACGAATGGGCTTTGAATCTAACTGGCTATGGAGATCCCAACCAAGGGGAACGGTGGACGGCAAGGGGTGGACGCGCTTCTGGCTTCCCGTGTATTGCGGGACTCCTTCGTCCTGAGGAGCTCGAGGCTGGAGTTGTTCGCCACGCTCTCACGTTCACCTTCCCCGACTGTCGCAAGGATGCGTCTGGGGCGAAGATCTTCATACACCCGCCGGCCTGCCGATCCGATGGCAAGCTCGTCGGCGAGAAGTACCCCGTTCAGGGGATGCGCTTTCAGCTCCAAGGGGATGAGAATGACTTCGACAAGTGGGGGCTCTCCGAGGGGGCGCGGGTCATTGCGCGAGCACTCGCAGAGTATGGCATGTTCCTAGGCGATAACGGTGGGGCGTGGAAGGTGCAGCCCCAGCTACTTGCTAAGAACAAGGACGAGCACCGGGCCATCTGGGATCGTCGAGTCCCCAACATCTTCAATGCAATCGAGGAGATTCCGACCAGCGCGTTTCGCGTTGTCGATACCGGGCTTGCCACAGTGAGGAAGGGGTGATGCCAACTCCACGAATTACGCCTGCGAAAGAGTTGGCAGAAAGTCTTTGGAAACAAAGAGACAGTCTGGGTTGGGACAAATACGATCCAGACTATGAATACTTTCTTGGCAATGCTATCCCCGAAGTGCGCAAGGAAATCCTTGCGTTGCTGGAGTGTGAGTGCGACCGGTGCGAAGTGGAGGACCATTGTTGTGAAAGCTGCACTGTGCGTAGAAAACTCATCGCGACCATTCGAGAGGCAAACGAGCCATGAACTGGGCGCGGGATTCGTTGATAGGTGCGCCTTTCGGCGGTCAAGATCCCTTGATCATCTTGGGCGGCAACGGAATCATCGGAAATGCCATGATCGGGACATGGCGGCCCTTCGCGAACAATTCCCCATGGAACACTCTTATCCCAGCAAGTCCAGCAATTCACCAGCACTCCTCGCAGATCATCATCAAGTGCAACACCGTTGCCAACAAGATTCAATTCTCTCGCGACTACAACTTCCCACTATGGGTGGTCGATTCCAGGGACCTCTCTCCGCACCGTTTCGCCATCATCGACCCAAACCGCGGCGGAAACTTTTTCGACTTTTGGGATAACCCCGGGTTCCCGAACGGAGACGACAAGACAGACGTTCAGATCCCGATCTTGGAAGAGATGTGGGCAGAGCCCACAACCGATGGACACATCATCATTCTCGACCGCGCTCCCCATCCGCCTGGCCTCGCCGATCCAAACGGCCCCCCCTTGGAGCTGTTTACCCTTATGGGCTATGAGATGTCGCGATACTCCTGGCATACCCCAGATGTGTGGGCGACGACGTTCAATGTCTGGAACGTCACCTCAACCGGACCAGGCTATTCCGATCTGGTCGGGTTTCGGTGGGAGAATCGAGGCGGTCGAGGATCCGGGTATCCCGCACTTGCTGGTATGCTTCGCCCGGAAGAAGTGGAAGAAGACAGCATCCGTCACGCCTTGGTGTTTACATTTGAAGGGGTGAAGGTCCACGCAACCGAGGAGGCCGTTTTCTACTGGCCGCCGGCTTGCCGATCGGATGACCCGACAGACAACCCAGCCGACGATGGAGACGAATGGCCAGTCTACGGAATGCTATTCCAACTAGATCCCTCGAAGACAATCTCTGACTTGGACGGAGTTGTCAGCGGAACGCCAACATCCTCCACAATCAAGGTGTTCCGGTGCCTTCAAGAATACGGAATGTATTTCGGTGACTTCGGAGGCGGAGGAATCAAAATACAACGCCAGAGATTGCATCCATCGCTCGCCTCTGGCAGTGCCGCCGACAAGGCTCTATGGGAGGGCCGGTGTCCTGGAATGATTGACCAAATCGCACAGATCCCGACAACATGGTTTAGGGTGATCAACACGACGGTTTCTCCGTGGAATGCTTTTCTTACCCTAAAATCCGATTGAGAGGGAAGAGCCTTGACCGTTCTTCAATTCGCATGTGGAGTTTTCCTGGGAAAGCTGGCCCATGATGCCTGGAGCAATGACGCTTATGCGAAAATCCTGGTGGTGTTTGTGGTAGCCTTTGTCGTGGGTATGTTGCTCCAGTGGGTTGGCGTGCACCTAAAGTGGGTGGAACGGCGGGTCTTGTGATTCTTCCTCTTCTCATTGGGATGATGGTGTGGTCCTTTCCGCCCCCTCGTGCGGAGAATGCCGCCGTAATATGGCTCGCCCTCGTGGAGAATCATTTTCCCTCACATCCGCTGGTACGCGACGAGCTCCGATCCTGGCACCGATCGAAGTTCCAATCACTCTACAGTGCTCCGCCTGCCACTGCCGATAGCATCACGGTGTACCTGTTCTCCGATCAGCCTGGAGCAGATGGCTGGATCGTCCAAGATTCTACGATGGTGCCGCGCTATATCATGTTGCAGAAGAATCAAGTTGAGTACGTGTTTCCCACATTCTGGCCCGACTCGTCGATCTCCAATATTCGATTCATCACAAGGAGGATACCGTGAGACTCGCAGTGTTAATTGCCAGCGCCACGCTTTTCTTTTCGGCAGCTTTTGCTGAGGAGTTGGGTACGGCGTACATAAAAGACGTACAGGACGGCGACGCGCAGAAGAAACGTGGATTCGTTTCTACCGACGTGCGCCCGCCCGATAAAGTGACCGTTCCTGAGCCTGGAACAATCGCGCTGGTCACTCTTGGCCTTGCTGGATTGGCTGCCCACAAACGAAGGAGAAAGTCGTGAAGCTATACATGGGAATGATCGCGGTCCTCGGATATACAGCCGTGTTCCTTGGCACCTGGCTGGACTTCTGGTGGTGGTTGCGATAGCGCTACATTGGGGACGAGCATTACCCGATACTCGTCCCATTGTAGTAGACCCCACCGATTGAATTGGCCCAGGTGGTGGAGTCGTACCCTGATAGAATGCCGAGCGCTGTACGATCGGACGCATTGTTCACATTCCAAGTACAAGAGAGCGGACCCGTTCCGAACTTGACAGCGCTCGCCATCCAATTCTCTTTCGCCTTCTGAAACACAAGGCGCGCCCGCGCCTCAGATGGGTTCGATACCTCCATGCAAATCATTCCCCACGCCGTCGTGGAGTTCACAGTCAAGTTGATAGCACTGGCCGTCTCGCCTGAGTTGCGTCGCATCCCCTCGGTGCGCGAGTCCGGGGTGGCGAAGTTGGCATTGAAGGTGGTAAACCATCCTCCCGGGGCAGCGAGATCATCTGTGCCGCCAGATCCGTTACCGACAGCCAGAACTCCCATGTTGATCGCGAAGGCAACCGGCATGGTGACCCCCGGCGTGGTACCAGCCAATCCCGAATTAGTCGCCAGTTGCTGAACACCATTGACTGTGCGAATTAAGTTTGCTGCGGTCATGCCCGGGTAACCAGGAACGCGCCGGAAAGAAAGCGTGCAGCCAGTTGCGGTTACACCGCTTGGGCAAAACGTAACTGACCCCGAGACACTTGTGGCCGGCGCTTCGGCCCCAAAGAGGTAGAGCTTATCCGCACCTGCATTGTAGGAGACCGATGCAAGAAGCTCCATTCCGAGTCCCCAGGTATCAGTCATCGTTCCAACGTCCGTGCAGCCGGTTGCATTTACCCACACAAAAACCAAGTCATTGGCAGTCGGGGTAATTGCGGAGGAGGTGTACCCACCAGCCGGATTGTTTGTCGAGCTGTTGGAAACTTGAGAGGAACCGTCCGTTGTGTTCGCGGCGAAGTGACCGGACTCGAGCGTGATCCCGTCCGTATCTTGCGGAACCTGAGCCTCAGTAAGGGCACCCACGTTGCAAAGAAGTGCTTTAGAAGCGCCTACCGACGCCTTGAAAGTGGTCTTGAACGCCGCTACCATCGCGATCCAATCTGCCTGGACGAGTGCTAGATCCCCCTCTACCCATTCATCTGCAGTTCGATAGTCCACTAAATACGAGTTCGGTAGAGTGGGTTGCTGTTCATCGGCGAACAGGCCGTCAAAGAACGTCAAGTCCGTATTGTTCAAAATGTAGGTGGCAATCGTCGAACCAAGGAGCGCTGAAGGTCGAACATGATAGATCGTCCCCGCGGTATGCTCTAGGCGCGCTGCACCAATGTGCCAGTAAGCGCCCTCCGCTCCGAACACTGCCGCCACTGCTGTACGCAGGCCGGAAAAATATGCCGAGCCCGATGCTAGAATGACCGAGGAAGTTCCGTAGAATAGAACTGACGCCGCCGCGTTGGGTGCTGGAGATGTGTTGTTGAAATTGGTTTGGTTTATCGACGGATTGCAGATATAAACGTCCCGCTCTGCCCATCCAGGGGGTGGCGTGTTCGGGAAGATGTGCGTGGACTGCACTAAAGTTAACGACGTGCCCTGCTCCGCAAAAGTGGCATCGATGGTATGCGCTGCCGTTACGTTGGTAAAGTCGTAGAAGATCGGAACCCCAACTGAAGCGGCGTCCACCTCCACGTCAAAGATGTCACAGAGAGCGCTGGCCGCAATCGTATAGCTTTGGCTCGCGCCGTGGTTCACCGCAGTTGTTCCAAGCGGTACAATCGTTCCGTTCGATCCTTGAGTGGACACGATATTGTATGTGTCGATGGCAAACGATGAGGCAATAGTGTGATTGGCCAGAACATTCGTGAAGTTGTAACTCGTAACAGCGCCTACCGAAACACCGTCTACCAGCACGTCCAAGATGTGGTAGTTCGCGTTGTCGGTGATGGTGTACAACTGCGAGCCGCCAGCATTGACCACGGTTGCGCCAAGTGGCGAGATCGTTCCGTTCGGCCCAGTCGATGCAGTGATGGTGTAAGTGTCAATGGCAAACGTGGCCGAAATCGTATGATTGGCCTGCACGTTCGTAAAGTTGTACGTTCCAACAGCGCCGACTGACACACCATCGACTAGAACATCGAGGATGTGATAGTTCACGTTGTCAGTGATGGTGTACAACTGCGAGCCACCGGCCGCAATGACTGTGACGCCAAGCGGGGATACCGTCCCGTTGGCGCCGGATGTTGCTGTGATGGTAAAAGTTGAGGAAATTTGATTGCCTCGTCCGTGGCCCACGCCAAGTTTCCTGCCACTCATCACACACCTCGAGGGAAAGGGGGAGGGTTCTACCTCCCCTTCGGTTACTCAGCCTGCAAGTACTGTTGAGGGTTCCCCATATGGAGCAGAGACCCCCCTGCACAGAGCCGCCCTTCGATCGGAATGCCAATTCTCGATCGTGGCGCCCTTGTCGTTCATGATGAAAACCTGGACCAAATCTTTTGGGCCGACAAGAAATGGACCACCAGGGGATCGACCATTCTCCGCGATTGATTCGAACATGACGGTTCGATCACCTTCTTTGACTTCGCCATTGTTCAGCCAAACCGGAGAAACGCGCACCCTTGAACAATCAACGATCGTTTCCCCATCGTTCTCCCAAATAATTTTCAGAAACATCTCTCTTCCTCTCTTTCTACTTGCGCACCGGATAGAACTTGGGTCCGGGTAGTGCGCATCCCCGGACCCAAGCATTCAATCCTCAGCTGGTAGAGTAACAGCACCAAGCTTCGCTGCCGCCGATCGGCAGATTGCACCCCATATTCCAGGGAATGCCTTTAGCGCCTGGTCTGTTCCAAACTCCTTCACCCCTTCGTACTTCAACTGCGCGTCGGCCATGTCCCGAAGAATGGTCGCCGCCAAGTCCGAACCATTACAAAGATCGCGCGTCACACCCAAGAGCACGGCGGAAACGGTGATTTCGTACTTCGCCATCTACTGCTCCGACGCGGGCAGCTCGTTTAAGCGAAGACCGAAGCGAAGGATATTCGCGTCGTCTCCCAAGATCGCCGGATACCAAGCAACGAAAGGCATGACCTTTAGATCGAAGTCTTCGGAGAGAAGCTCGAGCGAAGCCTCCGGCCCAATGAAAACGGAAGTCTCTTGCAAGCCGTCGAGCCCGCCACCGTTCAGATAGAACATCTGGGCACCCAGCCCGGGGTAAATGCCCTCGGCTGCCATCCAGAAATGGCGCCCGCCGATACCAAGGAACCCGTCTCCCTCGTCGCCGAATCCACCAAGTCCCGACACCTCGAGCCAGCGAGAGGTCTCGCCGATCGGCAGTGCCCAGGATACTTCGGCGAATACGTCGCCGATCTTGTGAGATTCGTTGTGCTGATTCAAGAACACAACAGCTCCACCTCCAGCGATTTCCTGGGCTGCAACTGGCAGCGCCAAGAACGTAAGCAGCAATGCGCCAAGGAACATCTGCTTTTTCATTTTCATCTCCTTTGGGTTTTAGCCAGTGGACTTCTGCGGAACTTCACCAGTGACAACAGTCTCGACAACCTTTGTCGCTTCTGTGGCCTGCGCATGGCGGATGGTAGCTACAGCACCACCGTTTAGAAATCCGAGAATGCTTACGAACAAGTCCGTCGTGATCCATCCCATTGCGTGAAGCCCCGTGGCGATTGCAATTCCAATGGCCACAATATAGCTTTTTCTCATGTCATATCCCCTTCGTCGTCAAGATCGTCATCATCATCTTCAGGATCGGGAATCGGCCGCGGATCACGTGTCATGCTACCTTCTCCTTGAATTGAGAGATTGCGAGACTCGGCATGGATAGCGTCCCTTGTTTGTCCCACTGCACGTGGCACTTCTCCCCCTTCAGCTTCGTTCCGCCAATCCTCCACCTCCCGGACCAGGAGAGCCCTTCTTTTTCTGCGAGAGCACCCAGAAGCCCATAGAGCTGATCGTCTGCCCATTGCGGTTTCCCTCCGATCGTTGGAACGAAATCCACAGCAAGTCCACCCCGCCTGCCATCCACTGCGAAGCCATGATGAAACGAGAACCCCGGCTTCGCATTGGTGAGTGCTGCCCTCTCCGGCTTTCCAGTTACCCGATGGAACGCCGCCGCGCACTCGACCAATCCCGCATCCTTCAACCACACTCGCGCACCTTCCACTTCCGCTATGCTTCGCCCATGCGAGTAGAGCTCCGCTTGCTCTTCCAGATCGCGGTGCGTGCAGTAGATAAGAAACGGGATCCGCGCTTTTTTCGATGCGTCTACCCACTTCAAGACCAGCCCCTTCATGATCGGATGCAACTCGTCCAGCGAACGTGAGGCCATTCCCCCTACCCCCTTGTCAGTGCATAGGCCGCAATGAGCGCCCCCGCTACTGCAATAGCTCGTCCCCACCCGTCAATCATGCCCTTCGCCCTACCCTCTTCTCGACCTTGGCTATTCATCCGCCGGTTCTCGTCTTGGTCCTGCTTGTCCATGCGTTTGGTCATCGCCTCGAAGAGAACCTGTGCTTCAGATCTAGGCATGTACGTACGCTGGTGTTCATTGAGAGCATTCCTCCACTCGTTTGTTCCTTCCAATCTCTTCTCGATGGACAGTTCCGCTTTTGAATTGGCCACTTGAGCATTCGCGATAGCAATGGCAATGGCTTCTTTGTTCGCCTGGTGCCTCTGTTCGTATCTCTTGTCGTGGTCAGCAATTAACACGGTGAGATACTCCTTGAGAGTGTCTACAGTCCATTGCGAGCTCGAATCCATTGCTTTACCCCGTTGTCCTAGTCAATTGCATGCAGTACGATCTTGCGTCCTTCTTGTACCGAAGTTGATCCTGTTGCCGATGGCCCGCCCTGCCAGACCCTTGTGATCCAATGGCTGTTTACAACATCACGTTCGTGCTCAACCATCCACTGCTCTTGTGCGGTCGGGCATTCGTTTACAAGCATGTCGCCCCAGTGGCCTGCATTTGTAAACTGCCCCCGCGCCGTGGCCGACTCAATCGTAGCACTGAAAGCTGGGCACGCCGAGGAGGAGAACAGATCCGTTCCGCCCAGTGCTCCTGTCGTCGTCCAGCGCACCAGGGTGAGTGGCCCAAATAGCTGTGCCTCGATTTGGTAATACTTTCGCTCTTGGAGTCGAGCCTTGGCCATCACTCCGGCGGAATGCGGAGTCCAGTAAAGAACCGGACCCGTCGCTGCACCCGCACCTCCACCGCCAAAGAGAAGTAGGAGACTCATGGCGCACCTTGTACGCCGAAGAACCCGCCCGCGTCTGGTAGCATTGTTGGGCCAGACCCAGCAACGTACGCTTCTAGAACAATGACTCCCCAGGCCGCTGCTGAGGCGGACCCCCAAGTGATTGAGGTTCCGGTCTCACCGGACACTCGATTGCAACATTCGATCCCAACAGTCGGCGCGGCATATCCGGTGTCGCAGCCATTAGTTTCAGTCCAGCTTGCGGGGGGGGTCAGTGCCGCAGGGTTGGCGAGATTTGTAGCAAAGCCAAGACCACAATTCCCCGTAAGCATGGCCGTCGGAAAATCCGCTTCTGGAGTTCCGTTGACGAGATCTCCGGCAGTTGTTACCTGCCGAATGTAAACGCCCTCACCGCCCGTCAAGCAGGCGACATGGACACCGACGCCAGTGGCCGCATCACCAACGCAGCTAAATGTCAGCGTGGTGGATACGGCAGCGGCAAGCCGATTGGCGACAAAGCAATAAATTCGATGCTGGCTTGTCGCGCCACATGACCGACTGGCGATCCGCTCGAAGCCGATCCCCTGGTTGTCGGTCAACTCGCCAGCAGCGACTGTGCCAGTCGCCAAAACAAATACCACCAGGAAAGAGCTGGCCACAGGAGTAAAGGCAGTTACCGGGTAGGCATCCTGGTCGGTGGAATCAGTGAAGGTGATGCCAGTTGCTACGGTGATTGGCATTGCTTACCACTCGAAGTATTTGACGCAGATGTCCACAGACAGGTTCCCGTCCGTGGTGACGTGCAGCTCATGGTCAGCGGTCAGACAGTAGTCTGGTGTCGCCGGCGTGTATACAATCCCCGGCTTGCTCGTCGTGCTCGGCGCAAAAGATGCAATGACGATGGCCTGGTCAGTTCCTGCCGTGTACGTCGTGTCCGCATTCGCACCGAACCAAAGGATCAAGCGAGCTCCGGTCGTGGCATACGTGCCGACGACAATGGACTTGATCGCAAGCCTCTTCCCCGCAGTCGGGTCGATGATGACCGCGCCGGTCTGTGTGGTGGTGTAGTTCACCGCAACGGACTTGAACATCTCGGGAGGAATGTCCGTTACGAAGCCGCGGCCCATGAGATCCGCCTGTCCATCGACTCGATCGTTCGCAGCAGATGCCGCCGCTAGTACCGTCACCGCTCGATAGCCGATCTTGTGGGGGTTGCCGGCGTCGGCAGCATCGTGCGCAACCCCGCCGCCCGTGAGCGTTGTAAGCGTCGCCAACGTCTGCGCTGTGGCGATCTCCACGGCTCCGATGGTAACGCCCGCATTCGCGGTGAGCTTCCCAATCCCGGCCGTACCGGCACCGAGCACCACCGCCTCCGAATCGAGCGTCACCTTTACATCCGCATGGTCCGAAGCCAGCACCACGGGGATGCTCTCCGCCGCGAGTTGCGGTCCAGCATCAACGATGTTGTCGAGCGCGGTGGCCGCACCAAGCCCAATCTTCATCACCTGATATTCGGTCGTCCCGACTAGGTCGGTACCAATATCGGTGCCAACTCCCGGCGTGATTGGAACTGCCATTGTCCCCTCCTCCTCCCCCTTACGGAGACTTCCCTAAAACAAAGTATGCAAAGTGTCGTGTCGTAGCTGCGTCATTGAAGATGTTGACGCGCCACTTTCCGCCTGATCGTTCAACTCTCGACTCATATTGAAACAGGTTGCCACTTACGTCTTGGATCGACGTGCCATTCGATAGGGTTCCCGAGATGTTCACAAAGCCCATACCTCGGCTCGATGGTTTCCAGTCCGCCTCGGATGCTGGCGTCGTCGCCAAAGTTTGATGCCCCAAGATCCACGCCGTCGGGGGAAAGGTCGAGTCGAAGATGTTCGCCCCCCCGGACGTTCCGCCAACAGTCAGCCAGAGCACGGTAAACGCACCCGCGGCTGCGACCACCCCTTCGCGCCCCGCAATGCGCTGATTCTCGATGGCGAGCGAGCCAGACGATAGGTAGCCCTGTTGTCCGAAAAGCAACTCTACTTTGTAATGACCCGGCGTCCCTGACACTCCCACCTCGCGAGAGGTTGAGCCGTGCAATCCAGAAAGTTGTCCCACAAAGTCGGTGATAATCGTTTTGTTCTGCGCCGCCGCCCCGTTAGTATAGTAACTAACAGATACCACCCAGTGCGGCACTGGCTCCTTTTCCAGTCGCATACTGTAGGAGACCATTACACGATTCAACATCTCGGAGATTGCGCGCTGTCCTACTCCAAGATCCGTCCAGTACGGAACGTCTGAGGAATAAGCGCCCACTCGATCCACGTTGTCAGCGCTCTGTTGCGCGCGCTGCACCACGAGCGGGACTACGTTCGGGTCAATGAATGGGACGTTGTCCTCGTCGAGGAGTCGAACCTCGAGCGTCGTGTTTGCCTCGTGGAACGTACCCACTCGGCAGATGCGCTTTTGATCGACGTGCATTGAAGAAGCCATGATCGTGGTCGTGGCCGCCTCGCGTGCCGAAGCCCACACCGGCATTGGCACCCCCTTCGCCTCGGAGTAGACCCCAAGGAACGGGTTGACAATGAAGTGGATGACCAGGTGATCTTGACTATATGGATTGTTCGTCGCTTCCCAGAAGTGCCCGCCGCCCGTGTACTTGTACCTCTTCCCCTCGATGACGTAGATGGCCCCGACAATGGGAAGCTGACTCACCTCGTACGTTCCGCCGCGCGTCCATCCCGTCGGAGGGTAGAGGCTGCTCATAGGAGGACCGCCGCTCCTCCCCACGTAGTCGAACCCCAGGCGGCAAAGTCCCCCTCGATGATCGAGGACTCGTGGGCTTCGCGAACGCACTCAAGCCGCGTCGCGGGAAACTGGAACGTCTTGCTGGTCACTCGATATGTGGACTGAACGTTGTTGATTGGATCGAGAGCGTTTACCCGATCGTCAATCTCGACCAGCATCGCCTGCGGGCCGGCCGTGAACGACAGCACTTTGGGATAGTTCTTGTTGGCCGTGTAGAGCACAAAGGCTCCGAGCCGAGCGCATCGACCATACTTGACAAGCGGTAAGTCCACGTTCTTGGTGACGCGCCCAACTAGTGCCTCCTCAGATTCGACGCGCCAGGCAACGGAGGATCCTCCATAGTGTGCAATGACTTCCGTTGCTACCAAGTCCTGACCAATGATGTAGCGCCAGTCTGTGGCGTTGTCTGTAGTGAATACTTCCGGCCAAAGATCCCGCGGGAGCGCACTCGAACCGAACACCGAGGGCCACTCAGTCGCCAGATGGTAGGAGCCATCCGCACGCGGCACGATCGTGCCGAGCATGGACGCCGCCATGATCTTGACCGCCTGGGCCACCGTCGTTCCGGATTCGATCGTGCCGTAACAAATCCAATCGAGCTCCGAGAGCAGCTCGTTGATGGTGGTCCACGTAGGCGTGAAGTCGCCTGTGGTCAGCCCAGGCACGTAGGCAAGCAAGACCTTGCTCGTCGCGTCGCCGAGATCGCTCGTGTAGTCGGAGACACCGTGACCGTGCTTTGGCTTGATTGAGACGGTTTCGGCCAGTTGCATTGCCTGTAGCTTGGTGTAGGCATCCACCAGATCGATGTTAATGGCCCCAGGCTCGCAGGTGAATTCCTCGACGAAGCCCGTGTACACCGGCACATATTCGATAGACCCGTCGGCACGAGTGATCCCACAGTCGATGATGACCTTGCCGCCCAAGTAGTCGAAGGGCCGAAGATCACCTAAATAGGAACCCGTGCCCAAGGGCGAGAACATCCCGTCGTCGTTGGTGAGTCGAAGTACAATTGGCGCGGCTGCGTACCCTTCGAGATAGGGTCGAAATCCCCACGAGACCTGCGGAAAGGAGTCGAGCCGAGTGGTAATGTCGAGCGATCCACCTTGCAGCTCCCATCTCACGCGAGGTGTCATGGTGACCTGAGGCGCACGGATCGCTACCGCCGTCGCCGCCTCTACCTGGATCACGTCACACCAAGGAGTGCCGCATCCTCGCGCCCGCCTTCGATCAGGGTAAAGTCGGCAAGCCAGATGTCCGGTCGAGCCACGGAAAGCCAGTGGTCGCGCGGATCGACGATCTCAAAGAAGCGACCACCCGCCTCGAGCTCCAAGAATCGCGCCTCGTCGTTCCCGTACCGTTCGTAGATGGTAAACACTTCCGCCGCGGCCTTGGCTTCCGAGTCGATGCGCAGGTTCGAGAAGCGGATGGCGTGCTGCCCCTGGCCTGCCCCCGTGCGCAGGAAGTCGAAAGCCGCCCCCCAGTTTTTGGACCAGTTGGCAGCGGCCAGCGTGCCCGTTCCGATTGAAGAGCCATTTGCGTAGATGACAACTACCATGTTGTTCGCCGTGGACCGATCCCAGGTTACAGCGATGTGGTAATTGGTGTTGGCGGCTAAGTCGATGGCCCCAACGACAGCGGTCCCGGCTGAGATCGCAGTAAACTCCATTTCGGAACCTGCCGCGTCATATCGAATGGAGAAGTCCCCGTCCGTAGTCTCGAGGAGTCGGTAGAAGGAGCTTCCAGCATCGCCCGGCCAGAAGAGGTCAAAGGAGAGCGTGCCCTCAGTCATGGGGATTTGCTGGTCAAAGACCAGCGTTTCAGCACTTCGCGCAGCGGTCCCGCCCTCGGTCTGGATCAACGCCGTGGGGACAAATCCCGTCTCAAATTGCATGGCCGAGATGTAGACGACTGAATCCTCCGTCGCTCCAAGCGAGATGTCGCCCACCGTGTCGCCTCCGACCGTGGCCGCGGTCACCGTACAGCGCTGCCATGTGTCGGTGAGCGTAAACGCGACGGTCCCCCGGTTGTTCGATGCAGCGCCCGCCCCCGCGCGTAAGTTCACATTCACGGCGCCGCGCCCCCTTAGATACACCTGGCAGGTGTACGTGACGGAGGCGGACACCGTAACGTCTGCGCTCGAGATGGAGTTGCCCGAAGCCGGTTCCCAGCGCAGCACACCCGGCGTGTAGTTCGTGGACCAGTGCGTATCGTCCGGGTCGAGCACGCCCTTGACTGCGGTGTCCCAGGTGAGCGTTCCCGTGCCCGACCAGGAGAGCGTCCCGGACTTTGGGTGGAAGTTCGTGAAGAGGTTGGTGGCCCCCAAGCCCATCTCGATCGCATTGGCAAGCCGCCCAGCGCCGTAACGGGGAACACCCGTAGCAACGGAGCGCCATAGGCTCGATCGGCGATCCTGGTACGTTGCGACGCTTCCACGCGCGAACGTGCCATATGGACCAACTAGCGGAAGCAGCCCGTCATTGGTCGGGTGCGCCGTTCCTCCGCGCCAGTAGAAAACTGTCGTCTCATCGAAGTTGTCAGCGAAGGAGAGGAGCGAGCGCCGCCCCTCCCAGAGTCGAAGCGTATCCGCCGCGGAGAAGTCCAGGTAGTCGATCATGGCCGTAATGGCACGCAGGTTCGCCTGCGGGACTCGAGCCCTTTTCCCGGTGAACGATCGGTGCGTTGTGTCGAGCGAGGAACGGGTCATCTCGGTTACTTGGATGTCCACAGGGAGCGCTGTCCCCTCCACGATCTTGTGGTCTTTGGCAATGCGATTGGCCGCGGTCATTACAACGGTCAGCGTGTGCCCGGTGACGAAGGTACCCGCAGGGAATGCGACCGAAACTCCCTCGTCGAAGTAAACAACATCGTTGGCCGCATATGAATGCGCCGTCCCGAGCTGGAGCTTCCCGGAGTTCGAGCCGGCAGACCAGGCCACGACGATCGACGCTGCGGTACCAATGAGTCCGCCTGTTACAACGAGCAGCGTATACGTTCTGGTCGTGGCACCCAGGTACGTGCCCGTGAACGCGGGTACGGGATCGGTCCCCGCCGAGGACCAGGCCGAGGGCGTACCGATGGAGCCCCGCCGCTCTGGTGCTGTCTGGAGAGCCAAGACGAACGTCACCGAAGTGCGCCCGAGGCCATGGCCGCGGCAATCTGCCGGCCGATGGTCATCGCTTCTTCACGGGTTCCGAACACGGTCCGCGCTGTGACGTTCACACTCATACCCGCGGAACGCCGCAGCGGAGCGAATGCAATGCTCCCGGTATCGCCAGCAGCCCCCACGGGAACACCGGACGAGCCAGCACTGCCGACCCCGCCAAATCCCGAGACGGTCGATGCTGCCTGCTTCGCGATCCCGAGAAGCTTGCCGATCGGAGTCCCGGAGAGAAAGCCTTGGAACACGGCGGCAATGATGAGCCTTGCAATGATCCGGTTGATCTCCGCAATCACCATGGCCGCGAACTGCTTCCAAAGATCCTTCATCGACTTCGAGAACGATTCATGGAACACGACAACACGCGCCATTGCGTCGCCCCATCCGTCGGCGAAGGATTCAACCGCGCCGATCATCGTAGCACCCAAGTTCTCGAAGCCGGCCTGGGTGTCCATGATGAACGTTGCCATGGCAACTTGCGCGTTGGTAATCTTTTCGGTGATCTCCTCGATTGCCTCCGGCATCCTTTGCATTGGGATGCGCTCTTTGAAGCCAATGCCGAGTTCTGCGAAGCTTTTGCGGTCTGCTGGCTTGTCCAGCGTGCGCATCTTAAGACGGTCACGAGCGGATTGCATATCCTTGGCGATTAGATCCCGCCGCCGTGCCTCGTGCTCCTTTAGCATTGCCATCATGCGATCGGTGGAGGCGACTCCTCCGGAGAGAATGTCCGCAATGCGCGCCTTGGAAATCTCCTCGTTCGCATCGCGAAACGCCTGGGTCATCTTCTCGCCAAGATTCTGGAATTTGTCCGCGAGAAAGGTAATCTCTTTCCCCCAAAAGGGAATGTCGCTGAACCAGTCCACGAATGCATTCCCCGCCGCGCGGATTCCCGTGACAACGGATGATGCAAGGACAACCCCGAGTCCCATAAACGTCGCCTTCAATGCGCCGATCTGCACGTTCAGATCACGCATGACGCGAAGCGCCTGCGGCCCAGCAACTTGTCCGGCAACGATCAACTCGGCATTGGCTTCGGACATTGCCTTGGCAGACACACGAAGCGACGAGGATAGTTTGTCGTGCTCCACCGCAAGCTTGGACGCATCGCCGATGAGTTTTGCGTAACCTGCGGCCATTGCTGAGGTTACTCCCGTCACGGCAAGAATGGAGTTCGAGTAAAGCAAGAACTCCTTTTTCATCTTGGTGACGCTGCGATTTAGATCCTGCGTGGTCTGGTCGGTGCGCTTGGTTGCACGGTCCAGATTGGCGAGGTCAGCGCCCGCCTGCGTAGTCTGCGCGCGCATCTCATTCTTGGCGCGGATTAGAACTTCAAGAAGTGCTGCGTAACTGGCCACGCTTCGAGTGCCTTTCCTCGGCTACGGCCTCACGGCGAAGCCTTGAGAGAATCCCCTTTGCCGCTTCCTCGCTCTTCGCTTCGCTCGCTTGATTCTCAATCGCCACTGCCACCGCAAACACTTCCGCATTGAAGAGGAAGTCCCCCGCCTCAAGCTCACGGAGTTGATGCGGAAGAACTCCGTACTTCTCTCCCATTTGCGAGAGCTTCAGTGCTTCCAGCTTCCCCCTCGCCGTCTTGAAATCGCGCGGCCGCTTCCGCCGCCTCCGTCATACCCGAGATGTCCAGCAGCCTTGCGGTCAGCGCCTTCACCTGCGGTAGATCCAGTTCGTCGAATACATGCTCCGCATCGAAAGTTGGAATAGTCGCCGCTGCGTCGTCCCACACGTGCGATGCGATCACCCTAGCAACAGCGTTCTCGTCATCGCCCTGGAGCGCGTCTAGCTCGGCTTGCATGATCGGGGTCAGATACACCACGATCTCTGTAGCGAGGACCGGATACTCCACCGAACGGAAAAAGCGCCTCACGTATCCTCCTTATTGCCAGTAGCTGGTGGATGTTCCGTTGACCAGCGTCCAGATAGACGGGTCTGTCGTTCCGTTCGTGGATGCGACGTAAGTCACGCGCTCAGGAATCAAATCTGGTCCGCCGCCGTATGTGACGGGGTTGTCCTGAATCACGCCATACGGGAAGTAAACGTCCAAAGAGAATGGCGTCGCCGATCCAACAATGATTGTCGGACTCGTAAATTTGACAGCCAACGCAGCAAAGCGGTCAGTGAGAGTAGCCGACTGCATATCAGACCAGAACTGTGTATCCGTGAAGTCCTTTGAAAACGAGATGGTGCAACGCCTGGCCTTTTCGTATAGTGGCTCCCGAATCCCTCGAACAGTTCCACCAGTCGCGGCGGAAATGCGCAGGAAGTTTTCTATCGTGATTGTCACTTCCCCGGACGCGAGACCGCTTGTCTGGTTCGTCAAGCTGGCGCGCGACTGCCCGGGGGTGGAATGCCAAGCCACCATGCACTCCGAGAACTCGAGCCATGGCGCAGTTGAGACTTCGGCGACTGTAAAACTGTCCGTAGTGTAGTTCGCGGCACCTCCTCTTTGAGCTACAATATCCATAGAGAGTTGCACGGGGATTTGTGCTTGAGAGGCCGATGCAGTCAAGGTAAGACGCTGGATTGCACATCCACCGTATTGCAGAGCATCCAGAGTAGATACATCGTCTCCGTCATGCACCATAGTGAACGAAGGAGGCATAGCAGTCGGCTTTGTCTTTAGCTGTGTGAACACGTGCGCATTTGCGGTTACGTCAACTACAGACGCCGCAGCAGGAACCGCAACTGCGTTTCCGAGAAAGTGCCCAATGTCGTCGTAGTCTGCGTCAACCGTTAACGACCCGGATATATCTGGGATGCCAAGAAAGCCGCGCGACTTCGTGGAGTGGAACAGCCACGGAGCTAGTGTTCCTGTGGGTCCACTCAATTCGTTGAGCGGATCTTTGCGCGTAAGAGAGAACTCGTTGGGGTAATACGACACGGTGAGCACATCATTCACCGTGCCGTATGCTGTCTCACGTGCAATCCCAATTCCTTCAGCATATCCATAACGCGGTAGAGCCATGTCTTACTCCTCTTCTTCCACGGAATCCTTGGCCTTCTCCCACGTTGGTTTACGCAAGAGCGATACAGCAATGTCATCGGGCACCTCAATTGGCACCCCACGCTCTGCCGTAATTCCGCATGACACTATGGCCCGAGATGGGCTCCCGCCTACGTATACAATTTTCATTTCCATACACCTCCCGAGAGGGAGGCGGCACCACACACCGCTCCGCACCGCGCCTCCCTCGTTTACTGGCTCGTCATATCTCCAGAATTGTGATCCCACCGCACGGTAAAGTTCATGCGGATAATTCCACCCAATGCAACGCCACCCTCTTGCAAATACTCGAGAGATTCAATCCCCGAATCGAATGTCATCACGCGAGTTGATCCACGCACCCGGTCCACAAAAAGAGCCTTGTGCATGTCCTGATACACCTGTCGAAAGAGTGTGCCCGTACCGCTCCCGTCATTCTTTACCGCAACAGATACACGGAACTTCTCGTTGCGTCGAAAGCGTTGCGTTGCCTGCTCGCCTCCGAATTGATGCGGCTCCGGCCCCATCCACATGACGAAGATGCGAGGGCGTTGGTAGTCCTTCTCCGCATCCCAGTCCGCATCGCAGTCCAGCACCACATCTCCATAGTCGAAGTTGTACCCTCGACCACGGGATAGCTCGAACAGCGTATCCGCAAAGTCTGTGACCAGAGATTCGAGCCGATTCGCAACGGGCACTTACCTGCTCCTTCGCGTGGGCACGCCCAGTGCAATGCGTGTTGACATCTGCCGACGCTGTGTAGACCCGATCTGATCGAGAATCTTCTTTGACTGGAGAAGCGCCTCGTCCACCTTCCCAACCCACACCTTCTCCACCGGCTCTTTGGCCGAACGAATGGCAGGGGCCAAGTGTGGGCGTCTTGGCATGATGACTTTCTTCACCTTGACCCATGGCCATTTCGCACGGTTGGTGACGAGTCCACCAGAAGCCCCAAAGCTCGGCACTTGAAACACCAGCCACTTGCCACGCTTGGGCAGGATGATCCCACCATGTTCGTGAATGCGTGCGTAGCGTGAGAAGTTGGTGACGATGGCTTGACTTGACGAGATGTCCCGCGGGATCACCTTACGCTGTAGATCTCCAGTCCCCTTGCCCAGATGCGTGGCGGTGGCGGGACCGGCCAGTTGCACCTTCCAGTGCTTGACCACGATCTGCGCCGCCAACTTGTGGGCGTTGAACATCTCCTTGTTCACACGGTCGAATATCTCCGCAATGACACGGCCCGCGCGAAGGAAGTCAGGAGGAATGAGCTGCACGCCGATCAAAAGTACACCGCCTTATGCTTGTCCAAAACCTTCTGAACATGCGGAAGGAAGTTGTCGGTCAAGTAGGAAACGCTGACTCCCTCCATGCTCCTCGAGGCCAGCCGAGCGCGCTCACGGTCCTGCATGTGGAAGCGGTCAATCACCGTGTCAATGCACGCTGACTCAATCTCCTGGCCTGCTACATTCCACGAGTAGAGTGGGCGCAGTGCAGCGGCGGGGTCGTCTAAGTAGCCCGCCGTGTAGATGATCTCGACAACCCCGACCGCGTCGTAGAACACGTTTCCATTCACGAGCTCGATGTATCCTTCGAGGTTGTTTACCTTGAAATGCTGGTTATATCCCTCGGTCAGTGCAGTCGTGCTCGGGAATAGCTTTAGGGAAGTAACCGCAGTAATCGGGCGGTTACGCAGGAAGAGGACCGAGCCGCCGTAAGAAGAAAGCCTTTGGTGCGTAGTGTCGTCGTGGGTCCACGTGCGCGAGCGAAAGAATCGCCCACAGTAGGATTCGAACTCGGAGGAGACCGCATTGATCTGGTGGTCGATCTCCACATCGGAGAATCCCGACACCAGTCCACCGCGCGACTTGACCCGTGCCGCTGTGGTCAATGCAAGAGAGTTAACAGAAGAACCCATCCGCCCCACCCATCAATGAATCGTAGGATCAGCCTCGATGATGTAGCGAAACTTGCGCTTCTCGATCAACGTCGCGCCCGTCGTTGCCTTGATCGTAATGGTACCCCTCGCCTCCGTATCGGGCGAGGTCATCGTTGTATGCGTCGCCGTGAATGGAAAGGTCACCTGCCCAAGCGTTGCCCCCGACTGCGTCAACAACGTGCATGACCCACTTGTAATGCGCAGTGTGGTTGCGTTCTCGTCCTTCATTTGCAGCGTCACGGTGTACCCCGTAAGATTTATCGCCGTGCCATCGCGCACCCACGAAAAGGTTTCGGTATACGCCTCGCCCTCCACGAATTCAATCACGTCCTTCATTCGGGGAGATCCACTGTAATGCTATGCGGGTACAACGACACGTCAACCGAGCGCAGCGGGATGTCCACCACAATCGTGCGTGGCTGCAAAGTCACATCATGCGCATGCACGTTTAGCTTCACAGCAATCTCCTCGCCCTCGCTCATGGGGTGACCACCTCACGCCAGTGCAAACGAACTACTGGTCTATTGGGAAGCAATCCTCCAGTAACAATGAACGCAGAAACGACTTGACCGGAATCAACCGTCACAGTGGAGTCGAACGACATAAATTTTTGCATCTGCTGTGCCACAATCGGCAATTTCACGACAAGACTAGCGGGAGAGCCACCGTAGGTCTGCTTGTAGACATAGACCGAACAGGAAGAACTGGGCCTAGAATTCGAGTACTCCGCCGACACGAGATGATGCGTCGCAAAAAAGGCTATGCCATCCTCGGTGCTTTGGGTCGTGTCACTTTCAATGCTTCCTCCATATAGTAGAGCCCCAGCATGGGCCAAAGATTGATGGCTAAACATGGTTTCCTGACTCGGACCAAGATACTTCCCCATCGATGGCGAATATATGAAATCCTCGTAATCCGTCGTCCTCGTGTACCCATCTATCTGCGTAGCCGGCTTAGTCGCGGTCTCTTCGAAGACGCGCCCTCCCCCTGTGCTCATGTGCTGGCCGGAAGCCGTAGCCGGTATGTGGAAGAAACACACCCAGCCCACAAATCCAAAGAAGATTGCGCAGATGATCGTCATTGCCAGCACGCGCTTGTGATCCTCAGTCATCCCTCTCTCCTCAATTAGTTGCCGGCGTGCCGTCAGTTACAAAAACCAACACCGTATCCGCACACGCGAGAATCTTGATTGAGTCAATCTTGCACCCACCGATGGTGACGCTGCGCACGTTGCCCGTAACTAGAAGCGTATCTACTCCCGATGGAAACTTGGGCGAGTAGATAATGGCGTTCAGATTTGCCGAGCCTTTCATATTGCGGATGTGCGCCCAGTACACGGGGCGAATGAATCCCGGGAATCCAGCAGGCAGGCACGTGTTGTCCAGCATGGTCTTGGCGGGAAAGCGGAGCGTAGTATCAGCCGTCACGCCACCCGCCTGATTTCCCAGGGTAACACATAAACGATACTGCTCGCCCGTCATAACCTTGCTATTTGGAATCTGTCCCATGGTTGCTATAGATGCAAGTAGCACCGCCGCTGCAATTGCTTTCTTCATCAGTCCGTCGCCAGGATTGCAATCGTATTCGTGCCGCCGATCTTCACGCGAAGCGAATCAACCTTGCACCCGCCAAAAGAGAACGCCCGAGCTAGGGAAGTGAGCCTTACCGTATCCGCACCGGCTGGAAACGTAGGCGACCAGATGATGATATCCTGGTCAGTCGCGCCGAGCAGCATGGTGAGATGAACCCAATTCACCGACCTACGTAGACCCTGATTGGCGGCCTGCTGATCGATGAGGTTGTTCGAGAGCGATTGGCGAGTAGGAAAGCGTACAGTTGTATCCGCCGCCAGCGTGCCGAACTGAATGGACAGACGGTAGAAGTCACCCGTCTCCACCTTCGATGATGGCACCTGAGCCTGAGCGGCGCTCGCAACGAACACGAGCGCCAGCCCAAGTAGTACGCCTTTCACTTGATCACTCGGTAGGCAGTATCCGGGAGCGTCGCCTTGAGCGCAGCCCACTCATCCGGCGACAAGTGCAAAGTCCGAAACGGACCCGTCCACTTGTACATGGGCGCTCCGGCAAGTCCCATCGCACGAGTGTTGAGCCTCGCATTCGTGGCAACTCGCACAATAACCTTCTTCTCATTCTTGGCCGGCGTGGTCGCCTTGGGGATGGCCTTGTCCACCTTAGGCGGAACCTTCGGTGCCTCTGGTTTTTTCTCCATGTTACTCGCCCTTGTTCCAGAAGATGTAGGCTCGACCAAAAGGGGCACCTGCCGCCGTGAGGTTGTCCATAATGATTCGGATTTGCCATCCTGCATAAGTCCCAACTCCTCCACCAAAGTTTGCTGTGGCTTCAGCAGCACCGGAAGCGGTGGTGTCAATGTCAATGGCGAACCATCTCGTTCCACCGTCTGGCGACACGATAACCTTGATGCTCGCAAGCGAATCAACAGCCGAGGCCACGTACCAGTTGATAGCATCTTTGGGAATGTTTTCTATCGCAGACGTATCGGCCGCAACGATCATCGAGTCCCCAGTGGAACCACCGGAAGCCTTAGAAACCGAAGAGCTTACCGTCTTTGCACCAGTTGACACCAAAAACAGTGCCAGAAGTACCGTGGCGCTGGCCGTCGCCCTGACAATCTTGTTCATACCAAGTTCTCCCTTTATCCCCAGGGCGAGGAGGTTATCCCCGCCCTTTGGGTTGGTTAACTACGCAGCCAGCTCGAAGATCTCCACAACAATGTCATCACTCGTAGGCGGAGCAAAGTTGAATGCGGAACGCATGAATCCGTAGATGCCAATCTGATCGGCAACAGGATTCGGCACGACGCGAACTTCGATGTCCCGCTTGATGCCCAAGTACCAGCGAGTGTGGTTGACCATGAGTGCGATGGTGTTGTTCCCAGGAATCGCCGCATCTCCGTCCGCTCCAAGCAGCTCGCTAATCTGATCCGTTACCACCACGGGAATGCCGAACACGCGGGCCAATTCACCCGTTAGAATCGTTGCGGCACTACCGTACTTTTCAAGCGTGATCACACGGTCGTCCGCATCCGCCACGAGGTCCAAGTACCCCTTGGGCGAAACGAGCAAGACAACCTCACTCGGGAACACACCGAACTTGCCCATGATTCTCCTGGCAGCGGCCACCAGACCAGAATCAAGCGGTGCTCCACCCGCATCAATCTGATTGCCCAGAGGCACAGCCGGAGGTACACCAGCGTTCGTAACGTGCGCAAACACGCGAAGCGTGTTCCCGTACCCGTTCGCTGCCTGGGGTCCATTCGTGGCCCCGTCGAGTGTCGCAAGGTTGGTCGTCTGCCCGTTGATGATCGACGAGTCGAGAGCCAGAGCAAGCTGCTTCCTGATCGCAGCCTGGGCGTAGGCCATCGCGTTTACAACCGAATCCTCGGTGAACTCCCACGACATCGCCGTTCCAGCACGATGCTTCTTCGCAGTCAATTCGAGGAAGTCCGTATCGGGTCCAGTCGTGGCCTGCAAGAACGTGGTCGCCACCGTTTGCTGCTCTGGAACAAGCGTGACGGCATTTGCGCTCGTTGCCACCGGAACGCGAACCGAGCCGGAACCCATGGGCATTTCCACACGTGGAAACACCTGCGCCACCTTGGCGGGAAGCTGGTAAAAATCAACGAACTGGGAAGAGTACAGTACCGAAACCCAGTCCTGCAGACCAACCGTGGCATCGCCACCAGCTCCCGGTGTCAGCGTGTCCCAGTTATCTGACTTTTGGCGAAGCAAGCGGTCGAACTTGCGACCGAGCTTTAAACCCTTGGGATCGGAGTACGATGCCTTGCCGACTTGCGTAGCGAGGCGAAACACCGAATCGACCTGCTTCAGTTCCCAGAAGGTCTTGTGTACTTCGCGCTCCCATTCGTTCGAGAGCTTCTCTGGCGTGGACATGACCAGGTCAGAGAGCGAACCGAAGGCGGAAGGATCAGGCTGCGGGGCCTGCTGCACCACACGGTTCTTCTCCCGCGCCTTCTCCACATCGGCCATGAGCAGAGCAGCCTTCTCGTATCGCTCAGCTGCGGTGTTGGCGTTCGTCGTGAACTCTTTCAAGTCAGCGACAGCCTTCATGTACTCGGGCGACGCAATCTCCCTAGGCGGGGGCGTCGGTGTTACAACGTTCTCGTGATCCATTTGCACTTCCCCCCTGTCTCCCGACAGTGGTTGAGCGCCCTTCTAGACTTACGTTATGGGCGCGTTCTTGAACAATCTCGCGAGTGGAATGGCGGCTGCCATCATCTCGCTAACAACCTCATCTTCCCAGGCCGCCGCCGTTCTCCCCTTCTCCTCCTCCTGTTGGCGCTGCGCCCATGAACGAAACCCCATGCCCTTCAACGGCTCCAACCAAGTGGAGCGATTCATTGGCACAGGAACGAGTGACACTTCAACGAGCTCCAAATCCTTGATGCGTCGCACCTGCAACTTCTCATCCCATTCGTCTTCCTTGATGAAGAACCCAATGGAGGTCGCCATCAGCACCTTGTCGAGCACCAAGCGTTGCACATCAGCGCGACCACTCGAGATGTAGCCTTCCATGTAGAGCCCGGCCTTGGTGAGCTCGCGCGTATCCCACCGGCCTACTGGTTGGCGCATGTCATGGTAGGCCAGCATTACGGGGAATTCACCAAAGCGCTCAATGGAGGAGTTGAACGCAGTCGGCTCGACTATCTCTTGCGCCTCATCAATGTCGGGTGTAGATGCGCGCGTAGCAACGTGCAGCAACCCATCCGCTGCCACTTCCGCCTTCACCATGGACGCGGGCTGGAACATTCTCACGACACGCTCAGGATCAAGACCTAGTGCCTTCTCGACGGTATACACGCCGTTGCGCCATAGGCTTTCCACATACGTCTTGTTGGTCATTTGTCTCCTATCACGACACTGCACCTACAGTTACAAACATTCTCCGGTAGCGTCATAGCCAAGGGGTGAGGGCCGCGATCACCATCCGAGAGAACAAAATCCGCAGCGATATCCACCACTTGGCCATCCGCATCTTCGTGCACGTCCCGGACGAATGAGTCGCGAGATGAGAGCCATTCCTTAGTCTTGACCCCGGCCTCCTCCATGCCCTCGAGCGCTCCGCGGTTGTAAAGCCCGCCCGTTTCAGTTCGCGCGATGCGTTCCGACCAACTCCGCGAATCCTTCCCGAAGGCATTGCGCAACTCCTTCTCCAGCTCGCCGATGGTCCATGAATTCTCGACAGCTTCGAGCACCAGCGCATTCACGCGGCCCTGCTGCGTTTGCAGGATGGTCTTGATGTTCTTGCCTAGGCGCCGCTCGATGTACTCCTGTACGCCAGGTCTGTTCACATCAAAAGCGAAAGCCTCGCCCCCGATCTCCTCGAGCACATCCTCAGCACCGGCACGCAACGTCTTCTCGGAGAGTGGATGGAGACCCGCTTTCCACCGTTCTTCCTCGGACAGTGGAATCTCTGGCGGGTCTTGGCCCCACTGCGGAGGAACCCCTTCATCCTTAGCTTTACGTGCAAGGGACTGTTCGCGCGTGAGGCCCAAGTTGGTGCGCCGGTCAATGTCATCGAGAACTGCTGCGAGAGTGCCGCGGAAGAGAGAGCGGACCTTCCGGTCCCACGCGCGCTCGAAAGCTTCGGTGCGGACCGCAAAGGCTTTCCAGCGAAGGTCACGCGCCCCCTTGCCATGGGTGCGCTTGGCCTTGGCTCGTAGCTGTGCGGCTGCGATACGAGAGTTCTTCTCGCCCTCGTCTTCCTCCGATTCGCCTTCATTGCCGAATCCGCCAGAATTCGGTAGGCCGAACTGCATCGGCTCGGGCGGCTCGTCACCCCACTCCACATCCTCACCAAACTCGCGGTCACGACGGATCTCGTTCACCGTCTTGACGCGCGTGTTGATGTAGATCTGATCGACCTGCGCCTCTTCGAGCTTGTTGGGCTGCAATGCCGACACGCCCGAGTAGTCGTGCCCCCAGTACATGCCCTCGTAGGGCAGCATGAGGATGGAGGAGTTGATGACGTCCACCATCATGCGATTCCAGGGGATCACCGCATTCTCGTAGAGGTCTTGGAGCTGCCCGCCTGTGTTGGATCGATTGGCATCCTCGACGATCCCCTGGGATACAGGCTTGCAGTGGTACACGGCGAAGATCTCTTCCCGGCACCAGTGCATCAGCTCCAAGAACATGGCGTCCTTGGGGCTGTTGGAATGGTCCTGCGTCTTTACGTCCTGGCCTGCGAAGATCATGGGACGCATAGCCTTCTTCACACCCACATGCCGCTCGTCCACCTGCCGGCGAAAGCGGTTGATCTCCGTGTCCGCTACCTGCGCGCAGGTAATGAGCAGCGAGATGGAAGCCGCATTGTCGAAGTACGCCTTGTTCCATGAGAGTGCAGACCAGAGCAGGTTGAGCGTGGGCTCGAGCTTCTTGAGTGGCGATAGTCCACGGATGGGATCGCGCGGGTTTGGAATCTTGACGTGGATGATCTCTTCGGGTGCGTAGTGCTCCTGCGGTGCCATGCCACTCCCGGATGTGTACGCCCATCCCGTCAGCATGGGTGCGGAGTTGCCGCGCCTGCGTGTGTTCGCTTCGAAGGTGGGGGCCAGCCGATCGGACTGAACTACCCAGATCTCTTCAGGATCCACAAACGGCATGGAACGCACCGGCCCAACGCCGGCAAAGAACACCTCCCCCGTGTACCCAAGCTGCTGGATCGCCGCATACCACAGCGAATAGTAGCCATCGACGGGATTTGGATTCTCGAAAAGGTCAATCAGCGGGTGGGAGTCGATCTCCTCAGCATCGCCATCCGCGGTGTCGCGGTAGAGCTTGAGCGGTACCGATGCGCAAGCGTGGGAGAGCGTGTCCACGCAGGATGCAACCCAGGGGAACATGCCCGTTGCACGCAGGTAGGCAGAGAAGTTTTGGTCGAGAGGCTGTACGCCCTGCGTTGCGGAGTGCGGGCGCTCTTGCAGTTCATGGGCGAGAGGAGGGTATTGCTTTAGGGTATGGTCGATCGCACGGCTGATGGCCGTTTGTAGGTCAGTCCGCGAATAGAGGCCCAGGCGTTCCCGAACCCGATCGAGCATCCCCACCGCAACCCCACCGGCGCATCACTGCGCGAGACCCCCCACGTACAAGAGAAAGCGAAGCATACAAACGTCTGGGTGTCAAGCTATAAACAAGTGTAGGCGGACTTGATGAGAGTACCGCATATAGAGACGGAAATTGCTTCCCGTCGCATAGGGCAAGGACTTAATGGCGTTCTAGCCTGCCTTGCGCTCCGCACCTCCGATGAGAGGTCCGCCTACACTCAGATGATATAACACTGTAGCCCACCTGAATAGCCCGACCATGCAATGACGCAAGCCATCACGATGTCATCGTGGCAACCTTCGGGCGCAGAGTACCGAGGCGCACCCGAGGGCGAGTCCTCCCTCGTGTACATCTCGAACTCGGATAGTACGATAGGATCAGGTGGGATTGCCACCTCGAAAGACTCGAAGGCAAGCTGTAGCGCCTCCACTGCCGTGGCCTTGGTTGCGTTCGTGGTGAGGAAGGCTTCGACGGGAAGCGTGCGCCTTAGCTCCTCGATGAGTGGCCCGCCCATGCTATTCGACTCGCAGATGATTCGCGTCGCTCGAAACTTCTTGGCCAGCGCTCGTAGCCTGGTCTTCTGTGTTTCGTAATCCGTCCCCACGAAGCGATCAATGCAAACGAATTGCTTCGTGTCGAGTTCCAGTACCGCCAGCACGGTCGCATCCGTGGTTCTGGCCCAGTCTACGCCGATAATGTACGAATTATTCCCTCGCGCCTCCTCAAGCGCATCTGCCCGCGCCGCGTTCGAGATGAAGCGAAACACCTGCCCTTCGAACTCCACGAACTCGGCGAGGTATTCCTGTTTATAGCGTGTGGAGGAGAACCGCCCTTCCCTGACCGCACGCTCAAGTGCCACACGCTCAGAGTCAGGATTGGATGGATTGTCCCACGAGGTGAAGCGCCACGACTCCCAGTCCGGGTCATTCCCTTGGCCGAAGTTGTAGCGCTTCTCGATCCAATTACGCCCGTTGGGTGAGGTGATGAAGAGCCCTCGCCCTTGCCGGTCCATGAGCCGACCACGCAGCTGCGACTCCCAGATATCCTCCCCGCCTACAATGAACGCAGCCTCATCCACTACACACAGATCTAGCCCCTCAGCACGAAGGCCCTCGCGTGAGGCTGCGGACTTGAGCGCAACGAAGCCGCCTCCCGGTGCTCGAATGGTGCGGTCCCCCTGGAGGATCTCTATGCCTGGGATTGCCTTCTGTATCTGCTGGGCTATGCCCGAGAGAAAGCGCCAGGGTGGAATCGATAGCGGGTAGTTCGGCACCACGTACCACGCAGCTCCACCGCGCAGGTAGGTCTCGGTGCACTCGAGCACGCCGAGTGAGGACTTGCGGAAACGCACGCCACATACCGCCACGCGAAAGCGCGCCGGCGAGTCGTGGATGATTTGCTGTGCTGGGTGGAGAGTGGGGAACTCGAGGGCCAGGTCTTGGATCATCGAGGCGATGCGAGACACGCTTTCTCGATGGCCTCAACCGAATCCTTCAAGATAACGAAGGCTCGAAACACTGCGTCCTCAATCGATCTATCAGGAGCATCCACATCTGCCCACGCATTGCGCGCAAGGCTCGCACGAGACCATAGCGGGTAGACGTGGTGGGTTGGGATGCCGAGGTGCTCTGCAATCTTCGGAGCACTCCACCCCATCCGCCGGAGGATTAGGGCTCGCTCGGCCTCACGATGAACAGAACCGAAGTCAACATTTCTCCGATGGTGTAAGATTGGGCGAGTGTCGCTCATTTCGTCTCGGGCACCGCATTGGGCCACTCGATCTTGATGCGCAGCTCGATCGGCTTGCCATCATGTCCACCCAAGTCAATGCGCTCGCGTCGCCCGAAGTGGTCCGGGTCCATGCGCTCAAGCTGCGTCATGTCAGCGGTCCAGTATCGTGGATCGGCCTGTGCTGCCATCTCAATGCGTCCCCACTTGCGCGCAATGTATTCAGCTCTCGCCTTTTCAATTTCCTGCGCAAACTGCACAAAATCGGCAAGACCATCCTCTTTGCTTCCCTCTGCTAGCCACTCATAGAGAAGCCGCTCCGACACACCTGAGAGGTTCGCGGCGAGGTGGCGTAGACCGAGCATGCGCGTGTTCTTGATGATCTCCTTGCGATTCTCCGCCGTCCACTTCGACGGACGGCCCACTGCGCGAGTTCTACGTTTTTTCAACTGCTACCCAATCCTCGGGTTTGGAATATCACCAGCTCCAAGCAGGAGCTTGAGCAACCACACTACCAGGACGATAATCACCACCACATTTAGCAGTTGTTTGATCCTTGGCTCCATCGGTATGTAAGCATTAATAGCCCAAAGACACACACCAACAACTACTAGCAAGATCACTAATTCGATGAGTCCCATGGTTACTCCTTCTTCCGGTACTTCATCGGGGACAAGAGGATCAATAGCCCAACCCCTAGAATCATCACGCACACCCCCAGAGTAATAAATTCCTCCGAGAAGATGAAGGCCAGTGCTACGTCAAACATGGGGGACGCCCTCAGGTCTCGCGTTGACAAGGGCTTCGCCCTTAGCGTCGTTCGCCGTCTGTGGCTCCCGGGGCGTCCCGTCCATGCTAGTTCACACTCGGCCCACATTGTGGGCGTATAATCATTTCCATGAACATCTCATACCGATGCTTCTCGAGTACACTGATCATCTTCGCCATGTTCTGAAAGCGCGTGATCTCGTACCAGATGAAGTAGTACACCGGATCAACCGGATCAACGTAGATGTCAGCTGTTGACATTGGCTCGCTCCATTCGTTCATCAGTACCCCCGAGCCTTGGCCCATTCATGATACCAGTGTCCCATAATGCCTTGCTTTTGGAAGTAATTGTTTCCGTAATTCACGAAGGGGCAGTCATATCCACCGTCCCCAAAATGTACCGGCCCTCGGATCAAGTCGTTGGCGAATGGTAGGCTAACTCTGCTGATCATACTCGAGGAGAGTACGTTCCAGAAGTAGACGCAGGTCAGACCGTCACCGATTCCCGAAGGCGCTTGGCAGAGGCAGGTACAAGGGTTTTGGTGCGAGTCCTCACCCCACTGATAGAACATTCCCATAAACGTCACCGTCGTTGGATTCTGGCAGTTAACGTCTCGGATAGTCCTAGACCGCGGCCCTGCCGCGTATGTCATCCCATGCGTGGAGTAGTTATTCGCCAGGGTTAGCGTTACGTTCGCGTCGGTAAACCGATTCCACCGAGTTTGGATGCGGTTCGTCTGATACAGCCCGTTGGCAAGAAACGCGAGCATCCAAGGCTTCTGCTGCCACCAGTCGGTATCGCACCCCAACGCCTCGGGATCCTCATTCCAGTGGCCGGACCAACGCGCAGCGTTCACGTCCACGCATCTCTTCAGGTCCGTCCAGCGCGTAGTGGTCGGCTCAAAGTCGCAGATCATCGCCGCCCAGTTGATGAGATTGGCGACCGCGCGGCCTTCTCCATCTGAGAATTCGTCCGCGCCCACCCCGTTCACGAAAGTTACACGGTCGTGGATCATGGTCTTTTTACGGTTCCAATCCTCTTGCAGGAATGGGCTGCCCGTAATCATCGCCACCGGCAAGAGAGCCAATCCGTGGCAGTACCCACCCACCGGCTTTTGATTTGATCGCCCTATGTTGCCAAGACCACTCGATCCATGTGTCGTATGCGGGAAAATAATCCCGTTCTTTCGAGCCTCGAAATCATAATCCACGTTGTAACTGGCCTGCTGGTCCATGTGTACCTGCTGCTCGATCGACTTCCACGCCGAGTCAGCGTACGCGTATCCGTTGAGCGAATCGCTTGCCACGCCAGCGATGGACCAGAGGAACCAGAGATGCGCCAACTCGGTCTCGTATTGCTGTCCACCTCGGCAAGCGTCGATGGTCGGGCCAGCGGAGCCATCAAACTGTCGGTAGCAGTTCCCGAACATGAGAGGTGACTTCCACCACGAAGCGGGTGGGTTCTCAGTTTGGACGCGCCGCGACCACTCGCGCGCGTGATGCTCAATCACCGACAAAAGCGAGTCCGGGGAATTCCAGGCCGCCCCTCGATGCTTGACAAGTACATCCGTCCATGGCCACGCCTTGGTCGAGATGTATTCGTCGGCCGGCTGGAGCACCATCGGAGGTTCCATCCCCTGGCCTTCTCCGAGCTCGAAGCGGAGGCTCTCGCCAGCGCGCCACCGCCCACCATAGTCGTACTGCTCGCCAGACGGATGGTCGTAACTTCCCGGGTGCCAGACCGAAACGATCGAGGTGTCCGCACCCGATCCCAAGCCCATGTCTGCAGCCCAGCGAATGCGCATGGTGTCACCCGTCTCGCGAATGAAGCGCACCGATGCGGTCGTTTCAGCCGCAACGTCGCCCCCCCAGTTGCCAGCGTTTAGTTGCCAGTTAGTGGCCCGCTTCTGATTGCGGATCGACACCCAAGACCTGATCGTCCCGTCTGCCCAGTAGTCGTGATAAACGCGAATCTCCATTGCGCCAGGCGATCCTAGGTATGTACCCCATCCGTTCGTGGTGTCGTGGAACGCTCGGCGAAGGATTCGGCCCGTAACTGGCTGTGGTGTGTTCTCGACTTGAGCGCGGGTGAGATCGAATAGCGCCGAGTCGGCCCCCTGATACTTAAAGCGGACATTGAAGTTGGGCGGTTCCGAAGTAGTCACCGAATCCGCCGTCTGCGCTGCTGCCGGGATATGTACCTGCCACGTTCCAGAGTGCGTCCACTTCGTTGCCATCTGACAGGTGCGCAAGGACCCATCCGGCCAGCACCAGAAGCGCAACGGCTCCTTGGGGTCGATGGTCGAGCTCGTGGCGAACTGCGTGTTGATCACTTCGCCCGCGGTATCGCGCAACGCCAAGCCGTTGCCCGATGCACAAACCGAGGAATCAATGGATCCTTGAGGAAAGCCCACGCAGAAGATCGAATTGCCCGTTCCTTTGACGACAATGGTCGCCTTGGTCGCCGGAGTGCCCGTCGGAATCTGCCACGAGCACGGCAAGTTATCCACCGCCTCGTTCGGCTCCCCGTCAGGATCATTCTCGAAGATGTTGCAGTTGGTGGTATCGACGAGCCCGCTTCCGCCAGTGGTCGTCCCGAGCACGCGCCCCTTGTTCGACCATGATGTTTTGTCCCCCTCATGGAACCAGGCAACGAAGGCGACCGTATCCGATGCGCCGGCGGCCAGGGTTTCAGCAGCGACAGAGCGCAGCAACGAGTCATGCGCGGTGGTGCCGTCGAATGCTGAATTCACCGTGAATAAACGCGAGGTCACGTTGCGCACCGAGTCGAGCCCCGAGGTCGCGGGGAAGCTGGACCCGATTGGGTTGCGCACGTTCGGTCGAATGAGCGGCGCTGTCCCCATGTTCTTGACAATCGTGGTGCAGGGGACGGAGCGCCGCGTAGCGACTCCACCCACCGGACCCACGATCTGAGCGCCGGCAATGATTGGGGTAGAGAGTAAAGGCGCGGCGCAGAATTGATTGCTCGGTGTGCCCTGGAGAAAGTGCGAAGCCGACACCGGAAGGTTTCCGAACCCGCCCGAAGTCGCATTTGCCCACACCCGATTGGAGAAGCACTCATTGGCCCCATGGGTGACGCGAATCTTGTATTGCAAGATTGTGTACTGAGCCGGGAATGATCCTGGGAATTGCGGGCTGTCTACCGAGCCCTCCGGCGCCATAGAAATAATCGTTCCCAGTGATGCGTTGGTATCTTCCCCCGTCCATCCTGGATTGGCAATAACCGACGCCGTTCCGCCAAAAACGAAGGGGGGAACCAGCACGGTGTAGTTTCCACCAGTGATGTAATTGGCAAGCGTGTCAGGAATGGAACTCGGCTGGATCAGTACCATGGGATGCTCCCCACCGGGTGGGGTAACATTCCATATCACTATCTGCATAATTAAGTCGCTGTGAGTCGCATCCACGTAGGTACGCTCCGCCACAACTTGGCTTATCGCCATCATCCCGAGCGGAGTCTCAACCGGGAGCTTCATCGGTGGAGGAGTTGAGGTTTCATCAACGCCACCCGATCCCGTAACCCGCGCAGAGAAGGTGAATTCCTCGAGCGAGTCGGAGGATACCTCCACTACGTAGCGAAGCACCGCAATCTGTCCGGGGAGTAGCGAGTTGGATCCGTGTACCAAATTCGAGCTATCCGCGGCACCCGTCCACGTCGTGTCTGCGTGAATATCAGCAGACTTCCCACCTTCGAGCCGTGGCTTGGAAATGATCGAGTAGGTGGCTGGATCCGCGATGTGGTTAACCAGCGTGTCCAAAACGGCAATCGTCGAGCACACCACCGCCGACTTGTTGACGAGCAAGTGCGAGACGATCAGTTGGAAATGACGCTCGCCAGCGAAACTTGCTTGGTACGATGTGTGCACCGAGAGACGGGAATCGGAAATTGGGTGCGACGAACCGGACGTGATATTCGCCGCATCAACACTCACAAAACAAAAGGCGAGACAGACCGCAAGAGCAATCCATCTCGCCAGATTCTTTGCCACCACCACCCCCACACATCCCCGAGAGAATCAGATCGTCAAATCGCCTACCACGGAATCCACGGGCCATCGTACGTGCTCAAAATGCCACCAAACCAAGGCGGCTTTCCACCACGCTCCGCACCTGGCGGAAGCGGGTTCGGCCCGGCAATAGTTGTGACAAAGATATAGTCGCCAGGCGGTTGCGGTTTTATGGCGTCACCGCCACCCATCAAGAGCTGGAAGATTAGCATCAGGGTAAACATGATCAGGGTCCCTTTCGGTTTCAGGGGAGAAGAAAACAGGAGGGGTGCAGTGTTTCCGAGTATCTTCGGAGTCCCCTGAATTAACTCCGCGTCTCCACCGCACCCGTATTGACGAAAGCATACCAGCTACGAGGTGTCAAGACAATTGCCGGGGTGCGCCGGCTCCTCTCGGCCATTTGCCGCACTGGCCCGGTCCCCACCGTACCAGACATTTCCGCACGCACCCCGGTTAACCCGTGGCCTCTTTCTCGTACTGCGCTCGCAATTCATCCTCGCTCACCCCAAGGCGATCGGCAATGGATTTCCCGCTGTCGATCGGGTCAGGCTTGCCATTCTTGACGATCGCCGGATCATTCAGGCAGGCGAGCGCCTTCTCCAGAGTAATCTTCCCTTCGGGTAGCGTGGAGATCGCTCTCGAGAAGAAGGCAGAGAGCTCACCATTGGCAACCTTCTCGGTCAAGACATGCGCCGCCGAATCGATAGCGTCCCAATCCCACTTTTGAACGACATACCCCTTGCCGAGCGGGTGCACTGTACAGAAAGCTTCCACCACCTCCCTCCGGATCATGGCCGCTTCCTGCTTCCTAGATCCTGAGATCTCGAGAGGGGGGCGTAGTTCTTGCTCTTCGCGCGTGCGCGCGCGCTTGACTTCTCCTTCTTCTTGAACTTTAACTTGAACTTTAACTTGTGCGGCGGATTCGTGGAGTGACTCCACGTTTTCGCGGCGGATTCGTGGAGTCACTCCAGCATTTTGCCGCCATTCTTCTGGAGTGACTCCCGCGGAATGCTCAACACCTTGAGAAAATACATACTTAGAGTCTTCCTCTCGGTCGGTTCGTACCTTCTGGTGATCCATGAACTTCTCGATGTAGATGGCCGAACGGCCATTGTCGTCGATGACAAGCCTCCAGAACTGATTCCGAACCAGGTCATAGAGAAGAGTCTCTATTGTCTCGTGGGTCCACCCGAAGAAGCTGGTTCCGACTGGGAAACAGACCATGGCGAGCTCGGCGATGTTACCCGGCAGGCACCCTTGAACATCAGCGTGGGGAAGAGACAGAAACCAGGCAAGGGCGGGAGTTGGTCCTGCAATGCCAAGTCGTCGGTTGGTTGAGATCGACTTCGAGAGGAACCTACCCCTTGCCATCGGGCACCTCGTTCAAGAGCGCACTCGCCCCGAAGTATTGGACCGCCGCCCGGTTGTATGACCGTGCCGCCTCGAGCTCGCTCAAGAACACGCCCAGATGCCGCTGCCTCTCCTTGGTTCGGATCTGTGCCGTCCATTTCCTTCTGGTCTTGTGCCAGCTCACCCCCTTGTAGATCGACGAGCACGGATTTAACTGCTTGAAGCGGTTGCCTTGATTCAAGCTGGCCGGCCCCGGCTTGAGGTTCTTGCGCTGGTTGTTCAAGCCATCGTGGTCGTCGTGGTCTACAACCGTAGACCCGCCGTTCACGCCACAGATCTGCCGGTGCATGTAGACGAGGTCGCGCCCCTCGCGTCGAATGGCGTAGCAATATTCACCTCTAACTACCAGGAGGTGCCACTGGAACTTGGAAAGCCATGCCTGATCGGCATTGTCTACGGTGCTGTACCCGAGGACTGCGCCGCGGCGGTCCACCAGAGGAATCTTCTTCACTCTTCCCGCTCCCGTACCCATCCCCACATTCGCCTGCGGAGGGGCAAACGAAAAAAGCGCCGCTCGGGACTGGCACTTCCCCGAAAACGGCGCTTTCTGGTCAAACTAAGACCAGCGCTAGAATACCCCGGCCAGTGCCAGAAGGCAAGGATATTCGCCCGCTCCGCTGCTAGTGACCCTTCGGTCCCAGAACGAGCAAATAAACCCTAGGCTAGACTCTTTCTCGTCGTCAAGCGAAAACTTACTCTTTCTCGCCCTTTTTACGCATCCGGGACAGGAGATCCGATCGTTGCATTCAGCGAGCGCGGCACGCCAGGAGCGTAGCTAATCTCGATCGTGACCGACTCGTAGCCAGGCGCTGAGACTGTGACTGTCGCCACACCCGTCTCGAGCGGGGTTAGGCAGAAGCAGGAGCGGTCATCTTCCGCCGGCTCGACAGATACCTGCGAGGGGTCGGAGGATTCCCAGGACACGTCCACGGTCGTATCAGGCTCGCCATTGGCGAGCTGAGGGGCGACGGAGAGCTGCACCTTTTCGACGTCAAGCATTTTGAGAGGCGGAAGTGTTGCCATTGGACTTTTTCCTTCTATGGAGATCACGTTGACAGTCAGGGTCTTGTGACCACCATGGTCCTCACCCTTGAGTAACTGGTCGATCTTCTTGTCTACAATGTCCAGCTTGTCGTAGAGGAACTTGTTCCAGATCCCCCTGACCCAGCGAGGGCGCCATGGGTTATCGCCAGGAATCTCGGGCTTCCTGCCGTGCTGCTTGTCTTTCTGCTTGAACATAGATTGGCCCTTCTTGAACACATATGAATAGTACTACACGGGCGGCAGGTGTCAAATAGTTAGAACTTCCACCACTGCCACCATGGCCGGTCCTCTTCCCCGACCTTCTCTAGGTAGTTGTCTGGCCGCGGCGGATATGGCAATGGCGACAACACAGTGAACAGCCGGGCTTCTTCCCCGCACTCATGCTCCCTCATATAGCGACTCGGCATTTCCTAAAAATTGACTAAGTCCTTGAGAACTTCATGGTCTTCCCGGGGATGGTTGGGGGAGTAAGCACATAGCAAAGAATGGCCGGATCATCTTCGATAGGGTCCTCACCTTCAGTGTACCCGTACTCACCGTCAAGCCGGTCTCGCACCTCCCAATGGGTACCATCCCAGCGCGCGATCGTGGGGTCGTCTAGGACCTTCTTATGTCCAGTAATCCAGCACCAGGCTCCAGCTTCCGGTCGTTTGTCAGTCCAGTGATTCGGAATCATTATGGGCCTCCTTTTTCTTTTGCCCATCCACAACAATACCGCTTGACGCCACTGCTACGCAAGTCTAATGTATCCCTGTCGCCAATCCGATACACAGGCGACCGGAGGAACCCTGAATGTTTGACCTACGCAAGTTCGCTAACAACCTGATCCGCACCGTACACGAAGCGCAAGCCTATCGGGAAATGCCCGAGCCCGAGGACCGCACCTGCTGCGAATGCGGTAAAGCCTACACCCTCGATAGGCCAGCAGGCTACGTGCCTACCAAGTGGGACGCCCTGTGCAACCGCTGCCTGGGCTCCGATGTGGAGATCACCGAGCAGGATAGGAAGCAGGTGGGGCGATGAGACTGGCCACGCCGCGTGATGCCTTTGTGACGAAATATCCCAGGAACACGGACAAGGATGAGATCGAATGGTGTTCGGAGGTTATCGCGCACGCATACTCTTTGATCAGGGATGCGTTGCGGGGGGAAGCGAAGGAGCACGAGGAGATCGACGGTGGCTGCGCTGGGGGAGCTAGCATGTCACTCTACGATGCAGCGTCAAGCATCGACAAAGCCCTGGGAGCAAAATGAACCCCGACTATGACTACCTGTACGATCCCGAGTGCCGTGCGGAGAACAGGCCCGACAACGAGGGTATCTGGATCGTGGTGTTCGAGCGGTACTACGATGGAAAGAAGTGCGCCTTCCGGTACGAGGGCGATTACGAGGACGCCGAGAACGAAACGCACCCCGGCGACTACTGGCAGTTGGACGAGATCTACCGTGAACCTGTAAGGAGAACATCGCATGGCCTCGAAGTCTGATCGCTTCCCATCGCGCACGCTTTCCGCCAATGACCTAATCGTAAACGGCCGCCCACAATTAAAGCGCGTAACAATCGTGCGAGTGGTCGAGGAACAATTTACGAACGATGGCAAGACGGACACCAAGCCCGTGGCCTACTTCAAGGAGACCGAGAAGGGTCTCGTCATTTCCGCAACCAAGTGGGACGCCATTGCGCAAGTGTCCGGTGTGGACGACGACGACCAGTGGGTGGGCACCAAGCTGGAACTGTTCCTCGACAAGGTGAAGTTTCAAGGCAAGCTGGTTAATTCCATTGGGGTGCGCCCCATCGGTGGATGGCCACAAGACGCCGCCGAGGAAGTTGCTGATACCGACTTGCCGTTCTAGGGAGGAATCATGTCAGCCGAACCCATGCCGCTGCCACAGATTTACATGATCCAAGACGCCGACCGCGATTTGCGACGCATCGGTAAACTACTGCGACAGAAGGACTCAACTCGCCAGTGGCTTGAGCAACAGATGCAATCCATTGATACCGAGATCGAGATGCTCGAATCATCACTCTACGCATTCGGGCATCAGGCCCGGCAAGTCACAGGTAAAGCCACGATCCCACTTGCGTCAGGCCGGCTGCGCATGACCGCAAGTCGGAATAGGGTGGAGAAGCTCCCCGAGTATTACCTGTGGGCCGAGAAGACATTGGTGGAGCCCAGGTTTTGGAAGCGCACGCTCGTGGAGTCCGAGGCGTGGTTGAGGGTGAAGTGGTCTGACGATGGCCGCGCCTACGATCGCGTAACAGGCGAGGAGATTCCCGGGCTAGGTAAGCTCAAGCCGGAAAAACCGTTCTCGCTCTCATATGAAATGAACGGCAACGAAGGTGGGAAGTGAGGGCGAAGGTGATTGCAGTGAAGAAAGGCCCGGCCGGGACGTGGCGCTTCCAAGTGCATATGCCGCTTGCATGGCGAGCTCGGCTCAAGGCTGCGGCCAAACAGGACCAGCGCAGTGTAGCATTCTGGCTTCGCCAGGCGGTGGAAGAGAAACTTGAGCGCGAGAGGGGGAAGAAGTAATGACTCACCGCAACAGTCGCTACGTTGTGGACATTGACCCAGAGATCCGCAAGAGCTGGGCCTATCGAGCGTATATGGACCACTGGGAATCCTCCCGCAACAGTACGCCGCCGCGTGATCTGGCAAGCCGTGTGCCGAGCTATGTCTACTGGGCGTGGCTGGCGTTTCTGGCGCTGGTGATTGGGTGGTGCGTGAAATGAGCAGTGTCATTCAACACACCGTTTCCGTGGATGCAGTCAAGGCCGCGCATGACCTCGTAGACAAATTGGCCCCGCATGGATGGCAGCGTGACACCATCCGCGCCGCACTCCCGCCGCTACCCGAGCCGGAGCGACCAACGATTACGCCTGCGAAGGAGTTGAACAAACGCATTTGCCGTGAAGCTTGGGGTACCTACGTGTCCCCCAAGGGCGAAGCCATCGGTGAGCGTTGCATCCGAGAAACTCACCGCGACATCATTGCGTTGCTGGAGTGGGAGATGAAAAAGTGCCAGGATTCTCACGGCGCACCAGTGCTCGAGGATGACGCGTGTGACGTCTGCATCTCGTTGAGCCTTCTTCTGCAAACTATTCGCGACGCGGACGCGACATGACAAAGCGGTGGTTTTGGCGCGGAACAGAAGTGAGCACAACGCATCTTCACGAAGCCGACCCCGCTGCCGATCCTGAAGTGCAAGCGAGGGTGTTGAGGGCGGCAAGAGCGTGGAAGGTGCAAACGGGGCGATATGCAACAAACCTGGTGAGCATGGCCCATGAGATTGAGATGGGCAGGACGGTGCTCCAAGTAGAGGAGGAGCGCACTTGACGCCGCTGGTAGCACCGTTGGCCCTGATTGTTTTGTACGGGGCCGCTTGGTGGATTCGGCGCAGCGATACGTGGATTGGTCAGCGAATCCGCAATTCCGATCACTGGGCATGGGAAATGGCAATCGAACAAGCTGCGCAGGAAGTTCGCGATGCGCGAGCGAGAAAGTACGTTGCTCCATGGATGCGAAACATGGAAGTAGACGAAGCCAAGAGAAAACTTTTAGTCCTGCGAGCAGCCGAGCCAAGGCTCACTGTGGACAAGTCATGACGAAGTGGTGGAAGGAGGAAGAGGTGGCGTTCTCTGGAACTAATCTTGAGCCAGCCGACCCCGCTGCCGATCCTGAAGTGCAGGCGGATGTGCTTAAAGCGTATTTCAAATCCTTCAACGCATGGCCACAGAACCAAACCCTGGTGGACAATGTGCGCTCTGGCAATCTCACCCTCCAAGTAGAGGAGGAGCGCACTTGAAGCTGCCCAGCGTTCGAGAAGTGGCCGCCAAAGAGCACGGCCTGGAAGATGACGAGCGTTGCGAATGCTGCGAAGGTGGTGCCCGCGCAATGGCTGAAGCCATAAGGGATGCGCTGCGGGAGTCGGCGAAGGCGCACCATGCCGATGGTGGACGGTTTAACTCAGCATTATGGGCACTCAATGGATTCTCGAAGCTGATCGACCAAGCCCTGGGTGCAAGCGAACAAGGGAAAGGGGAATAGTGCGCATCGCCTATGCCGATCCTCCATATCCCGGCTGCGCCAAACTTTATAAGGACCAGTCCGATTACGATGGGGAGGTGGATCACAAAGCGTTGATTTTCAAGCTGTACGCAGAGTTTGATGGTTTTATTTATCACACAGCGAGCACATCTCTTCCACAAATACTTCCATGGTTTGGCGGCGATGTCCGCGTAATGGCCTGGGTCAAACCCTTTGCTGCTTTTAAGCGCAATGTTTCCGTCGCCTACGCTTGGGAACCGGTTATCATTAAGCCAGTGCGCAAGCCAGTCGTATCGCACCGAATCGTAATGCGTGATTGGATTAGTCAATCCATCACTCTGAAAAAGGGCCTGGTTGGCGTTAAGCCTGAAGCGGTGTGTCGTTGGGCGTTTGAAATGGTTGGCGCGGAACCAGATGACGACCTGATCGATTTGTACCCAGGTTCCGGAGCTGTATCCCAAGCCTGGGGAAAATGGAAAACGAGCATGGGACCGCAAGGGAAAGGGGAGGGAACGACGTGAGCAACACCAACCAAAAGGAGAGCAAAGTGAAAATCACAGTTCCGTATCTGCGTAGTGGTGTCGGAGCAACCCCAGCCGATGGTGGATGTGTGCTCCAGATTGTGGGCTGGATCAAAACTGGGGGGTGGACCGATTCGCCAGAATGTGTGCATCCGGTGTTCCAGAAACTTGCCATCACAGCCAACGACTCACTCGACAATGCACAGCGACAGGAATTGATTGACCTGATTCCGCAACTCATGGACACCGCGACAGACGACAAGAAGGTCTCGGTGAAGCTGGCGATCTTCTGCGCCAAGCGCGTACTTCCGCTCTTCGAGAAACACTCCCCGCACGATGCGCGACCACGCCAAGCGATCGAAGCGGCGGAGCGGTGGTGTGACGGACGCACCACCGCCAACGCCGCCTACGCCGC
>Ga0137433_1000138_pt1 | contig 41126 bp, 54 predicted proteins | sample EasRivERMZT840_2_FD_102335 | JGI IMG/M metagenome (GOLD analysis project Ga0137433, IMG submission 102335) | Soil microbial communities from meander-bound floodplain in the East River, Colorado, USA - East River MetaG ERMZT840_2 | ecosystem: Environmental > Terrestrial > Soil > Floodplain ...
ACAGCGCTCCGCTGCTGTGGTAGGGAGGCCCGCCGTCCGATGTTGGCACGATACGTGCATGGGTTGACACTGCCCCCGGGCTGTGGTAGGCGCGAGCGCTCCGCCGTCCCCATGCAGGAAGCGTGCCAACCCCCGCCCGACGCCTGCGACGAAAGCCCCCCGGCCCGACGCCCGAAATGCCACCCCCTCTAGAACGCGCTAGAACGCGCTCAGAGGCGCGCGGACGGGGGGGCCGCTACCTGTGCCCCGCCTAGGGGCTGCGCGCGCGAATTTGAGTTTTTGCGGGGACGTTGTGAGCTTTTGCGCGTGCGACCGGGGCGCGAGGTCGGCCCCGCCTAGGGCAGCGAACCGGGGGCAGCGACAGCCCCAAACCGGGACGCCATGACCCCCAAAGGTCAGCGCGGGAAACGGGGTCCAAGGGGTCGGGGTCTGCCCCCCCTTTTACAACGCTTTATATAGGCACTTTTGAAAAGGCCCTTTTTTGCACTTTTCTAAAAGCCCTCTACTACTCATATATTAAAAAGAGTAGGACCCCACTAGACCCCAGACCCTTTGCCTTGCAAATCAACGACTTACAGCGGGTCCAACCTCCGCCCGGGGTCCACCCTACCCCAGACCCCCAGCGACGAACGGTCATCCCAGCCCGACGAACGGCATTGCAATGTGGGGGAGGGGTGCTAATCTACCCCCACACCAACCGACACCGGACCCCGCAAATGACCGCTACCAACCCCAACGCCGCGCTAGCTCAGAAAGCTGTTGACGCTGGATGGATCATTACCGGCACTGCCAAGGGCCGCGTAACGTGGCTCACCCCTAACGGTGCCACGGAATGGATGGAAAAGGACCGCGTTTCCCCGGGCTTTTGGTTCCTGCACAATAGCTCTGCCCCTTTGGCACCACACCACAAGCCCACCGCCTGAGGGCCCACGCCTAGGGGGCCACCCACCCGGCCCCCTCAACGTGAACCTTCCCACGCATACAAAGGCCCTCCCGCCATGCTGGTAATCCTCACCCTCTGCACCCTCTCCGCGCTGCTGATAACACGCCTCATCGTTCGCCCCTTCATCCGCTAAGGAAAACGCCGCCATGACCCGCAACGAAATGTTTACCCGTCTCGCCTCCCTCACGGAAGCCCAGCGCATCGCCATGTATCAGGCCGCCCGCGATGGGCATTCCGGGTATGCCGTGGCCGGGTATGACCGCGCCAATATTAAGGCCGCTAACGCGGTGTGCGCGTGGGCTGATAAGTTCGGCCCCATCGTCCCCACGGATGACACGGTTACGGCCACCCTCTAACGTTCCACGTGAAACACGTCCCCAATCCGGAGCCTGTCATGACCCAGCCCTACACCCCCGAAACCCTCGCCGCTGCCGTGAGCCCTGAGACGGCCGTTATCGTGAAGAACTACCCCTATGGGTTTAACCTGCGTTGCACCATGCGCGTATGGATCGAATTCAAGCGGGGCAAGGGCTTCCGCTATTGCACCCAGACCACGAACCCCAAAAAGCCCGGGACGGTTTGGAATGCCCCCAAGCGGTCCACCTATGCCCGAATCAGCATGGCTATCGGACAGGACGTGAAAGGCCACCTATACCCCGCCAGCCTGAGCGAGTATTCAAGCCTAGAGGAAATGGGCACCTTCTGGCACGCCCACGGCTACAGCCTGAGCCCCGATGCCCGCGCCTCGCTGGACTACTACCGCACCATAAAGGAAGCATACGAAAACGCATGCCGGGAAAACGGGGTTGAAAACATATACAGCGCCACACCCGAACAACGGAAGGCTGTTAGCGCCGCTTATCTCCCCATCGTCGCAGCCGCCCACAAGGCCGGAGTTTCCTACTAATGAAAACCGACTACCTTCACGCGCACGAACTGGCGGCCGACCTCAGGGAGGAACTGGCAAGCCTAGAAAGGCAGCTGGAAAACTGCCCCGCTGAGCATGTGAACCTGGCCGCGTTCATACGCGCCCAGATCGCCCAGGTTCGCGCCATGCTGAACGATTTAGCCTAGCCTACCGTTCGTCGGGGAGGGGTTGACACCCTCCCCCACATGGCCTAGTCTACACCTACACCAACCGGCCGCCTCAGGCCACCCACCAAAGGAAATGCCACCATGTCCGCACTCGCTACCCGTTTCGCCGCCCCCGTTCAGTACCGCTCAAACAGCCCTCTCACGGATGAGCAAATCCGGGCCGTCGCCCCGTCAATCTTCGCCACGGACGCGCACCATTCGCGCAGCGAGCGTTACAGCTTCGTTCCCACGCTTGACGTGCTGGCCGGACTGCGGAAGGAAGGCTTTCAGCCTTTCATGGTCGGACAGAGCCGCACCCGCGTTGCCGATAAGCGCGAGTTTACAAAGCACATGATTCGCCTCCGCCACGCGTCCCAGATTGACGCCACGGAAGCGAACGAAATCATCCTCATTAATAGCCATGATGGGACCAGCTCTTACCAGATGCTTGCCGGGATGTTCCGCTTCGTCTGTATGAACGGCCTTGTGTGTGGCGATATCTCCAACGATATCCGCGTGCGCCATAAGGGCAACATCGTGGACGATGTGATCGAAGGCGCGTATACGGTAGTTGACACCTTCCACGACGTGGAAGAGAGCCGCGACACGATGAAGGCAATCACCCTCAACCCGGCAGAGCAAAACGTGTTTGCTCGCGCTGCCCTTCTGACCAAGTTTGAGCCCGATGAAAAGACCGGGGCTCTCCCCATCGAACCGGCCCAGATTCTCCGCCCTCGCCGCTGGGAAGATAACAGCGCCGACCTTTGGAGCGTATTCAACCGCACCCAAGAGCACCTGATCAAGGGAGGGGTGCGGGGACGCGCCACCACGGGCCGCCGCATGACCACGCGCGAGGTGGCTGGCATTGACCAGAATGTCAAGATCAACCGCGCCCTGTGGCAGCTGGCGGAAGGTATGGCCGAACTGAAGGCCGCCGCTTGACACTAGGGAAGGGGGGAGGCATACTCCCCCCAACCCCCGCCAACCCATCACCAAAGAGAGCCGCCACCATGCCAAAGGTTACCCATTCAATTTGCACCACTGTCGAAGGCACACTAGACGAAGTGCTAAGCCACCCCCGCCCTGAGGTGCCAGAACTGGGCGAGGTGCTGGGCCTCATTAAGACGCTGCTGTTTGTCATCGAACTGACGCCCAGCCTTGCGGAGTCTGACACCGTGAGGGTACAGGCCGCACGGGCCCGCGAAATCCTCGCGGCGCTGGGGGGCTGAAACATGACCCGGTTCATTGCATGCGCGCGGTTTGAGTTAAAGGACGGCCGCGAACTGGTATGCCTTTACGGTATCGAACGCCTGCCCGGTAGCTGGTACGTAGAGCCGGAGGTTAACGTGGGCGACCCCGTTTACTATCTGGACGGGGAAGAGGTAGAGGTTAAAGCCCTTCCCCGTGGCTTGGATAAGGTGGCTAATCAAATGTATATGGCAACGTGGGGCGAGTATGACTACAGGGAAAAGCGCGCATGAATCGCCGCCCCCGGAATGGTCACCTGAGCCGCGCCAATGCCCTAAAAGAGGATCGCCGCAACCATGGCCTAGGCATTGTCGAAATCCTGCTATGGATCGCGGTCGGGGTAGTGTCAACCCTAGCCGCGCAAACGTGGCTAGACTTTTTCTCGCTGTATAACTGAGGTTTCCGCCATGCCTAGCCCCCTGAATATCGCGCTAACCCTGCTAGTCTGCGCCATCATGGCATGCGTACCCGCTGCCATCGTATGCGCCGCCACTGCATGGGTATTCCCTACTTTCATATATCCGGAGAGTGAGTTTATCCATACGATAGTGGCCGCTGGAATCGCGTTCGCGGTAGGCTGGTGGTGTAGCTTCTGCGGACTGCTGCAAATCTGCTGCCCCTCTGCTCTCTATCCCCCTGAGGATTATTAACATGGCCTTTCAACGTCCCTCCCCCTCCCTGCTAGCCGCCCTCTGCATTTTCAATGGGTTGAAGCTGGCCCCCATACATACCTCGCCATTGCCGGAATTGCGCATGATTGGCAATCCGGAATGTAAACACTTTCGGCAGGTTACAAACTACCTATCCCGATTCTTTAAGGATAAGGTAGACCCCCAGGACTATTGCCCCATCGAAACGCTAGGGGATCGCATGGCCGCCGCGCCATGGATTCGCGGAGGGTTGGGGGTCCTGCAACACTTGACCCCTTTGGATATCCCGGACGCGGACACGATAGACCCGGCTATCTGGTTTAACGAATTGGATAGGCTGGTTGCTCTGTACTGTCGGGATATGCCTTGCCCGCATTACACCATTGACCGGGCCCGGTGCATCATGGACGCATGGCAAGAGCCCGACTTCGTTCCAGTGCATAAGGACAGCCGTCAATACTATGTGGCCGAACTGTATGCCAAAGCTCGTACGCTGCAATCAGAAGATGCGTTTATCTCTTTGCCCAGTGCCATTGCACGGGCCCGAAAGACAAGCGAAAAAGTTTAGGAGTTTTTGCAATAGGGTATTGACACCCGCTAAAAAGCCTGTAACATCACCCACGCGACCCCAGTAACACAAACCACTAACCAAAAGGTGAATGAAATGAACCGTAACGAACTGATCGAAGCCGCTGGCCTCCAGACCTTCGCACCGAACGCCGGCCAGAGCCCCGCTGATTACGCCGCCGCCCAGATGAAGGGACGCGGTACCGCTTTTGCCAGTGGTCCGTTCAAGGATACCGGCCGCAAGCTGGTTGCTGCTCAGACGGTCCACGGTGTGGCGCTGGTCACGCTCTCCCGCGTGAACCTGATCGATGCGCCGAAGCCGGATAGCAAGGGCTGGCAGATTGTAGCATACGACCTGTCCGGAAACGTCCTGTCCGCTACCCCGCTGGACGACACTGCTCCGAAGGGCACGAAGCGTGGCTATGCTGTGTACGGCGAAGTCCTGTCGGCCATCGAATGCCGGGACGACCTGATCCATGCCGCAATCCGCAGTGCCCGTGACGTGGCGCAAGCCCGCGTCGATGAACTGGATTCCCTGCTGCGCGAATGCGAGCCGGAAGCAGAAGCAGAAGCAGAAGAAGCAGAAGCCGCTTAACAGGGGCGCGCACCGTGCTACGGTATGCGACCCGGAAACGCTGCCGTAGCACGTTGCGACGCTCTATCGGCCAAACCAATGGGGGCCCTTTATGGGCCCCTATCTATAGGAAGAGGGGGTTTTATGGAATGCACTTACACCGGCGCACGGGTGTACTTTGACGAGTACGGATGCACGGTCCCGGCTGACCTGTTTACGGATAACAAAGTGGTAGTTATCCAGTGGGAGCCGAAGGGGGAGGTTTTTGATAATGGGGCCTCTGCTACTCACACCGTCCATATCCACCATGGATACCATCACAAGGGGCGCGGCATTACAGTGGTCCCGATTGACAACGTTCAAGGGAGTCTCTACCGATGAGCAAATCCCGCAGACAAGAGGCTACCCGGCGCGAGCGTGAGGGCAAGGCCAAACGCCGCCCAGAACGGGAGCCGAAACAGCCAAAGGTGCCCCGGTCCTACCGTCCGTCGGGTCGGGCTTGACAGGGCTTGACCTTTGGCCCTGCTGACTGTACCCTGAACGCTCCACCCCGCCCAATCCACCGCCCAAAATATAGGATACTTATGGATACCCCAGAACAGGTAGGTATTGCCGCCGTTCTAATCGCGCGTCTGGGCCTAGGCCAGCGCGACCGCTTCCTGCTAGGGACTGCCCTTATCTGCGAAGCCGCAGATAATTGCATCCAGAACGCCGCAGAAAACCCGGAAGCGCATAACCCCTTTGTTGGGGTTCCCATCGATCACGCGGAGCCGTTTGAAACGGCCGCGAATTGCCTACGCGCATATGACGTGTGGAACGAAAAGCAAATCGCGGGTATGGTAGCAGAGGAATCCGCCGCCATACAAAAGGAATTTGACAAGGTGACAGAAGATGCCGTTTCGTCCGCTACTGACGCTGGGGAGGGCTAAGCCCATGCCCGGACGAGTCCCAGAGGTAGTTTCATGGGGCATTTCGTATATCACGATTTGCGTGCCCGACAATTATACAAACGCGGAAGCGGAAGAGTTTGCAAACCGCAACCATCCCAGCGGTACGGAATCAGGGTGGAAAGCGCCCAACGATTGCGACCGTAACAAGTGCATGGAACGCTCCGGCTGTATCCATATGAGGCTGGTATGCTGACGGCCTTATCCGGGAGCGTCTGGTTTCATTCGTCCGGAGGCTTAGGTGATTAGCTTATCGTTTTTTGCAGTGGTCGGCACCATCATTGGCGCGTATTTCCTAGCAGTCGCCATAACCGTTCTAGTTCTAATGATTAGAGGAATATACCAAGATGGCTACTCCCGACTACGTAAAAGACGCATTGACAAATCTGCAAGCCGTGACCGGGAGGACTGACCTAGTTTTCCCGGTACGGACATACATTGCGAACCTAGAGGAAATCCGGTCCAAGTTGATAGCAGAGAAAGGCGATCTTGAACACGAGCTAGCCGCGTGCTACGAAGTGGCTACCCGCAAGGCCGCCAAGAATCCGCTATATAGGCTGGCCCGCTGGTTCCAAACCCTGAGAGGTGGACAGTAATGCTTAGGCTATCTGAAAAAATAGTGTGTGAGAACATCCGCATTACGACCCTTTCCGCTACCCATAAGCGCCGCCGCAAACATGGCCTTACCGTATGGCATGGCCTCCCGATTCTCTCTGCTGTTACTTACTTCCTAGTGAGGATGATATGACAGCCATGGTGCATAGCATTTGCGGAGCTACAATCGCAAATTCTGTTAAGCCTGATTTCATTCCCACGAAAGGAACGATTATCGGGTCCGGTGATTTCTACCTAGCAGGAACCCAGAAACACCCATCCCCTGCAACCCCCGTAATATGTCCCGGCTGTGGGGCCCAAGTTCGCCTGCATGAATTGGAGTTTGAGCCAGATGAACGTGACAGCCCTAACAATTCACGTCCTGATAGACTGGGATAATGCGCCCCCGTGGGCTCAGTTTGTAACCGTTGATAAACGGGGGGCCGTTGAAGTGCACGAATCAGAGCCCGAAGAGGAAGATGGATTCTGGGTCCGTGGAGGCTTCTGTGAAGTGGTCGGGAATATTCAGACTGTCAAGGCTGCTAAATTCGCTAACAGTGGCTCAGCGGAAATAGCCCTATGATTCAGGTAGAAAAAGACTATTTTGTAGTCCCGGCAAAGTGGTCAGCGCGGGTACGTTCCGCGCCTGAAAGAAAGTACATTGTAGCGCGTAAACTGTGGCGGCTTTCCATGAATGCCGCTAACAGACATTTTCTCCGTGCGAACTTCACGCAAAATGAGTTTGCTTGTGACGCATGGGAACAGGCTAGGCCGGTAGGGCGACAAACAGTGGGGGCGGTAGACGGGACCGGGCGGTTTCCTTCTAGCCCTATCGGCCTTTTGTCTCACCAGCGGGAAGCGCTGGATAAAGCGTATAACAAACGCGCATTCGCATTCTTTCATGAAATGGGGTCGGGCAAGTCCCGCACTCTTCTAGAACTGTGGAAGCAATATTTCCTAGAGGGTAGGATTGCTGAATCCTGGGTCATTTGCCTTAATACTCTGATAGGCAATTGGCATGAACAAATCGGCCTGTGGGCCCCGGAACTAAAAGACCGTATCGAAGTGTATGGGGTTTCATCGCTGCAAGCCGGGGGCCTTCCTGATAGGCTCCGAGAGCGCACGCATGACCATCTAGCGATTGGTGTAGACGAGTCCCAATCAATCAAGAATTTCAAGGCCCGCCGCTCTGAGGTAGTACAGGAGCTAGGATTCAAGGCCGCATTTACCGACATTTTGACAGGCACGTCAATCACGAAAGGGGTGGGCGACCTGTATAGTCAATTCCAGTTTCTAGACCCTAAAATCCTAGGCTTCCGGAGCTACTATAGTTTCCGGAATCGCTATTGTGTAATGGGTGGGTTTGAAGGTAAGCAAATTATCGGTTACCAGAACCTAAACGAATTGCTTGCCACGATTGAGCCTTATACGCATGTGGTTTCCAACCCGGTAGACTTGCCGCCGCAGGCGCACGAAACCCGGGAAGTCAAGATATCGGCAGAACAGAAGCGCCTTTTGCGTGAACTGAAAACGCTAATGGCGACTGAGCTAGACCGTCACCTTCTGACGGTAGCAAATGCCCTCTCATTCTATACGCGTGGTGCGCAAATCCTAGGCGGGCATTTTGCAGTAGCCCCGGGACAAGTCATCCCTTTGGAGCATAATCCAAAGCTGGAAGAACTGAAAGAGATAGTGGATGGCACTAATCAAAAGATTGTGGTATTCTGTCGGTTTGTGCCAGAGGCTCTATTGATTCAAAAGGCGTTCCTAGAATCATGTAGAGCCGTGCGAATTGATCCGGATATAGAGGACCCGATTGACACCGTAAACAGGTTTCAAAAAGACCCGGCTATCCGGCTGTTGGTTGCAACGTATGGACGCGGGAGCCGTGGGTTTACCATGACTGCGGGTAAGCTTATGGTGCGGTATTCCGGTACCTTTGCATATGAGGAATTGGTACAGTCAGAAAAGCGCATTCATCGCATCGGACAGGATGAGCCGACAATGGTCATTGATTTGTTGGCAAATGTGGCACTTGACAGGCGCATGAAAGAGATTGCAGAAGGTAAGAAAAGCCTTGCTGATTTTGTCACCCAGAGCCTAGAACATCCGAAGGCTCTCCTATCCATGTTCGATGAGGGCCTATAACATGAAACGACTTTTCCTAGCAATCGCGCTTATCTTTCTTCTGGCCGCATGGTCTACTTGGGTACTGGGGGCATAGCCATGGAATACAAGAATGAAAAAACAGTAATACACGTAACGCCTGAGGCTATCAAGAGGGCTCGCAAATCGCTAATGCTGGCTAACAAATGGGCTAATGATGTAGCCCCCAAGTTTGCCAATGGCGTAAAAGCTGTTATCGTAGACGAGAATACCGCATGGGCCCTGAACCTGATAGTGCGATTCTCTAATAGTCACCCGACACTGGGGGGCGAAGAACGATGCCTAGCCTGTACGGCATTGGAGTATATGTCAATAGTCGAAAGCTGCCATTGCCCAGACTGCGGAAAAGACCTTAGAACCATGGTTGACAATGATCATCATGCCTGCAACAATCACTGTAACGTAGATATCCCACCCGAAGGAGCATAGCAAATGAGCGCACTAACTTTGCTGATCGAACAGATGGCCGCAATCGGTGACCAACTGGACGCGTTGGAAGAGACTCGCAAGCCCCTGCAAAAAGAATATGACCGCCTGCGCTTGGAAGCGATCCCATCCCAGATGGCAGAAGAGGACATTACTTCTGTTACTGGCGGCTTCGGCCGTTGCACCCTCACGTCTGACCTATACGTGAGCGCTCCCGATAAGCGCACGCTTCACAAGTGGCTGGAAGAGTCGGGCAATGATGCCATGATCCAGCCGACCGTAAACGCCCAGACCCTCAAAGCCTTTTGCAAGGAACAGATGGGTAAGGGCAAAGAGCTACCGGACGGGATTCTCAAAGTCACCCCGTTCAGTAGGGCAGTCATCTACACCAAGTAGCTGACGATTTTCAACTGACGAAATGAGGAATACGAAAATGGCTAAGAATCAAGACGTGGCGGTAAAGTCGAATCACGGGATCACTGTCATGCAGGAACGTCCCTCCTACATGGACCCGGAATCGAAGCGCGGTTCGGAGGACGTGACGCAAAACGATATCACGCTCCCACGAATCGAAGTCCTGCAAGCGCTTTCCCCCCAGATTAAGCGCTCCGATGCCAAGTATATCGAAGGCGCGGAACAGGGGATGATTTTCAACACCATTTCCGGCGAACTGTACGGGGATAACATCGTCTTTATCCCCATCGTGTTTCGCAAGGAATACATCATCTGGCAGAGCCGCGATTCTGGCGGCGGCTTCGTGGGCAGTTACCCCACGGAAGAGGAAGCCGTTTCCGCGTTGACGGAACTGGACAATCCGGATGACCATGAAGTCAATCTTCATGCCGTGAACTTCGTCTATCTGGTGCACCCCAACGGTGTGCTGGAAGAGGCTGTTTTCAGCTGGTCCCGTTCCAAGCTGAAAGTCTCCCGGAAGCTCAACGCTTTGGTACAGATGGCTCCCGGGGACCGTTTCTCCAAAGTCTACAAGCTTCGCGCCATCGAAGAGAAGGGCAAGAAAGGCGAGTATTACAGCTACGATATCAAGCCCCTCGGCTATGTAGCAGAGGACGTTTACAAGCGGGCTGAAAAGCTGTTCAACGCTATCAAGGCTGGCGAACGTGCCATTGCCTACGGCGAAAACGAGGAAGATGCAGCAGAGGTTACTGATCCCGTCATCTGATCCGCCTGCGGGCCCGCCCTCGGTTAGCCGGGGGCCGGGCCTTTTTTCTTAGGAGTAAATGTCATGCTACTTAAAGACGATATGGTAGAGGCATACAAGCTATTTATGGCCGCTGCTTTGACCGGAAGTGTCCGGCTCCTTAATGAAAGAAATGAAGAAGATGATGCCTGCACTTTTAATGCAGAGGGATTGGCAGAGGACGCTAATGACATTGCGACTGCGGCCCTAGCATGGCTAGAAGGCTATGAAGAAGGCTATGAAGCCATGCGGCAGAATGAACGGGAGCTAGAGAGAGAAGCCGCAGCGAAGCGAGAGGGAAGGAAAAATGAATGACATTGATAAAGATTGGCCGGATAACCTACCCAATTTCCACAAGGCTCCGCGCGACGAAGTGACCCCAGTATATGTAGCGCCTCTGCCGGAGCCGGTTCCCTCTTGGGTGCTGGGAGCATGGGGACCAAAACCCGATTACTATACCGCTGAGCAAATGAACGCACATTATCAGCGTGGTTTTCACGATGGATATGAACGCCGCCATATGGAAGTATTGGCCGCCCTCGCATGACTGACATTCTCGCCGTCGATACGGAAGCCACTGGCCTAGGTCCGAAAGACCGGGCCATTGGTATATCGTGGCAGATTACCGGGGAGGCCCCTCGGTACATCGATTTGCGTGAGGACGGAGCGGGGGAGTTTCTAAACATCCTAGACTGTACGGATGAGATACCCCTTGCCTGCCATAATGCCAGCTACGATTATCGCATGCTATATAATGCGGGTATCCGGCTTCCAATGAAACGGCTACAGGATACAGTCATTCGCGCCACCCTACTAGATGAACATGAATACAGCTATAGTCTAGACAATCAGGGAGAGAAGTATCTAGGGCGCAAAAAGGAAACAGGAATATGGGACCAGATGGCAGAGCTATTTGGGGGTAAGCCTACGCGCTCCGCCCAGATCGGCAGATTGCACATGGCTCCAAAGGCTTTGGTGGAAACCTATGCCATGCCCGATGCGGAATTGTGCCACGACCTTTGGCAGAATCAGGAACGACGGATAGAGGAACAGGGCATCCGTAAGATTGTTGATTTTGAACAGTCGGTAATGCCTACTATTATCCGGTCGGAAATGAGGGGCATACGAGTAGACGAAGCGGCTGCTAACGCGGCCGTTGATAAGCTGACCATTGAGATTGACAGGCAAAAGGCGCGGCTATTTGAGCTAACCGGATGCGTATTTAATCTGGACAGCCCCAAGCAGGTAGCGGCCCTATATAAACCCCGCATGATTGACGGGGTGTGGTTTACGCAAGATGGTACACCCCTTCCTGCGACACCCGGTGGCGATCCTAGTTTCGGCGCTGAATCCCTAAGGAGAATCAACGATGCGCTATCCACTGGTATTCTTGAAACTCGTTCCCTTGTCAAAACGCGGGATACTTTTCTTCGTGGACATATCCTGCGAAATGCCATCAACGGACGGGTATACCCAAGTATACATCAAACAAAGGGAGAGGATGGAGGAACAGGAACCGGCCGTTTTTCTTATACAGAACCGGCCATGCAACAAATCCCCTCCCGTAACCTAGAAGTTGCAGGAGTAGTAAAGCCCATTTTCCTACCGGAAGAGGGGCAGGTATGGTTGGACGCTGATATGCACTCTTTTGAAGTGCGTGTTTTCGTGCATCTGGTCAATAACCCTGCGCTGATTGCGAAGTTCCTAGAAAATCCACGGCTTGATTATCACCAGCACGTAGCCGACCTAACCGGGCTCCCGCGCAAGGCTGCTTTTTCAGGCGAGCCTAATGCCAAAGAGCTAAACCTTTCCATGATTATGGGATGCGGGGACGGTTTGGTAGCTATGAAGATGGGCCTTCCGTGGGAATGGGATGAATTCAAAAAGGGCCGTGAGACTTTCCGTTATCGGAAAGCTGGCCCAGAGGCAAGGAAGATAATCGAACGCTACCATAAGCTAGTTCCCGGCGTACGGGAATTCGCTAAGCGTGCGCGTGCCACGACGGCTAAATTCGGATACCTAGAAACCTACATGGGGCGGAGACTGCGCTTCCCCAGAGGGATTAGCAATCATAAATCGCAGGCGCTAGCTGTGCAATCAACAGCAGCGGATATCAACAAAATGAACTGGCTACTTATTGAACAGGCGCTAGGTAACGACGGACGCCTACTTTTGAACACCCATGACAGTTATGGAATGTCGGTCCCTGTTGACTGGCAACCCGCATGGGGCAGAGTGCAGGAAGCTGTACGAGACGGTTTCCCTTGGTTCAGAGTCCCGCTAATCCTAGAACTTTCCGGGGTAGGAGGTAATTGGTGGGAGGCATTGCATGGAACTCAACATTGACCTAGGCTTTTTTAAGAGCCTAGAACAAGCCGACCAAGACCGCGCTATTTATGAGGCAGCGCTTAACTACATTAAGCTAGGTTTCAAGGTACTTCCGCAGAAGCCCGACACTAAGGGATTCATACGAAACCTGAGCATTGAACATGCGACCAGCATGCCGGAGATTGTCAAGCATTGGTTTGGCCCCGGTGGCCCGTACGAAGGCTATAACATTCTAGGCATCAACCCCAGCGGGATTGTAGCCCTAGATTTTGATAAACATGGGAAGGCTGACGGATTCGCTAATTCCGGCCTAGACCTGCATGACCTTACCGGCCTACGGGTAATCACACCCGGGGGCGGTTGTCACTTCTACACAAGTGACAAGGTTTCGTTTATCAAAAAGATACCGGGCATTGACAAGAAAACGGCATGCCTGCTGCCCCCGTCTACCGTGAATGGCGTCCGCTACTACTGGGATACCGGAGGGGAACCGGGCTCAATTCCTGAGAAAATGCTAGAGGCTCTAGGGGGCAAGGTTCCCAAGAAAAAAGAGGTAGAGGAATTTGCGGTAGTAGCCCCTGACGACTATATCAAGGAACTGCTAACCTATTTTGACCCCGGATGTGACTATGACGAATGGCGTAATGTGGGCATGGCGTTGCATGACAACGACCCGGGCCGCAGTCGCCTAGACCTTTGGATAGAGTGGAGCCAAGGAAGCGATAAATTCCAGCCGGGAGAATGCGAGAAGCGATGGGACACGTTTAGCACTGAGCGATCCCGCAAAGTAACCCTAGCGTGGATGATAGCAACGGCTCGCCAAAGGGGGAGAGCCCCGACCGCTGCTGATATCAAGTATTCCGGCATCAATATAGACGCCTATGAAGCGGTCCTAAAGATGAACGAACGCTTCATGTGTACTACGCAAGGCGGCAATAGCATTATCTGCATCAGCAAAGATGCGGATGGGAACGAACGTCATACGCGTACAACGCCCGGTGATTTCAAGGGCCTTGTTGCAGCGAATCTCCCGCCCATTATGGTAGGGGAGAAGTACGTTCCAGCGGCGGAGTATTGGCTGAAAAGTAAGTACCGGCGCGAGGGTGATATTGTGATGGAATACCCGGGCACGGAAAGAGAGGGGGACCTCAACCAATATCAAGGCTTTGCGATAAAGCCTGTAGAGTGCCAGCCGGAGGACGTGCAATTCTTCCTAGATCATGTGAAGTATGTCATATGTGACGGGAACGAAAAGCATGCAGAGTTTTTGCTAGATATGCTGGCTGCTAAAATGCAGAAGCCTCTAGACCTGTTGGGCATAGCTCTTGTGCTAGCGGGTAGAGAGGGTACCGGCAAATCCGCTTTTGGTGAGATATTCCGACTTATAATTGGCCCCACGCATGCTACCAAAGTGTCTACGCGCGACGCGCTGCTAGGTGCCTATTCTGGCGGTATGTCTAGCATGATATTTGTATCAGGCGAGGAAGCCGTATTCTCTGCCCACAAGGGCGAAGCGGAAAGGCTAAAGGCTCTGATAACGGAATCCCCGCTTGACTGGAATAACAAATTCATTAAGCCATGGAGCCAACGTAACTGCCTTTTCCTCATGTTCACGGCTAATGAGAACTGGGTCATTCCGGCGGGGTTCGATAGCCGCCGCTTCCTAGTGCTGAAAGTCAGTGATATACGAATGATGGATACAGACTACTGGCAGAACAAGTATATGCCCCTGCTGTATAAGGATCATCGTAACCAGCCCAACAATCCGGAGTATCTGGGCAAGGTACTATACTATCTGCTAACCCGCACAATTACGCATGACCTGTCTCGTGCAATGGTGACTGAGGAACTGATAGAACAGCGCAAGCTAACCAATGCAGAATCCATGGAAGCGGCATTCTGTGAATGGACCCGGCAAACATTCATTGAATCGAAGGGTGATGAGGCCATGCTAGAGGGAGCCGGGAAAGAGTTTTCGTTCCCTGTGGTGACCTTTAAGCAAGAACAATGGGTGGAGGTCAATAATATGTATTATGATTTCCGCTCTTTCTACACACGGCGCTACTCCAAAGGTAGGGGATGCGGAACGGAGAAAGATTTCAAGGAAAGGCTATCCGCGCTTGGCATCACTATCATACGTGTAAAAAAGAACCAGCTTAAAGTGGGGGCAGGTAAGTACCCCGGAGAGCCGGATTCAAAGATACGAATAGGCCGCAGAGTTAGCCCAGATGCAATAGAAAACAGACTAGCCGAACAATATCCACTATTCATGGACCTTTCAGATGAAGAAGCCCCGGACGATTCAGAATGAAAACGACCTTCGTACTTATATCCATATGGAGGCAGAGGAAAGCGGGCATCATGTAAGCCACATAGAGAGCCCCATTACCAGCCCCGGCATTCCTGATTTGAACATCAGCCGTGCCGGTCTAGACCTTTGGCTGGAAATCAAGGTGATGAAGCGTGGCGGAATACAGATGCGACCAGCCCAAAGGAAGTGGCACCGGGAACGGGCCGCCTCTCAGGGATGGTCTTTCGTAGTGTGCTGGATTGACGGCATGATATATGTTCATAACGGCGGCGATGCCGCTGGGTGGCTCCCCCGTAGCCTCAAGTGGCGTTCCGGGAAGCCGTACGCCCTAGAAGAGGTCTGTACCATGCTAGCCATGCTGGGGACGCTGTGACCGGGCCCGGGGGATCGATCTACAGGGCCGCCAGCTTGAAATCTGGTGTACTGGGGCCTTGCGAGTATCCCAGATTTCACGCAGGAGAGCATTCCGACTGGCCTTTCTAGGGGGTTCCGCTATGATCGGGGACCTGAACGAAACCTGAACGAGCTTTTTGACTACCGCTCATCGGAAAAAATTTGACACCCCAGAAAGCCTAGGTTAATATTCCTGTCTGTGATCCAGTGGCCTTGGGGGCAACGCCACTGGAACCTGCCCGCCCCCGACCCCTTAGAGGATCAATCATGAATAAGGCCATTCTGGCAGCTGCCCTCATGCTGCTTATCGGTACGGCACAAGCCGTCGAAGTTGACAATACTGTCAACACCAATTCAACCTCCGGCGCAATAGCGGAATCGGAATCGGAATCCCACGCTGGCGCATCTTCCGATAACCTCAACGTTGTGAACCCCAACCAGTCCACTGAACTCTCCGTTGGGGTTGGTCTTTCACAGACGTTTGAAGCGTCCATAATCCCCCGCACCACCACCCAAAAGGTCAAGACGAATGCAGCCGTCCCGCTGGCTGCTGCTGTTTCATTCTCGTCTGACTACTGCGGCGGCACCGTTTCAGCGGGTGCATCTGGCTTCGGTCTGAGCATCGGCGGCAGTGGCCCGAAAATGGATGGCAATTGCCAGTCACTCCGCCGCGCTGAAAAGTTCGGCACCGCTGCTGCCAATGCCTACAATGCTGGGTTGCATGATATGGCAAGCCGCCTGATCGTCATGCAGGTGTGGGAGATTTGCATGGCGGAAACCAACGCCAAGCAGGACCACGAACCCCGTACGGAAGGCGCATGCGAGCGGCTTGGTCTGCTCAGCGGCGATATCCCGCAGCCCAGAAGTGAGCCCGCTGAGCCGTCGCAACAGTCGTACCCGACCCCTCCGCAGGACTACCAGCCGCGTCAGCCCCGTGGTGAAGTGACTGAACCCTCTGACGATAGCCGGAAGCTGGCGGCTACTACTATCCGGGGCTCCAACGGCCAGTCTCTTGAACTGGACGAAGAGGGCAAAAAGGTCAAGTAATCCCTTTGCAAAGCCAATGCGGAAGCCGGGGGGCAGCCGCGTTGGTTCAACCGCCCCCCATTAGATAGGAGTTATACCATGAAGAACATCCTCGTCGCTCTCGCCCTGCTCGCCGTGTCGTTCGGTGCCAATGCGGTTGATCTGGGCATCGCTGCCGGTACTTTCGAGTCCGGTGCCCAATCGCAGGTCGGTTCGCAGTCGGCGGGTGGCTCGCAGGCCGCCCTGTTCGGAGTGACCGGTCAGCAGTCGTCTGCCGTCGCCGGCAATACCGCCTTCGGTGCCACCCAGCTTTCCGGCAACGACAGTGCCGCGCAGTCGGGCTCCATTGGCTTCACCCAGCAGCAGGGTTCGGCAGCGGCTCTCGGCCTCGCGGCTTCGGCCAATGCCAACATCGCGGCCCAGACCGGCATCGGCTTCGGCCAGAACCAGATGCAGACCGTGTACGTCTACATCCAGCCGTGATCGGTAAAAACCTAAGGCCCGGTTACGGCCGGTAACCTATGGTTCAGAGGCCGGGAATCCAATCCTTCCCGGCCTTTGTTTTAACCCCGGAGAATCCCATGAGAATCCTGCTACTCGCTTCGTTCATGCTTCTGGCCTGTGCCGATGCGTGGGCTGCTATCGGTTCCGGTACCATCCTCCAACCCAGCCCCCAGAATCCGGGCCCCTTCCCACCCCATATGCAGCAGTGGCCCGCCCCTAGTCCTCCCAACTATCCGGTGCCAGTCTACACCGTCCCCGTTATCACCAGCATTCCCCAGCTTCCGCCTGCTATCGTTCACACTGGCGGGAACCTGCCACCGACACCGTATAACCCTACTCCGTAGGGGCAAGAATTCCCCGGCACCGCTGGACCTTTTCTCCGAGAGGTCTGCTAGAAGGAATGCAGTACGTGAGCCGTGGACCGGTCGGCTCACACTATATGGTGTTTAACGTGTCCCCTTCGGCTACATCCCCGCCCCCCTGTGCGGATGTAGCTAGGGCCTACGGGCCCGGCCGCCGTCGTGAGACTCGCCTGTCAGAAGGGGGCACGCCAAACACCAGGCATTAAGCGAGGGCCCCCGAAAGGGGGCCTTCTGCTATTTAGCTAGTCCAAAGGTGAGGAACCTTTGGTGCGCCTGTGCTGGCGTCATAAGGGATGTAGGTACACCATCCCAGCGCCCTGTTTCTACCATCAATTGTGATGTGGCAGCTAGTGCCAAGTCCATGATGAGAGGACCCGGAGCATACTGACCACTAGAAATCAGGGCTGCCACCATCTGGCTTAGCGTTACATCAAAATAGGTGGCATTAGTCCATAGGTCCGGGATACCGGCCGTTGGGTATATCACCTTTGGGGTAGGGACGATAGGCATTAGGCCACCAGATAGGTAAAGGTAAACACCATTGCATGCGTAGCTGTAGACAACGAATACCACGTCATATTTACGGCGTCATTAACCGTATCCGGTGCGATAGCTATAGCCTCGCCGGGAGCCACCGTTCCCATGCCCGATCCGCAAGCTTGCCCGTTGGCCGTAAGGTTAGAGGCAAGCGGCAACGCTACTCGTATCGTTGTAACAGTATTGGCAGCGAGCGTAGCATCTATATCAATGCGCCCCGACACCGTAACCACATTGCCTACCCGCATCCATTGGCATACCGTAGGAACGGCAGTGTCGATATTGGCTACAGGCGTAACGACCGGCGTATAGGTACCAGAGCCTATGTATTGATTCGTAGGACCGGACAGAGCGTTTGCATTGTTATGCAATACGGTACCATACAAACGGCCATTCGTGATGACCACATCACCCGGGCTAGTAGCGCCTACGTTCAAGTCAATATTACCGCCGCCTGCGGAATTGAGTTGCGCCCGCCCCGGGGAGCCTGCGGCCTCATTGCCATACAGGAATAGACTGGCACCACGCGAGCCACCGGCAGCGGGAGCCGATTGAACGCTGACTACTTGGTTATCCGCACCATCAACGCTAACGCCCTGAATACTGAAAGCGAGACTGGAAAACCTTATAAGTCCGGTAGGACTATTCATTAGCAAATTGCCAGCCGCAACATTCAAGTTACCGGCTGCAATCGATACATCAGAAGGAGTAGCTACCGGAGTGCCCGGGGTCAGCACAATGCCACCCGGAGTACCGGCCGCCTCGTTACCGAATACTGATATGAAACCGCCACGATTGACGGCCGCATCTCCGCCGCCTACAAGCCTCAGAATTTGATTGTCCGTAGCATCGAAACTAAGTGCACGAATACGGAAGTCCGGATTCCCATACAGAATCTCAGTGGTAGCGGACAGGTTCAGGTTCCCAGACGTGATCGTCTTTGGCCCGGCCATCGTAGCGCCCACCGCAACCACTGGCTTGTTTGGGTCGGCAGAGTTTACCGTAATGCCGTCCCCGGCGATCACAGCATCCACCACCTTTACCCATGCGGCGGAGTTACGGCCGTAGGAGTCGCCATCCAAAGGGGCTTCGCTGATCGACCCGGCCACACCCACGGAATAATTGGTGCCGCCCTGAGGTACTAGACGCGCCTGCGTGAGATTGCCCAGATTGGTAGCGCCCTTGGTGGCGATAATGAGGGCAAGGACAGTGGCATTGGTAAGCTTCGCCGGGACCTTCAACGTTTGGGTATCAATGCCTATGGAAGCAATGGCTTCCTGCAAGGTGGGATACGTGTTTTGTCCGTACTGATAGACCAACGTTCCACCCATGAAATACAGGCGATGAATCGATGCCACGCCAGCGCCGCCCGGGATCGGAGTCACCACGCCCAAGCCACCCGGATCGTAGTCGGCAACCGGGACTAGCTGTGTAGCCGCGCCTGTAACAGAGGTGCCCGTGACTGGATAGAATGTTATGTCTGTCTGGTCAAGGAATGGAACAATGTTGGGACCGTTAACTTGATCCGGCCCGCCGCCAATCTGCCACACGATACCGGCATTAAGGTCAAGGTGCAGTGTGTTGCCCAGATTGGCCTGTAGGTTACCGCCCGACAGGAGCATGTTATTGAATATCATACTCAAGTCGAAAGCGGCATACGTCATATCGCCATAGATGGTAGGCTTTGTGACGATGCTGTTAATGACCCCATTCAAATGGGTTACGGTGCCCAGAATGATATGGGTACGAGCCGCAGAAGGCAGGGAGTTACCGTCCAATTGTACGACGGTACCCGTAGCATCTACGCCTATGACCGTGAACCACGAAACAGCCATATTTGTAAGCACAAGATTCTGTGCGGCCCATGATACCTCTGTAACGGCGGAGATATCCCGCGCGCTGGGCTCGATGATTCTTCCCGTGCCCGCAGGTATGGCTACAGTGGAAGCGTTCACCTGCGTTATGTCGGGATACGGGCCCGCTGCTGGGCGGTCCCAGCCACTCATCGCAGCCTGTGCAAATGTGGCTGAGTCAGAACCAGTGATTATCTCCCATGAGGTACCGTTATACATCAACAGGTAAGCCTTGTTGATAATGAGGTCTCCCGCCCCCAGCTGATTACCCACCGCAGAAACCACATCCTTTGGGCCGATGCCATTTACATTCAGGGTAACCGGGCCCGTAGTGGTAGCCACTGGCACAAGCTGTACGATCATACCGATAGAGTAGGCAGACAAGCCCCCCGGCAGAGTGCCAGAAATAGCATTCACACCACCTAGGTTAATCAGCTGATAGTGAGAGCCGTCCTGTACGAAGCCTAGGGTGGCATAATTGTCACGCAATACCGGGTCACCTACGCCCGTATGACGGAAGCCGCCCATGGGCAGGTTTGCAGTGGGCAATGTTTGGCCGTCGCGCGCAATGGATTGCGTCAGCGCCAGAGCCACATCGCTAAGCGTGGTATTGGCCCAGTTAGACGTGATAAGCGTCTGGGTAACTACGGGGTTTATACCACCCGGAAGTGCGTATTGACCTGAGCCATTGCGTGGCATGATTATTCTCCTGAGCCGTAAATACCCGTCAAAATTCCGGGCAGTAGACCGGCCCTAAAATCATCGTATCTAGTGCGTGGCGTTGTGCCTTCCCGATAGTGCCTGTGAAGCTCGCGTAGCGGACCTGATTTATTGGCCGGTGCGCCTAGCTCTACACCCTTATCAAGCTGCCTGCGTACCCTCTCCAAAGCGGTAAGCTGTGCAGCTGTGTCTTGGTCAGCCTGTCCCATGGCGATCTTACGACGCATTGCATCGATCTGCTTACCGATCGTTTCACGCGTCTCTTGAATCTTCGCTCCGGGAATGGCAGAAGTACGTGGCAATTTAGCGAGTGCTTGGATGCTAGTAATCTCTCGGTTTAGCCATGGCGGAAGATGCTGATTAGGACGTACCGCTCGCGCCATAGCCTTTGGAGATACCTTGAACGAGCCAGTTATCTCTTCAATCATTGGCCCAACTGTCTCACGCGCAGCCTGCTTTTCAGCGGCGGCGGCAGACTCGCCACCCAGCTTATTAGCGACGCCCTTTAGGGCCGCCCCAGCAGAACGAGCCGTGGGGCTAACTGCCATTGATAGCCCTTTGAGGGCCTGTACGGGAGCGCCGCCAACGATATTAAGGCCAGCGCCCCATGCGGCATTAGCGCCCCGGCTTTCGTCAGCAGTAACGGGGGCAGCAGCGCCTATACCAGCCCCGGTTGCTCCCTCGGCCATTAGGTACGCAGCCAATCCCTTCCCGGTTTGGAGCGTCTTACCTGTATTGAGTACCTTTCCAGCGTTCAAGAGTTTGGTAGCAGCAGCCGCGCCCTTAGCCGCGCCAGTAGCAGGCACTAGGGCGGTACCAATATGGGTCAGAACTTGGCCCGTTCGACCGGCCCCAGTATCAAGAAGAGGCTCATCCATCTTTCGGATGTTTGCCTCTTCCTCCAGAAGTCTCTGGTATTCAGGGCTTTCTGAACCGTGCCGGAGATAGGTGCCCAATTGCTTTGCTCCCCGGCCCATAGAAGCGAACGCCTGTCCTGATCCAGCAAGTGCTTTCTCATGCCACGGCATTTTATCAAGCATTGCTTTCTGCATTTCAGCCGTAACCCGGGCCTCCATTTGCGCTTCCGTTTCTGGCTGCTCAAGGCTCATCGGAGTAGACTCCGGCGCGGCCATAGGAGCGCCCACACCCGGCAACCCGCCAGCATCCAAAGGGGCAGGGGCCGCTTGGCCCTGCGCGGCTTCATCATTGGCGATGATGGAATCCAGTTGCTCCTGCGTAGCGTTTTCAGGAACCGGAATCCTTCGCCCATCAGGGGTTTTCAGGAAGGGCATTTCATGGCTCCAATGCGTAACCCGCTTTGACTTTCAAAGGACCACCACTTACTGGCTGAGCCTCACTGAGGCCAGCAGCATCAGCCTGTAGCCTTCTGTCGATGCTATCCAGCAAGCCATGGAAATCGGTAAGCGCCTGCTGATATGCAGGAGTGCCCTGCGAACGAGAGCCAACACGGGCCGCCGCTGCCTTCAAAGCTGCGCCTTCTGCCTCTGTAATCTGGCCCGCACCGGAACCAATCATCGGCTGGATACCGGCAAGGAACGTGCCACCTGTTATCTGGTCATGCAAAGCAAGGGCTTCCATTTCCGGCGTTCCGCCACGTACCGCTGCCCATATCTTACGGGCCTTCGGATCATCCGGGATACGGCCACCCATGCCACCAGTAATATTAGGCAGAGCCGGATGGGTCATGAGCCTCTTAATAGAGTCACGCATTCCTGCCATGACCGGGGCAAACTTGCTATAGCTAGCCTTCGCAGCTTCCCTGCGCTCAGCGGCCTTGGTAGCCTGTACTTCTGCACCCTTGATTGTGGAGGCAGTCTGAGCCGCTATGTCAGCAGTCGCAGCTTCCGCTTCGGCCTTAGCCGTAACCTTTGCAGTTTCGATGTTGGCTGCGTTAGCTTGATCCGTGGTCATGGTAAGAGGCTGACCGTCGGAGCCCATCACTGGCTCCGATTGCCCCTGCCGTGCACCGCTTGTAAACACACGATTTATCTTGCCGGTACTCTCATCACGGAATAGGCGAGAAGCCGTCTTAGCTGTACCCTGTGAAATCTCTTCCGTGCCATCGCTGAAATACTTGTAGATTTTGCCGTCATCCGTTTCACGGGTACTAACAAGCCTACGCCCACCACCAACTTCCTTGGGGTCAACGCCCATCATACCCAGATAGGCACGCAAGGTTTGATCGGTTGGATTGTCACTCAAAGGCTGTGGCCCAGCAGGCGGAGCGCCGGGTGGGGGAATGGTAGCAGTGGCCTGATCCGGCATACCCAAAGCGCTGCCCATCTGAGCCGTGATATCCGGGGTAATCGATACGGGGCCCGCTTCCTCACCGGGCATCATGGAATTGTTAGCCATTTCCTGCGTAACATACGCATCGATTGCTTCACGCGGAGCGCCAGCCGCTTCCATCTCAGCCACTTTGGCCTGTATCTCTGGCATTTTGAAGGGGGACATACCTTCAATAATCGGGGGCTTGCCGGGTATGGCTTGCGGACCAGCAGGCGGGGCCGGGGGTTGCGCCTGTTGGGCTGCAATCTTATCCGCAATCGCCTGCTTGACAATTGAAAGGGCAGCTTCATTACCCATACCCGCTACAGATTTGAGGGTATTGGTAAGCTCAGCTTTGTGTTCCGGGGGCAAGGTTTCCCATCCCGGGATATCCGGGGGAGGTTCAGGCGCGGGAGGCTGGCCGCCAGCGGGCGCACCAGCAGGCATACCCAAGGCAGCACCCATCTGGTCGGCTACAGGGGAAGGCTTAGCGCCAGCTGGAACAGCACCGGCATTTTCCTGTTGCCCCATCTGTTGCATAACGCGGACGATTTCACGGTTCCTTTCCTCGTTCAAAGCATCCTCTGCTTTGTCGCCTTTATAGTCAGCAAACATACTACCCAGCCCGCCGATAGCCTTTTCAGCCATGCCAGAGTAGTTGGGAATATAGGTTCCCTGAATGTCATAGAGCGCGCCACGGGAGCCTTGGGTTACACTCCCTAGCTCCCGTTCCTTTGTTGCCATCTCATGTAGCTGTGCCTGCCGTTCCCGCAATCTCTTGGCACGACGAGTCTGCTTCTGGATAGTCGGAAGGTTTTCCAGAATCGCTTGCGTGGTGAGCGGGTCAAGTGCAAACTTGGCGGCCATAGCTTTCTCCTAGTACCACGAACCGCCGAAACCGCGCGGCATCCCATAGTCCGTATCACTACGCGGGAAGAATGGGGTATCCCGCTTGCCGGAATTGCGGGCCATTTCGTCCCGCGCGTCCATGGTCCTTTGTTTCATGGCAGCACGGCCCTGCATGAAGTCACCGATGGCGGCCACGGCTTCCTGCATCTTATCGCCTATCGGATTGATATAGTCTCCTTCTATATCATATAGGGCACCGCTACGCATCTGACCCTGCCCCGGCCTTCCTGTAGTCTGACCGGAGCGCAAAGCGCTAGCTCGTCGCTGACTCGCCTGCTGCTCTGGCAACTGCGCCATAATGGCTTTCAGAGTCTCAGGATCAATTGAGGTTAGGTCGATACCACCGGGGCTAAACATGATCCTACTCCCTTATCTACGACCCGGGCCGAACCTGCCACCCATCCGGTCACCCATCGGCATAGGTGGCAGGTTCCCGCCTGTCCGCATGTGCGGCGGAACTATGCCAGTATTACCCGGCACTGGCGGCTGGTTTCCCCCGGTCCCCATTTGCGGGAATTGACCGGGCGGAGGAATACCCATCGGAGGCATATCGCCACCCGTACCCATTGGCGGCATTGGCGAAGGAGGCAAATTGCCACCCGTACCAACCATGCCCGGGGGTGGCGGCTCAGCCATGGGAGGCGGGCCCATGCCACCCGGGCCCATTGGCATGCCCGCACGCGGCCCTAGACCGGGAGGGGTCACAACGTTACCGGGACCGGGGCCCATTACACCGCCACCGGGAGGGGGTGCAATCATTGGCTTCCGGAGTGCGCCTGCCATGCGCTCGGGTGCCATTGCTGGATACGGAATTGCCATTTCATTCTCCTTAACGCTTGGGTGGGAACTGGCCGGGGGCAGGAATGCCCATCAGGTTTGGATCAATAGGACCACCATAGGACCCGGGCCTTTGGACTGGTGCAGGAAGTGAAAATGGCATCATTGAACCGGCAGCATTTCCACCGGGAGCGGCACCACCTACGGGAGTAGGCGGCAAATTGCCACCTGTGCCAACCATCGGTCCAAAGGCGGGAGCAAATGCCGGGGGTGGGGGAGGCGGCGTAGACGGGGCAGCAGGCGGCGGCGCTACAGCAGCAGGAGGGGCAGGCGGCATTGCTGCCAACGTAGCCGCATGCTGTGCCGCCTTTGCCTCTTCCTGTTGCTTGATCGGACCATAGACAAAATCACGGGCAAGCGGGTCCACCTTCATACTCCACTTGCCTAGGGGGTCCTTTGATATGGCCTTAGCCATGAGTCCATGAGCCTTGCCTTCCACCTTCTGGTGCAAGTCCACGAACTTGCCAGCGGCACGGTCTACCTTATCGCCTATCTTGTGAAGGCCCAATTTCTTACCCAACGGATCATACTTTTTCAGCGACTTGACAAGCTTGTTACTGGCCTTGCCACCCGGGAGGGTAGAACGGACTGCCTTTTTGATTGAACTAAAGAAGCCCATTTTCCCTCTCCTTAGCTAGATGCCGGAATGCGCCCAGCAGCAGAGCAACAAATGCTTCACCATCTACCTTCAAGTAACCCTGCTCGGCTGGGTTGACTAGATGCGGAAATACCTTGGCTACTTCATCCGCAATCAGGCCAGTCGCACGCTTGCCATTAGGCCATGTGAACGAATGCGGATGAATCAACAGCATTGCCTTGTAAGCATCCTCATCCGAAACTACCTCAATTTCTTCCTTCAAGGCTGCGTCAGAGAAGTAGCTACCAACTGCGCCACCCACTGCTGCGCCTGCCGGAGCCGCCGCGCCGCCGGTAAATGCACCGGCTGCTACGCCACCGATAACTGCGCCCCACGCGGAGCCAGTTTGAGCCCTACGTGCGGCTTGGTCATTTGCCCGCTGCACAGCGGCTTGATAGCTCTGCTGCGTGGCGTCCATAAGGTTTGCACCCTCTGCGCCGCCAGCGCTGGAAAAGCCGGGGAACTGCGGACGATAGCCTAGGGAGGCATCGCCGATAAGGCCCGCCGTTTGATTCGCAGTTTGATATGGCAGCATATACCGTGCCATGGCCTGATTGAACTGCTGATTCTGGCCTTGTGCCCCCGTCTGATACTGGGACATATAATTCTGCGACTGCTGCAACGCAGATTGAAGCTGCGTATTGTAGCGGTCCCGGTCCTCCTGCGAACGGGTCATAGCAGAGCTAAGCTGCGTGCCATATAGGTTCCGTTCCTCGGCTGCTCTAGCCAAAGCGCCTTGGAGTTGGGTGCCGTATACATCGCGTGCTTCCTGCGATCCCGCCAGCTGGCCTTGTAGCTGTGCCTGCGAGGTCACATCACCCTGCGAGGTCAGTAGGTTTTGATAGGCGCGGTTGTATGCTTCGGTACCGGGCTGTAGGCCCTGCAAACGAAGCCTAGTTTCCATCTGGGATCGGTCGGTTGCTTGACTGGGACGAATGCGTGCCAGCAGCGATTCAGCATACTTGTTGGCAAACGCATCGCCGGATGCCTGATCGTACTTAGGCAGTGTCTTTAGTACGTCAGAGTTAAACTGGCCCATGCCCAAGGCATAGGGGTTGTACTGGCCCACATTAAGGCTGTGCTGTTGATATCCCGGAGTGCCCGGAGCATTAAGCCCTTGGCCCTGCTGATTCAATAGCCCCTGAACGCCGCTTAGCTGTTGCCATTGCTGGGCCATAGACGCATCGTAAAGTTGCTGCGTCCGTGGATTCCATTGTTCAGTCTGGGTCCATTGCCCTGTAGCCGGATCAACATGCCACGAAATAGAGCCAGTAGGGCTCTGCTGTGTTGGCCTATTGGCAGTCGTCTGCCTTTCAACAGCAGCAGCATCGATTCCAGCCTGCTGATTGGCTAGACCTACATAGTCCGGAGGGGGAGGGGTTTTTCCGCCGCTGCCCATGTCATGCTTCCTCCCGATATATTGCCGGAGTAGCCCTAGCCTTTAGGTGGGGCCAATGAGTTGCCATTTTTTCTGTGCCATGGTACATGAGACAATCGCTACCATCAGAGTAATAGTCTGGAAGCGTGGAAATTAGCTCATATCCCAGATTCTCTACCAGCTTAATAGCTGACCTATTGAATGATGAGACAGGGCTATACACATGCTCCACACCTAGCTGACGGAACAAGTAGTCATGCCCGGCCCACCAGAAGGTGCGGGATACTCTCCGCCCTTTGGCTATCCACACATGCAAGTGAATACTCTTGCCGTTGTATTGGTCAAATACGGCGATAGCAATAGGCTCATTGTCATCGTACTCTGCAAGCACCTGTGCGCTCTGCGTAAATAGAGCCCCGCCCATGAGGCTGGAATACTCATTGAGTACAAGCCTGTTTGTGTTGATCCAGCGGCTCATATCAGGCCCCCAGCTTCCCACACCCATTCCACTGCTGCAACGGATAGCGGGGAGGATGTAGAAACACGCAGCTGCCACGCCAAAGCGTAACCCAATACGTTAGCCGATACCCATGGACGATAAACGTTCTCTAGTCCTGCCCAGTTAGCAGCGTCCCAGAGACTCACGTCCCACACAGCGTTACCCTGCGCGAAACTAGGAGTGGGTTGAAGCAGGAACGGGTCGAGCCGGAAGTCCGGCAAGGCTCGCATCTTGAAAGAGGGCTTGACTTCGGTATGAAATATGGGTCGCATGAACTTGGCATGTTTGTTGGCCGTCGGGTTGTCCAAGTAGCTATACGCGCTGAACGCATATGCTTCTATTGGATTGCCACCTGTACCATCGCGTAGAACCTCGTCCACATGCTCGTTAGGAGTGAGTATCAATACCCGTCCATTGTCAGTACCCATATACACGGTGCGATCGAGCGTGCGGAGCGTGCGAACAGGATAGTCGAACTTGCCCCATGCTCCGGTAAGCAGATTCATCACCAGCTGGACTGGGGCTTGGGCTCTCTCGTCATAGATATTAATGGCGATCAGAGCAAGCTCCGACTGGAACCCCACTTCAACAGGGAAGCGCGCGGGAGTAGGCGCAGCTAGTCTAATGAGCGTCCGGGAGATGCGGCGGGTCAATACGTTTGATAGCAGGATTTCAGTAGCCGAACCCTGAATCAAAGTGGACAACGGAATGAGGCCGCGTCGGGACAGGAACAAAGTATCCCCGCCGTAGTCTGCCACAGCGCGCGGACCAAGCGGCGGGGCAACAAAGAAGATTGCATCCAAAGTCCAATCCGCAGAATTGGAAGGATCATTGCCAGAATATGATGCAATCTCGCCAGTCGAAGTGATGAATAGGAGTCTGTCATCCAATCCCTCACCTGTATCCATGCTCCATCGTGCCATGGCAATTAGGTATCCGCCACGACGGAAAAGACCACCTAGGAAAAACGGCTTGGCTTCGCCACCTACTGAGTCGATGGGCAAATACCATGCAGTCATGGAGCCGGTTTGAAGGAACCACAACCGGCCTTTATGTACGAGGACAAAGTTGAACGTGTTTGGATTGACGCCCTTTATTTCGCCGGGGGCGGCGGGTGTAGTTACCTGTGTGAACTGAGTCCACGTAGTACCATTGAAAAGCTTTGACTGTGCACCGTTCACGGTAATCAGAAATTGTCCTGCGGCGGTTGCAAAGTTTGTCCACTCCAACTGCCCGTTAGTAATGGCAGTTACCGCCGCAGGAGCATTGCTGCTCACGCTAATGTCAAAAATGCCAACGTCCGTAGACGCAAATTTCTTGAACGATCCGTCCACGGCATTGTATGAGAAGATGGTCTTAATGGGGTTGACCAGCCCGGTCACCCATTCCTGATAGCCATTGCGCACAGTAAGTGTGCCGGTATCAGGGAAGAAATTCATGGCATCAATCATGAACTCAGGGCCCATGATTGCCAGCGGGTCAAGATCGTTGATTCCGCCCACGGGAGCAGGTAGCGCAAGCGCTTGACTGACCTGTACTTTTTGCTGGCGGAGCCCTCTCATGTATTCCAACTCCCGTCCGGTACATTTTGCCCGCTGATATAGAAGTAATCAATCCTGCTATCAAGGTGGATGACAGGAGCCCCGGTTGTCTGTGCTTTTTCAGCATTCAGCATGTAGTCAAACTGGTTGCCTAGGTCCGTGGCATCCATGCCCTTTGCATTCCATAGTTTGAACTTGACACCCGCAGTCATCAGGAAGCTATCGAATACAGGCTCATCCGCATCCGCTGTTACCTTGTCCTTATACATCAACGTTACTGGATCAAATACCCAGTTACGAGAGATATAGTAGAAATTAAGTGTTTCACCTGCGGGGGGAACAGGAAATACAGTGAACTTATCACGCAGGATACGATACCTGTAATACACACCTACAGACACGATCCCGAACTGCACCCATGACCAGCCCTGCGGACTCATGGGACCAAACATGGGGCGCTGATTGGTACTCGCCCATTGCGTTTGATTGACTATCCTTCCGAAATCCGCTGGAAGGTCAAACTCAGAAGCCACACCATCGCAAAGAATGGTAAGTGTTTTCTCAAGGAATTGCCAATCGTGAACCTTGACCAGCTGAGTGCCTAGAGAATTGACCAGACCGAGCACTTGAAACCCGGTCTGGTCATCAAACGGAGAAAGGATCGTAGGAACCTGCGGAAGTCCAAGCTCCTGCAATGCTTGATTTACAGTGTTGATAGCAGAGTCTTGGACGGCCATGGTTTACTTCCCTTTTTTCATGTTGGCAATAAGGGCAGTTTGCTCAGCAATGGTATTCTCCATCGCTGCCAGCTTATCCTTTAGCGTTTCGTACTCCGCTTGCATCTTGATAAACGGGGCACTTTTTTCCGCCTTGTCCACCATGTTCTGCGCCCGCTGTTTCAGCTTGAACAGGCCCGGGATACGAGTGCACACGTCATCATTGACGTTTGCCAACTGTTCCAGCGAGCGGATTCGCAGGTAAGAAAGTTCCTCTACCTGCGAGCGGGTAATCCAAGGCGCTTCCACCAAAGGTGTGCCGATGTTTTGCTCCGTTTCGCCACTCTTGAATTCCCTATAGGCGGGTGCGAAACGCTTCTTGTCCATATCCGTTACCGGACGCTGGATGATATTGGTCTGGTTGCCGGGGACACGGATTTCCACATAGTCAACATCCTTGTAAATGGGTCGGCCCGCTTCGTCCGATGCGGCCTCATCAAGCTTGGGCCGCACATAGAACTTTACATAGACCGACTTATCACCGGCCTCACGGGATTTGAAATCTTCAACATCAAAGTCTGCGGTTTGCATAGGGGGCTCCTTAGCCGAGTAGGCCCCGTTCAATAACGGCAACGAGGGTGACGAGTGCCAGCCCCAGCCAACCCAGATGCACGCGCGGGCTGAAAGTGACATTGAACGCTGCCAGCAGCAGGCAGACGAGTGCAAGAAGGAGAAGGACGGTAAGGGTGATGGTCATTTCGTACTCCTAGGTATACAGGGTTTTACCGGCGACATATGCCTCGATTGCTTGGATCGTCGCTAGGGGTGTCGCCACGGTTGAGCCCCTAACAATAAGCTGGTTGAGTTGGCCGTTGAATACAAGCCCGCCGCTTCCGCGAGAGCCGACATACATGGGATATGACAGGAAGGGGCCTGTTCCTAGGTCAGTACCTATGGTATTTACGACCGCCCCATTTCTGCGAAGGGAGGTTACGTCCCCTGCAATATCAGCAATGCCGGTATAGTATGAGGTATCGGGGGCAGGAATGCCAAGGCTGGTTCCGGCTTGCGCAACAACGGTGCCTTTTACGGTCCATGAAACGCCGGGGGTTGCGTTTGAATTAGGCGCAAATAGCCTAAAGGTACCGTTATTGAGCGTTGTGTCAACGGATAGCTCACATACGCAACCTATCGTAGCGTCACTTACCTTAGTCACTCCGGCAAAGACCGTGACCTTATCCATAGCACCGAAGTTGATATTGCTTGTGACATAGAAATCATTGGACCCGTCGAACCGCAGATAGTGCGGGAAGCCCGCGCTATCGTAATTAGTAGCGGTAGTGACGCGTTGGAAGCGGGTGGCAACTAGGCCGTATTCCAGCTGTGGTTGAATAAGACGGAAGGTGAGGTCAACTGTACCACCGATAGCTATTGCCATATCAATGCCGACACGGGCAAGATTAGTGGCCGCACCTGTGAATGTTCGTGCCGCAGTGAATAGCTGCTCCGTAGCAATTATGGTTTGCACAGAATTAGTATTGGTGACAAAGGCTGCACCGTTGTACTCGGATATAAAGAGCCTACGAAGCGGGTTGTTAAATCCTACGCTTGGATCGCCAGCCAATAGCTGTATTCTGGCAGAAGAAACCCACGGTTGACCGATGGCAGCAGCAACGCCCGTGCCCATATAAATGTCAGCGAATCCAAGGGCTCCGGAAGTATTAGTGCCGCTTACCCGATAATCGAAATATGCCCGGCCATCAGGCAACGTGCCTTTGGCTATCACTTCGCGCGTGATTCCGGCAACTGCGGAGACACTCCAGCCAGTAGGCAAAGCACCCCCCGAACCAATGACTCCAACCACTGCTAGCGAGAGGTCTGAAATAAGCTGATTCCGACGTGCCGAAACTACGGGCCTGTTAGCGGCGGTCGCCTGCGTGCCATGGATGCCGGGGATTTCCTTAACACTGACAGACCGGACAACGAAATCACATGCGCCACCACTCCGCTTAACCTCAATAGCAGAGGAACTGGTAGCCGTAAAAATGACATGTGCAATAGTGCCAGTAGTGCCATTGGTAAGATTGACACCGTTATGGGAAAGAATCCAGCCTCCCGTTGCCACTGAGGCAATATCTACATATCCCTCATAGACTTTACCAACCGTCAGAATCCCATCTTGACGCACACCCATAATAGCGCCAGTAGTAACCACCCGCGCGCCAGTCGGTACCTGCTGCACGAAATCGCTACCCGTTTCAGCGCCACTTAGTACCCAACCTGTAGGCCGCACCGGAGCAGTAGTCCAAGTGCCTGTGGCAAAGTTGCCATTAATCGATAGCTCAGCGCCACGGGCCCGATCATAGCGCTTATCCAGTACCAGACCCATGGGCTGTTCAACTGCCGTTACCGGCAGGATACCCAGATTGTCCTGATACATGGTACTAAAATCACTGTAATCGTGCCAGAAACCGGGCTCTCCGGCGCTGAACAAAAGCTCAGTGACTTGGTTGGGCGAAGGATTGCTCAGCCAATAGGCCAGCATCTTATCATTGATAGTGCCGGGATAAGGCGCAAGGAGCCTCATCCAAAGGTCGTTGTTTGTGTCGGGGGTCGTGACGGGTAGCCCTAGCTGCCCTAGGAGCCACTGCCTTTCCGCATCACCGTAGGTGGCGTTCGCGCTCGCCCCCCCAGCCTTGAAAAAACTCAACAAGCCGTCATTGACAGTGCCCCCGCCTGTCGCTACGCGAATGGCATCATTGAGAGTGGTCATCTGCGGTCCCTCGGGTACCGGTGTTCCTCATCCTCACGGTCCCTGCGATCCCTGTCACGGCCGCCCAAATCTAGCTCGATGCGAACCATGTAGTTCTGGGGGCAACGATACCGGGGGCGGAAGTTCCATACCCGGTAGCCATCGCGCCGGTTTTCACGATCACGGGTATAACGGCCGTCATCGTAGTAGCGGTTTTCGGGGTCCATACGACCATAGCGGTCATAACGACCATAGCGGTCATAACGGCCAGCGCGATCATAGCGGTCATCCCGGTTTGCCCAACGGCGGGAAACGCGTTCAACGCGCCCGGTCGGGTAGCGATAGAAACAGTAGCGCTGATTTTCGTGGACTAGATAGCCCGTAAAGATCGGGATATTGAACTCGATCGTTGGGCGCCGTTGTGCCATGCCATCAGTGACGCAGCCCCCGGTTAGGAGGGTTGCGCCCATGACGATAGTGGCTAGCCATGTTTTATTACCGATCACGATTTCTGTTACCTTTTACGTTACTGCCGGGCTAGCAGTTGTGGACGAACCGAAGGCCGATTGTGTGGCAATCATCGCAACGCCCGTGCGATTGGTGAAACCAGCTTCGATTGCTGCGCCATCTGCTACTGCGCCCGCTGCCGTTACCATCTTCGTACCGAAGCCAGTAAATGCAGGGCCAGCGCCAGCATCACGCGAGGAACCTGCACCGAAGGCCAGAAGCGGCTGAGCAACGTATGGCGCAACGGTGGACACACCAAGGCCGGTTGCACCGCCACCAACGATGGTATTCTTACCGCCACCAATGGCAGTCAGAATTGCCAGCGTAGCCGCAACCGGAACAGCAGCGGTACTTGCAGGCATCGAAATGCCGGGAGTGTAGTCGTCGGTATAGCCCTTATCCTTGATCGACTGCGCGGCAGTCGCAGGGGCCGTACCGTTAGCGACATTGATAACCGGGCCGACATTCAAACCGAAGCCGATGCCGGTGCTGAGAGCGCCTGTAGACGCGTTGCCGGTCTGGTCCTTATCAAGCGGCGAGCCTTTGGGTCCGGAGAACGGACTCATGAGAACGGCCTTGCCGGTAGCAGGATTGGCCGGGAGAGAAACGAGGCTACCCATGTTACGAGCAGGCATGTTTGCATCCTCCAGAAATAAGTGAAATACGGCTCTTTTTTAACTGGAAGCCGCAAACCAGCTACGCGCCCCCGCGCTTACTTATCCCTGCGGAAGAAACCACCCTTTTCCTTTGTGGCCGGTTCATCATCGGCCTCTGGGACTGGAAGAGGGGTCGGAGCCGGGGCTGCTTCATCCTTTGCCCTTTGGGCTACAGCATCCGCCAGCCTTTTGCGTTCGACTTCGGCCCTTTCTTCTGCTATCTTGGCGGCCCTTTCTGCGCGTTCCTCTTCACACTTGAAACGCTCAGCTTCATCGCCAATGAATTCCCCGCCGACTGGCACGTTGGAGCCGGGAGGAACTTCCCCGACTTTATACGGCTTGCCAGTGGCAGGGTCAATCGGGACTTCTGGTAGGGTATTGTCTACCACCGGATCACCGGATTTGGTCCTGGTCATTTCGATCTCCTTACGGATTCACGTCTAGGCGGCCTTGGAACTGCGCGCCAGAAGTGGTCAGATTGCCAGCCCATGCAAGAATCTGCACTTCGGCATCTTGGTTGATCGAATACCGCTTGTTCGGAGACAGCGGAACGAAGTTGCGTGCACTGTGCGGACGGAACCGGATGTAATCGGTATTTAGCATGAACGCAGTACCAGCCGGGCAGAAGCCACCGATACCACCATCCAACACGCAGTCGGCATCCATGTACTTGATAGTCGGGAAACCGAGGTTACCGACCTCAGAGCCAGTGAATCTCTGCTGTGCTTGCAGGGAGGCCACATAGGCACTCCATACCACGTTGTCCATGGGGATCAGGTCGGGGCGGTCAGCGCCACGAACCAGTTGTGCCCAGAGGGAGTTCATGTTGGCTTGGATCGTTGCGGCAGAAGCCGCATTGACTAGCTTGGAGCGCCAGAAGGTCCAAGTAACGCGGTCGATACCACCATAAACGCCAGTGGTCGGATCGAACGGAACGGCGGCATTCAGGCCCGTGATTTCCTTGCCACCGGAGCCGGTGCCATCCGCGTAGATACCGCCAGCCACCAGATTCTTCATGGTGGACTCAGCAACATCGATGCGTGCGGCCAGCAGATCGATCATCTGTTCCGGGCCGGCATTCTGCAACATTTCCAGACCCGAAATGACGACCGGGCATGCTGCCTGCTTGATATCGAACTGAGCAGCCGAAAGCACGTCCTGCGCGGCAACGGGCAGCAGGTCATACCCGCTGTACCAACCGGCATTGCCGTTCTCGGCAAAACTGAGTTCTTCGTAGATGAGGCGGCCACCTGAGAAAGTACGCATCTTGCCCTTCTGCGAAAGCCGCATCAGGAGCGCGTTGTTCTTGGTGACGTTATCCGCAATCTTTTTCGTGCGGGATTCGATTGTCGTGGTGATGATATCACTGACGTTCGGGAAGGCCATGGCTAATCTCCTAAGAAAGGTGTACGCACTTTCACTACCGGAGGTCAGCTCCCCGAAAGCCGGTCAAGCGGTGTCCATGACCGGCCCCGAGGCCCCAGCTTAGCACAGAACTGGGGAGGTTTGTCAAGCGGTCACGCTCGGCCGCTGTTTTGGTTCCATGCCTTGCGAACGGCATCGTGGATATCGTCGTTATCGTCTATCTCTTCCGCCCCCGTAAGCAGGGGTGCAGAGCCCGGCGGAACTACGCTTCGTGCTGCTGCCTGTCGCTGCGCCAACTGGCCGCCCGGTTGTGGGTTCCCAGCATACTGCTGAATCAGGTACGGCCGCAACTGCGGATTACGCCAGATGGCTAGGTCATAGGCATCTTGGTACGTTTGTGCGTAGCCATACTCGATCAAATCCGCCATATCGTCACGGACATAATCAAGGTACTGGTGGGCTGGGTCAGCAGCGAACTGTATTAGCTCATTATCCGCCGCTTGTTCTTCAATGGAATCCTTCCACTGCTGTAGCTGTGTTAGCTCCTGCTGTACCTGTGGCGGAATCGGTGTAGGCGTTCCATGGTGCTGGTGTGCCTGCATAAGCATCTCATCCAACTTGCCATCCATAGCAGAATTGAGGATGTTTCTGATCGGCACTCCGTACTGTTCTGCCAACGATATTACCATTGTCATCTTTTGTGCCGGATTACCCAGCCGCATTGTCTGTTCCACTTGGATCATGGAACTGAGATATGCCCGGGGGTCCTCTTTGATATGCTCAAAGTACGCTTCAAATGGCAAAATGCTCTTGTAGATTTCCTCCATCGGCTCGTAATACTGTTGCAGCTTCTGGACACCTACCGCAGTGGCCTCTTCCCGGCGCGTGATTTCCTCCCTGATATCTTGTGGAATTTTATTCCACTTTCCTTTCATATCTGGCCGCCATGAATCCGGCGGCTTATTAGGATCAAATTTTAGCTCAGTCGGTGTTCCCAAAGGTTGGGGAGCGCCCGGGGGCACAGGAGGGGGCGGCGGAACTGGACCCTTTGGCGCAGCAGGAACCGGCTCAGGAGGCTCCGCCCCACGCGGCAGGAACTTGCCATCCGGTCCCCGCTGCAAAGGGGCATTCTTGTCATCCGGCATTACCGGAGGCAAAACTTCAGAGGCCGGAGGGCCGCTAAAGTCGTCACTGGGGCCACCACCATCGCCTAGGGGCAGCTGTTGCTGTGATTCCGCAGAGGATGAAATAGCAGCGCGGATATCGTCATGGAGGGTGTCAGGCATCGGGAATTTCCTCAGTATATGGTGCGGGGGTCGGGGTGTAGCCTTCTTCCAGCTTTTGCACAGCGGCTTTCAAGTCAATGTCTAGGTCCTTGCGGTCCTCTTTCGCTAGCGGCTTCTGCCAGTCAGTTTCAGTGAACTTTTTGACGGCTGCCTCATCGTAACCTTCATGTAGCTGGACTACCCGGTTACGCTTGTTATGTTCCACTAGCTCCCGGGAGTTGGTGATTAGCGCACCGTCTACAGGCGATATAAACGGTTCAAACTTCTTTGTAAAAATACGCGGAGGCGTATAGCGGCGAGCCAGCACACGGCCGCACACAGGACAAGCAAACTCTCTGCAAGCCTCATAGGCGGCGAGTGAGCATATTCTTTCCCACTTCTGTCCACAGCATTCTTCATAGGTATAGATCATGGTCAATACTTCGTTGCACCGGGACGACGGCGAAGGGCATGAGCGCGGGCCCCTGTTCGGCTAGCTTCCCAGCGCGCTTTTTCCTCTTTCTCATGACCCCTTTCTTCGCGCTCAAACTTCTGCCCCACAGCCTGTGGAATGCCCATGGTGGCAGCGAAGGCAGGATTGTGTGCCACTCCCTGCATCAAGCGCTTCTGTTTTTCACTCTTATACGGCATTGTTATTTCCCCCGGGCTGGGTAGGCGGAGTCAGTGGCTTTGCAGCCTCTCTTTGCAGCCTCATGGCGGACTCAGCTTCATCCTGCATGCGCTCCTGCGCAAAACGGGCCTGATTTTGCTCCGCTTCCATGGCCGAGCGTTGCTGGCTGCTCTGAAACTCGATAGCGGCCATCTTTTCCTTGTGCGCTGCCTCCATGGCAAACATCTGTGTTTTGAACTCCAATTCAGCAGTGAATTTCTGCTTCATGAAGTCTAGTTCCTGCTGCCCCCGTTGCTGATCCAAAGCGGCGGACTGTTGACGCTCCGCTATCTTGGCTTCGGACTCGGCTTTGGCGGCCTCGGCTTTGACTTGCTCTGGGGAAGGTTCTGGCGGAGCATTTTTCGCCGCTTCTGCGGATTGCGCAAGCTGCTGCATTGCCGCGTCGAGAGCGCCTTCCAATTCGGATGCTCCCTTGAAGCCGACAGAAGCGAACTTGACAATCTGGGCGAGGATGGGGCCCATCGCAGGGTTGCCTTCAACAGCCGGAATAGCCGATTGCAGATATTGTGATAGGACACCGACAAACTCCATTCTTTGCTTCTGTTGGAGGCCCCAGTCCGCTTGGGTCAGGGAATCAGTTTCAATATCGATGGTGTATTTCGTGAGAAAATCGTTGCGAAGTAGCTCCAACGCTGATTGCACATATTGCTGGTCAGCCTCGGGCAGTATTCCTGTGACCTTGGATAGCTTCCCATCGCTATATAGCTGGGTCATCATTTCGCCCATGACGCGTAGCACGTCCCGGACAAAGAAGGAAACATCCCTTTGGAAGCCATTCATTCGCACAGAGGCAAACTGCGCCTTGATTTCCTGCGCAGATGCAGTCTCGTATTGATTGGTAGAGCCACGGACGATATCTGCCATGCCCGTGACTTCAAAAAGCTGGTTCTTCATGAACTCGTAAGTGCTGACCAGCTGTTGCAGCACACTTACTATCTGTTCAACGGGGTACCAGCTTATGGAGCCTTGTACTCCGCCACGTTCGGCAAACATGGCCCAGTTGTCTACCGGAATTAGCCTGTTTTCGGTGCCGTCAAGCATGCGTCCGATGGCTGGCGTAGCGGCATCGTAGGTACCTGCAACCCGGCATGCCTCAACAATAAGGTTTATACGGGCATACAGGATATCCAATTCCATGTACTGGTCTTGGGCGATATAGTAGTCCGGAATCGGCAAGAATTTACTTGTCGGAGGGCTCGCTACCAACGGCTTGGGGCACGGGAAGAATTTCTGTAGCTGGTAGGGGTCTTTTGCCTCGTCTAGAATCTCCCCTTCCTTGGTCAAATGAAGGACCTTTTTCTTCTTTTTGTCCCACATCTGAATGACGCAGACTTTGCCCTCATTTACCGTGTCAGCGGCAACGCTTATTCCTGCGTTGACTCCCCTCTCAGGAGTGGCAGCATTTACTTTGTCTCCCCAGCGCTTTTTTGCCTCTTCCCTGTCAACGTGCAAAATACGTCCTGCCCAAGTCACTTGTTCCCAGACTCTTTGGGGTTCGTATAGAAAATCCATCCAGTAGACGGGATCGATGACGATTTCTTCGGGAGTTTGTCCATCTTCTGAGGGGGGAATGAAGGTGATCCAGAGAGTACCAAGTCCCGGCACAAGTCGGTCAAGAATTGCGCATTTGATCGACACGTCAAAGTTTGGTGCACAATGAATTTCATATGTCAGTCCCCGTTCCATAATCATGGCCGCTACACGCGCGGGATCGTTTTCCGTTTCCCCTTTATGCAGGCGGCTTACATCCGGCTTCGGGAGGCTGTTATAAAGGCTCTCCTTGATAACCGTTGTATTGCTATAGAACATATTGACCTTTTTAATGCCTGTATCGCCCACCATTGACGGCCTACCAGAAGCCTCAGTCTCCCGGTCATCCGCATAGCGAGCCTCAATCTGGACCCCTCTTTCATGGAACTTTTCGGAAAACTTTTTCCATGCCTTTAGGCGTGCGGGCCATGGATTCTTTTCCTGCTTCTTGTCAACGGCCATCACACTCTCCTAAACTGGTTGCGCTGGCGCTCCCGATCCTTGAAGAGATTTTCAAGGTTCAGGGCACGTCCTATAGGGGTATTGTAGTGATTGGGGCCGCGTGTCGTGCTACGGCCTTTTGTGCACTGCTCGATGACCGTTTTTGACAGCGCGAGCATACGGAAACCATCGGCTCCATGAGAGTGTTCATCATGCGCCGGTTCGGTGCTGAAAACCTTCTGTTCCGGGTCCCACTCATAGTGGTATTGCTCTAGGTGTTCTAGGCCCTTTAGAACGCGCTTGCTCCCGGTATTAAACCACACAATCGGGATGATTGCACGCGCTGCTTGGATTCCAGCGGCCCGGCTCATGTTGGGCACTATATATGGAATCAATTTTCGTTCGATAAAACGGTCTTGGGCGGAGTAGCGTGTTGCGAACGTTTTATTCTTGGCATCGTGGGGCAACGCAGGCATGCCGAATGCGTAGGGCTTTTCTTGCAGCTTATCTAGCCATTCGTCAGCATCGGAGCCGGTGCCCTCTTCGTAGTCAATTATATGTATTTCGCCGTTGACAATCTGGTAAAACCATATGGCGGTCGCATCACGGTGCCCGATATCCCATGCAGTGAGTACGGGGATACCCGGCATAAAGGGTTCCGGAAACTCTATCTGTTGGTGCTCCCATTTACCCAGCTGACGGCCGAAAATCGACCCGAAATTAATGCCTTCCCAGCTGCAATAGTATTCTTGTTCGATTATCTCTTCAGGAACGCCCTCATCTTTCTCTGATTGTATGTCCTCAGGCGTAATGATGGGCCTCCCATCGTTTCGGAAGGTGTCATTTACCGTCCGGAGGCTTGTAAACCACTTCGGATTAAGCTTGGCGGCTTTCCACTGCTTATATGCGTGGTTTTTACCGCGTGGAGTGGTGATAAAAGCGGCAAAACCACCATTCTCCAAAAGGATGGGACGGACGAAATCCCATGCAGCGGGGTCAGAAAGGGCCCATTCCGAGAAAATAACACCTAGCGGATTGGCACCCACAAGGCTGTTATAGTTATCTGATCCTACGACCTGATAAAAGCTGCCATTACGCAGCTTAATTGTCATCTCGTTTTCGTTGTGAGCCTCTACTAGCTCTTTAGGGAATGCCTGATTGATAATCCTGCGCCCGGAACTGTCCACTCCGTTCCAGATTACTTTGCGTCCTTGATTCAGCGTTGGGAGCAAGTGCCAATAGGTCCCCTGTCTCAGCTGGGATGAAATAGCAAGGCCGTTGATAGAACAGGAGTCTTTGCCCGCGCGTCGATGCCATGTCAAAAAGGCCCTCTTTCTTTCGGGGAAGCTGCCACCTTCAAAAAGATAGTCAAAAAAGCTCCGTTGGTGGGCCATCGGGTGCCAACCGTTGGGGAGGCTTACATTCTTGTTGGCCCGATAGTCACGCATCGTCGTGGCTAGCCTTTATGGCTACATCGTCGTGGCTAGCCTTGCTGCTCTCTCTATCGTGGTCACCTAGGTCAATCGTGACCTGTGGAACCCTATCCTCGGGCCTACTGAAAATGTCTGCAAAGTTGATTTGCACATTGACACCGCTATTACCCTTGGGGCCTTCGTCGCGTGTAGCGCCAAAGTGCCGAAGCATAGCGCCTACCTCGCTGGCATGGTATTTCTTAGCCTTAACGTGGCATCCTTTTGAGGTCACGATATCAACGGCCTCTTCCCCCATCAGCTTGGGCCAATTGTTGAGCAGCTGATTTTCCACCCATTGGTCATTAATCAGCCGATGTGCGGCGCATTCCTTTTGCAGATCGCTAATGTATGCCCTTACAACGGGATCGTTATACATGCGTTGTATGAAGGGTCTAGGAAGCTCCATGAGGGCGGCTATCTTTTTAAGTGATGTACCGGATAGCACGAACTCCATGGCAAACTGTCGTTGAAAGGGGGTGAGGTTGACGTATCCTTCTTCCCGTGCGCGTGTGACCCGTCCCGCGATACTCTTGGGATCATCGAGTGCCCAAGCCGCTTCTACGGACTCTTGCACCAAAAGGTTAGGCATCACAGTTGCCATTTCCCTTCCTTTGTTATTCCCCTCTCCATGCCTGCCATGTTCGTCGTCACCTGTGCCCCCAGAATCGCCTGGTACCGGCATCCCCTGCTTCTCCGTATTCGTGTGATTAGATTGCATAGGTCTAGCAGAGCCTCCTGATTGCCAGCTTTCCAAAGCCTGTACGCCAAAGGGGTGTAAAACACCCAGTCAGACGGAATCGTTACTTCCGGGGTTGCAAAAGGGTGTGCCATATCGAGCATCGTACGCGGGTAGGGGTCAGGGTGCAATGAATTGCGGGAGTGCGTGCAGTCTCAGGGGTTGTGAGACGGCGTTTTCGTGTGTTCTCTTTTTTCAGGACCGGGGGTGGGGCTAGCCAGCGTCGGCCCCCTGTTTTTCCGGATACCCCCGGCCGCCATACGCTGACCCCCCCTTGCCGTATGGTCTGCCCTCTCCCTACCGTTCGTCGGAATTGACTTGACATCCTCGCTGCGATGTGCTTGGTCGCACGCATCGCTTGACAGCGCTCCGCTGCTGTGGTAGGGAGGCCCGCCGTCCGATGTTGGCACGATACGTGCATGGGTTGACACTGCCCCCGGGCTGTGGTAGGCGCGAGCGCTCCGCCGTCCCCATGCAGGAAGCG
>Ga0137433_1000139_pt1 | contig 41035 bp, 32 predicted proteins | sample EasRivERMZT840_2_FD_102335 | JGI IMG/M metagenome (GOLD analysis project Ga0137433, IMG submission 102335) | Soil microbial communities from meander-bound floodplain in the East River, Colorado, USA - East River MetaG ERMZT840_2 | ecosystem: Environmental > Terrestrial > Soil > Floodplain ...
CACGGATATCAGCAGGATCAACCGTCGTGAGTGCTGGCCCCGTCTCCTCCCAGAATCTCTCTGCAGCGGAGACATCACCCGTGTAAAACCAAATGCCCCTTGACGACGGAAGTCATATCAACGCTCAGCATAACCCGCGGCGGGCGAATGCCCAACGCGGAGATTCGGCGGGCGCTGTCCGCCCGCCGCCGGGTTGATGCCGAAGTTAGCCGGAGCGCTGGACACGGTAATGAACTGGAGATGCAACTTGCTTCATGTGCACTGCTAGCCGCCAGTAATAAAGCACAAGGAGACCTATGGCAATCAGGAGATTTGACCAGGCTTGCCACTGGGTTGCGTGTGGCAGGGCGAGTTGATCGAGTAGGACAAAGATGCAGAGGGAGACCACGGCCGCGAGGACCATCACGCGGATTAGGAGGACCCAGCCAAGCGACAAGTACCGAGCCAAAAAATCGATGCCTCGAGCACCGCCGTTCGAGATGTAGGAGGCATAGGTCCCGACACAAACGAGCACTACACCTGCGAGAAATCCGGTCCAGTTCATAAGCTCGGATGGAATGCTCTCGTCGTTCCACAGGCCCGGAATGCCCCCGGTAACCGTGTACAGAAGCAGCGTGGCTAGAAGATACGAGAATGCCGCGCGCGGCCCGACCACACCGGCCTGAAGTTCTTGCTTCAGTCGTCCAATCCGCCAGAAGTACAACGGATTTGCTCCTTCCGGCTAACTAGAATTAGGCTGCGGCTTCCTAAATCGCTTGTGCCGCGAGCCGGTCGGTGTTTCGCGGACCCCTTGGGATGTTGGAAGGACGGTCAAGTTCCAGCAAGCGCCCGAGTTATCCGCCTGGGCCAATACTACCGCGGTTTTCTTATCGTGCGAGGGCTGGTCGGCCTAAGTCGGCGGGGTTGTTCGTGTAACGTACTGAGAACGCTTGAAATGTTCCGATATTGAATAGCCGCATTTGCTATTTATGCGGCGAGCCGAGTTATCGAGCGAAGAGGGTCATCCGGCTCCTGAGGGAACCGTCGTTAGGTTAGACTGCGCGCTTGTCGCCGGATGCGCGCTCTCTCCCGGCATTCGAAGGCAGGCCTCGCTTGTTCCTAGTGATCGGTCTGGTGATGACGATGATCGCTGCGCCCGGGCCCGACGTGGTCGGTGACCCTTCCGCCCGCCTGCGGGATCTCTTCGAGGACGAGTGGCAGCAGCGCCTCGCGGATGATCCGATGATGGCCTCGCGGCTGGGCGACGCGCGCTTCGGCGACCGGTGGCCCAACCTCAGCCCGGAGGCCATCGCCAAGCGCGAGGCGCGCGAGAAGGACGTGCTCACCCGGCTCGCAACCATCCCGACATCGGACCTCAGCGCGTCGGCGCGCCTCGACGCGGACATCTTCCGCAGACGCTACGAGCTGGCCGTCGCCGAGCAGCGCTTCAAAGGGCATCTGCTCCCCCTCAATCACATGGAGGGGATTCAGAGCCTCACGCAGGAGATCATCTCGTTCCCGTTCCGCGACCTGAGGGACTACGAGAACTGGCTCGCGCGCATCAAGACCTTCCCTCTCTTCATGGACCAGACCATCGCCCTCATGAAGGAAGGGATCAAGACGCGCATCCTGCACCCGCGCGTCATCATGGAGCGCGTGCCCGAGCAGATAGCGGCGCAGATCGTCGAGGACCCCGCGAAGAGCCCCTTCTTCGAGCCCTTCACACGATTCCCCGATACGATCGATGCGGCCCACCGGGGGCGTCTCGCGGACGAGGCCAGGAGCCTCATCGCGCAGAACGTCGTCCCCGCCTACCGTTCGCTGGCGGCCTTCTTCGAGGCCGAGTACCTGCCGGCCTGCCCTGCCGAGATCGGCGCGTCGCATCGCCCCCTGGGCGCCGAGTGGTACGCCGCCCTCGCCAGACGCTACACGACCACCGACCTCACTCCGGCGCAGATTCACGAGATCGGGCAGAAGGAAGTCGCGCGCATCAGGGCCGCGATGGAGACCACCAAGCACGCCGCCGGGTTCGACGGGAGCTTCGCGGAGTTTCTCACCTTCCTGCGAACCGACAGCCGCTTCCATTACTCGGACCCTGACGAGCTGCTCCTGCAATACCGCGCACTCTCGCGGCGCATCGACCCGGGGCTGGTGAAGCTGTTCAAGACGCTCCCCAGGACCCCGTACGGGGTCGAGCCGATCCCCGACGACATCGCCCCCGACACGACCACGGCCTACTATCGCCAGCCCGCGGCCGACGGTTCGCGCGCGGGGACCTACTTCGTGAACCTCTACAAGCCGGAGGTGCGGCCGATCTACGAGATGGAGGCGCTGTCGCTGCACGAGGCGGTACCGGGGCATCATTTCCAGATCGCCCTGGCGATGGAGCGAAGCGACCTCCCGTCGTTTCGCCGCTACGACGACATCACGGCCTTCGTGGAAGGATGGGGGCTGTACGCCGAGAGCCTCGGCGAGGATCTGGGCTTCTACAAGGATCCCTATTCGAAGTTCGGCCAGCTCACCTACGAGATGTGGCGCGCCGTGCGGCTGGTGGTGGACACCGGCATGCACTCGATGGGATGGACGCGCCAGCAGGCGATCGACTTTTTCGTGAGCAACGCCGCCAAGACGGAGCACGACATCGTCAACGAGATCGATCGCTACATCGCGTGGCCCGGCCAGGCCCTGGCCTACAAGATCGGCGAGCTGAAGATCAAGGAGCTGCGCGCGCGCGCCGAGGCCGCCCTGGGCCCCCGCTTCGACGTGCGGGAGTTCCACGACGTGGTGCTTCTGGAAGGCGCCGTCCCGCTGGACGTTCTCGCCTCGCGCGTCGACGCCTGGATCGCCGCGCAGTCGCGGTGACCATCCTCCCAGACACGTCTCGTTCCATTGTCTGGGTCGGCCCTGTCGTGCAATAATCTTCGGACCCTCGGACCATTCGCTTCAACGAGCAGCTCGGAAAGGAGTTCACCATGGCTGTCACATCGAGGAACATCGTGCTTGTGCATGGCGGGTTTGTGGACGGATCCGGTTGGGAGGGAGTCTACCGATCTCTGCGCAAGGACGGCTTCAGCGTGAGCATCGTCCAGAATCCGACCAACTCGCTCGCCGAAGATGTCCAAGTGACCAGGCGCGTCATCGCCGCACAGAGTGGTCCCGTGATACTCGTCGGACATTCGTACGGGGGGGTCGTGATCACGGAAGCAGGCAACGATCCCAAGGTCGTCGGGCTGGTCTACATCGCCGCCTTTGCGCCGGACAAGGGAGAATCGGTTTCGAGCCTGATCAAGGACCCGCCTCCGGGCGCTCCTGTTCCCCCGATCCTCCCGCCGCAGGACGGCTATCTGCTCCTCGACAAGGCGAAGTTCCCGGCGTCGTTCGCGGCCGATTTGGAGACTGTGAAGGCAGAGTTCATGGCCGACTCTCAGGTGCCATGGGGGGTCGAAGCGCTCGCGGGCACGATCACCCAGCCCGCCTGGAAGACCAAGCCAAGTTGGTACCTCGTCGCCACCGACGACAGAATGATTCCGCCGCCAGCCCAGCGCCTGATGTCCAAGCGCGCGGGAGCGACGGTCGTGGAGGTCCCCGGCAGCCATTCCGTCTACGTCTCCCAACCCAATGCGGTCGCCGGCCTGATCGCCAAGGCCGCGCTGGGCGGAAAGGAGTTGGCGCACTCGGGCTAGTGACCGGGCGCAGGATACGGCGCCGCGTGGCGCAGGGAGACCGGGATGAGTGAACCCTCCGAGACGAAGAGGGGATCGCCTGGAAGCAAGGTGGGACTGTGGCTGGCGATCGGCGCCGGGATGGGCGCGAGCCTCGGCGTGGCCACGGGCGAGACGGCGGTCTGGCTGCCGGTCGGCGTCGCCGTCGGCCTGGCGATCGGTGTCGGGATGTCCCGCAAGGCGACCAAAAAAGACGGCGCGTGAGAGCACCCGGTTCCGCGTCGCGCGACCGGATGGCGATCCCCTGGTACCGCACCATCACGGCGGAGCAATGGCGCGTTCTGGTGGCCGCCAAGCTCGGCTGGATGCTCGATGCGATGGATTTCCTGCTCTACGTGATGGCGATCGGCCGTCTGAAGGCGTACTTCGAATTCGACGATGCGACGGCCGGTCTGCTTGGGACGATCACGCTGCTCGTCTCTGCCGCGGGAGGGCTGATGTTCGGCGCCATCGCCGATCGCATTGGCCGTGCGAAGGCGCTGATGGGCACGGTGCTCATCTTCTCGTTCTGCTCGCTCGGCGCGGCCACCTCGCAGAGTCTGCTCCAGCTTCTCGTGTGGCGCGCGCTGCTCGGCATCGGCATGGGGGGCGAATGGGCGTCCGGCGCCGTGCTGGTGACCGAGACCTGGCCCGCGCAGCACAGGACCAAGGCCGTCGGGATCATGCAGTCCGGCTGGGCGCTCGGCTACATCCTCGCCGCCATCGTCGCCGCTCTGGTGCTGGACGTCCTCAATCTCGGTGAAGAAGCGTGGCGCTGGCTCTTCGTGGTGGGAGCCCTTCCCGCTCTCTTCACGATCTGGGTGCGACGGCGGGTGAAAGAGCCAGCCATCTGGCTGGAGCGCCGCGCCAGCGGTGTGCCGCGCGGGAACCCCTTCGCCGTCCTGTTCGGCCCGAAGCTGTGGCGTCGCACCACCATGGCGATTCTGCTCACCGCTTCGGTCCAGTTCGGGTACTGGGGTCTGTTCTTCTGGCTCCCCGCGTTCCTCGCCGCGCCGGTCGAGCAGGGGGGCGCCGGCATGACGCTGCTGCGCTCGATGAGCTGGATCATCCCGATGCAGATCGGCGCGTACTTCGGCTATCTCTCGTTCGGGTTCCTCGCGGATCGGCTGGGGCGGCGGCGCACGTTCGTGTTCTTCCTCACCGTGACGGCGCTGCTGGTGCCGGTCTACGGATTGCTGGGGCGCAGCCCGAACGTGCTCATGCTGCTGGGGCCCCTCCTCGGCTTCGTGGGCCATGGCTATTTCAGCGTGTTCGGCGCGTTGCTGGCCGAGCTGTTTCCGACGGCGGTCCGCGCGACCGGCCAGGGGCTCGCCTACAACGCGGGACGGGGCCTGGGCGCTTTCGCTCCGTACACGATCGGCGTGCTGGCCACGATGCCCCACATCGGCATCGGCGCCGCCCTGGCGCTGACCTCGGCGTTCTTCGTGGCCGGAGCGCTCCTGATGCTGGCGCTCCCCGACACCAGCGGCAAGCCGCTGGAGGCTTAGTCACGTCAATCTTCGCCATCCGAAGGATCGCGCGCACCGGGCAGGCAGGCGATGCGAAGATTCAGCGTATGGAGCGCACGACGAGACCCGAGACCTCGGACAGGCCGTCGTAGTCCCGATCCCGGTGGAGCACGGTGAGTGCGTTGCGGATCGCGCATGCCGCGATCAGGCAGTCCACTCCCGATCGGATCGTCCGCCCCGATCGCCGCGCTCTTCGGAACAGATCCGTCGCCTCCAGGAACACCTCCCGTCTCAAGGGCGACTCCACGATCGGCAGGGCCAGCATCGCATCCCGCGCCAGCGCGAACGCGCGTTGATCGTGAAAACCCTGGAGGACTTCATGCACGACCGGCAGGCAGGTGACAATCTCGTCGAACTCGACGAACGTGTCGAGCCGGAATTCCGCTCCCTTGCGGAAGACTTCGACCCAGACGGAGGTATCAACGAGGACCACGCCGGCGCCCCCTGGGTCCTCGCTCGCCCACGGTCCAATCCCCCCTCATCTCGCCGAGATCTCCATGCCAGAGACCCGAACCGGCAAGCTCGAGGATCCGCTCGGCTCTTGCCCTGCGAACAAACTCCTTCAACGCGAGATCCACCGCGGCGGAGTAGGTCCTCTCCCCGCTGAGCCGCAGCGCCTCTTCCAGGACGGCCTCATCAAGCACAAGATTCGTGCGTTTCATGTGCATAATATGCCTGACTGCCCGCCTGCGGGCAAGCCTGTTCTCCTGAGATTCCGCAGGCGAGGCGCCCGCCTGGAACGGACCGGCGTCAGATGAGCAGAAAGTACCCCAGCACCACGATGCCGAAGACGATGCGGTACCAGGCGAAGGGGCGGAAGTCGTGGTGGGAGATGAAACGGATGAAGGAGCGCACCGCCACGAGCGCCGAGACGAAGGCCAGCGCAAAGCCCACGGCAAACGGCGCGAGCATGTCGGATGACAGGCTCCCCCACGACTTGAGCAGGTCGTATCCCGTCGCGGCGAACATCGTGGGGATGGCGAGGTAGAACGAAAACTCGGTCGCCGTGCGGCGGTCCAGCCCCGATAGCATGCCGCCGATGATCGTGGCGCCGGCCCGCGAGACTCCGGGGAAGAGCGCCAGAGTCTGCGCACATCCGACGGCCAGGGCCTTTCCCCATGAGATCTGCATGATCGAGCCGACCCTTCCTCCCTCGGTCTTCGACTGCATCGCCTCGACTCCCAGCATAACGAAGCCACCGACGATCAGGGCCCACGCGACGGAGATGGGGCCGAAGAGGTAGTCGCGGATGACGCCGTGCAGCAGGAAGCCGGCCACCGCCGCGGGAAGAAAGGCGATGAGGAGGTTGCGCGCCAGCCCGAAGGACTCCGGATCGGGCGAGGGGCGCAGCACGCCGGCCACCACGGTGGTGAGATGACGCCGGTACTCCCAGACCACCGCGAGGATCGCGCCGAGCTGGATGACGATCTCGAAGGTCTCGGCGGCCGGCCCCGTGAAGCCGAGCAGATGACCGGCGATGATCAGGTGGCCGGTCGAAGAGATGGGGAGGAACTCCGTGAGCCCCTCCACGATCCCCAGGATGACCGCGATCCAGATCACAGGCCGGACCAGCCAGCGGCGATCAAGCGTCCACCGGGCGGGCCTCGTGCATCTCGGCCGCGCTCGCGAACCCCTTGAACGACATCAGCGCGGGGAGGAGCGTGAGAGAGGTCATCAGGCACGCCGCGCTGCCGACCATGGCGATGATCCCGACGCTGCGCAGGCCGGGGTAGTTCGACAGCGCCAGGGAGCCGAACCCGACGAGGTTGGTGAGCGCCGCCATCGCCACCCCCTTGCCCGTCTCGAGGACCCCGTCGTCCACGATGCCGCCGTTGAGGCACATGCGGTGGATCAGATGGATGCCGTAGTCAACGCCTACGCCCAGGATCATCGTGGCGACGAAGCAATTGACGAAGCTGATCTGCAGCCCCGCCAGGCTCACGGCCCCCAGCATCCAGACGACGCCGGTCAGAACCTGCGCGTTGGCGACGATCATCAGCCGCAGCGAGCGGAAGTCGAGCCATAGCAGGATGCTCACCAGGACCAGCCCGATGCCGATGGCCAGCGTCGCGTCGCGCGCGAAGATCTCGCGCAAGCGCTTGCTCACGATGTTCACGCCGGTCACGGTGATGTCGGGGTCGTCCCCTTGCAGCGCTTCGGCCAGCCCCGGCGGGGCCTCGCGCCGCCAGCGCCCCTCCTGGGGGAACAGGTAGACGGCCACCTGGTAGACCGTTTGCCCCGACGCGTCGGTCGTGTCGCTGACGTAGCGCTTCAGCAGCGCTCCCAGATCATGCTGTCTCAGATCGGTCAGCGTGATCGGCTCGCTGCGCGTCATCACCGAGCGCAGATCGCTCATGTAGGAGTCGAAGGCGTCCTCGCGGAATCCCTCGGCATCCAGCGCGGCGCGGAAGGAGCGTTCGACCCTGTCGATGTTCAGCGCCCCCTGGCTCTCCTCGCTGCGGAACGCGTCGAACAGCCGGCGCTGGTCGGCCGGCGAAGGGAGATAGTCCACCAGCGAATCGGTGTCGCGCAGGATCCCACCGTCGAGGAATCGCTGCGAGCGATCCACGACACCGCGCGCCTTCTCCACCGCGGCGTCGGCGTCCGTGGCGCGCACAATCGCGACCATCGTGTTGAGATCGGCCGCGAATTTGTCGCGCAGCTTCGTCTGGGCCTTCAGGCCGGCGTTGCCGGGAGAGCGCAGCGCGGCGATGTTGTCCGAGAATCCGATGTTCCAGGCCGCGACCCCCAGGATCGCCGTGAGAGCGACCACCAGAAGCAGCGTGAAGCCGGCGTGACGCGCGGCCAGCGGGATGAGCCGCTCGAAGCCGAACGACTGCACGTGCAGCTTGCGGATCACGTCCCGCTTTCTCGCGCGCCCTTCGTTCCACTGGATCATGGCGGGGAGCAGAAAGACGATCGACACCATGCTCAGGAGAATGCCGGTGCCGATCAGGAATCCCATCTCCCACAGCCCGCGGAACTCCGTCACGCACATGGCGTAGAAGGTGCCGGCCGAGGTGATCGCCCCGGTGAACATCCCAAGGCCTCCCTCACCCATCATCCGCCGGCTCGCCTCCGCGAGAGACGCCCCGTTGCGCCGCTCCTCGACGTAGCGCGAGTACATGACGATGGTGAAGTCGGTCCCCAGCCCCATGACCATCGCCACGAATCCCGAGGAGGCCGAGTTGAGCTTGCCGAACGCCAGGTAGGCGGCCGCGAAGGTGAGGATCTGTCCGGCGATGAGCGGCGCGCTGCTGTAGAGCAGGGCGCCGAAGCGCCGGTAGCCGATGTAGTAGAGGAGCATCACGCCGACGAACGAGGCGATGGCCGTCAGGCGCACGTCCGACATGATCAGATCCGACTCGTTCAGGGCGATGATGTGTATGCCCGCGTAGTCGAGCGTCACGTCCTCGACACCTGGAAGCGAGCCGTCAGCCGCCAGCTCCGCGCGCGCAGCCTCCCCGGCCCCTTTGATGGACGCCACGAGCTGTCGCGCCGCCGCGATGTTCTGCGCGGGGTGCTCGGGCTTCACCAGCACCAGAAGCATGGAGCCGTCCGCCGACAGGTAGTACCCGCCGCCTTCGGGGTTGAAGCGCAGCGCCACCTGCCCCGACACGAGCTTGTTCCAGAGCAGCGGCCCCAGCCCCAGAGGATCGTTCTGGACCAGATCCTTCATGAAGCTGGACGACGGGCTCTCGAGGATGCGGCGGTCGGCGGCGACCTGCGCGCGGATCGCATCGTCGGTGAGGATGCGCTCGAGCGCGGGGAGATCGGAAGGCGGCAGGAATAGCAGCGCGTAGCGCCGGAACAACGTCATCAGCTCGGCGGATCCCCCCAGGCGGTAGTCCACCTGGAGGATGCCCGGCACATCCGCCAGCTTCTCGACGAACAAGTCGACGAAGTCGGTGTACTCGTCGGCGCCATGTCCCGAAGGCGCTTCGACCATGACCGCGAGGTAGTCCGACGCGCCGAAGGAATCGAGCGAGGTCTTGAAGGCGTCCACGACCCGGTCCCCTTCCGGGACCAGGTTCAGCATCTCCGTGTCGAAATCGATGAGGCTGCCGAGGATCCCCGCTCCCACCAGGACGATCGCGGCCACCAGAAAAACGGCGCGATAGCGGCGCCGCGCGAACTCTTCGATCTTGATCAGGAGGGTCTGGCGCTTTTCGACGGATCCGATGGGCATGACCGGCGCAGCGTATCACGCCTCAGTAATTCAAAACGCGGGCCGCCTCGGCGCCCCGCGCGACGTTCACTCGCGCCAGCAGAAGCAACCCGGCGATGAAGAACACCATCACCGAAGCGATCGCGATCCTCTGATCCCCCCAGAGACTCGCGATGACGCCGTAGGCGACCGGCCCGATCACGGCGGAGAACTTCTGGCAGATCGCGAAGAAGCCGTAGAACTCGGCGTCGCGCCCCACCGGGACGAAGAGCCGCATCAGTCCCCTGCTGCACGCCTGGGCCGAGCCGAGCCCGAGCCCCGCCACCAGGGAGACGGCCCAGAATCGCGGCCGGGTCGTGGCCGCGAAGGCGGCCCCGCATACGACGCACCAGAGGATGAGCGTGCCGACGAGCGCCGGCTTGTGCCCGACGCGGTCGGACACGTGCCCGAAGATCACCGAGCCGGCGAGCGCCGTGACCTGCACCGCCATGAACATGATGACGGTCTCCCCCATCGTGAATCCCACGACCTCGCGCGCGAAGATCGCCGAGAAGTAGATGACCGTCTCGATGCCGTCGTTGAAGAGCAGGAACGCGGCGAAAAACCATGTCATGTCGGGCAGCGACCGCACGTGCCTCAGGGTTGCCGCCAGTCGCGTGTAGCCGAGGCGGGCCAGCGACATGCCCGCGGGCCTCGCAACCGGGACCGCCCTCTCGCGCAGCCAGAGGAACGTCGGCACCGAGAAGACGGCGTAGAACACGGCCGATACGACGAAGGAGGCGCGGAAGAGCAGATGGTTCTCGGGTCCCACCCCGCCCCGCAGCAGCGGCATGCAGAGGATCAGCGCCAGCAAGCCCCCCACATATCCCAGCGCGTATCCGTATCCCGAGATGCGCCCGACGTTGCGGGCGTCGGTGATCTCCGGCAGAAACCCGTTGCAGATCGAGAGCGACCCGGCGAAGCCGATGTTGGCGATGATGAACCAGACCATCCCCGCCGTCACGTCGCCCGGACCGACGAAGAAGAGCATCCCCGTCGCCGTGACGCAGACCACCGTGTAGAAGAGGAGCCAGCGCTTCTTGGCGGCCGACGCGTCGGCGATGGCCCCGACGTAGGGGGAAGCGAGCCCGATCAGGAGCATCGAGGCGCTGATCGCCAGGCCCCAGAGAAGCTCCCCGTTGCTCCCTTCGGCGACGACCTCCTTGAACCAGACGGCGTAGGCGACGAGGCTGATGACGGTGGAGTAGGAGGAGTTCGCGAAATCGTAGAAGCACCAGCCCCAGATTTCGCGCCGCGACGGGAGAACGCCGGGGGCCGGCAGGTTCGAGCCCCTAATCCTTGCGGCCGGTGATCCCGGGCTCGGTCATCTGGACCGGGTCGAGGATCCGGTCCAGCTCTTCCTTGGACATGAGCCCCTTCTCGAGAACGACCTGAGGGATTCGCTTGCCGGTGGCGAGCGCCTCCTTCACGACCTCGGCCCCCTTCGCGTAGCCGATGTAGGGGTTCAACGCGGTCACGATGCTCGGGGAGAGCTCGGCGTAGCGCCGGCACGCCTCTTCATCGGCCTTCAGCCCCTCGATGCAGCGCGTGCGCAGCACCGCCAGAGACGACGTCAGGATCTGGAACGACATCAGCACGGCGAAGCACATGCCCGGCATCATGACGTTCAGCTCGAGCTGTCCCGCCTGCACGGCGTAGTCCACGGCCGTGGCGTTGCCGATCACCTGGAAGCCGACCATGGCGACCATCTCCAGGATGGCGGGATTCACCTTGCCCGGCATGATCGAAGAGCCCGGTTGCACGGCGGGGAGGATCACCTCGGCCAGACCGGTGATTGGGCCCGAGGCCATCAGGCGCAGATCGTTGGTGATGCGGATGATCTCCAGAGCGAGCATCCGCTGCGCCGAGGCCGCAGCGGCCATCGGAAGGTTCGACTGCATCGCCTCGCGCATGTCGGGGCTGGGGCGCAGGTTCAATCCGGTAAGCTCGCGCAGCCGGTCGATCGCCTTCTCGCGGTAGCCTGGCGCCGTGTTCAGCCCGGTCCCCGCCGCCGTTCCACCGAGGCCCAGCTCCTCGAGCTGGTGGCAGGCATCCATCAGCACCTGGCGGGAGCGGCCGATGGCGCGCGCGTAGGCGGCGAACTCCTGTCCGAGCCTGATGGGCACCGCGTCCTGCATGTGGGTGCGTCCCGACTTGAGCACATGGTCGAATTCCGCGGCCTTCACGTCGAAAGCCGCCTCGAGCGAGGCCAGCACCGGGTCGAGATCGCGCGCGCACAGCAGCGCCGCCAGGCGCATCGCCGTGGGGTAGGTGTCGTTGGTGGACTGGCCGAAGTTCACGTGGTCGTTCGGGTGGATCGGCTTGTAGTCCCCCTTGGACCCGCCGAGGATCTCGTTGGCGCGGTTGGCGAGGACCTCGTTGGTGTTCATGTGCTGGCTGACGCCGGCCCCGGCCTGGAAGACGTCCACGACGAACTGGTCGCGCAGCTTGCCGGCCAGGATCTCGTCGCACGCCTGCGCGATCGCCTCGGCCAGGCGCGGCTCGAGAGCGCCGCCGTCGCGGTTGGCCAGCGCCGATGCCTTCTTCTGGTACATGAAGGCGTCGATGAGACGCGGATGCACGCGCCAGCCGCTGATGGGGTAGTTCTCGACGGCGCGCGCGGTCTGGATGCCGTAGTAGACGTCCTTCGGGATCTCCTTTTCCCCGAGGGAGTCCTTCTCCTTCCGCACGGTCATCGTCGCATCTCCTGAGCCCAACGGCCGAGATTCAGGCCGCGCCGCCCGCCCGCGGCGGCAGCGTGAGGTAGTAGGTCATGCCGCGTCCGGGCTTGCCATTGGCCCAGAGGACGCCACCGTGCGCATCCACGATCGACCGGGCGCGCGCCAGAGTCCCCGGCCGGGCCTCGCCGGTGAACAGCATCTCGCGCTGCACCTCGGTCAGCCCCTGCCCCGCGCTCTTGAGCGCGACCATCTGCGCGTTGCGGCCCGCCTTCACCGTGACGCGCACGCGGGTCGAAGGGGTTGCGTGCCGGATGACGTCCCCCACGAGGATGCCCAGAGCCTCCCGCATCAGGTCCGGATCCATCAGGAGGGGGGGTACATCTGTGGCCATCTGGCGCGTGACGGCCAGGGAGCGCTCGGCCAGATCATGCTGGACGTCCATCAGGCACGCGCGCACCAGCTCGTCGAGATGCTGGGGCGTGGGCCGAGGATCGATGGTCATGCGCTCAATTCTAGCGCATGTCCTTTGCGGTCTGGTTGGGCGTGATCATGACGAGGTAGTGCGTGTTGAGGATGCGCAGCCCTTCGAGCAGCGTCGCCAGGCTGCACGAAATCGGCACCAGGAAGCGCCCGATCGGCGGTGCCAGGGTGATCTTGTGGAACTCGAACCTGCACCCGGGGAACAGTTTCCGGATTTCCTTTGGACGGATGCCGCGCGTCTGCTTGTTGGAAGGGTTGAGCCAGAAGTCGTACCACACGATCGAGCCGCCCGGCTTGAGGACACGCAGCATCTCGGATGCGACCTGCTTTCTGGTGTCCGCATCCAGGATGGAGCTGAAGACCGTGTTCTGGAAGACGAGATCGAACGACCGGTCGCCCCACGGCATTTCCGTGGCGGAATCGCACCGTATGTCCACGTTCGGGTTGATCGTCAGGGCGTAGTCGACCGGGTCACGCCGCAGATCGATCCCCGCGAGATTCCTGGGTTGTGCGCCCCACTGCAGGAACTGGCGCAGCATGCGACCGTCGCCGCAGCCGACATCGAGGATGCGGCGCTGGGTGAGCGGGTTGAATCCATTGGACTTCAGGACGGAGAACGTCGCCCTGTAGCGGCTCTGGAGCCTGGTGAAATGGGACAGGTCTTCGTAGCCGAAGTAGAGCTCCCGCCCCTTCTCATAGCGGTCCCTCTCCTCATAGACCTTGATAATCCGCTGCGTTTCCATGTCGGGTAGGCACCAAATATACCCTCTGCGGCGCCAAATGAAACCCCCCGATAGAAGGCTTTTGGCGCGCCATTGTTACGTTCCGGGGGGGTGGGGGGAGGGCGCTCAGAGCGGCAGGCGAGCCCTGCCATGGGGGTCGAACCAGTCGCTGGTGACGTCGCACCAGAGGGCCAGCCCCCGCCAGGGCCCGAAGGGCTCGTAGAAGCGCCCGATCCTCGCATCCGACACCTTCCGTCCGCCGGAGTAGCGCTCGGAGAAGACCCTGCGGCACCAGGCGTCCAGGCCCAGGCCGGAATAGCGCCCCAGGAGCTTCATCACATTGTCCGCCACGTAGGGCCCGACCCCGCCAATCGACAGAATCGCCTCACGCACCGCCTCGTCGGGCAGGGCGGGGTTGGCCCACCCCGACGGGTCGAGGTCTCCCATGGCGACCCGGCGGGCGAGATCCCGCAGGCCAGCCGCCCTGTAACCCGCGCGCACCTCATCCCGGTAGAAGGAGACGGGGCGCCCGGCCATGGCCTCCGGCGTGGGAAACGCGCGCGCTCCCATGGTGTCGGGGGGGCCGGGGGCGCCGAGCCGCGCGACGAGCGAGCCGATCATGACGCGCGTCAGGGACCAGCCGCAGTTGGTCGTGCAGATCATCCTCACGAGATCCTCGAAGACGCTCGGAGAGCGCAGCAGGCGCCCGGCCCCGGTCCTTCGCACCCACGTCAGGTCGGGACGCTGGACCTTCCGCGCGATGGCATGGAACGACGCGAGGTCCTCGTCCAGCCTCAGCATCCAGCGCACCTGGCGCAGAGCTTCCTCGCGATCGGCACGATGGAGGATCCCGTCACTCGCCAGCGTCACCGCCAGCGCACCTGGCTCCTTCCTCATGGACACCTGGGCCGTCCGGCCCGCATCGAAATGGAGGACGCGCTTGAGCGTCCCGGTCTTCGCGTCCCAGTGGAACGGGGGGAGATCGAACCAGCCGTGGCTCAGGGCCGTCCTGACGAAAGAAAACCCTGGCGGCGTCTGAAGAGGGGTGGTTCGCGCTCGGGGCGCGCGCGGGGATGCGCGCTTCGATGTCGTCCGATGGTGCTCGATCAGTGCGCGCGCCCGGCGCCCACCGACGCTGCCGCGGGCGCATCGACCGGAGGTGCCTGAGGGACCGTTGTGCGCACCTCCCGGGCGAGGGCCTGTCCCAGCGCGACGCTGTCGATCTCCTCATGCCCGAAGGCGTGCTCGATGTCCTCGGTCTTGACGGTGTCAACGCGGTAGTTGCTCTGCATCGAGCAGAACTTCGGCCCGCACATGGAGCAGAACTCCGCCGACTTGAAGTACTCGTCCGGCAGCGTCTCGTCGTGCATCGCGCGCGCGCGCTCGGGGTCGAGGCTCAGCGCGAACTGCCGGTTCCAGTCGAAGTTGAAGCGGGCCGCCGAGAGCGCGTCGTCTCTGTCGCGCGAGCCCGGTCTTCCGCGGGCGATGTCGGCGGCGTGCGCGGCGATCTTGTAGGCGATGACACCCTGGCGCACGTCCTCCGGCCCCGGCAGGCCGAGGTGTTCCTTGGGGGTGACGTAGCACAGGAGCGTCGCGCCGGCCCAGCCGGCCATGGTCGCGCCGATGGCGGAAGTGATGTGGTCATAGCCCGGCGCGATGTCGGTGACGAGCGGCCCGAGGACGTAGAACGGGGCCTCGTCGCAGATCTCCTGCTGCTTGCGGACGTTCATGGCGATCTGGTTCAGCGGCACGTGCCCCGGCCCCTCGATCATCACCTGCACGTCGCGCTCCCACGCCCGCCGCGTCAGCTCACCCAGCGTGTAGAGCTCCGCGAACTGCGCGGCGTCGGAGGCATCGTGCGTGCAGCCGGGCCGCAGCCCGTCGCCCGCGCTGATGGTCACGTCGTACACGCGGCAGATCTCCAGGATCCGATCCCACTCCGTGTAGAGGGGATTCTCGCGGCGATGGAACATCATCCAGTGCGCGAGCAGGGAGCCCCCCCTGCTGACGATTCCGGTGATGCGTCCCTTCACCAGCGGCAGATGCTTGAGGAGGATCCCGGCATGCAGGGTCATATAGTCCACCCCCTGCTTCGCCTGGTGCTCAATCACGTCGATCAGATCGCCGGCGGTCATCTCTTCGATGGAGCGCAGGCCGGAGACCGCCTGGTAGATCGGGACGGTTCCCACCGGCACGGTCGAGGCCTCGATGATCGCCTCCCGGATGCCGTCGATGTCACCGCCGGTGGAGAGATCCATCACCGTGTCGGAGCCGTACTTCACGGCGAGAGCCAGCTTCTCCAGCTCTCCCGCGACGTCGGAAGTCACGGCCGAATTGCCGATGTTCGCGTTGATCTTGCAGGACACGGCCAGGCCGATACCCATCGGCTCGAGGCGGCGGTGGTTGACGTTGGCGGGGATGATCAGGCGGCCGCGGGCCACCTCGGAGCGGATCAAATCCTCGGAGACTTTCTCTTTGCGGGCCACGAACTTCATCGCCTCGGTCACTCGGCCCTGACGGGCGTGATGCATCTGCGTGACGACAGGGCTGCCGCTTTCCATTCCGATCACCTCGCTCCCGAATGACTGTCCGGACTCGGGTCCATCATACAACTCCCACGTCGCGGTTAGCGAGCGGCGCGGCGTCGAAGTGCAGACGCTCCCTCACGAACGAGGCGCCATCCACCGCGCGCCCGAGGATCCCGCGCAGCACTTCGTCGGGCCGCACCGAGCCGTCGGGGCCGAAAGCGACCGGGAAGCGCAGGACCACGCCGCCCCTCGGGGCGGAATCATCCTCCGGGTCGTCCTCCAGCGTCACGACTCCCACGAGGCGTTTGAGGTCCATGCTCACCGACCGCTCCTTGCGCGTCTTGTCGATGAAGCGCTCCTTCGCCTCGTTGAACTCCGATACGCTGCGGCGCGCATCGTCCAGAGCGAGCGCCGGCACACGCGCTCTGTAGGTCGCTCCGGAGATGGCGCGCGTCAGGTTGGGAGCCTGCGGGGCCAACGGCACGAGCCGGCTGAAGACCAGCCCCGAGGGCAGCACTTCGTTGAGCCGCGCGATGACCGCCTGCGACAGGGGCGCCCCCGCCGTGACGTCGACGAACTCCTCATGGCTCTCGATGCCGACCGCGAGCGCCGGCGAGAACGACATGATGGGACGCGGGTTGAATCCCTGCGTGTACCGCAGCGACATCCCCGCCCTGCGGAAAGCCCGCGCCATGGTCCGCTGCAGGTCGAGGTGCGAGAGGAACTTCATCCGCCCCGTCTTGCTGAACGTCGCGCGGTAGGGGAACGCCGGCCCGTCGGGCGGCGGCGGGGCGAGCGGCTTGCGCGACGGCGTGAGCTGGAGCAGCGTCTGGTACGCCTCGACCCGCTCGCTCTTGATGTGGCCCAGGTCGCACGCGCAGCCGCAGTCGTAGCAGATGAGCTTGTCCTCCATGCGGGGCGGGAGGTTCCAACGCCGGTACGGCTTCTCGCACGCCGGAGAGAGCAGGCCCTTGCGCGCCCTGACGTACTCGCGCAGCAGGAACTTCTTTTCGACCAGGCAGTCGATGTGGTCCCAGGGGAGCGCGGAGTCCACGGGGATCTCGACGAGGTAGATCTGGATGTCGATCCCGGCCTCGCGGAACGCCTCCATCCACCAGTCGTAGCGGAAGTGCTCCGTCCAGCCGTCGAAGCGGCACCCCTTACGGTAGGCGATCTCGATCGCGTCGGCGACCCTGCGGTCACCGCGCGACATCACCCCTTCGAGCTGGGAGATCTCCACGTGATGGCGCTTGAACTTGATGCCGCGCCGGCGGACCCGCTCCTGGATGTACTGCTGCTTCGCGTAGAGCGTCTCCACCGACTCCATCGCCATCCACTGGAACGGCGCGAACGGCTTGGGGATGTGCGAGGAGGCCGACAGGTTCACGCGCGGGTTGCCGCGCTTCCCCTGCGGAGTCTTCGGCAGCTCCGCCTTCTGGATGTCGTAGATCCGGTGCGCGAGGTCGACGATCGCGTCGAGGTCTTCGTCGGTCTCGCCGATCACCCCGATCATCATGTAGAGCTTGATCAGATCCCATCCCTGGCGCGAGGCGTTGCGGGCCGCCGAGAGGATGTTCTCCTCGGTGATCCCCTTGTTGAGCACGTCGCGCATGCGCTGGCTCCCCGCCTCCGGCGCGATCGTGAAGCCCGTCTTCTTGACGCGCCCGATCTGCTCGGCCAGGTGCTCGGTGAGGCCGTACGGGCGCAGCGAGGAGACCGACACCCCCACGCGCGCGTCGGCGACCCGATCCATCACCTTCTCCACCAGCGTCGGGAAGCAGGAGTAGTCCGCCGGCGAGAGCGACGTGACGGAGATCTCGTCGTAGCCGGTGGACTCGAGCCCCGAGAGGGCAGAGTCGATGATCGACTCGGGGGTGCGCTCGCGCACGGGGCGGTAGATGATACCCGCCTGGCAGAAGCGGCACCCTTCCGTGCAGCCGCGGGCGATCTCCACCGACACGCGGTCGTGCACGATCTCCGCGTGCGGCACGATCGTCTTCGCCGGGAAGGGGAACCTGTTGATGTCGTCCAGCACGGCGCGCTTGATCGGGAAAGGAGGAGCCCATCCCAGATCCTCGCGCGGGACGACTGCGTCCAGCCCCGAGGCGGCGTCGCGCTGCGTCCGGTAGAACTGCGGGACGTAGGTGCCGGGGATCGCGGTCAGCTCTCTCAGGATGTGCAGGCGCTTCTCGCGCGGGCTCATGGCGCTGTCCGCGAGTTCCTTCCTCATGGCGACGTAGCGCTCCACCAGCAGGGGGAAGAATTCCTCCCCGTCGCCGATATGGAACAGGTCGAAGAAAGGAGCGATCGGCTCGGGGCTGAACGCCACCGGCCCCCCTCCCACGATGAGCGGGCACTCTTCGCCGCGCTGCTCGGCGCGGAACGGCAGCCCCGCCAGATCGAGCATCAGGAGGATGTTCGAGTAGCACATCTCGAACTGGAGCGTGAACCCCACCACGTCGAAGGCGGACAGCGGTGAGCGCGTCTCCAGCGTGAACAGCGGCTCACCGTTCTCGCGCAGCGCGCGCTCGAGATCCGGCCACGGAGCGAAGACCCGCTCCATCAGCATGTCGTCGCGCTTGTTGAAGATGTCGTAGAGGATCCGCAGCCCCAGGTGGGACATGCCGATCTCGTAGGTGTCGGGGAATGCGAGCGCCACCTTCCCCGCAATCGTCTTGTGATCCTTGACCACCGAGTTGAACTCCCCCCCCATGTAGCGGGCGGGCTTCTCGATGGACTCGAGGATCTGGTCGAGGGGCTTTCTCGGATTCGGCATGGGTGCCGATTATACGACACATGGCGGGCATGTTACGGAAAGTGTCTTTGGCACAACGACTTGTGACGTGTCCGCGCCGCCCGGATGACCGAACCTTGCCTAATCCTGACCGATTCGGTAAAGTAAGCGAAATTTCGCTCATGTTAAGGAGGAGCGATGCGGATCACGAGACGCGGGGAATACGGACTGGCGGCAGTGCTCTACCTGGCCAGCCAGCCCAACGGCAAGCTCAGCCTGCGCGACGAGATCGCAAGACGGTGCGGCATCCCCCGCATTTTCCTGGCGCAGATCCTGGCGCGCCTGCGCAAGGGGGGGATTCTGGGTTCGGTCCGCGGCAAGAAAGGGGGCTACTACCTCAACGCGGAACCGGGCCGGCTCTCACTCGCCGACGTTCTGGAGGCGCTGGAAGGCCCCATCGAGCTGATCCGTACCATTGAGCACGCGGATGAGAAGGACGCCGATTTCCTCAACACGCGCGTCCGTGAATTCTTCGGCAGGCTCCAGACACGGGGCCACCATCTGTTGAAGTCGATGATGATTGCCGAGATGCTCCCCCGATCCGGGGGGAGCGCCGGTGGCGACGAGCAGTAGGCCCGCCACACATCCCGTCACGACATCCCCATGACGCGGGCCCGAACAGACCACTCTGGAGGATGAGCATCCATGACGATGAGAGCCATCGTTGGAAAGAGCATCTCCGGCGCGGCAACGGTTGCCTGGAACACCTTCCAGGCGGTCAACCGGCGCGTCCCGTACCGTTCCTTCCAGCCCAAGTGGGCCCCCGCTCCGCTGCTCAAGTCCTACGAGCGGAGCTTCCCCGAGCTGGGGTTCCCCCGCAAGACCGACTCTCTCTGCCCACGCTGCGTCAAGGAAGTGCGTGACTCGATTGTCGCCGGGCAGATGGACTGGCACGTCCTGATCGACGGCCGGCCGGGCGAGATCCCGGCGCAGATCGTCGAGGAGAACGGCCAGGTGCTGATGAAGAAGACGTGCCCCAAGCACGGCGAGTTCAGCGACGTCATGGCCGTCGATTCGGAATTTCTCAAGCGCATGGAGCGGCTCTACCCGGGGCGCGACTTCCGCATGGCGCCCGACCCGTATCACAACCACGGCACCTCCAGCATCAAGTACGGGCGCGGCGCGGTGCTCACGGTGGACCTCACCAACCGCTGCAACATGATGTGCAATCCCTGCTTCATGGACGCCAACCAGGTTGGCTACGTCCACGAGCTGACCTGGGATGAGATCAGGGAGATCCTCGATCACTCCATCCAGATCAAGCCCCGGCGTCAGATGTCAGTGCAGTTCTCGGGAGGCGAGCCGACCATCAGCCCGCACTTCCTGGACTCCGTGGCCTACTGCCGCAAGGTGGGCTACGAGTCGGTGCAGGCGGCCACCAACGGCATCCGCTTCGCACAGGACCCCGCCTTCGCCCGCAAGGCGAAGCTGGCCGGGCTGCGGCTGGTCTACCTCCAGTTCGACGGGGTGACCAACGAGGCCAACGATCACCGCGGCGTCGGGAACCTCTTCGACGTCAAGCAGCGGGCGATCGAGAACCTCAACGCGGCCGGCATCGACATCACGCTGGTCGTGACCATCGTCAACACGGTCAACAACGAGCAGGTGGGGCCGATCGTGCGCTTCGCGATCGACAACATCGACAAGATCAACGCCATCTCGTTCCAGCCGGTCTCCTTCACCGGGCGCGACGAGGACATCGACGACGCCACGCGTGAGAAGCAGCGCTACACCCTCTCGCATCTCGCCCGCGACGTGAAGGATCAGCTCGGCTTCACGGAGCCGATGCGCGACTGGTTCCCCCTGTCGGCTTCGGGCCCCTTCTCGGATCTGAAGGACCTGATGGACGGCGAGAGCGCGGAATGGGGCTCGCTCAAGTGCGGGTGCCACCCCAACTGCGGCATCGGGACGATGCTGCTGGTGAACGAGAAGAGCAAGCAGGCGGTGCCCATCCCGCAGATCCTCGACACCGACCAGTTGATGGAGGACCTGAAGGTCATCAACGACTCGGCGCGCGGACGTCTCCTGACGACGACGCAGATGGTGCTGTCGATGCTGCGCAACTTCAAGCACGACAAGGCGCCCAAGGAGCTGGGCTTCTGGCAGGTGACGAAGATCATCGACGGACACAACGGCCAGCGGCTCGGGCTCGCGGAGAAGGGGCGCTACGACTGGCGCATCATGCTGGTGGCCGGAATGTGGTTCCAGGACCTGTTCAACTACGACTTCCGCCGCACGGAGATGTGCATCATCCCGTACGGGACGCAGGTCGGCGAGGTCTCCTTCTGCGCCTACAACACCGGCGTGGGGTGGAGGAACATCGTGGAGAACATGTTCCAGGTCGCGAGCACCAAGGAGTGGTACGCGACCAAGGGGCGCCACAAGGTCTACGCCGCCGGCAAGGAAGTTCCGCTGCCTGAAGTTCCCGCCGAGGAGCGCGGGCGCAAGAAGGTCCGGTTGCCCGTGCTCGGGCAGCCCGAGCGCGAGAGCGTGCCGGCCTTCGCGATGGACGGCGTGCGCATCACCGGAGTCTCCAGCTCGGGAGGCTGCGGCAGCCACTGAGCCCGCCCGGCGCAAACGCAAGCTCAAAGGGCCGTCAGGAGAGTTTCCCTGACGGCCCTTTTTATCTTGAATTCTCCACGGCTGGAGCACGTCGCTCGGCTCAACGGCCCTGCGAGAGATCTGCCGACTACGGGACACGCTTCTGGAGTACTTCCTCGGGTTCAACGATGCAGGGGCCACTGTCCTGGTTCCTAGTTCACATCATCATCGTCGTGGTAGGTCTCGATTTCCTCGACGATGGCCCCTTCCGGCGTGTAAACAACAGCCCGCTTGGTGTTGTCCTTAGCGTAGATGACCCGATAGATCGTCCTCCCATCCGGGTAGTAGTGTCAGGCATTCACCCGACGGCCTCTTCGGGTGAAGACATGCTTTGGCGCTAGCGCAGGACGTCCGGCCCAGCCGAAGGCGGCCGCACCCTGTCAATCCAGATGCGCGCCCGATCGCGTCCAGGTAAGATTGCGCAAGAATCATTCAATGGTCATCGCCCGGAATACCCTAGAGAACCATTGCAGGACGGGCGCTTTCCCATATACACTCCTCCCAATCATTCAACGGGAGGGATCCAATGAGACGACAGCTTTGGGTGCTCTGTTTCAGCAGCATCGGCGCGATCGCGCTGCTCGCCCTCGGAACGACGCAGACTTGGGCCGGTAAGGGGGGGAGGGGGGGAGGGGCGAGCAAGACCTGCCTGTGCCACGTGCCGCCCGGAAACCCGGGGAACCCGCAGACGATCTGCGTCGGCGCGCCGGCGGTTCGGGCGCATCTCAATCACGGCGACACGCTCGGTGAGTGCACGATCGCCTGCGGCGGCGAAGCGGACGTGGCGTGCCCCAGCGGCCAGGTCTGCAGGACGGAGTTGGGGGACTGCGCCGCCGATGCGGAGGGGGTCTGCGTGGACGTTCCGGACACCTGTCCCGAGACGCCCGACCCGGTCTGCGGCTGTGACGGGGTGACGTACATCAATGCCTGCCTCGCCGAGGCGGCCGGCGTGGCCGTCCTGAACGAGGGAGAGTGCGTCTGCGAAGATCCGTCGCCGACGGTCTGCGGCGGCACCAGCGGCGCGACCTGCGACACCGACGAGTTCTGCAAGATCCTGGACGGGATTTGCTCCGTCGACGCGGAGGGGATCTGCACAGTGATTCCGGGAAGCTGCCCGACGGAGTTCTCGCCGGTCTGCGGCTGCGACGGGACGACGTACAGCAATGCCTGCTTCGCCGATGCGGCCGGGGTTCCGATCGACACGACCGGTGCCTGCGTTCCGGGAGCCCTTTGCGGTGGAGAGGGGGGCGCCACCTGCCCCACCGGCGATTTCTGCAAGCCGCTCATCGGAGTGTGCACCACGGGAGCACCGGGACGCTGCGTGACCATCCCGACGGTGTGCTCCAAGCTTTTCGATCCGGTCTGCGGGTGCGACGGGGTCACCTACGACAACTCCTGCGGGGCGGACGCCGCCGGCGTCGCCGTGGAGTCTCTCGGCCCCTGTGGAGGCGCGGTGACGTGCGGTGGAGCGGGCTCGGTTCCCTGCTCGTCCGGTGAGACCTGCCAGAAGCCGGAAGGAGCCTGCGCACCGGAGGCCGAAGGGGTCTGCACGCGGACGCCGTTCATCTGTCCGCCGGTCATCGATGAGGTGTGCGGCTGCAACGGGACGACGTACAGCAATGCCTGCGTCGCCCTTGCGGCGGGAGCGACGATCGCGCACCAGGGCGAATGCGCGCCCTGAGCGCCTTTCTGCACTCCCTGTAAACGGCGTGCCCGGCCCGGTGTCCCGCATTGGCGCGGGACACCGGGCCATCTGCGTCCGCCCGATGAACGGCGGTGTCTTCTCTGCCGCGGAAAGCCTGGCGCGCTGGAGCGCGTGCCATTCCGCGGCTGCCCGGTCGGGCCCTTTTTCCTTGGCATCGCCCTGCCCCATGGCACCCGCCAGATCGGACGCTTGGCGGCTCACGGTGAGTGTGCTCGCCCATGGTTGAGTGAAAGGGCGCAGTCGGTCTCCTCGCCGTGACCTGTGGACTCCGTGAATTGAGGCGGATTGCAGTATGCGAGCTATTCGTCTCGCGGTATAGGAATTGCAGGCCTACAGCAAGAGCGCTGTTCTACCTCGGCGAGCCTGGGTCTCCAACCCACGCGGATTGCGAGATATTCGCATCCCTGAAATCGCGCTCATGGCAGCGGTCGCCTGGAGGACGTCGAGAATCTCATGGCTCTACGAACAACACCATTCTTGTTTTCGGACCCGTGGCACCTTCGTGCTGATCGACAAATTCGGTGATGACCGGTAGGAGAATCAGACATGCAATCAAGGGGATTTCGGGGAAGAGTTCTCGCGTTCGCGATGATCGTTTTCGGCACTCTGGTGGGCGCGTTCGTTCCAGGCCACGTGAGCGCCGTGCAAAACGCACGTACTTACTATGTCAGCCCTTCGGGTAACGACACCGCAGACGGGTGGACCAAGAAGACCGCGTGGCGCACGCTCGAACGGGCGTCCCAGCAGCAGTTCATCGCAGGCGATCGGCTTCTGCTCGAGGGCGGAGTCGAGCACCCAGGGTCGATTGCTCTCGATCCGACCAACTGTGCGGGTAACTTCGAGATCGGTTCGTATGGCGGGGCGCGCGCGATCATCGATGCGGGCAATCATTCAGGTATCGTCGTCAAGAACCTGAACGACATCAAGATTTCCGCCCTGGTGATCCGTGGGAACGGTGGGACGACCGACAACGACGACCTTTTGACACTGAAACACGGCATCTTGATCATGTCTCAGGCCGACCCGCCGTCCACAGAGAGAATTCGCTACTCCAACTTCCGTATCGACCGGGTGGAGGTGTCCAACTTCGAAGGGAACGGCGTGGAGATTTATTCCTTCACGGGGACAGGCCTGGGCAAGGTTCGCGTGTCAAATGTTGTGGTCCACGACAACGCCAGGGAGGGGATCACCGTTGGCGCGGACGATATTTGGGAGCGGCCGAACGAGGATATCTACATCGGCCACTCGCTGGCCTACCATAACCACGGCACCCCGGGACTTTGGCATCACACCGGCAGCGGCATCGTGATCGGAGGCACCACGCGGGGCATGATTGAGTACTCCGAGCAATACGAGAACGGTGACCTGTCGGATCCTTACTATACGGGTGGGCCGGTCGGGATCTGGGCCTGGAGCTCCGATCACGTGACGATCCAGTTCAACAAGTCCCACCACATGGGGACCGGCAATTGGGATGGCGGTGGCTATGACTTCGACATCATTACCAGCAACTCGGTGATGCAGTACAACGTGTCATGGGACAACCAAGGGTATGGCTACCAGCTCTATGAAGGCGGTTGGGGGTTGCATTCCGGCAACACCGTGCGCTGCAATGTTTCCCTGAACGATGTCAAGGGTCCGCCAAACGGACAGGGCGCCTTCGTCGGCGCTTTCGGCTTGGTGGACGAGTCGTTTGACCACAACCTCGCGTACGTCGAGAACGCAGGGTCCGACGAAAAGATTTTCCAACTGGGTGCCTGGTATGGCGACAACGTCCGCTTTCACGACAACGTCATTCTGGCAGGACCGGACACCAGTCCTTTCCTGCTCGACCCGAATTGCTGGGATACCACCTGCTCCGGAACTAACCTACAAATGTTCGGCAACACTTACCTGTTCGCCAACGATCCGCTGCCGTTCTGGTGGGACGCGACGCAATATCAATCCATTGCGGACTGGCAGGCCGCAACCGGGCTGGACCTGGACTCGCAGGTCATCATCGGGCCATTCGAGCTGCCAGCTGAGTTGGAGCAGCTCAAGACCCAGCCGCTGACACGCGAGATGTTCGAGCAGCTCATTCCGGGTTGTAACGAGTCGCGAAGGCCGGAGGCTGTGGCGAACCACTGACCCCAAAGATTAAAGCAACAAAGGCCGCCGGGAGATCCCTGGCGGCCTTTTTCTTTTCAGATGCAGGACGGGAATCAGGAGAATCCCTCAACTAGCGGCGCAGGAGCTCGGGCCAGTTGATGACGACGGTGGTGGAGAGCGCGCTGCGGTCGTCCTCGCGCAGGATGTTCGCCAGGAACCGCTGGCCGTCGGGCGCTACGTCGTAGCTCGACCCCGTCGCGGACTTGAGCTGCATCTTGAACAACGGGCGCGGCGTCCCCAGGTCGAAGATCCCCTCGGTCTTCACATCGGCGGCCATCAGCGTGCCGTCGGAAATCGCGTAGAAGATCTCCTTGCCGGTGCCACTCCAACGCGGCTGATCGCCCCCCTCGGACACCTGCCATCGTCCCTCCCCCTTGGCAGGAAAGGACTGCACGTAGACTTCCGTGTGCCCCGATTCGTACGAGGCGTAGGCGATCCAGCGGCCGTTGGGGGAGAATCGTGCGTAGCCCTGATCGAGGGGCTTCGTGAGCCACGGCTCGGCCTTCTTCGTCTCGAAGGAGTAGAGCCAGAGATCGAAGCCGTTCTCCTTGTTGAGGCTGTCGAAAACGAGGTACCGTCCGTCGGGAGACCAGTCGTTCATGACGAGCGTGGTGCCGGTCGTGAGGAGCAGCTCATCCTCTCCCGCACCCCGGACATCGCGGACGTAGATCTCCCCCATGCCTTTGCGAGCGGAGATGAACGCCACGCGTGTCCCGTCCGGCGAGAAGACGGGCGAGGTATCGTCCGCGGGGTCGAACGTGAAACGCGTGCGTGATTCTCGCTCCAGATCCTGGAGCCACAGGTCGCCCGCGTCCATGCCGACGTTGACGATGGCCTTCCTGCCATCCTTCGACAGAGCAAGATCGTAATAGTGTTCGGCTCCACCGATTTGACCGACGCGCTTGCCGGCGCGATCGAGCCAGACCAGCTCCGTCTGGCCCCCTCCCGCGCCCGCCCGGTAGGCGAGGACGCCTTCGTCCGAGACGCCGAAGTCGGCGCCCCCCCAGGAGAAGGTCCCACCTGACACCTCCGCCGCCAGCGGCAGGGGCTCCCCGGTCAGCGCGCCCTCATTCAGGTCGAACGGCTGTGCCATGAGAGTCGAGCCACGCTTGTAGAGCAGATGTCCCTGCGAGTAGGCCATCCGGGAATCGACGCGAAGCACCTGCCGGATCCCGGGTTCATCGAGCGACCCGAGGTAGATCCCGGAATGCTCGCTGGTCGAGGGGTTGGTGCTGGCGACGACGTAGAAGAGAAAATGGCGGCCGTCCGGGAGGAACGCCGGCCAGCGATGGGCGACGTGGAACTGTTCCTCGTCCAGCTTCGTGACGGGCTCCGGCTTGCCACCCCCGGAGGGAATCTTGTAGAGGGGCTCGCTGTAGCGCGGCTGGAAGAGAATGATGCCGTCGCGGTTCCAAGTGCCTCCCCTCCCGTCCTGCGCGTCGCACAGCGCAATCGACGGTCCACCGGCCGTGTCGATTTTCTTCAGCTTGTTACTCGAGTAGAAGCCGATCCATCGGCTGTCGGGCGACCAGAAAGGATGGCCGGCCCCCTCGGTGTCCGGGATGGCACGCACCTGGTCGCTTGCCAGCGTGCGCAGGTAGAGCAACGATTTGCCGTCCGCGCCGGCGATGACGAAGGTCACCATCGTCCCGTCGGGAGAGACCGCCGGCGCGTAGCGCGTGTCGAACGTCGCGCCGGCCACCGGCAGAATCGATGCGGTGACGACGCGGAGCGCTTCACCCGGAGCGAAGAACGATCGGGCCGCGAGCAACGCCACGGCCACAAGGAGCGCGAGCGTGACCCCTCCCCAGACCATCCGCTCCCGGCGCGTTCGCCCCGCCGCACCGGCACGCGCCGGCGCTTCCGTCGCGGCCGACGAGACCGCAGCGCCGGAGACCGCGGGCGCCGTGACCCCCGAGCCGGCCTGCTGCGCGATCCACTTCAGCTCGCTGGCCAGATCCGAAGCCGACTGCCATCGATCCTCCGGGTCCTTGGCGAGGCAGCGGCGCAGGACGCGGTCGAGCGCGGGGGAAATTCCGGGAACCAGCGTCGCGAGCGATGGGGGCTGGGTCCCCATGATGGCCGCGATGAGCCCCGCCTGGCTGCGCGCCTCGAAGGCGCGGCGTCCCGACATCATCTCGTAGACCACGGCGCCGAACGCGAAGATGTCCGACCGGGAGTCCGCCTCGAGCCCCTCGAGCTGCTCGGGAGACATGTACTGCCAGGTGCCGACGATCGCCCCCTGGACGGTGAGTGGGGTTGCCTCGGTCATCACCACGCTGGAGAGGGGAGGCGCCCCCTGCGCCCCCTGCTTGGCCAGGCCGAAGTCCAGCAGCTTGGCGCCTGTCCTCGTCAGCATGATGTTGCCGGGCTTGATGTCCCGATGGACGACCCCCTGCCGGTGGGCCAGCGCCAGCGCCTCGCAGATCTGTGAAGCCACCTGCAGGGTCTCGACCGGTGACATCGGCCCTCGTGCGAGCCGGGTCGCCAGCGTCTCTCCTTCGAGATGCTCCATGACGAGGAAGTGCACGCCGGCCTGCTCGCCGATGTCGTGCAGCGCGCAGATGTTGGGATGGCTCAGCGCCGAGACGGCGCGCGCCTCGCGGTCGAAGCGCGCCTTGAACGCAGGATCGGTGGCCAGGTGCTCCGGGAGGATCTTGACCGCCACCGAGCGATTCAGCCTCGTGTCGCGTGCCCGGTACACTTCGCCCATCCCGCCCGCGCCGAGCGGACCGAGGATCTCGTAGGGGCCGAGCCGGGTTCCAGGAGCGAGGGCCATGCGGCGCACACCTTACCACCTGCTCAGGACCGTCGATCGCGAGCGGCTCGGCCGCCTCGGACCGGAGGTCCGGGGCAGGACATTCCGCACGCTCCAGGTCTATTCGCGTCCTGAAGGTCAGGGTGCGCCGATCACCGTGGCGGTGAACCCGCCATCTTCCAGGATCTCGACGGCGGGCCCCGGGAGATCGGAGAACCTGAGCTTGCTGACGTCCACGATCATGTCCGTCAGCACCGCCGTCACCCACACGCCGCCGCCGCCCCCCGTAATCTTCCCCCCCTTGATCGTGAACGCGCCATCGTCCACACCCACGAGCCCGAGACCGAAGTAGTCATTGTCGACCATGACGTTGTCGGCAATCTCGTCGACCTCCGACAGGAACAGGCCCATCTGGTTCCCAATGAGGAGATTGTGCGAGATGACCGTCCCCGGCCCGTTCCCGCCCCCCGCGATGCCCGCATGCTGAAGCTGAGTGAAGAAATCCGTGCCGCAGTCCTCCGGGATGCCAACCGGGCAGACGTTCCCGCTGACGGTGTTGTGGTCGATGATACCGGCGGCACCGGCCACGATCTCGATCCCATCTGTCGGCACTCCGCCCGCATGCCCCGGTCCGGCCACGGTGTTGTGGGTGATGTCACCCCTCGAGCCGGCACCCAGGACGATGATGCCCACGGATTGATAGTTGGTCACCTCCGAGTGATGGATGCTCAGGCTGGCCGGCGGCCTCCCCGGTGTGGACTCGCCAACGGAGAAGGCCGTGCCGCTTCGTGGACATTGCGCCATGGGCGTGTTGTGGATGTCGCGGACGGCTGCGTAGCCAAAGTCGAGGTGGGCGTTCGTGTGAACGCGGATGCCCCAGCGCAGAACACCATCCTCCCCGCACGCGGCGGCGCCCGGCCCGCTGACGGTCAGGTGTGAGGCTTGGCGGATGCATTCTGCGAAACGGCGGGCAACAGAATCGTGACGGCGGCAATTGCGACGAACTTCGGCGTAGCGAACACGGCACAACCTCCATCCGGCGAGCCCATTCTCGACCGGTCAAGGAAATCCTACGCCTCTTCCACCGGCGAACAACGAAAATAATTGGCGATGCAGGTCACCCCGCCTGCTCGCTTCCGTTCATCCTCGATCGCGTCGCAGGAGGGCGTGGCCTCCCTCCCACCGTCCCATGACGAATCCGGCGCGCGCCGCCTCGGCCTCAAGGGTCCGAGGCTCGAAGATCCGGACGAACGAGCGGCGCATGCGGCCATCAGTGGTGATCCAGCGCGTGTGGCTGGCTCCCCAGGCGCCTTCCTCCCGTCCCCGCATCCGCGCCCACTGCGCCGTGAGGACCGCGCGCTCCCACCACCCGCTCACGCGGCGGGCCGACAGGAGGACGACTCCCCCGGGCCGAAGCCATCGCGCCATGCGCTCGAGCAGGGCGACTCTCGCGCCGGCCTTCGGCACGAAGCTGTAGACGGCGTTCGTGAACAGCACGGCATCGAGCGACGAGGCGGGCTCCTCGTGGGCGCGCAGGTCGGCCGCAACCAGATCGATGGAGAGGCCGGCCTCCTTCGCTTTGGCACGGGCGATCGCGACCATGGCAGGGGCGAAGTCCACTCCCACGATCCGGTAGCCGTCCGCCGCGAGGGCGATGCACTCGGTCCCCACGCCGCTGCCGGCGATGAGGATCCGGCCGCGTTCGGGGACGTTCTCGCGCAGGCGGTTCTTCACCCCCTCCGTCAATTCGTCGCGGGTGCCGTGCGCGTAGAACATCGCCTGGGTCTCGTACTTGGCCCGCACGGTCCCCGCGCCGTCCGCCGGGTCGTCCGGGCTTCCACCGAGCGCCTCCATCAGGTCGAGCCATCGGCGGCGCGCCGCGCGCGACGCCTCCGCCACGGGGCGCGAGACCATCCCGGCCCGTCCCAGGATCTCCGTCGCGCCGACCTCGAAGCGCCACACCGGGTCGGCGTCGCCCCGCAGGATGATCCGATCGGCGGCTGCTCTCTCATCCACGCGCAGCAGATCGGGGATGCCGCCGGGAGCCGCAACCACGATCTCGCCGCGCTTCAGGCTCGCTCCCGCCGACGGCTCGACCCGGATCGCCTCGCCATGGCGCACCGATGGCCACATGCGGTCACCGGCATAGAGCAGCGGCACCGACGTCCCGCGCCCAAGCAACCGGCGCAGCATGAACGCCGAGGCGAACGCCGGCGGGTCGGTGAAGAGCAGCGCCGACTGCGGATGCCAGCACGGGATCACGGCGTCATGATACCGGAGCCGCGGATCGCCGAGGGCCTTGCGAGGGGCCGCGGCGCGGCATCGTGTGGCGCCCCCGCGGCCCGGCGCGTGGAGTAGGATCGGGCTTCGAACGCAAGGAGAATCCGGTGGCCCACGACAGCCTGAACGATTTTCTCGACGTCCTCAGGAAGAACGGGGAGCTGGTCACGATCCAGGAGCCCGTCTCTCCCCGGCTCGAGGTGTCGGAGATCTGCGACCGGGTCGTCAAGAGCGGCGGTCCTGCGCTGCTGTTCACCAACCTCACGCGCCCGGGAGGCGGCCGGTACGAGATGCCGCTGCTGATCAACACCTTCGGCTCCGAGCGGCGGATGTGCCTCGCATTGGAAGTGGAGCGGCTGGACGATCTGGCCGCGGAGATCGCGTCGTACCTCGAGCCCGAGATCCCCGACACGCTGCTGGGGAAGATCCAGATGATGCCGAAGCTGTCGCGGCTGTCGGCCCTGCAGCCGAAGACGGTCTCCCGCGCGGCGTGCCAGGAGCTGGTGGAGACGAAAGCGCCCACGATGGCCGACATCCCCATCATCACCTGCTGGCCGGAAGACGCCGGCCCCTACATCACGCTCCCTCTCGTCTTCACGCGCCACCCCGAGAAGAAGAGCCGCAATATCGGCATGTACCGGCTCCAGGTCTTCGACGAGCGCACGCTCGGCATGCACTGGCAGCGGCACAAAGGCGGCGCCGAGCACTTCCGCGCCCACAAGGAGCGCGGCGAGCGGATGCCGGTGTCCATCGCCCTGGGCCCCGACCCGACCCTCATCTACGCCGCCACGGCGCCGCTGCCGCCGGAGGTCGACGAGCTGATGCTGGCGGGGTTCATCCGTAAGAAGAGCGTCGAGATGGTCCGGTGCGTGAGCAACGATCTGGAGGTGCCCGCCTCCTCGCAGATCGTCCTCGAGGGATACGTCGACCCGGCGGAGTCGCGCCGGGAGGGTCCCTTCGGCGACCACACGGGCTTCTACTCGCTGGCCGACGACTACCCGGTCTTCCATCTGACGGCCGTGACGCGCCGCAAGGATCCGATCTATCCGACGATCATCGTGGGGCCGCCACCGATGGAGGACGCGTACCTGGGGCTCGCCACCGAGCGGCTCTTCCTTCCGCTGGTGCGCAAGGTCCTCCCCGAGGTGGTGGACATGCGGCTCCCCCCCGAGGGGATCTTCCACAACCTGGCGATCATCAAGATCGACAAGCGCTACCCGGGGCACGGGAAGAAGGTGATCCACGCCGTCTGGGGGCTTGGCCAGCTCATGTTCACCAAGATCGTCGTCGTGGTGGACGCCGACTGCGACATCACCAATCCGGCCGAGGTGGTATGGCGCGTGGGGACCCACATCGACGCGAAGCGCGACATCGTGGTGAGCGAGGGACCGCTCGACGTGCTGGACTTCTCGGGACTGGCGCCGTCGTACGGCGGCAAGCTGGGCATCGACGCCACGCGCAAGCTGCCCGAGGAAGGCTTCGTCGGCGAGTGGCCCCCCATCATCCGGATGGACGAGGAGACACGCCGGCGTGTGGATTCTCTCTGGCCCAAGCTGGGCTTGTCAGGGCCGCGCGAGGCGCCGCCCAACGCGAAACGATGAGCGGCGATCGCACGGTGGCGCGGGTCATCCCGGCGCGGCCCCCGGATGCCGCGTTCTTCGTCAACGCGCCGACCGCGCCGATCGGCAGGCGCGCGGCGCGCGCGGACTTCGATGCGCTCTCGATTGCCTTCGAGGGAATGGACGACGACTGGCATGCCGCCTTCCTGGCGCGCTACACGCCGTGGTCCTGCGACACGACCCGTGGGCGCGCGTCGCCCGCCCTGACTCTCGAATGCGCTCTTGGCGAGATTGAGCACTACGTCGAGCCGCCGCCGGCCGGCGTCTCGGCCATCAATCCTCTCGCGGTGGAGGTTGACGATGATGGCCCGGGGCACAGCCGCGTCAGGGTCTGCACCTACGGACTCGCCGCGACCTTCTCGACGCGCGGCGGGCGCGGGCGCGCCATCTTCGCGCGCACCGGCTACGACCCGCGCGAGCGGGCGGTGGAGAACATCCTGCGCGTGGTCACGGCCTGGCTCGCCGCGGCGCGCGGCGGCCTCCTGATGCACAGCGCCTCGATCGTGAAGGACGGAGCGGCGTGGCTCTTCTTCGGCCAGTCGGGCTCCGGCAAGTCCACGTTGTCGGCGCTCAGCACGAAGGGGCAGGTGCTCAGCGACGATCTCACCCTGATGCTCCCCGGCCCCGACGGCCAGCCTCGCGCGGTGGGGACTCCATTCCGAGGCACCTACACGGGAGGACCGCCGCTGCAGGGAGCGTGGCCCGTGCGCGCGGCGTTCCGGCTGCGCAAGGCCAGGGGATCGGAGGAGACGGAAGTGCTCCCTTTACGACGATCGCTGGGCAACGCCATGGCGATCGCCAATCTCCCGTTCCTCGTGGACCAGCTCCACGCGCGGCCTGATCTCTTCTCGGGGATGGAGAAGGTCTTCTCCGCGTTCCCGATCCGGGCGCTGCGCTTCAGGAAGGACGACCCCGGCTTCTGGGACGCGATCGAGGCGTCGGGCCTCTAGCCCGGACAGCTCACTTCAGCGTGGGCAGGCGCTGCGTGGGCGCCTGCTCCTCGAGCTGCTTGCGGTAGGCGTTGAAAGCCTGCCCGTCGAAGAGCACGAAGCGGATCAGCTCGACTTCCGGATGCGTCGCGAGGAACTCGAGCGCCACGCCGATCGCCACCCGGGAGGCATCCTGCACCGGGTATCCGTAGGTGCCGGTGCTGAGCGAGGGGACCGCCACGGTCTTCAGCCCGTTTTCCCCGGCGATGGTGAACGCGCTGCGGTAGGCCGACGCGAGCTGCTCGGGTTCGCCGCTCTTGCCGTCGCGCCAGCGCGGCCCCACGGCGTGGATCACTTTTTTCGCCTTGAGGCGGCCGGCGGCCGTCATCACCGCCTGGCCCGTGGGACATCCGCCGATGCGGCGGCACTCGGTCATGATGTCGGGCCCGCCAGCCTCGTGGATCGCTCCGTCAACGCCCCCGCCGCCAGCCAGGTGGGAATTCGCGGCGTTCACGATGGCATCCACCGCCTGGCTCGTGATGTCCCCCTCGACAATCTCCAGAACCGAAGCACCGAGCTGAACCCTGACCGCCATGTGCCGCCCCCCCTTATTCGTCCGCCGATGACGCCGGCGCTCTACGGAGTCTGCTTGACCTCCGGCTTGACCACTGGCTTGACCTCCGGCACGGCCTGCCCGCGGTGACACGTGATGCAGGTCACGCTCTGACGTGGCTCGCTGTCCGCGGGAAGCTTCGCGATGAATCCCTCGTTGATCTGCTTCACCATGCGCACCATCTCGCGCGCGATCAGCTTGTGCTCCTTCTCGTCGGACGCGAAGTCGAACGTCGCGAGGTCATCTCCCTGCCCCACGTGGCAGTACTGGCACCGCACCCCGAGCGCCTGGGTGAACGACTTCATCGTGTCGATGAGCTGCCTCTTGGGAACATCGGACGGCAACACCTTCAGGTTCGTGAAGGAATCCGGGATCTGCGCCGGCACGGGTGCGGCGGTGAGGACCGCGAGCGCGCCGAACACCGCCAGAGCGAGGAGCTTCCGATGAATGGTGTTCATCTGTCCCTCTCGTGATGTGCCGGATGCAGCGCTCAGGATAGCCCAGATCGGGCGCCGCTTCGCAAGGATGTGAGGCGGACCGGGGGTGGAACCGAAAAGACGCCCTGGGATAACATGCAAGTCCCCGCGCAGGAGGAGGCATCGGATGCGCGACGCGATTGCCCGCGCCGGTCTCGAGGATATCCACAGGAAGGTCCTGGAAGGGGTTCGCCTGGACGGCGACGACGCCATGCGTCTGTACGACGCCGGCGACCTCAATGCCGTCGGGCACCTGGCCAACCTCGTGCGGGAGCGCCGCAACGGCAACGCCTGCTACTTCGTGCGCAATCAGCACATCAACTACACCAATGTCTGCAACAAGGACTGCAAGTTCTGCGCCTTCTACGTGAGGGTGAACGACCCCGCGGGCTACACACTTTCGCCCGAGGACGTGAGGCGCCGCGCCTTAGAGCAGCTCTCCGAGCCGATCCGCGAGATCCACATGGTCGCCGGGATCAACCCGCGCCTCCCCTACGGTTATTACCTCGACATCATCCGCGCCGTCAAGTCCGTGCGCCCCGAAGTAATGGTCAAGGCCTACACGATGATCGAGATCGCCGAGATCGTGCGCGTGGCGAAGAAGCCCCTCGAGGAGGTCTGGGCGGATCTCAAGGAGGCCGGGCTCGACTCGCTGCCGGGAGGGGGCGCCGAGGTCCTCTCGGAGCGGGTTCACGCGGAGATCTTCGACAAGAAGCAGACCCCCACGGAGTGGCTCGCCATGGCGCGCTCGGCGCACCGCGCCGGGCTGCGCTCCAACGCCACGATGCTCTACGGCCACATCGAGACGCATCAGGAGCGCGTGACGCACCTTCTCAAGCTGCGGGAGCTGCAGGACGAGACGGGAGGCTTTCTGACCTTCATCCCGCTCGCCTTCCACCCCGAGAACACGGAGATGTCTCAGCTTCCGCACACCACCGGGATGGACGACCTCAAGCAGCTCGCCATCGCCCGCCTGATGCTCGACAACTTCGATCACATCAAGAGCTTCTGGATCATGGTCTCCCCCGCCATCAGCCAGGTCAGCCTCTGGTACGGGGCCGACGACATCGACGGCACGATCATCCGCGAGGAGATCACGCACGCGGCGGGGGCGCGCACGCCGCAAGGGCTCACCCGCGACGAGCTGATTGGGCTGATCCGCGAGACGGGGCGCGAGCCCGTGGAGCGCGACGCGCTCTACCGTCCGGTCGCGCAGGAAGCAGCGGCATGAATGCCGGCCGCATGACAGCTGCGGGCGGGGTGAGGGACGCTTCGGCTGCAGGCGCAATCGAGGACATCCGCGGCAAGGTCGCGGCTGGAAGACGCATCGACCGCGACGAGGCGATGCGCCTCCTGCATCATCCCGATCTGCCGGCGCTCGGGGCGATGGCCGACGCGGTGCGGCTGCGCCACTGGCCCGACCCCGTGGTCACCTACGTCATCGGCCGCAACCTGAACTACACCAACGTCTGCTGGGTGAAGTGCAAGTTCTGCGCCTTCTACCGCCCTCCAGGCTCCGACGAGGGGTACACGCTCACGCGCGACGAGATCGCCGCGAAGATCCAGGAGCTGGTCGATCTCGGCGGCCGTGAAGTGCTGTTCCAGGGAGGGCTCAACCCCGCGCTCAAGCTCGACTACTACCTCGAGACATTCCGGTGGATCAAGGAGACCTGGGACGTTCACATCCACGGCCTCTCCCCCACGGAGATCATCTACATCGCCCACATCTCCAGCCTGCCGCTCGATCGCTGCCTCGGGATGCTGCGTGACGCGGGGCTCGACACCGTCCCCGGGGCGGGCGGGGAAATCCTCGTGGATCGCGTGCGCAGGATCCTCGCGCCGGGGAAGGACATGGCCGACGAGTGGATCGGGTTCATGAGAACCGCGCACCAGATCGGCATACGAACCTCCTCGACCATGATGTACGGCTCCGTGGAGACCCTCGAGGAGCGCGTCGAGCATCTGGATCGCCTGCGCTCGCTCCAGGACGAGACGGGGGGCTTCAATTCTTTCATCCCCTGGTCGTTCCAGCCGGAGCTGACCGAGATGAAGGAGATCCGCAAGGCGTCGGCCTTCGACTACCTGCGCACTCTGGCGGTGGCCCGGATCTATCTCGACAACATCCGCTCGTTCCAGGCTTCCTGGGTGACGCAGGGGCCCAAGATCGCCCAGGTGAGCCTGCGCTTCGGCGTGAACGACTTCGGCTCGACCGTCATCGAGGAGAACGTCGTGAGCGCGGCGGGGACGACCTTCAGCATGGACATCGCCGGCATGGAGCGGCTGATCCGCGACGCCGGATTCGAGCCGATCCTGCGTGACACGAACTACCGGATCCTGGGCCCCTACCGGCTGCCGCGCCGCATCCACGCCACCGAGGGCGCGGCCATGGTTTCAGGGAGCGCGGCCATCGCGGCCGCGGCCGCCGCGCACCCGGCGCACCCCGCCACGCCGGTCAACTGAGATGGCCCAGGAGAAAAAACGCATCCTGACGGGCGACCGCCCCACGGGACGGCTGCACCTGGGACACTGGGTCGGCACTCTCAAGAACCGTGTCGCGCTCCAGAACCAGTACGAGTGCTTCTTCCTCGTGGCGGACCTGCACATGCTCACGACGCGCGTCGAGCCCGAGCTGCTGCGCGAGACCGAGAGCAACGTGCGCGAAGTCGTGCTCGACAACATCAGCGCCGGCATCGACCCGGAGCGATCGACCTACTTCCTCCAGTCGCTCGTCCCCGAGATCTCCGAGATGCAGCTCATCTTCTCGATGCTGGTCACTGTGCCGCGGCTCCAGCGGGTGCCGAGCCTCAAGGAGGTCATGCAGAACCTGCACATCGAGCAGCCCTCGTTGGGGCTGCTCGCCTACCCGGTCCTCCAGGCCGCGGACATCCTCTGCGTGCGCTCGCACCTGGTGCCGGTGGGCAAGGATCAGGTCTCGCACATCGAGCTGACGCGCGAGATCGCCCGCCGGTTCAACTCGCTCTACGGCGACACCCTCCCCGAGCCCGAGGCGCTCGTGGGCGAGGTGCCGACGCTGGTGGGAACCGACGGCCAGGCCAAGATGAGCAAGAGCCTCGACAATGCCATCTATCTCTCCGACGACGTGAAGACGGTCGAAAAGAAGGTGCGGGGGATGTACACCGACCCCAACCGCGTCACCGCCGACGTTCCCGGCAAGGTCGAGGGGAACCCGGTCTTCATCTATCACGACGCATTCAACCCCGACTCCGGCGAAGTGGCGGACCTCAAGGAGCGCTATGCGCAGGGGAAGGTCGGCGACGTGGAAGTCAAGACGAAGCTCGCCCGCGCCATCAACAACTTCCTCGAGCCCTTCCGCCAGCGCAGGGCCGCGATCGAGAAGCAGCCTGACATCGTCGAGCAGGTCCTCCGCGCCGGCAGCAACCGCGCCCGCGAGGAGTCCGCCGAGACTCTCGACATGATGAAGGCCGCCATGGGCCTCAAGCGCTCCTGGGCGCAGTAGCCGGGCGGGCCGCCATGGGCCCCAAGCGCTCCTGGGCGCTGTAGTGTGGGTACGCGGACCTCTGGTCCGCAAATCAAACAATGCGGGCCGGAGGCCCGCGCACCTCGTTTCTCGCAACATCAGCGCCGCCGCTGCGTAAGATTCACCGGACCGGCCCACCACAGGAGACCGCATGAAACGGATGATGGTCCTTGGCCTGCTGGCCGCAGTCCCCTTCCTCGCACCGGCGCAGAGCACCTTCCATGGCAACGTCGCCCGCACCGGCGTGTTCGCCGATCCGGGTCCCGCGCGGCAGGGGACGGTGCAGTGGGCATTCAAGACCGGGGGGCCGATCGTGACCTCCCCCGCCATCGTGGACGGGGTGGTCTATATCGCCAGCCTCGACGGCCATCTCCACGCCATCGACCAGGAGACCGGCAAAGAGATCTGGAAGTTCAAGTCGCGGATGCCGATCGCCTCGTCCCCCGCGGTGGCGGGGGGGATGCTCTATTTCGTCTCCTCGACGGGGTCTCTGGCCGCGATCGACGTGAAGACGGGGCAGCCGAAGTGGGTCTTCGCCGCGGAGTACGAGAAGAAGTTCGAGGCGAAGAACCTTCATGGCTATCCCCCCGCCGCCCAGACGATCCCCGACGCCTGGGACATCTTCACCTCATCGCCCGCGGTGGTGGACGGCACGGTGTACTTCGGCAGCGGCGACGGGAACGTCTACGCGGTGGATGCCGAGGCCGGTCTCGTGCGCTGGAAGTTCCCCACCAAAGACGTCGTGCACTCCTCCCCCGCGGTCGTCGGGGGGACCGTCTACATCGGCAGCTGGGACAGCAACCTCTACGCGATCGACGCGGAGACGGGCCAGCAGCGCTGGGCGTTCCAGGCGGGGCTCGACCCCGCCATCCACAACCAGGTCGGGTTCCAGTCGTCCCCCGCGGTGGTGGACGGGACGGTCTACATCGGCTGCCGCGACGCCCACGTCTACGCGATCGACGCCGCGACCGGCCGCAAGAAGTGGGACTACCCCACGAGCAAGTCGTGGGTCATCGGCACGCCGGCGGTGCGCGACGGGATGGTCTACGTGGGCACGTCGGACAGCTCGCGCTTCATGGCGCTCGACGCGAAGACCGGCCGGCTGCGGTTCAACTTCGACGCCAAGGCCTACATGTTCTCCTCGGCGGCCCTGGCCGGCGGGCTGGCCTACGTGGGCGACCACAACGGCAGGCTCTATGCCATCGACGCGAAGAGCGGCAAGCTGGCGTGGGAGTTCCTGACCGAGGGGGCGAAGGCCGACCCGCTGAAGGTGCTGAACGCCGACGGGAGCCTGCGGCGCGAAGCCTTCGCGCCGCTGTTCGGCGACTTCCAGGACATGTACCTCGACTTCAACCGCTTCGTGTCGATCGGGGCGATCATGTCCTCGCCTGCCGTGGACCGCGGAGCCGTCTACTTCGGCAGCATGGACGGGAATCTCTACGCGCTGCGCTGACCCTGACAGCGCGTCATCGCCGCCGTGAGGCCGCGGGTGACGGTTTCGGGCGCCCTTTTCGATCGTGCCGCGCCCCACGGCGCGAGCCCAGGAGCGCCAGGAACTCATCGAATCCATCAAGGGAGCTCTCCCTCCCGCTCCATCGGCGGATGGCCTCGAGATCGACGTCATTGCGTCTGGCGATGATGACGGCGACATTCAGGCTCTGGCGGTCCTTCCAATGATAGAAGGCCGCGAGTCGATCACGGCAGGAGTCCGTCGCCGAGAGGGTCCACACCCCTTCCTTCCCGATTCGGTGGAGTACGGGCCTTATGCGGATGTCCCGCCCGATGCCCAGTGGGCCGGCAGGGAACTCGACGAAGAAAATCGTCGCCGGATGGGTGTAGTGGTCGGTGTCCCGGTGGAATCCGATGGATGCCATCACTTGATCCAACCGTTCCTGCCTGATCGCTGATTGCAGGATGAAGTCGAGGTCGGACGACTGATACGCTCCACGACTGTAGAGGGAAGCGCAGGCTCCTCCCGTGAGAACGGCGCGTATTCCCGAATGTTGCAGCGCATGCGCAATGCGGGCCGCCACCCCGCGAAGAGTCGTTCGGCGCGAAATCTTCACAGCGGCTTGCCGGCCCGCCGCGGGCGGCGCCTCAGGAGAGAAGCGCGCTCCCTCAGCTCAGGCTCAGCCTCGGCGAGCTTCCGAAGGTAACCCCCGAGTTCTCGAAGCGCGAAGTACCGCGGGTTGAGCCGGTACACGCGCGTCCGGCCCACCAGACGCCCGGCGACGAGACCCGCGCCCTCCAGATTGCCGAGAGCGCGCTGCACGCCATACAGCGAGACTTCGAGGAGCCGCGCCAGCTCTCTCGGGTAGCTCTCTTCGAGAAGGGAGAGAGCCAGCAGCACCGATGTCCTGGTCTGGCCGCCGAACGGGGAGGAACGGGTGGTCAACATAGTGGTCATATGACCACTAATATTGGTCGCTGTCAACCCCCCGTGCCCGCCGCATCGATGAAGCGGGCCTTGACCGCATGGCGGGCTCGTTCCGCGGCCTGGGAACCTCTACGCGCTGCAAGTCGGGATCATGTTACATTCGGCGGCCGATGCGGCGCATCCTCCGGCGTCACCCCCCAATTCTTCGCCCTGAAGCACCCTTGCCCGAACGCGCGGCCTCGCTGCTGCGCCGGCTCGAGGCGTTGCGGGACGCGTACGGCGCCGACGCCGGCTCCTCCAAGCTCGCGATCCTCGAAGCGCTCAGCGCGCGCCGCCTCTCCACCTCCTCCCAGGTGTTGCGCCTGCACGAGTGCCTCTGTTTTCTGCGCGCCTACCCGGACGACCGGCGGGTCCTGGGTCAGGTCGAGGGAATGCTCGCAGCCTTCGCGCGCCGCCCCGATCTGAGGCGGCACCGCGCCGCGCTCGCCGACACCGGAATCGCGGGAACCGAGATCAGATTCCGCTTCTTCGCCCGCACGGCCGTCTGGCTGGCGCGTCGCTGGCCGGAGCGCCTCCTGGTCGACTGGCCGGAGTTCGACGACAAGGAGCGCCTCGTCCCCTTCCTGCCGCTTCTGGTGCACTACGGCGAGACCCCGGCCCTCGACGAGTGGGACATGAGCGTCCGCGCCTGGATCCGGCGCCTGAAGGGTCGCGACGAGACCGATGCGGCATTCCTTATCCGGCGGCTCGCGTCCCTCGAGGCCGACGCGATGGTGCGCGAGAGAATCTACGAGGATCTCCAGATCCCTCTGCGCCTGACACCGGGGCCGGAGACCCCATCCCGGACGCGCGCCAGGCATGCGTCGTCGCCCGTCGTCTTCGTGAGCGAAGGTATCCCCAGGTCGCGGCCGCGCTTACCGCAGGACGCGCGCCAGACTCCCCGGGGGGTGCGCGAGGTGCGCGGAGACGAAGCGCGCTCGTTGATCGGCCTGGCACGCGCGGCGATGATCGCGCGCCAGCGGGATCTCGACATCTTCTCCTACGCGAGCCCGCACGACGTGCGTCTGGTGGAATGGGATGGGGGCCTTCAGTTCGCCTGCTTCGGCGCGCTCCCGGAGCGGCGCCTCCTGCTGGAGTCCGTCTACGGCTTCCTGACGCTGGTGAACGGCGTCCCCGTGGGGTACGTGCTCGCCAGCGCTCTGTTCGGCTCCTCCGAGATCGCCTACAACGTCTTCGACACCTACCGCGGCGGGGAATCAGCGAAGATCTACGGCCGCGTGATGGCCACGGTGCGGCATCTGTTCCGGTCCGATGCGTTCACGGTCTTTCCGTACCAGCTCGGCCAGGACAACAGGGAAGCGATCGACTCGGGCGCGTGGTGGTTCTATCAGAAGATCGGTTTTGTCCCG
>Ga0137433_1000141_pt1 | contig 40584 bp, 59 predicted proteins | sample EasRivERMZT840_2_FD_102335 | JGI IMG/M metagenome (GOLD analysis project Ga0137433, IMG submission 102335) | Soil microbial communities from meander-bound floodplain in the East River, Colorado, USA - East River MetaG ERMZT840_2 | ecosystem: Environmental > Terrestrial > Soil > Floodplain ...
AGAAGTACCTGCGGCAGTACGAGTCGGCGGCAAGCCTCCTGAATCGCGCGATCAAGCTGGGTCTCGATACGTTCGACGTTCACCTGGAACTCGGCAATGTCCACCTTGCGCAGAATGCGTGGACGTCCGCGAAAGCGGAATATTCGAAGTGCCTGTCGATGAACCCGGCGAATCCGATTGCGACGTTCAATTACGGGCTTGTGCTGCGAAAGACCGGCGATGCGAACGGCGCGATCGATTATTACAACCGGGCTTTGAGTCTCGATTCGAGGTTTCGCGAGCCGATGCTTGAACTCGGCGTTCTCTATCTTCAAGCGAAGCGGCCCGACGACGCGATGCGCGTCCTGGAGAAAGTGGCCGATGTCGACGCGATCGTGCTCTCGCTGATCGGCGCCGCTCATTTGCAGAAGGACAATCTCGACGAAGCGCAGAAGTATCTCGAGAGCGCCATTAAGAAGGATCGCACGCTCACCGATGCGCGATTGAATCTCGCGCAGGTGTACACGCGGAAAGGCGACCACGCGCGCGCCGCGCGATACATTCAATCGGTGAACGGCGTATGAAGATCGCGATCTATAACCGCGGAATTCCGTTCGATGCGACAACGCCATTCTCGAAGCCGCTCGGCGGAAGTGAAACCAGCATCGTGCACATGGCGCGCGAGCTGGCGCGAGCCGGCCATGACGTCACGGTGTACTGCGCTACGGACTGCGTCTCTTCAGAGAACAGCCCGACATACAAGCCGTGCCAGGACTTCTTTCGTGACTACCCGGCCAACTCGTGGGACGTTCTCATCTCGTTCCGTTCCTTCGACCCATTCCTCCTCGGACGTATCGCGCCTCGAATGATTTTCTGGGGCGGCGACGCGGCCGACCAGCCGGCGCTCGCCAACTTCGAGCACGAGGCCCTTCAGCGAAACATCGATCTCGTCTTCTGCGTCAGCAACTGGCATCGCCGATCCTTTATCGATGCGTTCAACCTGCCGGCACAGAAAGTCATCGCAACTCGGAATGGTTTCTGTCCTGAACTGTTGCCGTCCCTGCATCGCCGTGATTGGACGCGCAGCGCCTACACGAGCACTCCATTTCGTGGGCTCGAAATTCTTCTGAAGATGTTTCCCATGATGCGGCAGCGCGTTCCAACCCTGCGACTCGATGTCTTCAGCAGCATGAAGGTTTACGGCTGGACCGACGAAGCCGATCGCGAGGCATTCGGCGCGCTGTATGAGTCTGCCGAGCAGGCGGGAGTTTCATGGCACAGCAGCGTTCCGCAGCCGGTGTTACTGCAGAATCTGTCTCGCACCGGACTCTTCCTGTATCCCAACACCTTTGCGGAAACGTCGTGCATGGCCGCGATTGAAGCGCAGGCGTGCGGAGCAGTCGTCGTCACAACGGCGCGCGCGGCGTTGAATGAAACAGTCGAGAACGGCACAACAGGAATCTGTCTTCGCGGCGAGCCTGCCACCGCCGAGTATCAGCGGGAATTCATCACGACAGTCACCAACCTGATTCGAAATCCACATCGCCTCGAAGAACTTTCGCGCAATGCGCGTGAGCGCGCCTTCGCGATGTATCGATGGTCCGGTATCGCATCCGAGTGGATTGACATTTTCGAGCAAATGCCGGCGACACCTGTTCACGGCCGGTTCAATGGACCTCTGAGTCTTCTGCAGAAAACGCATGACTACCTTCAGAACGGCAACGTAAGTGCTGCTACTCGTGTGCTCGCGGCACTGGACGAGACGCCGTTTCTGAGAAACGAAGTGGACGCATTGAAAGGAAGAGTAAGCACATGGATGTGAAGGTCAACGAGAATGCGGTCAAAGTGCCCGCGGACGTTGAAACATGGGGTGATCTGCTGGATTGGATTGAAACGGCTTACCTCAAACCGGGCCAGTGCATCACGCATGTTTACCTTGGCGGAAATGAAACGTACAACTATCGCGATGCTGTCGTTTGTGAGCAGGTATTGGCGGATGTCGGAAAAGTCGCCATCCACAGTGGAGATTTTGACAAGGTCGTGCAGGAATCCCTGCTCGAACTCGACCGTGAACTCGCCACCGCGTTAGCCTCATCCAAAGACATTGTCCGACTGCTGGAAAACCGCAACGAGGAGGAAGCGTACAACCGCCTCGCAACTCTGCTCGAGTCAGTGCGCATATTCTTTACGATCTTTTCTGAAGACCTTGGCTGGGTCGATGTCCCCAATGCAGAAATTTCCAGAGAGGAATTTTCTGCCGTTCTCGAGCGAGCTCTGACGCAATTGATCAGCGCCCAGGAAAGGCGCTATTGGGTTTCGGTTTGTGATGTTCTCGAATACGAAATCACGCCGATTCTGGAGTCGTGGCAGAAGATGGCCGCGAGTACCCATGCACACATCAGCTGAGAAACCGGAAATTGGCATCGTCGTCGATGCCGGACCGACACTGGGTTACGGACACGCTGTCCGCTGCCTGCGGTTGGCTAAGGCTCTGGCTACGCGTAACAAGGTCGTGTTCTACCCACTCTCGGAAGACTGCGAAAAGTTCCTTGCGGGAGTTGTGGGAAATTCGGGGACGGTAATCTGTGGGGCGGCCCCCGCGGGGGCCGCCCACTTGCCACCGCTGGTCATAACCGACCTGCGTGAAGGGCACGGCATCACGGCCGCGATTCGCCGGCAGGGCGCCCGTCACATCAGCATTCACGACCTTGGCCTGGCGCAGTGTCATTCCGACGTGGCGATCGACGGCAGCATCACCCGGCTCTTTCCGTTCGCCACGGAAAAGACCCGGGATCTGTTCCTCGGGCCGCAATACATGATCACTCGCGAGCCTGTGACACGCGGAAAACTGAACCAGAGCGTCCTCGTGAGCTTTGGCGGCGGCGCGACAGCGCGTCTTGCCGAAACCATCTCCAATCAGCTTGTGGGTCTGGGCTTCACGCCCATTACGACCCGCGGCTTCAAGGGGGATTCGGCTCCGATGGCCGAGTCCGAGCTGGCCGCGGCCATGTCGAATTGCAGTTTCGCCATCTCCGGATCGGGTGTGACGCTCTACGACCTGCTCGCGTCCGGTGTGCCGACCATTGCGGTCGCATTCGACCGCATTCAACTACGAACTGCAGACGCGTTTCATGAACTGGGCGCCGTATTGAGCGCCGGATTGATGGATCGCCTGACACCGGCGGCGCTCATGCGCTGCTGCAAAGAGATGCTCGAGAATCGCCCGCTGGTTCAAAGGATCACTGCGGCGGGACAAGTGCTAGTCGATGGCAAAGGACTGTCACGAGTGGTGGACATTGTAAGGAGGCAACTATGGCTGACCGGCCAAATGAAAACCTATACGGCCTGCTGACCGCGAACCCGAATCGCATTTACGTCATCGCGGAAGCCGGACTCAATCACGGAGGCAACAAAGAAAGAGCGCTGGCTCTCGTCAGAGCAGCGAAGTGGGCTGGAGCGGATGCTGTGAAATTTCAGACATTCCGCGCCGACCGCCTGGCCTCGAAGCGTCCGGCAAAGCTGGGCCATACGAAGGATCAGCCGAATCTGCAGGAGCTTTTCAAAAAACTCGAATTGCCGTTCGATGTGTTTCGCGCCCTGTACAAGGAAGCGAAACGGCTCGGAATCGAATTTCTGTCCACGCCGTTCGACGAAGAGAGCGCGGACTTTCTCGACGATCTCGGTGTGAACGCGTTCAAGATCGCTTCCGGCGACATCACGCACCGGCCGCTGATCGAACACGTGAGCCGCAAAGGCAAACCGGTATTGCTTTCAACCGGCATGAGCACGATTGAGGAGATCGAAAAAGCCATCGATTGGATGCACTCGCTATCCAACGATCAGATCGTATTGCTGCACTGTGTCTCCTCGTATCCCGCAAAACCGGAAGAACTGAATCTCAAGTCGGTTCAGTTCCTGCGCGACCGGTTCGGCTTGCCTGTCGGTCTGTCCGATCACAGTGTCGGGCCGCTGGGATCCGTTGTCGCGACATCTATCGGCGCACAGGTCATCGAGCGTCACTTCATGATCGAAAGCCGTGGCGATACGCCCGACGTGGCCGTCTCAATGGATGCGAAGACCCTCAAGGGCCACATCGAAGAGCTCCGCACGATCGGATTGATTCTGGGCGAACGCGGCAAGTTTGCTTCGGAAGCGGAAACCAAAAACAAAACAGCGTCGCGACGCGGGCTGTATGCCAACCGTCCGATTGCTCCCGGCGAAGTCATCGACGCCGGCATGCTTCATGCGCTGCGCCCCGCCAACGGCATCTCTCCGGAATTCATGGATCTGGTCGTCGGCAAGCAGGCCACGACTGCGATTGAAGCCGGCGCGCCGGTTCAGTGGGAGTCGATCCAATGAAGAAAGTAAACGTTCTGATTACCGCGGCATCGCGACGCGTTCCACTGGTGCGCGCGTTTCGTAACGCCGTCGAAAAATACGGGCGCGGCCGCGTGATCACGACGGATATGAATCCCATGTCGCCGGCGTTGTATTTCGGTCACAAACACTACATGGTCCCGCTGGCGACGGACAAATACTACATCCCGATCCTTGAAAGCATCTGCGACGCCGAGAATGTGAATCTCGTCATTCCCACGATCGACGACGAGCTGCCGATCTTCGGACGCGAACTCGCGCGCTTCGAGCGAACCGGCATCGATGTCGCCGTGTCGAGTGAGCGCACAAGCCTTATCTGCAACGACAAGTACGAGACCTATTCGTTTTGCCGGGCGAACGGCATCAAGACTCCTGAAACCTCCCTGGCCAATGATGTGAATTTCGCCCGGCTTCATTATCCCGTTTTCGTGAAACCACGATTCGGACGCGGCAGCGTGAATGTTTTTTCGGTCGCAAACGAGTCGCAATTGAAACTCTTCCTCGACTACGTTCCGGACGCCCTGGTGCAGGATCATCTGCCCGGAACCGAGTTCACGGTGGATGTGCTCTGCGACTTCAGCAGCCGGCCGCTCTCAATCGTTCCGCGCGAGCGTCTGGTGATACGAGCCGGCGTCAGCGACAGGGGCATCACACGCAAGCATTCCGAGGTCATGGCATTTGCGCGCGAGGTCACCGAAAAGCTCGAGGTCATCGGGCCGGCGAACATCCAGTGCAAATGGGACGGTCACGACGTGAGCCTGATCGAGGTCAACCCGCGGTTTTCCGGCGGCATCCCGTTGACGATCGCGGCGGGAGCTGATTTCCCGGCCTGGCTGGTGCAGTTGAAGGCAGGAATACATATTCCGCAGCAACTCGGTAAGTTCCAGGATGGGCTGGCGATGATGAGCTTCGAGGAAAGCATCTTTGCCACCGAGAGCGAATTGAAGACTCGACAGTTGGAAAAGCCCCGGCTGCTGGCAAAATCGCGGCCGGCGTACGTGAATTAAGGCGTTCAGCTAAAGGTTCGGCTCGTTTTTGCCGATGAAGTGCTAGACAACATGAAGAAGCCTGAAGTTGTTGATTTAAATGAGTCGATCCTTCGAACCGCCGAATTGGCCACTCGTCACATTCGGCCGGATTCGATACAGCTTGATCTCAAGCTCTCTGCGAAATCGCCTCGCGTTCTGGCCCACCCGGCCGCGTTGACGCAGGCGCTCCTGAGTCTTGTTACGAACGCCATCGATACGATTTGCAGCGCCAGTCCATCCGGCACGATACAAATCACGAGCGCTGTGATTCGCGACCAGGTTCTGGTCTCCGTGATCGATGACGGCCCCGCGAAGAAAACCGATCCGCGGGTCCGCCTGAGAATCCCTCAGGACATCATCCGGGAAATCGGAGGCGACGTGTGGGTGTCGTCCGGGGAATCATTCGGCACGACATACACGATCGAACTACCTTCAGCCGTTAATTAAAAGAGGGGGCTGGAGTCGACTGATGACGAAAACAACAAAAGGCTGGCTTCATGAAAAAACCACGGACGGTTGCAATCATTCAGGCCCGCATGGGTTCCTCGCGGTTGTTCGGAAAAGTAATGATGAACATCGCGGGACGGCCACTGCTCGCATATCTCGTCGAACGGATCTCGAGGTCGCGCACTCTTGACACAATCCTGGTAGCTACCACAACCAATCAACGCGACAACATCATCATCGAAGAATGCGAACGGCGCGGGATCCCCAATTTTCGCGGAAGCGAATCCGACGTGTTGGGTCGATATCTGTCCGCTGCGAGAGCGTCCAGAGCGGACATCATCGTTCGCGTTACCGCTGACAATCCCTTTACCGATCCGGACAGCATCGACCGTGTCGTCGACACCATCGTCCGCGACGAAGCCGATTACGCGATCGAAACCGGTCTGCCGGTAGGCATTACCGCCGAAGCCCTGACCTGGAAAGCGCTCACACGCATCAACTCCCTTGCGTCGACAGCCCCGCACCGCGAACACGTGACGCTCTACGCCAAAGAGAACCCCGACGCATTCCGCGCGGCGTTCCTGAAGCCGCCCGCCGAATGCGAGCGGCCCGACCTGAGTTTCACGGTGGACAAGCTGGAGGAGTATCTCTACGCGCGGGAAATCGCCGAACAGTTCCCCACAACGGATTTCGAACTGAAGAATCTGATCGCAGTTGCCGATGCACCGGTAGGCGTAGCGCAAGCGCGATAGCGCGCAGCCTCAAGAGATGGGGCGCAAGCGCGATAGCGCGCAGCCTCAAGGAGTAGGCGCCGGGAGGGTCGCCGTATGATTGCTGTGAAAAAAATCAACGGAGAGGAAATCATCGTCAATTGCGACCTCATTGAGACGATCGAGTTTTCTCCCCACGCCGTCATGTCGCTAACCACCGGGGAAAAGATCGTGGTTGATGAGACGCGCGACGACATCCTCCGAAAAGTCATCGAGTACAAAAGAGCAATTCATCGGCGGCCGGAGGTCGTGTCGTGGATTTAGCAACCGTAGTCGGACTTCTTGTTGCCGGAATAGGAATCCTTGCCGGCCAGGCCCTCGAAGGCGGGTCCGTTCTTCAGATCATCCAGCCCACCGCAGCGCTGATCGTTTTCGGCGGGACGCTGGGCGCCACGATGATCGGTTTCCCGATGGCCGTCATGAAACAGGCGGCCGCGGATTTGATGCATGTCTTCAAGGACACCAGCGTCGATCCATCCGGCGTCATCGATGAAGTGATCAAGTTCGCCAACAAGGCGCGCCGCGAAGGAATCATCTCGCTTGAAAAAGATGCGTCCGGCGTTCAGGACGAATTCTTCAAGAAGGCCATCATGATGGCCGTCGACGGCAGTGAACCGAAAGAGCTGCGGCAGACGATGGAAGTCGAGCTTCAGTTCATGGAAGAGCGCGGTGAGTATTCCGCAAAAGTCTGGGAGGCCGCCGGCGGTTATGCGCCGACGATCGGCATCATCGGCGCGGTCCTCGGACTGATCCAGGTAATGCAGCACCTCGACAACATTGAAGAAGTCGGCAAAGGTATCGCGGTCGCGTTCGTCGCGACGATCTATGGCGTGGGAGCGGCGAATATCGTATTCCTGCCGGCGGCTGGCAAGCTGAAGCTGAAGCTGCGGAAGAGGATGATCGTCAAGGAAATGATGCTGGAGGGAACGCTGGGCATTCTCGAAGGCCAGAACCCGCGGCTCATTGAAGGCAAGCTTACGTCCTTCCTCGAGGAGCAATACCAGAAGCTGCGCGCGGAGAAGGCGGCGGCGAGCAAGAGCAAGAAGGCGGCAGCGTAGTGCGAAAAAAGAAACACGCGGAACACGTCAATCATGAGCGTTGGCTCGTCTCCTACGCGGATTTCATAACGCTGCTGTTCGCTTTCTTCGTCGTCATGTTTGCGGCATCGAATTCAGATCAGAAGAAAGCCGGGCAGGTTGCGCAGGCCGTGCAGGTTGCATTCAGAGAGCTCGCGATTTTCGATCCGAGCGGGAAGGCGCTTCCTCTTCATGACAAGGGTGGGGCGGGAGCCGACGCGAATAGCGTCATGGGCAACGCGCAGTCTCCTTTCGGCATGACCAGGATTTCCGAGAGCGCCGAGGCCGCGAAGATGCGAACGATCGCGATCAGCGAAGTCAAAGCCGAGCTGCAGACTTTGCTCAGCAACGAAGTGGCGGATCACAGCGTCCGGCTGTCGCAGGACTCGCGCGGTCTGACCATCAGTCTCGCGGAGGCCGGCTTCTTCGGTCCGGGTTCGGCCGTTATGGATGCGAAAGCGCTGGCGGTCGTCGATCGCATTGCCGCGACACTGAAGCCGCTGGGCTACGGAATTCGCGTCGAAGGGCATACGGATAACATCCCGATTCATACTGCGCAGTTTCCGTCGAATTGGGAACTCTCGACGGCGCGCGCCACGTTCCTGCTGCAGTATCTGATATCGAAAGCCGAGATTCCGGCGCCGAGACTTTCGGCCGTTGGATACGGCGAATACCGTCCGGTCGCAGCAAATGATACGGCTGAAGGACGGGCGTCGAATCGTCGGGTGGATCTGGTCGTGATCAGTCATGAGGCGGCAAAACTCGAACCGAAAAATGCGGTAGAATCGCCGTCGAATGAAATGCGACCTGTGCACTGAGGACGACGGCCAAGGCATCCACTACCACGCCTTCATTGATGGCAAACATCACTGGGTGTGCGAACCCTGCAAGAAAAAGCTCCGCATCGAAGCCGAACACATGGACGATTAGATCCCGTCCGCTAAAGTAAAGACCCGCGTATAGGTCCTCTTATAAATCTCATGAGTCGGCTGCTGAACCGAATAAAGGAAGCTGTTCTCGAGCGGCCCGAGATAAAAGTGGAGCGAAACGAGGTCGGCGTTGTCCTGCAGGTTCGAGACCTGATGAATCTCCGTCGTCTGAATGCTCAGGACTCCACCCGGCTTGAAGTCTTCCGAGTAATCGGCCCGAACATGACCATTCGCTGTTTTGCGGTAATTGTCGGCGGATAAGACTCCGTCGAGCGCGTAGACCGCGCAGATCGAATTCGCATGATCATGAATCGGACTGCGCTGCCCCGGCTTCCAGCACAACACCAGGCATTCGAAGTCCGCACACTTGAAGACCAGATTCCGCGCATATCGATCCGGCGTGAAGTGAAGATACGGCGTGACCTCGGAGGGATCCGGCTTGAGGTCGGAAATAAATCTCCGCAGATCCGGCAGCTTCATCTCCCGCGCTCTGTGTGTCAGCTCATCAATTGCGGCAGCAAGATTCATCTGATCTAAGTTAAGGTCTAGTCGTTCTCTGAATCAAGAGGTCCCCTCCCTCTCCCGCCGGGAGAGGCGCGAAGCGCGAGCCCGATAGGGCGAAGCAACAGGGAACGTCGCGAAGCGACAGGGTGAGGGCCGTCACGCGAAAATCTGAATGAAACTAGTCACCTGGAACATCGAAAAAGGCAAGCGCTGGGCCTTGCTTCAGCAATGTTTCTCGCATCCGTCGATCAGCGCCGCCGACATCCTCTGCCTCAACGAAGTCGACGAAGGCATGGCCCGCTCCGGCAATCTGCGCATCGCGCATGAGATCGGCGACCGCCTGGGCATGCAGGTGATCTTCGGCAAAGCGTTCAAAGAGTTCACAAAAGGAATCGGCGACGACGAACTCCTGGCTCCCGGCGACAACACAACGGCCATCCAGGGCAACGCGATCCTGACGCGCCTTCCGATTCTTTCGTCGGAGAATCTTCTCCTTCCCGCCTGCTTCGATCACTCCAAACGAATTGAAAAGCGCGACGGAAACCGTCACGCGCTGATCGCCCGATTCGATTGCGGCCAGGGCCGCACGGTCACGGTGGCGAACGCTCATCTCGAAGTTTTCGGAACAGCGCGCTGCCGCGCCGTCCAAATGCGATTTCTGCTCGAGCGGCTCGGTGAGGGTCCCGCGATCGTCACGGGGGACTTCAACTCGAATACCTTCAGCCGCGGCTCCGCCTGGCATATCGGCCGATCTGTTGCCGTGCTCGCATTTACGAATGCGCGCGCCCGCGTGGCGGCGCCCTGGCGTCATGAACCTCTGTTCAACGAACTCCGCTCGGCCGGCTTCTTGTGGCAATCATTCAACGACGACAAACCCACGTGCTCCGTCGAACTCGCGTCCCTTGAAGACCGCGTCCGCGCCCCGGCATTCGTCCGCAGATTAATTCTTGGACGATATAGCGTTCTCCCACTCCGTCTCGACTTCATCTGCTGTCGCGGCCTGAAGGCCGCAACTCCTGGTCACACCATCACCGACCTTCCCTGCCAGCCAAGCGACCATCTTCCGATCACGTGCGATCTCGTTCTCTGATGGGCTTGTGGCATGAAACGTGCCAAATGCGGACATATGCGTTTGATCGATCGGATTCGAACGGCAATTCGCATTCGGCATTACAGTCCGAAGACTGAGGAGGCCTATGTGGGATGGATCAAACGGTTCATTGTCTTTCACGGAATGTCTTTCACGGAAAACGTCATCCATCTGAGATGGGAGCCGCAGAAATCGAGACTTTTCTTACGGCGTTGGCCGTCCAGAGGCACGTCAGCGCTTCGACTCAGAATCAAGCACTCGCAGCGCTGCTGTTCTTATATAAAGAGGTCTTAGTTAGGGCAGCAGTTGGATTGGATCGAACGTGCCGTTCGCGCCAAGAGGCCCGAAAGGCTTCGGTCGTCTTGACACGACAGGACGTTCAAACGGTTTTGAGTTGTTTGACGTGCGTTTATCGAATAATCGGGTCACTCTTGTACGGCGGCGGATTGCGGTTGAGCGAAGTGCTGAGCTTGCGGGTTAAGGATCTTGATTTCATTCGCACGAGATCCTCGTACGTGACGGTAAGGGGAGAAAAGACCGGCTCACAATGCTGCCGGAAACGACAAAAGAACCGCTGTTGAAGCATTTGCATCGCGTTCAACAACTCCCATCTTCGCGACCTCTCCGAAGACGGCTACGATATCCGGACAGTTCAGGAATTGCTCGGCCATCGAGACGTCAGCACGACCATGATTTATACGCACGTTCTGAATAAAGGCGGGCGTGGCGTCAAGAGCCCGGCCGACAGTCTCTGAATCTGCAGCCTAAATCATTAGTGGTTAGGTCTCATGATCTCTGCCACCTAAAAGTCGCGAGAATGTCAGATTTCCCACATAAAATAGTCGCGCTAAACGCGGATTACTTATTTCTCAGCCCCGACGCATTAGGTTTAGACTGCAGCAAATCGGCAGCCTATCGCGTAGACGTCGTCTGCTGAATTCATGTTAGCCGGACGAACCATAGCTCGCGAAAAACGAAGACCGCTTCTGGTTAGAGTTGCAAACGCAATTGGTAAGTTAGGTCTTTGGGCTTTTACTCCGGTCTTTGGTCGTCAATACGGCCGCTTCCTCCGCCTTCGGGGTCTGGCGGAACAAGCCTTCGAGCGTGGGAAATTTGTAGAAGCGGCAACCTTGGCAGAAGAACTTTTGGCAACGTCGGAAAAGTATCGAGACGATTGGAATTACGGTAATGCTCTACACGCTGCGCACATCCTTCTTGGTAGGATCAGGTTGAAAAACGGAAGCATGGAAGAAGCATCCGAACACCTGTTAATGGCCGGACGAACTCCTGACTCGCCACAACTAAACTCGTTCGGACCGAACATGCGGTTAGCAATGGAACTGATTAACATCGGCGAGCGCGCTGCCGTCCTGCGGTATTTTGATTTGTGTCGTCAGTTTTGGCCAGTTGGAAATGATCGGCTGAACTTATGGTCAAGTCAGGTTCTCGAGGGAGAGCAACCGGATTTTGGCCCGAACCTATAGGCTATTAGCACGCTTACAGGGCCGGCTAACAAAACGTTGCAGCCGACAAGCCGCGCGCAACGGTCCTATCGAAGATTGCAAGTTTTCGGCTCGCGCTGCTTGCGGCTGAACGTTGAGCCGTTAGGCAGATTAAACTGTGCAGCGAGTCACGTTTGAAGAAATCAAAGCGTTCACGCTTGAAGAGCTCTGGGAATTGCCGATTGAGGTCACACAACGGACGGCGCTTGCTCACGACTTTGGAGTTGCCGGACTTGATGGAAAGGAGTTCATGGAGAACTACGCGGCGCGGTTTGGAGTTAGTTTGAACGGCTTTGATTGGGTCGTCTATTTTGGTCCCGAAGGCGTCGGCATTGGACTTCCGCGTGGTCTGGTCACGTATTGCTGGCGTCGCTACATTCAAGGCATTCCGGCGCGGGATCTTGTGGGCCTCCCCGAAATAACTCTTGGCCATTTGGTGGAATGTGCGAACCGTGGAATGTGGCAGCGCCCCGCGCACTCTGCCTAACAAGCCGATGAACCCGGCGCCGCTGCTGCGGTTCCCTCGCTACGCTCGGCGCGGGTTATCGGCAAGCCGTTGGGCAGCCAGCGACAACCGGAGCATTGAGGAAGGAATGATGTTCATCAGAAGGAAATGCGTCCGAGCTTTGGGGCTGCCGCAGGTCGTGGTTTGCTGCATGTTCACAGGTTTCATTGGGACGCTGTGCTATGGTTTTGGCCAAGGGCCGGTTCCCCGCGTTGATGGTCCATATCGGGTTAGCCCCCGTGAAATTCCTGAAGGAAGTGCCTCGACGAGGATCGAAGTAAGCGGATTTGAGTTTACGGCGGAATCTACGATCCGATTCAACGGCCGGGATTTACCAACCGATCGCAGTAGGGTGGAAGAGAATCCGAGATCACTATCACTCTTGAGCGCAATGATTCCCGAGTCATATCTGACCCAACCGGGATCATTTCAGGTGGTAGTGTTCAATCCTCCTCCCGGGGGCGGAATTTCAGAACCAGTGGTGGTCCAGGTAAAGCCACGACTTCAACCGGCAAAACTGGAGATCGAGCTGTTTCCATCTTCAGTCCGCAAGGGAGCTCAAGTCGAGGTCACAGTTCGTTTGACCAACCTCGGGCGCGAGAGTTTTTACGTACCGAAGCGCATTACTCCATTCACCGGTGGCAACATGCTCAACAGCTATCATTTCGAAGTGAAACGATCTGGTGGCGTCGTGTTTATCAATCCGATACGTACATTCGTCGATGGCTTCTGGCCCTTCAAGACCGGAGAAGAGTTTGTTCGAGCGGGTTTGATCGTCGAAGTGGTTCCAGGGCAAACCTATGCTGGAAAGGCGATGTTCAACGTAGACGAACTCGGGGCGGCCAATGAATATTCCTTACGCATGCGGTTTTATCCACAGTTTCCGATGGGCTTTCGTGATTTCAAGACTAAATTCATGACTGAAACTCTACTATCAAACGTCATAACGCTGACTGTAATGAATGGTCCTTAAAGCCGTCGATCCGTCCCGGCAGCCCAACACCACGATGCAGGCGACAATCGGCGCGTAGCGTTTCGGCTAATTGGAATTTCAGTTCGCGCCGCTTGCGCCTGATCGTGAGGCCGTTGGGCGGCCTGAATTCGGCTATTTCCGCTTCCTCCAGTAGCCGGGACGCCGTTTCAAGTGAGCGATCGCGACAATAACAATCTCGTCCACCGATAGACGGTATATGACTTGATACGGAAATCGTTGGACCAGCACTCGCCGTGTTCGCCGATCACGAGACAGCGCGCCTATCTCGGGTTGAGCTTGAATGAGGGATGTTGCATGAACGACAGCATCGAAGAACTCACCGCCCAAGCCGGGACGCTGCTCTTCGTACCAACGGACAGCGGCAGCAAACTCTTCGCGTGCCTCTTTGAGGTTACGCAGTGTCCGAGTCACCGGTCCAGAATGTCGCGCGCAATCCGACGCTTAACGCTGTCCCACGACTCGAGTTTAGCGGTACCAGCCTCAAGTGCATCGACTCGGCGCCGGATTTCCTCGTCCCAAGCAGTAGCAGCATCTGGATCAGCGGGGCCGTCAAGGCTCGCGAGTAATTCAGCAGCCAGTTCGGCGCGCGCCTTCGCATCCAGTCGTAAGGCATCAGCAAGTACGGATTCAGTGGCTTTGGTCATTGAGTCCATATTAGCCTCGCCGACGGCCGCCCAACAAGCGGTTGGAGCGGACCGCTGAAACGCGCGGCCGCTCAACCGCAAGCCGTTAGGCGTGCGCCGCCGAGGACGTCGGGAATGGGGAGACAAACACTTTTTCATGCCCTAAAGGAAGACTGTGAGGAGATGTTCTCTTTCATCAGAGAACACGGAATGGTGGCTGCAGTAGAACGAGATACCGATACGAACGACATCGTCGATCTGACGATGCCATGCGCTTCGAAATCGCCTTTGATGCTATGGAAGACGGAGATCGGAACTCTCTTACAGCGCGACCACATCGAAAGATCTGTTCGCCCCTACTTTAGAGTGCCGTATCGAGCAGGTCTTGAGTTTTGTCCGTCATTGAAATCAGAGTGGAAAGGGTGTCCTGGACTAACGCAAGGTCGTATCTACGTGAATACCGATCAGCCCAATGAATCACTGCTACTTTGGTATTCAGGGATAACACGGTGGATACGCGCACGCTGGAACAGATGTCCGGTACCGTTGAGTGGCTACGTTGGACCGAACGCAATGCAATGGCATTTGAACGGTGGTTTGTTGCTACCGACGTTTCAACCTCCGGATACTCCAGAGTGGCGAAGGTTTTTCAAAAACCAAATAGCCAATCCTGTAAAGGACGCCTAACACGCCGCTGCAGCCGACCGCTGAAAAGCGCGGCGGCTGAGCGCCAAAATCGTTGGGCAGACGGGACACGATGCAGGACAAGGTTGAAGGGTTCTTCTCTCGGCTTCACGCTATCTACTTGAAGCCCAGCGGCTACAAGAAGAGCCGACACACCTTTGTTCGCGAACGCGATGGATTCACCGAACGGATCCAATTTCAAGGCAGTTCGTGGAACAGCAGGGACTCCGCCTGGCGGTTCTACGTCAACTTCGGAATTCAGTTCCATGGACTGCCGTCGCGGACCCCGGATAGGGATCTTCCGGGCACGCATTGCTGGACTCGAATCGATGGACTTGTCGACGGTGCCCCTAAAGAATTCGACGTGACCGGGGACGACGACAAATTGGCGCGCGACATTGCTTTTCTACTCGAGCAGGCCAGCGATCGCGTTACAGCTGAGATTTCGAAGCTGCGCGGTCGCTATGAGAACGCGCCCACACCTCGGTTGTCAGTACAATGAGATCCTCGTGTCGAGGCCGCTGCCCAACCGGGCGTTGCAGCGGATGTGGTCCTCGCTGGCGCTCGGAACCACACCGCTGAACGCCAGTATCGTTGGGCAGACACCCCGGGAGCGAGGATCAATCGAAAACGAAATCGCATCAACGATGAGTTCTGGCGGCCAACTCGAACGCCTTCTGGTGTTCGCAATTGCATGGATATGGGTATCGCTGCCTTGCATTCCGATCGTTGCCGCGTGGCGAGCACTGCACCGGTCAACATTGGGTCGCTTCGAAGTCGTTGCTTTCCTATCCATCGTGACTATCAGTTATTGTTGGATTCTATTAGGGGTCTTTTCTCGCCAGACAATTGGTCCCGACTACAGTTCACTGCGTTCTGAGATCATACTAGCCAACATGGTGGCAATGATCTCTCTCTCGGTTTGGGCCGCAGTGCGAGGGCGAGAGTTTCGCCGCCGTTTGCTAATTGTCAGCCTGGTCACTGGAAGCGTATGGTTTTACGTTTTGGCGATTAGCTCGGTCGTGTGATCGCGGTCTTGGGGAAGCGGCCTGACCGAACAACGCCGGCTAACAAAGCGATGGAGCCGACGCAAAAGACGCGCGGCTCATCGCTAAGCCGTTAGGCTGGCATTGCGAGCTCCGTGGAAAGGTGCGATTGTGAAGACCATGTTCTTACGATACGGATTGGTCATCGCTGTCGCGTTCGCAATGAGTACGACTGGATGCGTCTATCGCTTGCAGGTCCCGAACTTGCCTGTCCCGTTCAGTGCCACGGGACAGGGGACTCACCGGGAAGGCTTCGTCGTTCGGGTAGTTCCCGCCGATGGCGATCCGTGGGTCGGAAATTTTCAGGGTGGCGGGGGGCCACTCACGACGGCTCTTCGTCATCCGAATGGCCGAAGCCTCGTCGTAGTTGCCGCCGGCCAAGGCTACGTCGTCGACGCCAGTACGCGAGCACTGGAAGACAAGTTTGGTGCCGACCTCGTCTCGGCTCTTGAGGTCCAGGAGCCGCGGACTGTGGTCTTGGTCGGTCTCACAGATCTCAAGGTCATCCAAGGAGACGGGCGCTGGAACACCCCGAGGCTCTCTTGTGATGGCTTCGACAACGTTCATGCAGAAGGCCAGCGTATTCATGGCGAGGCCTGGGAGCCGGGTGACGATGTGTATTTCCCTTTTACTCTCGATCTCGTTAGCCGCGCGGTCACCGGGGGCAGCTATCCATCCGGAGAGCGAGGGTGATTTGGCCACGGCTGGTGGCTGCCGAACAAGCGGCTGCACCCGACACCGCTGCGGTCGCTGGCGCGCCCTGCAGCGGCGCGGGTGAGCCGCAAGCCGTTACGGGCATGCACGAAAAAGGATGATTCAAGGATTGCAGTCGGAATTCCTGAAATTTGTGCGAACGTGGTTTGATCTGGCCGCGGACGGCAAGCTCGCGGAGGCCTGTGCAATGCTGGATGAACCTACCTCTTATGGCGAGCGTTGGACGCCTGCTCGAGTGCTCGGCGTTCTCGACCAGACGTTTCCTCCCGAATCTCAGTTCCGACGTGACTTTCCCGAGGGTCCTCGGATCACGCGTCTTGACGGAACGTCGGGGGATCCTGGAATATCGTCCGGCGAATTCGGCGATAGTTCGGGCTACTGGCTGGACCACGCGGTTCCGCTAAACGGCAGGTACCGCGACCTCACAGCTCAGTTCGAGTTTCGGCGACGCGATGGCGAGTACGCCATTGCCCTCCAGGATTTGCATGTGCTATGAGTGTCCCGGTCGTAGAGGGGCGCGCGTCGTCCAGCGCCGTCCAACACACGCTTGCAGACCGACCGCGCTTCGCAGCTTTCGCTGCTATAGCGCGGCGGCTGAAGCGCTGGATCGTTAGCTGGACTGGCGTATTGCAGGGGCCCTGAGCGAGAATGAAGTCACCATGAAATACACTGTGGCACTTAAGAAGTCGAAAGAAGGCTACAGCGTGTCCTGCCCTGGACTTCCCGGATGTTGGTCGCAAGGTAAGACAGAAGACGAGGCCCTCGAAAACATACAAGATGCGATTCGCGAATACCTGAAGGCAGCCGTCAAGATTTCAAAGGGTGCGAAGGTGCGCGAGGTCGAAGTTCCAGCGTAGTCGTGCCGAAACTTCCCGGTATAAATCATCTTCGGGCTGTCCGGGCTTTGGAAAAAGCAGGTTCAAAATCGTCAACCAAGGCAAGCACATCGTGATGAGTGACAGGACTCGCATTCTCACAATTCCTCGTCACAACCCGGTTAATGAATACACAATGGGCGGCATTGTTCGTGACGCTGGTCTCACAGTCGAGAAATTCAGAAAGCTCTTATAGCCTAAGGCCAGCTAACAAGCGGTTGGAGCGGACCGCTGAAAAGCGCGGCCGCTCAACCGCAGGCCGTTAGACACACCTTTCAAGAGCGTCTCGGCAAGACTTGAGATACCCTATTTCCATGAGTGTTCCAAGCCCACTTGTTACACGTTCGGACGAGGTCATGAGCGGTGTGGTAGTTTTCGCCGGGACTAGGGTGCCGGTAGAGACCCTGCTTGACTACCTTGAAGAGGGCGACACGCTCGATCAGTTCTTGGAGGATTTTCCAACAGTGAGTCGCGAACATGCGGTCGCTGTTCTGGAACTAGCCAAGGAATCGGTATTTGCCCATGCGGATTCTCCTTGATGAGTGCGTCCCACGTCGTTTTCGCCGACAGCTTCAAGGCCATGAGGTTCGTACCGTTCCTGAAATGGGTTGGGCGTCGTTCGAGAATGGCGTCCTCCTCGCAGTGGCTTCCGGCAAGTTCGACGTGCTCGTCACGACTGACCAACGGCTGAAGTATCAACAGAATGTTGCGAGGTTTCAGATAGCCGTAGTCGTTTTGGTAGCCCGGCGGAACAAGCTGGAGTTTCTCGTGCCGTTGGTACCACAACTTATGAAGGTTCTTGAGAAGATCAAACCCGGAGAGGTCCACCGCGTGGGGGTCTAACAAGGCAATGGAGCCGACAATCGGCGGGCCATGGTTTCGTCGTGCGAAACGCTGACGGCCCGCGCCGCTTGCGGCTCATCGCCAGGCCGTTAGACAGCTCGCTTAAATTGAAAAGCCCATGAATTCCCAAGACTCACTGGACACGCTGATCGAACTTCTTTACGCGACGTTCGCTCCATACGCGGAACCCGGAGAGAGTTTTTGCAGTCATTGCTACTCCGACTCGGAATTGCAGCGCATAAGGCTGACGCCGCTTCAACAGCTTAGTCCAGACGATGCAAGGACTCTCCTTTGGGAAGCGGCGGACCATTGGGAAAGTTCAGACATTTATCGGCATTACCTGCCTCGAATGCTGCAGGTAATGGGGCCTCCATTCCGGGAAGAGGATCTTTATGTTGAGCACTTGTTTGAGACGATATCATCCCTGGGATTTCCGAGTTGGCCCGCTGACGAGCGCCTAGCCGTCACGACATACCTCACAAAGCTGGCATCGATAATCAAATTCGTTTTGCCAGAAGACCAGGAGAAGTTCTTGCTACAAGTCCAGAACCTTGAGAGGCTGCCTAACGAGCCGCTGCAGCCGTCGGCGCAAAAAACGCGCCGCGGCTGAGCGGCAGCCCGTTAGCTGGACGATGTCGTTTCCCGATTGTACAAGGGTTGGCGTTCAATGGTTGTTCTTGGATGGACAGTTGTCCTGATGCCTATCATCATTCTCGTAATCGCTTGGTTTCAGTTCTTACGAATTCCGAAGATTACAAAGGCCCAAGCGCACCTTGCCTTTGCCCTGATGGTGCCTGCCACCATCAGCTATAATCAGCTATGTATGGCTGCTGCTGGACGTGACAGTGTTCCCCGGAATTCTCGGGCAATCCTCCAGCGATCTGCGAATATGGCTGATCGTTAGTAATTTCGCCCTCACGACTCTAGTCGCAAACCGCGGGAAATCATAATTGGACACTCAACAAGGCAGCGGTTGGTGCTGGTTTCTTTCACGTCGAGTGGAGATAAAGTGAGGATACTGAGTGCGCGCGAAGCGACGAGCACGGAGCGTAAGGATTATGAAGAAAACGCAGAATCGTAAAAAAGGCAAGCGTGCGGCCGACGAATTGCTGCCTGAGTATCGTTTCGACTACAGCAAGGCGAAGCCAAACCGATTTGCGGCGTCTATGTCAGCAGGCACAATGGCAGTTGTTCTCGAACCAGATGTCGCCGCTGTGTTCAATTCATCGAAAGCTGTCAATGCGTTCCTCCGCTCGGTTATCTCGGCGATGCCGGAGTCGCATCCGCCCAAACGCGGGCTAACACGCCGATGAACCCGACACCTCGCTGCGCTCGGCGCGGGTTATCGGCAGGCCGTTATGCGCACGCCCGAGACGCGCAGGCCGAGTAACCCTGTTGGAGTTAACCCGTCGGAAAGGTAGAATCGCCGCACAGGAGTTGTATGGTCCTTACGATTGAACTCGATCAGGAAGAAGACGGTCGCTGGATTGCAGAAGTAGTCGAGATTCCGGGTGCGCTTGCTTACGGTGCAACGTCGGATCAAGCGAAGGCAAAGGCTCAGGCTGTTGCACTGCGAGCGATCGCCGACCAACTTGAGCACGGTGAGACCACGAGCGAGCTTTCAAATATCTCTTTTGCCGCCGCATGAGCCAATGGCCCAGTAGCAAGGCGAAACCAGTGCTCGCGGCCCTACTTCGCGTCGGCTGGGTAATAAAGCGTCAGGGTTGGTTCGCATCGGCTTCTGGCAAGGGACGGTTGGCCGGATTACCTATTTGCGTTTCATGATGGCGAAGAGATCGGCCCGAAGATGCTCGCAAGAATTGCCAAGCGAACAGGGTTGCGTCCAGAGGATCTCTAAAACACCAGGGCGCATAACAAGCCGCTGCAGACCGACGAGCGGCGCGTATCGGTTCCCGCTCATTGTAAGTTGGTTCTCGCGCCGCTCGCGGCTGAGCGGCAGGCCGTTAGTGCGCCAAGCGAAGCGTGGCGCTTCTTGCAGGGTGAGAGTCCCTGCGGAGTAAGGACTAACCATCCACTCCTACCGAGTGTTGCAACTGCAACTGCGGAGGTGGAAACACCGAACAAGTCAGTTGAAGCGTACACAGGGAAACATGCAGACCGCAGGAGAGACCGCGATCTCCAAAGCTTGATACAGCCCCGTTATGGCGTTTAAAGCGGACGGCGACGGTGTTAACGGTATCGGAAGCCCATGCAAACGGATCGATATGGTGAGATCCGCGAGGGTCCGCCGGGGTCCACCTTAGAGCGCGGTATGCGTTTAGAGAAGCGTCAGGAACTTGAGAGACCCTGTGGATTCCCGAGCAGAGACGAGATTTGAAACGGCTGCTGCAAGGCATACGGTTAGTGAGCCCACACCCGCGGAAACGCAGACCCAGGTAGGCCGGAGCCTAAACGGAAGACACGCCGGATCGACGACTGCAGCGGGAAGGCGAGTTTCGACCGAAAGAAGAAGCCGCTGGACATTCACAGGGAGTCAGATCCGCCTACAGTACTTGGAGACGGTCGCGCCGGTCACAGGGGGAAGGGGTGGACAGGAATACGAAGCGAGTAAAGGAAACATGGACCGGCGAGGAAGGGCCGGGAAAAGCCATGCCAACCTCACTGCTGGCAATAGCAACGAAGGCAAAGGAACAGAAAGACCTCCGGTTCTTCAACCTCTACCGGCTGATCGACGAGAATTTTCTCCTGGAATGCTGGGGCGATATTCGCAAGAACGCCGCTTGCGGCGTGGATGGCGTGAGCGCCGGGCAGTACGGGGAAAACCTGATGGACAACATCGGGAATCTGGTCGAGCGGCTGAAGACGAAGACGTACCGGGCACGATTGGTTCGCCGCCACTGGATTCCCAAAGCGGATGGACGACAGCGTCCGCTGGGGATACCGGTGGTCGAAGATAAGCTGCTGCAACTGGCGGTCACGCGGATACAGGAAGCCATCTACGAACAGGATTTCCTGCGATGTAGTTATGGGTACCGACCGAACAAAGGAGCTTTGGACGCCGTCGATAAGCTGACGATCAAGCTCCAGTTCGGAAAGTACAACTTCGTGGTTGAAGCCGACATCCAAGGGTTCTTTGACCATCTCGATCAGGATGAACTCGTCGCGATGCTGAGCCGGAGGATTGGAGACCAATCGTTGTTGCGGCTGATCCAGAAATGGCTCAAGGCCGGAGTGCTGGACACCGACGGCAAGGTGACTCACCCGCTTACGGGAACTCCGCAGGGCGGAATTGTTTCGCCGATTTTAGCCAACGTGTACCTGCATTACGGTGCGCCAGGACAAACCTGGTGCTTCCAGCGGGTGAAATTCCCGCCCCGACAAGAGGTGCAGCCGCCTCACCGGGAATCGAGTCTTGGGTCTGAAGAGGTAACGAATCGGACTAAGCGTAGACAGAGCGACGCGCGCGCCGTAACGAAAGTAAAGCGATTGAGCCTCGTTAAATACTTAACCGCAGGCCGACAGCATCGTAGTGGCTGGGAGGCACCAGTAGGCACACTGCAAACGGCGAGGTGGCCGGAGACTGCGGCGGGGTCAGGGAGCACGGCACGTTCGGAGACGGAAGCATCACGGGACCTGGGAGATCCACTGTGGTCTTGGTCCGCATCAAAGCAGATCGAGTATGCCGGACGATAGGATTATTCCTGAGAAAGGCAAATGCCGCAGTGCGAAGTCGGATTCGCTGGTAGTACTCAGAGCGCGGGAAAGCCGCGTACACGGGGAAGCGGCGAAACAGATGAAGACTGACTTTAGGGAAACATCACCTGCACCCACAGAGGCAGGAGTCTGATGTCAACACAACTGAGTCAGATAGCGAAGAAGGCGAAGTTGGACCGCAAGGCGGTGGCGGAAGAAAATCGAGCAAGTTACGTGGCGACAAGGTGTCGACGTCGTGTTTGTCGGGAGGTTTGAGGCTAAGCGCAAGAACGCCAACTATCCTGGCCAAGGTTTTGGACACATGGATATGTACTCGTGGCGAATCGTCGTTATGTCCGTTGAGCACGTACAACCGTTGGGAAAGTTTCAGCCGCTTTCAGACGGCCGGAAATGATACGCCGCGTGGATGTCTAACACGGCAGACCCGCCCGAGCTTCGCAGCTATCGCTGCTCCAGCGAGGCGGCTGAAGAGCAGAATCGTTGGGCGGATCACGTTTCCGAACTCTATCGGCTTTCGAAGTTTTTATGCACAGCACTTTGAACCCTAAGAATAGCCGGTTTCTCATTGCATGCTTGACTGCGGGTGTCGCCATACTGCTTTTCCTAACCTCAGGCGCCGCTGCACTGTCGTGCATATTCGGTGCAGCATTTGGTGCTTGGACAGGGATTCTTCAAGGCAAGGCTTTACGCCGAGATGCTGAGCTGTTTCGGAGTGCCGATACGGCATTGGACGTCAGGCGAGTTATGGTGGCTTCACGAGTTGTTTGCTGGGTACTTCACCTTTATGCTCGTACGCGAGATCATTGCTTACCCAGCACTACGGTACGTTGTGGCAAGCCCGACGAACTAGGTTAATGTTTTCTCGGGCCTGCTGACGCGGCCTGTTTGTCGATACGCGTTTTGCGAGAGACCGCCCAACACGCGCTGCAGATCGCGATGCGCCAGCTATCTCTGCTCCAGAGCAGCGGCTGAACAGCAGCGCCGGGCCAACACGAGGCTGTTGCGATGAAGGAGACACCCATGGATGACCAAATACGGCATTATGAAGCAAAGCTTCAGTACGAAATCGACCCTTGGGACTTGAGCGAGGCTCTTGGGCGAGGAGACAAGATTCTTCTTGTGGATACACGATCCCCGGAGGCCTACGGGCGAAGCCACATTCCCGGCGCGATCAATATCCCACATCGAATGATGAGCCCTGCGACGACGGCTCACCTCGACAAAACGGCTCTTATCGTTACGTACTGCGATGGGTTCGTTGTAACGGCTCTACTAAGGGTGCGCTGAACATGCTCCAGCTTGGGTTTCGAGTGAAGGAATTGATCGGCGGTCTCGATTGTTGGCGGCATGACGGCTATTCGGCTCACGGATCGGATGCGGCAAAACCTGCTGGCTCATGTGGTTGCTCATAGTCCACGCGCGCTTCGATTCCTGACAAGACGTGCCTATACTCAAGCATCTCGGAAGCGCGGCCAACCAGCAAATAGTGCGGGCTGCCTAACCCGCTTGCAGACCGCCCGCGCTTCGCATCTATCGCTGCTGCAGCGCGGCGGCTGAAGCGCAAGCCGTTGGGCGGACACACATATGCGTTCGCATGAACGACCAGGAAATTAATCAGAAGCCCGAAGTGCTCGACGCGATCCGCAAGGATAGCGAGGAACTCGGATTCACGATGGCATCCGAGCCAAGGACCGGCACACTTTTGGCCGTTTTGGCGGCGTCGAAGCCCGGAGGGCGATTTCTGGAACTGGGAACCGGGACCGGCCTTGGCACTGCTTGGCTTCTTTCCGGTATGGACGCGGACGCTCGTCTCGATACTGTAGATATTGATGACGAAGTGGTGGCCGTGGCTAAACGGCACTTGGGAGCCGATTCGCGCGTGACGTTTCATGTGATGGACGGAGCTGAGTTCATTAGTCACTCAGCACAGAGTCAGTTTGATTTCATCTATGCAGACGCATGGCCTGGGAAGTTCTCCCAACTGGACCAGGCCCTGTCGCTCTTGGGCGCTGGAGGCATCTACTTCATCGACGATCTGTTGCCTCAGCCCAATTGGCCAGAGGGTCACGCACCGAAAGTGTCGGTGTTGATTGAAACGCTGGAGAATCGCCCCGAGTTCACGACTGTGAAGTTGTCGTGGGCATCAGGCCTTATGATCGTCGTTCGAAAGCCGCAGCCCAACCCGCCAATGCAGCCGGCAGCTGAAAAGCGCGGCGGCTGAGCGGCAGTCCGTTAGCCGGACGGAGGGAGGAGCGGCGTGACACACACGCGCAAAGCCATTATCGCTGTAGCCGCCATTTTCGTTGGTTTAGCCGCGACCATCTATTGGCTTGGGCATCGTGGTCCTGTGCCTGACCAGAAAGCACCGATCGCGACATGCCGGAAAACAAGGCTCGCGTCCGAGGTTGAAGCGCTCGTTCGAAACGTGTTGATGGCGCGTACCGGTGAAGGTTGGGGTCCCGACTACGCAGCACTCGAGGATGTGATTAATTCGAGGGAACCAGCTGCTCTTGAGGCCCGCGTGGCACTGATGGCCTACTATCTCGGCGAGCATCCAGGCGAGGAGCTCCTCGAGAGCGTTCTGGCCGAGGGTACTCGAGCCGCACCGCTGGTGCAGAAGTATAGTCAATGTCGGCCACCATTGAGTTCGGAGTGGCGCATGCCGACAGTCGTCGTGTCGCGTACGCTGTACGATTTGTATGGCGAACATGCCGGAAAGACCGGCTACTAACAATTGGCTGAAGCGGACCGCTGAAAAGCGCGGCGGCCGAAGCGCAAGCCGTTATGCCGCAACGGTTGAGCAACTCGATCACCTCGCTGACGAACAGAGTAACTCGATCGGCGCACTGCTGTTCCACATCGGCGCGGTTGAGGTCGGGTACCAGGCCCATACCTTTTTCGGTCGTGGACTTGACGCAGACGAGATGCGCGAATGGGGATCGGGTATCGAGCTTGGCGACGCCGTGCGTCGAGACGCTCAAGGTCACGATTTGGAATACTATTTCGGGCGCCTTGAGCGATTGCGAGCTCCAGGAACTGGCAAGTCGCGATGACGGTTGGCTCCACGAGTGTACAACCTTCGGACATGGGCAGCAGGTGAACAACTACTTCAAGTGGTTTCATGTGATCGAGGAGGAATTGAACCACCGCGGGCAAATGCGCTGGCTTCGCAAGCGATTGACCGTTGCGCCTTGACGCCGACAGTGGCATCGTCCTTGTAAGCTAAGCTCCCGGGAGGTCTTCATGCGTAGGACACAACTTCTCTTCGCGATCGGCGTGAGCCTCTGGTCTGCCGTGGCTGCCTGGAGCCAGGCGACCGACGCCGGGGCGCTGTCCGGGGCGTTGCGGGCCCACGTTCAGGCCGAACAGTTCGACATTGTCACGTCCATCCGAGGACTGCCGCTCGGCGTCCGCGACGCGCTGCAAACATTGTTCGGCAGCCGGGGACTCGACATCGCCGAGCCCGGAGCCGAGTTTCAGATGACCGATCTGGTCAATTCGAAGCTGCCCGTTCGTCGGCTGGTTGCGGCGGGGTGCTCGATCGATCACCACTGCCTCGTCTATTACGAGCGGGGCGGCGTCGACCACACGTGGCATGTGGCGCTGTTTCACTGGACACCGGCCGCGACTAAATTCGAGTTTGGCGGTACCGCACCGGGGGGCCTGGCGACAATCGACGCCGTTCGGAAAGCGGTCCTATCGGGCGCGATCAAGGGCAGGCCAGGGTCTGGTAGCTACGTCTTTTGACCAAAGTATGTCCGTCATACGATGGCTGCTTGACTCTGACCCTTCGATCCGCTGGCAGGTGATGCGGGACCTGACTGGCGCGCCTGCGGACGAGGTCGCGGCCGAGCGAGCGAGGGTCGCCACCGATGGCGTAGGCGCCCGGTTGCTTGCCCTCCAGGGTGCCGACGGTCGGTGGAGCGGCGCGGCATGGAACCGTGGATGGAACTCCACGATGCACGTTCTGATGCTGCTGCGTGAGTTGGGTCTCGATCCCGCCAGCGACATGGCACGTCGCGCGGTGGGGCTCGTCCGAGACTGCGTGACCTGGAAGGGTTGTGGCCCGGAGGAGTGTGATTGCAATCCTTTCTTCGCCGGTGAGGTGGAGCCCTGTATCAATGGACAGGTGGCCGCGGCCGGCGCGTACTTCGGCGAGGACGTCCGGGCCATCATCGACCGGCTGCTCTCCGAGCAGCTACAAGACGGCGGCTGGAACTGCGAGGCCGCCAACGGCTCGACGCGGTCATCGTTCAACACCACGATCTGCGTGCTGGAGGCCCTGCTCGAGTACGAACTTCACGTCGGTAGCAGCCCGCATGTGACCGCGGCCCGCCTCCGCGGGCAGGAGTACCTTCTCGATCGCCGTCTCTTCCGCCGGCAGTCGACCGGCGAGGTGATCGAGCGAGATCGTAAGGGCGGCTTCGCGTGGATGCGCTTCGCCTTCCCAACGTGGTGGCATTACGATGTGCTGCGGGTGCTTGACTACCTGCGCCGCGCCGGCGTCGAGCCCGACGAGCGCATATCCGAAGCGATCGACCTGGTGGCATCGAAGCGCGGCGACGAAGGCAGGTGGCGGCTCGAGACCCAGTACCCCGGCAAGATGCCGGTCGAGATGGATGAGGGCGAGGGCCGGCCGAGCCGGTGGAACACCCTCCGCGCCTTACGAGTGTTGGACTGGTATTCCTGAGGAGAGCGACATGTCCTACGGCAAGATCTGTTACTCTCAAAAAGATTGCGGCTGCAGGCGGTCGGGTTCTGACACCACGAACAGATATCGCTCCGGATACCGGTGCATTCGCTGTCTTCGCCGATCCGGCAGGCGCTGAATTCGGCCTCTACGAGGAGCCGAAGCGCTAGTCCACGATGCAACGGATGACGATTATCGCGGGCGGCCTTGACGATCCACGAGTCCAGGCCTTGCTGGAACATCACCTAACGACCGCGCGCGCGGAGACTGCCGCCGGCAGTGCTCATGCGCTCGACCTTGACCGGTTGAAGGCGCCCGACATGAAGTTCTGGTCCGCGTGGGACGGCGACACACTACTTGGCGTAGGCGCGCTCAAGCAGATCTCGTCATCCCACGGCGAGATCAAATCGATGCACACCGCTCAGGCAAATCGCCGATCCGGCGTGGGCAGCGCGATGCTGCGGCATATCATCGAAGCTGCGCGTACGATGGGCATCACACGACTCAGTCTCGAGACCGGCTCCTGGGAATACTTCCAGCCGGCCCGCGCTTTGTATAAAAGCCACGGGTTTGTCGAGTGCCCGCCGTTTGGCGACTACGTCGCAGATCCGAACAGCGTCTTTATGACGCTGGAGTTGTAGAGTGAAACCGTATATTGCGCTGTTTCGAGGCATCAATGTCGGCGGGAAGAATACTCTGCCGATGAAAGAACTCGTGGCAATGCTGGAAGACCTTGGTCTGCAAAAGGTCAAAACCTACATCCAAAGCGGCAATGCCGCATTTGTATCCGACGACAAAGATGTTTCACAGCTTTCCAATCAGATCAGGGTTGTAATCAAGAAGCGACGCGGATTTGAACCCTACGTGTTGTTGTTGCGGCTGGAGGACATTGAACAGGCCATCCAGCGGAACCCGTTCCCGGAAGCAGAAACCACCCCCAAGGTTCTGCATGCGGGCTTTCTGGCCGCCGTTCCGGAACGTCCCGACATGAAAAAGCTCGAAAGCCTGAAGAGTGACAGCGAACGTTTTCGTCTGGTCGATCGGGTCTTCTATTTACATGCACCCGATGGAGTAGGCCGATCAAAACTGGCAGCCAATGCAGAGCGGTTACTTGGCGTGCCGATGACGGATCGGAATTGGAGCACTGTCACGACCATCTGGAGAATGGCGCAGGCACTGAAGTAGTGGCGGCGCCCACCGTGCATGACTATGCTGAACGTCCGAAAGATGGCGAACGCGTTCATTCCAAACGCCACGCCATCTGATTTCGTTCCCTTCGTAGTGCTGCCGACAATACTTCGGTTCAAGCGGAAACACGGCGGCCTGTGGGTCGGCGGTACCGTTACGGTTTCCGAAGCCGGTGTCTCCTTTTCACCGAACCGTCTCAACCGATTCTTCCACGACGAACCACAAGCGATTGATGTACCCGCCAAAGACATTCGAGCCGTCCGGCATGAGTTCGGTTGGTTTACCGGAATCGTGGTAGTCGATCATGTGCAGGGCGAGTTCAGATTCCGGTGTTACGCTGCAAAGCGCCTGGCTGCAAATATGTCGGAGCTCTTTGGGAGAGCGTAACGCGTGTTCACGATTCTTAAACCTTCGCGGAAGATTATTGAAGCGTTTTTGACGAATGCGAGACATCTGGACATTTCGTACGCGGAAGCTGGTGCGACCTCGGGCCGCATTCCAGATGGATACACGATCGACCACAATCGCGTAAAGCTCGGTTCGGGTAGCCAAACCTTTCGCAAGTCTGTCGCCGCCGTTCGCTCGTGGAAGATGTTTGAGCTAGGGTGGGTCCAGTTGTTCCCGCCCCATACTTCGATCACGGCAGGAGAAACCGTGGCGGTCCTGATTCGTCACCTGGGATTCTGGTCGTTGAACGCGTGTCGAATTGTGTACGTCATTGACGAACAGCATCGCTTTGGCTTTGCATATGGAACGCTTCTCGAACACGCCGAGCAGGGTGAAGAAAGATTCTCGGTTGAATGGGAACGGGAAGGCGATTCAGTTTTCTATGACATCCTTGCGTTCTCAAAACCCAGGCAGTGGCAAGCCAGGGTTGCTCGACCGGTCAGTCGCATGTTGCAAAAACGGTTTGCTCGGGACTCGCTGTTGGCCATGAAGCATGCTGTGGACGAGCGTGATCAAAGACCCGAACGGGTGTATACCTGAACCATCATGCTGGGTGCCATCGCTGGAGACATAGTAGGTTCGGTTCACGAATGGGCCGCTACCAAGACGAAGGAATTTCCGCTGTTCACACCTCAGTCGACTTTTACGGACGACTCGGTTCTCACCGTCGCAGTTGCGGACTGGATTCTTACGGGAAAGGACCTCGTTGATCTGCTGCACACGTACACCGACGCGTATCCTGGGCGCGGTTACGGAGGCATGTTCCGCCGCTGGGCCACCGCGCGTACACGCGAACCCTATAACAGTTTCGGCAACGGCGCAGCGATGCGCGTCAGCCCGGTCGGCTTTGCCTTCGACACAATCGAGGACGTCATGACCTGGGCTCAGCGCAGTGCCGAAGTGACTCACAACCACCCTGAGGGTATTCGTGGCGCGCAAGCGACAGCCGCGGCCATTTTCTACGCGCGCCGGCAGCAGGACAAAAACCGGATCCGCGAATCCCTGGAGTCACGATTTGGCTATGATCTCAGCGTGCGGCTCGATGAAATACGTCCGACATATCGGTTCGACGAGACATGTCAAGGCACTGTGCCGCAGGCCCTGATTGCATTCCTGGAGTCATCGGACTACGAAGACACGATTCGTAATGCGATTTCGTTAGGAGGAGACGCCGATACTCTGGCCTGTATCGCAGGAGGCATCGCAGAGGCCAATTATGGCGGTGTGCCGACCGACATTGCGGACCGAGTTTTGGGCGCGCTCGACGAAAACCTCTCGGCCACGGTCAAGCAGTTCCGCACCCGATTCGCATGTGCCGGCTAACGCCAGGGGTCTTCAATTTATGAACGGATTGTTCACGCTCCCGGGAGCGGCGCCACGGGATCCCAGGATCGATGACTGGCTGAGTAAACGAGACGATGACTTGCATACGATCGCGCAAGCCTGGTTCACGCGAATGCGTCAGTGCGGCGGCGATGTGCGGGAACTGATACACGATGGCTGCCCTACCGCTTGCGTGGAAGATGCAGCATTCGGTTACGTCAACGTCTTTAGAGCTCACGTCAATGTTGGTTTCTTCTCCGGCGCAGTGCTGAAGGATCCTGCCGGTTTGCTGGAAGGAACCGGCAAATACATGCGGCACGTGAAGCTGAGGCCAGGCCAGAAGGTCGACTCCGCCGCACTCAATACTCTGATCTACTCGGCTTATGTAGAGGTCAAGAGGCGGCTGAAGACTGAATGACCAATTTCCCTTCTTATTTTGTCGCCGCCGTTGCGGCTCTCATCCTGCTGCTGGTCGTTGGTACCATCCAGGTGTTAATCCGATTCAGAAGAATGTCGCGACGCGATCGTAACATCCACGAAAAACTCAGGAGGCGGCTGTGAGCGCCGGCAACACGTGAGTCCGAAACAAGCCATTGCTTTCGTGAAACGTCATGGCGTTGTACTCGAGTCGGCGCGCGGACCGGTTCCAAGCCTTGCGGAGGCGATCGCCGGCGAACCTATTCGAGGAAGTTGGTGGGGACACGCCAAGGGGCAGGAGATTTTTCGAGCGTCCCGGGCCGTTGGTGACAGCCCTGATGTTCTGGTCTGCAAGCTGGTCGACGGCAAAGTCACGTACGTTCATCGGCGTCTCTGGCCGGCGTTGGTTAAACTGGCGCCCCGATTTCGCAAAACGCAGCTCACGAGAGTCCGGGAGGAGCACACCGCAAGCGGCGCGCACGTATCGAGGCGGGTTGCCTTCCCGGACTGGGTACCAGCGGATGTCGTCCACGAGGCGAATGCGCTCCCCCTGGCAGATGCAGAGAAGGCTCTGTCCGTCCTGCTGTTAATAACATGATGGATGCACTGTCCTACATCTCACCGAAAGCCGTTGTGAAGGCGAGTCTCATCCATGGACGAGGGTTGTTCGCCATCGACAAGATTCAGGCGGGTGAAATCGTTTGCGTGAAGGGCGGCCACATTTTTCAACGAAGCCGGCTGCGGGAGGTCGCGGCAAATCTCGGTCCGGCGGAGATCCAGATTGCGGACGACCTGTTCATTGGTCCCCTCGGCGATGAAGAGCGCGAGGGCAGTATGATCTTCAGCAACCATTCGTGCGATCCGAATATCGGAGTGCAGGGCCAGATCGTGTTCGTGGCGATGCGTGATGTCGAAGCGGGAGAAGAATTGACGCACGATTGGGCCACGACCGACGACGACACCTATGAAATGGAATGTCACTGCAACGCGTCGAACTGCCGAAAGGTGATCACCGGTCAGGATTGGCGCAAGCCGGAGTTGCAGGCGAAGTATCGCGGATTCATCTCCGCGTATCTGCAGGAAAAGATCTCGCGAGCGACAAGGTGATGGAACTATTCGCGCGAAACGGTGTCTCCTGTTGATGGCTCGGGGGAGTTTGTCATGAGATCGGTGCTGTTTGCGATCGGTCTGTTTCTTTTTCAGATTTCACCAACACAGGATGCGCCTTCCATCGATGGCGTCGTTGTGCAGTTGGGCACCGGCGTCCCGATAGCCGGCGCGCACGTATCGATCGGCACGGGCGGTCAGGTCATGGCCGACGAGGGCGGACGATTCAGGTTCTCGAATATTCAGCCGGGCCGTTATCCCATCTCGGCTGCGCACAACGATTACATTCCCGCCCGTGATCGTCGCCCGGGAATGAGTGGCACGGTGACGCTGGAAAATGGACAGAAGCTGACCGGTGTCGTTCTTTCAATGGTGGCGAAAGGCGCAATTTCAGGCCGCGTTGCCGACCGTAACGGAAACCCCGTCGCGAATGCAGGTGTGCAGGCCCTCAAATACTCATACCAGGATGGGCGGCGCATCCTCGTTCCTGTCGGCAACGCCGGCACCAACAACGCCGGCGAGTATCGAATGATGCGGCTGGCGCCGGGGCCGTACATTGTGCGCGCAGTGTTGCCGGATTCCGCTGTCCCCGAATCGCGGCTGCCGGTCTACTTTCCGGGAACAAGCGACGCCGCTTCCGCTTCTCTGATCGATTTGCCGCCGGGCCTGGACTATTCCGGAGTCGATTTGCGTCTTTCCGAAGCGCGCGCAGTCCGCGTTCGTGGCCGGGTTGTGAGTGGGATTACCGGACAGGTTCCAATTGGACCTTCGATCACGCTGGTGCCGCGTCGCGGGACTATCGCGACGGGAACAACCCAGCGCGCCGTTGTCGCAAGCGATGGAACGTTCGAGTTTCGTGACATAGCTCCGGGCGCGTATGACATCGTCGCAACATCAAAAGGCGGACCTGGCACGCCGGACCAGCTTGCGGCGTCCGTTTCAATCGAGATCGGCGGAAGCGATATCGATAGCGTGGTTCTGGTCCTGCAACCTCAGATATCCATCGGCGGCAGGATCCAAATCGAAAACCTGCAGGTCGACCCGGCCAGTCTCAAGCTTTCCGGCGTCCGAGTCGAACTGCGACGTGAACCATACACACCCGAGCTTCTGGTCCTTCTGCCCAACGTGGGCGTCGATGGTTCATTCACGTTCGGCAGTGTCACGCCGGGCGATTACCGGCTGAAGGTCAGCGCGTCAGGACTCCAGGGCTACATCAAGTCGGCGCGATTCGGTGCCATCGATGCCTTGAATCCTCCGTTTCCCATCAGCGGGCCGGGACAGTTTGAAATCGTCATCAGCCTGAACGCCGGCTCACTCGATGCCGGGGTCTCCGACGATCAGCGGAAACCGGTTATCGATGCAACCGTCGTTCTCGTTCCCGATGCGCCCCGCCGGCAACGCTTCGACTTGTACTATGTCGACGGCTCCGATGCCTCGGGCCGCGCTCATTTCGATGGTTTGGCGCCCGGGGACTACCGAATATTCGCCTGGGAGGACGTCCCGGCCGACGCCTGGCAGGACCAGGATTTTCTCCGCCGGTATGAAGACCGCAGCCGGCCCATCCGAATTCGTGAAGGCGGCCGGGAAACGATCGATTTGCGGTTGATACCCTAAGAAACGGCGGCCCTGAAACGTTGTTTAGTTAATGGCCCTGCTTCAGATCTTATTCCTGACCGGACAGATGATCGGCATGGCGCTGCCTGACGGCAACGACATGTGGGTCGTGCGCGTTACAACCACTGGCGGAATCCTCGGAACAGGCATCGGAAATTTCGCGCTCTCTTCGGAAGGTAAATTGTTGTGCGCGGCTGAAATGCAGTGCGTGAAAGAATTCCGGCCGGCGGACTTTCACACGCTTATCGAGGGCGTTCAAGCCGGTGCGCAGCCCGCGTCACCTTCTTATGTGAGTCTTTGCAACGACTGCATCACGCGGACCATCACAATCAGCCGCCGCGATTCGATGGGTGTCGTTCATACGTTCAGCGCCTCCTGGGACGACACGACCAGAAGCAGACTTCCAGCAGAAGTCAGCCGAATTTATGATGCGGCTCTGGCCCTGATTTATCGAAAATGAGTAGATGACCGAACGAAGGCTCGACCTGCAGCTCGATTACTGGGATCGGATCGGACCGACGAAGCCCTTCGCCCATCCCGTCAATGTCGACCTGTTTGGACGGTGGGTTCCGCCAACGTCGCGCGTCCTCGACTTCGGCTGCGGCTACGGCCGGGTCCTCGGCATTCTCCACTCGCACGGCTACAGAGATCTGATCGGCGTCGATCCGGCGCCTGCAATGATCGCCGCAGCGCGCGCGGCTTTCCCGTCGATATCCTTCGAGGTCGCCCAGGACTATCGCCGCCTGGCGCTGCCCGACGCTTCCGTCGACGCGGTACTGCTGTTCGCAGTGCTCACCAGTGTTCCCTCAAATGAAGGCCAGCGCGCGATCGTTTCCGAGATCACTCGTCTTCTTCGACCGGGTGGCGTGCTCTACATCAGCGACATGTGGCTGCAGACCGATGACCGCAATACGCGAAGATATGCGGAAGATGAGAAAAAGTACGGGATCTACGGCGTGTTCGATCTTGAAGAGGGCGTCACGGTCCGCCACCATGATCCCGCCTGGATCGAAACCCTCACCGCCGGTTATGAAGTGCTTGCGCTGGAAGAGATCGCGGTGCAGACAATGAACCGCCACTCGGTTTCGGCATTTCAGTGGATCGGGCGGGCCAGCCACTTCACAACCTGATATCCCACCATTGCGTTGAAAGGAAACTTGCCCATGGTGTAGTGGCCGCACGGGAGCCAGACGCGCTTGTGCGCGATCCTGCAACGATCGAACTCGTCGTAATTCTGCTGGGATAGTTGTGGAAGAAACGTCGTGTCGTAGCGGCCGGACAGCATGAGAATCCTGCGATCGGTTCCGCGCAGGCGCTCGACAAACGGCTGCGGGCTGATGGGCGACCACAGATAGCGCAACTGCTCGAGGTCGATGCCGGTTTCGAGAGACTGTCGTACGTGCTTCGTCGAGAGGCCGTTCCAGACAACATCAGCAAAGTAACTCGAGACATGGATGAAGGCGCCGACGGAAAAACGGTCGTCATGAACGAACGTCAGAAAGCCGATGCACGAGCCGACACTCGTCCCAAGCATTCCAACGCGCTTGTAGCCTTGAGCAAAAAGCCAGTCGGCCGCCCGTCGCGCATCGAGCACGGCCTGACGAATCGCAGTGATCGTTCGTCCGATGTTCGACGACACAATATACTCGGCGCGTTCCAGGTGCGCAGGCTTTCGATGATGGTGATAGGGCAAGCTCAAACGCAGCGACGTGATGCCCGCTCGTTGCAACAGGCGGCACAATCCAATCTGTCCGTCCCATTTGCAATTCCATTGCGGGAGAACGACGACAGCCAGATCCTTGCCGGCGCCGAAAAAGCGGCCCCATACGGTGTTGTTCTCCGGATATGGCGTTTCGATCGGGCTGGAGAACCGCAGGATTTCTCCATCGAAGCGGTAATCGTCGATGGACGCACAGGAATAAAACGCCGCGCTGTCGCGAAGTGCTTCTGAAACGTAGTTACGTAATGCGGCGGTTCGGTTTCCATTGGCGTCGATTCCGAGGTGTTCGGTTCCCCAATCGAACGGCAGCGACTTGCGGTTGCTGTCGCGTCCATGGAGCGCTTGCTCCTGTCTTTCGATATACGTTCTAAGCATCGGGAGAAGCAGTGGCCGGTCCTGGCGCCGGAGGGATAGTGGATACAAACAGATTCTCTTTGACGTGCGCGATCCTGCTCATGCCCACCAGCGCAACCCCAATACCCGGCGTGGACCGCACGAATTGGATGGCGCGCTGGCTGTCGGTTTTGAGTCCTGGAAAGAGTTCGGACACGAATTCCGGGAGATTTGAGCTAAGACGACTTTGCAGAAGAGAGGCGCTCGCCATGACTGTAATGCCGAGCTCACGGCATGCTTCGAGAGTCGTGACGACTTTGCCTTCGAGCTTTTGATTGGCGGTCGTGTATGCCTCGGTCATCGCAAGATTGTATGGAAGCTGCACGGCACGGAAATGATGGCCGTCACCGGCAATGTCGCGCGCGCATTGAACGGCATCTTCGATTGAGATGTAATCCTGCGATTCGGGCGCGACACGATAAGCATTCCATGTCGCCGTTCCATACATGCGGATCTTTCCGGAGCTGACGGCGCCTTCCAGAAACCCGAAAGCGACGCGGAGCCGCTTGTAGAATTCGTCGCGATCCATTTCCGCGAGCTGCGTCTCCGGATTATGCACATAGAAGATGTCGATGGTGTGAACGCCGAGATTCCGCAGGCTCTGATCGAGTTGATGCTGCAGATATAGCGGCGTCATGCAGTGACTTCCGGCCACGATATCGTGTGGTCCGATGATGCCCGGAGTCACGAACGTCTCCATAAAGTAATCGCGCGGATTCTGAGGACGCTCGCCATCGAATGTCAGGTATCCGGCTTTAGTGGCAAGGATCAGTTCGTCGCGCGATACATTGCCGGATCCTGAAAGGTCCTGAAGTACCTGACCGATCGCTCGTTCGCTGCGTTGAAAGCGGTAATTGATCGCTGTATCCAGCACGTTGACGCCGTTTGCAACGGCAAGCGCCAGCGCCGTCCGATAGTTTTCGTCGGTTTGTGAATCCGCCTCGCCGAGATATGTCCCTGCGCCGATCGAAGACATCATCAGGCCCTGCTGTTCGCTGAAATGGCTCGGCGCAGTAACGGATTTCATTCGGTCCGCGTATCGGCGCGTCGCTTCAGGCGTCGCAGGCATGGCTAAAGCGCTCGCATCAGCGCTTCTGCGGGATGCAATGGCCGGCGTCCGGTTGCGTGCTCGACCTGCTGCCTGCAGGAGATGCCGGGCGCGACCACGATTGCAGCGGGATTGTTTTCGACGGCTGGAAAGAGGCGGCGCCGTCCAATCGCAATCGAGATGTCGTAATGTTCTTTCTCATAGCCGAACGACCCGGCCATGCCGCAGCACCCCGAGTCGATCTCTTCCACCGGATAGGCGAGCGCGAGCGCCTCCTTTAAATATCGCGAACCGATCAACGCCTTCTCATGACAATGACCATGAACCAGCGCTTTCGTCTGCTGGCGATTGAACTGAAGTTTCCATCGCCCTGCCTGTTTTTCTTTCACGATGAATTCTTCCAGTATGAACGATGCGGCTCCCACCTCGATCGCCTGATGTCCTTTGACAAGATCCCGATACTCGTCCCGGAAAGTCAGGATGCAGCTCGGTTCGCAACCCACGATCGAATAGCCTTGCTTCACAAATCCGTGCAGCTCCCGGATGTTGAATGCCGCGTTCTCACGAGCCTCTTCGGCGAGGCCTTTTGAAATCATGGGCCGGCCGCAGCAACGTCGCTGTTCGACAATCCGGACCTCATAGCCCGCGGCTTCCAGGAGTTCGGTCGTTGCTTTTCCGATGTCGGGGTAATTGAAATTGATGAATGTATCGTGAAAGAAAACGACTTTGCCTGTGGGCGCCACATGGCCATTGTTCGTGGTGCGCGCGGGACGCTTTGCGAACCACGACGCGAATGTCTGTGACGCAAAGAGCGGCAGCTTGCGGCGCGAGTCGATGCCGACGAAGCGATCCAGGGCGCGCCGCATCAGAGGGTTGGTCAGCGTCCAGTTGGCGAGACTGGGCCACATAGCTGCAACCCTGCTCGCCGAGTGAATATTCGCGAACATCCGCGAGCGGAGCGGCGTCCCGTTGACTTCGTTGTAGTGAGCCAGGAACTCGTATTTGAGCTTGGCCAGGTCGACATTCGACGGGCACTCGGCCTTGCAGCCTTTGCATTCAAGGCAGAGATCGAGCGTGTCGTATAAATCCTTGCCGGTGAACTCCTCCGCGGGCAACTTCCCCGAGAGGATTTCACGCATCAGGTTCGCGCGCCCTCGCGTCGAGTGCTTGTCGTCGAGTGTGACCATGTAAGAAGGACACATCGTGCCTTCATTTGTTTTACGGCATACACCGGCGCCATTGCACAGTTCGATGGCTGTGGCGAAGCCGCCTTCGCGTGAAAAGTCGTAGTGCGTGTTGAACGGAATCGTGCGATAGGCCGTACCGTAACGCAGGTTTTCCGTCATAGGCGGCGCATTAACGATCTTTCCGGGATTCATCCGGTTTTCGGGATCGAACGCGCCCTTGACGTTTTGGAACGCGCGGTAGATCTGAGGCCCGAAAAGTTTTTCGTTCAGATGGCTGCGCGCGAGGCCGTCGCCGTGTTCGCCGCTCATGCTGCCGCCGAATTCCATAACCAGATCGGTGATCTCATCGGTCATGTCCTTCATGACCTGAATGTCGCGCGCGTCCTTCGTGTTGATCAGAGGCCGGATATGAAGGCAGCCGACGCTCGCATGACCGTAGTAGCCGGCGCTGGTGTCGTACTTGTGAATTACGTCGCGGAATTTGACGAAGAATTCGGGCAGCTTTGAAGGCTCAACGGCGCAATCCTCGACGAATGCGATCGGCTTGCGTTCGCCTTTCATTCCAAGAAGCAGTCCGAGGCCGGCCTTTCGAACCTTCCAGATGCTGGTCTGTTCGGCGGGATCGAAGGCTCGCACGTAGGCGTACCCGGACTTCTCGCGCTTCAGCGCGGCTTCCAGTTCGTCGAGTTTGGATCGAAGTTCCTTTTCGTTCTCGCCGTAGAACTCGACGAGGAGAAGCGCCGCAGGGTTGCCTTCGACAAAGCCCATGAGGCGCGAGATCTCGAGCGACTTCCGGCCGAGGTTGATGATCATGTCGTCGATCAATTCGATAGCCGAAGGCTTGAACGGCAGAATGATTTCGCTGGCCCGGATCGATTCGACGATATCCGCAAAGTGAACGACACAGAGCGCGGTCGCGGGCGGACGAGGTTCAATGCGGACTTTGGCCTGATGCACGGCTGCGAGCGTACCCTCGGAGCCGACCATCAGTTTTACGAGATTGAATTTGCCGTTTCGAACGAACTCATCCAGGTTGTAGCCGCTGACGCGACGCATGATGGTCGGAAACCTTCGGTCGATTTCTTCCCTGTTCGCCCGAACAATGTCGGCGATGCGGCCTTCCAGTCCGCCGCCCGCAACGGCATCGGCGAATTTCATCTCGCGGAACGTGCGGCCTTCACCGGAAGCCAGGACGACGTCCATTTCCAGAACGTGATCGATCGTCTTTCCGTAAAGAATCGAATGCGATCCAGCCGAGTTGTTGCCCATCATGCCGCCGATCGTGGCGCGATTGGCAGTCGACGTATCCGGACCGAAAAGGAATCCCATCGGCTTGAGATGAAGATTCAATTGCTCCTGAACGACGCCCGGTTCGACGATGGCCCACCGCTCTTCGGTATTTACCTCGAGAACACGATTCAGATTCTTCGACATGTCGATGACGACCGCCTCACCGACAGTCTGTCCGGCCAGGCTGGTGCCGCCGCCTCGCGGAAGAACCGGGACTTTAAACTCGCGGGCGATTTCCATCGTCGCGAAAACGTCCTCGTGGGTTTTGGGTATGACGACTCCGATCGGTTCGATTTCGTAGATGCTGGCGTCGGTGCTGTACATCAGCCGGGAGGCGCGGTCGAAACGGACTTCGCCTTCGATCCGGCTTTTCAGGGATTCAAAGAGATCTTCATTCATTGCTTTGGCCCAATCACGTCGCGGAACCGGAGAGTTTAGCACGGCTCGATTTTTGTTTTCTGTCGTAGAATCCGTGCCCATGGAAGGCGTCAGTGCGCACGAATCGGCTGCAAGTTTGAACGATCAAGCGGTCAAACTTCAGGCCGAGGGCAAGTACCTTGAAGCGGATGATCTCTACAAGAAATCGCTGGCTATTTGGGAGTCGGAATTGGGGCCGGACGATCGGCTGGTCGCGCAGAGTCTCGCGAATCGCGCATCGCTTTACAGAAAGATGGGTGTGCACGATGAGGCGGAGCGCATCTTCCAGATTGCGCAGCGAATCTGGTCGCGGCGCGGATTTCCGGGCTCCGGCGATCAGCCGCTTTGGGCTGATCCTCTGCAAAAGGACGGGATGTTACGCGACTTCGGAGCGCACGTTCGCGATTTACGCGACCGAACCGGTCGAGGCGACGCGGCGGCCCGCGCGGAAGTCGAGGACACACTCCGCCGGCTTGGCCCGTGGTATCACAATGTTGTTCTCCAACCCGGCCTGATGACCAATCCGTCGAACGCCGATTACCCCGGCAGCCGCTGGCGTGTTCTGGATCAACTCATTCCGAAGGATCTTCGCGGCAAGTCAGTGCTCGACATCGGCTGCAACTCCGGTTTTTTCTCGCTGGAGATGAAGAAACGAGGGGCTGCTCGCGTCGTAGGTGTGGACATCATGCTGCATCTGCTGGCGCAGTCACGGTTCGCATCGCATTGGTTCGAACTGCCGCTGGAGCTTCACGAGTGCGAGGCGTACGACGTCGAATCGCTCGGTTCGAAATTCGATGTCGTGTTGTTTATCGGTGTGCTGTATCACCTGAAGCACCCGTTATACGCGCTCGAGAAGATTGCATCGGTCTGCAAGGATACGATGTACTTCCAGTCCGCTGTTCGCGGCCCCGACGGTGATGCCAATCCGCTTGATGACTATCCGGGATCTGAAGTTCATGCTTTCGATCACCCAGCCTGGCCGAAGCTTTATTTCATCGAGAAGAAGTTCAACGGCGACGAAAGCAACTGGTGGTTTGCAACTCGCAGTTGTCTGAGAGCGATGCTGCGAACGGCAGGTTTCCGCAGCGTCGAAGAGACATCCAATCCCGAGATTTTTGTCTGCCGCAAGTAACTGAACGCGCGAGCAAGCGTCAAAGGCGCCTATGCACGGTATCTACCTGATTTCTGCTTTACTCCTTTTACAGGATCAGCCGAAGCCTCTGCCGGAACTGAAAACCCTTTTGACCGAACTTCGCAAGACGTTGCGTACCGACTCCGCTCTGCTCAGCCAGTACACGTTCACTGAAAAGCGGACGACAATCCAACTCGACAACAACAACAAACCGAAGAAGACGGAGATCAATGTGTTCGAAGTCTTCCCGGGCGCGCCTGATCGAGTCGGATACAGCCGCCAGATCGTGAAGGACGGTAAACCGCTTTCCGCCGCGGAGCTCGAGAAGAAAGACCGGGAAATGAAAAAGAAAGCGGCTGAAGATCAACGCAAACTGGACAAGCGTACACCGGAGCAAATCAAAAAGAAGACCGACGAAGAAGATCGGGAAGAACAGCGGATTATGGATGACGTTTTTGCAGGGTATGACGCAGAGATCGTAAGTCGTGAGAGTCTCGCCGGCCGTTCCGTCATTCTGGTCCACTTCAAACCGAAGCCCGGATACAAGGCGAAAACCAGCGAAGGAAAGGCCATGCAGCACATCGCGGGGCGGGCCTGGATCAGCGAGGACGATCACCAGATCGCGCGAGTCGAGATGGAAGTTATCGAACCGATATCGTTCGGTCTGGGAATGCTGGCCAGACTAAAAAAAGGCGCGACGATCCAGGCGGAACGTCAGAAGTTTAATGAGGAAATCTGGCTGCCGGTAAAGCTCGACGTCACCGTGGACGCCCGGGTCCTTTTGCTCAAAGGTTTTCACATGAGGCAGGTCGTCGAGTATTCCGATCATAAGAAGTACCGCGTGGATACCAAACTGAGCTTCCCCGATCTGGACAAGCCGTAACCACAGAGACACAAAGACACAGAGAAATTCGGGGTCGGACCCTTGCTTTACCAGTCCGATGGGTCTG